>ERZ761602.170-NODE-170-length-159937-cov-11.389081_pt1 | contig 159937 bp, 118 predicted proteins | sample MGYA00512165_ERZ761602 | MGnify/ENA primary metagenome ERZ761602 (study PRJEB28899, sample SAMN02445085) | bioreactor sludge metagenome | biome: EBPR sludge; isolation source: Thorneside wastewater treatment plant | place: Australia: Brisbane, Thorneside... | reverse complement strand
GCCTCGTCGCCGCGACCGCCCTGGCCGCGCTGCTCCCCGCCCAGCACGACGGCGTAACCCCCACGCCCAAGCCGGCCACCGGGCTCGACTTCGCCCGCGACGTGCGGCCGATCCTCGCGCAGCACTGCTACAACTGCCACGGCCCCGACGAGGCGCTCCGCAAGGGCGACCTGCGCCTCGACCGCAAGGCCGACGCGTTCGCCGCGCGCGACAACGGCGCCGCGTTCGTGGCGGGCGACGCCGCCGCCTCCGAGGCGATGCGCCGCATCGAGTCGACCGACGACGAAGAGCGCATGCCGCCGCCCGGCGAGGGCGACCCGCTGAAGCCGGCCGAGATCGAGGTGCTCAAGCAGTGGCTCGGCGCGGGCGCGCCGTGGAGCGAGCATTGGGCGTTCGTTGCGCCGGTGCGGCCCGCTCTCCCCACCGTCACCAACACCGCCTGGCCGAAGAACGACGTCGATCGCTTCGTGCTGGCCCACCTCGAACGCGAAGGCAAGCAGCCGAGCGCCGAGGCGAGCCGTGAGGCGTGGCTGCGCCGCGTGACCTTCGACCTGATCGGCCTGCCGCCGACGCTCGCGGAGCTCGACGCGTTCGTGAAGGACACGAGCAAGGACGCGTTCGAGAAGGTCGTCGACCGCCTGCTCGCCGACAAACACTACGGCGAACGCCAGGCCAGCGATTGGCTCGACGTCGCGCGCTACGCCGACTCCAGCGGCTACCAGCGCGACACCGCGCGGCAGGCTTGGAAGTGGCGGGACTGGGTGATCGAGGCGTTCAACCAGAACATGCCGTTCGACCAGTTCACGATCGAACAGCTCGCCGGCGACCTGCTGCCCAACCCGACGCTCGCGCAGAAGATCGCGACGGGCTTCAACCGCAACCACCCGGTCAACACCGAGGCCGGCGAAGAACTCGACGAGTACCGCAGCGCCTACGTCATCGACCGCGTGCACACGACGGCGACCACTTTCCTCGGTCTGTCGGTCGGCTGCGCGCAGTGCCACGACCACAAGTACGACCCGATCAGCCAGCGCGAGTTCTACGGCTTCTACGACTTCTTCAATCACGTCAAGGAGAAGGACAACGGCTTCGGCCGCAACCCGAAGCCCGCGATCCCGGCACCCGGTCCCGACGACGTGCCGCGCCTCGCCGATCTCGAGAAGCGCATCAAGACGCTCGAGAAGCGGCTCGATCGTGAGGACCCGCTGACCGACGAAGCGCAGGCGGCGTGGACGGCGAGCACGCTCGAACGCGTCGGCAAGGACGTCGACTGGACGACGCTGCAGCCGACCGAGTTGATGGCGAAGCTGGGCTCGCGGCTGCAGCGGCTCGACGACGGTTCGATCCTGGCGACTGGACCCGTGCCAGCGCGCGACACCTACGAACTGGTGTTCGCTCCCGGCAAACGCACCATCCACGCGCTGCGGCTCGAGGTGATGCCCGACCCGTCGCTGCCGCATGGCGCCTCGGGTCGCGCCGACGACGGCCGGTTCATCCTCAGCGGCCTCGAAGTGCGCCTGCAGAGCGTCGCCGACAGCAGCGACCCGCCGCGCGTCGTGTTTGCGCTGGCGCAGGCCGACATCACGCAGGAACGCGACGCGGACGAGCACTACCTGACGGCGATCGAGCCGGGCGCGTTGTCCAGTTCGATCGTGGTCGGCGAAGGCGGCAAGGGCGGCGGCTTCGGCGGCGGCGGCTTCCGCGGCGGCGGCGGCTGGAGCATTGCCGGCGACGCCCGCAAGGAAACGCGTCAAGCGTTGCTGATCCCGATCGAGCCGCTGGTCACCAACGAGACCTCGATCCTGCGGCTCACGCTGTCGCACGGCTCGTCGAACAAGTTCAAGAGCCTGATCGGCCGCTTCCGCTTCAGCAGCACCGACGACACGCGGCTGCGCACGTGGTTCCTGCCGCTGCAGCCGGGCCACTGGCGCACGCTCGGCCCGTTCCCGGCGGCGGACGTCGAAGCCGCGTTCACGACCGCGTTCGCGCCCGAGAAGGACTTCGCGACCGCGCAGTGGAAGAAGAAGTACGAGCAGCCGATCGTCGAAGCGCCGAAGCCCGAGAAGCCGGCGACGGAGGGCAAGTCGGCGGCACCCGGCGGAGAAGCGGGTGATGCCGCGAAGCCAGCGGCGGCGGCGAAGCCTGCCGCGCCCGCCGAAAAGCCGGCCGCCGAGGCCGCTCCGCCCGCGGTCGCCGCCGGCGAAGACGCAGCCAAGGCCAAGGCCGAAGGCGAAGCCGAGGCGGAAGGCAACGAAGAGAACGACGACGAAGCCAAGCCGGGCAAGCCGAAGGCGAAGAAGCTCGAGTGGCAGGAGCAGCGCGACTGGCGCGACGGCGAACCCGGCCGCTTGTCGATCGAGGGCGCGGCTGCCGCGAGCTACGCATCGCGCAAGATCCGCGTCGAAACCGCGCGCACGATGCTGCTCGAGTTCGACGGCGGGGTCGCGGCCAAGGTGTGGCTCAACGGCACGGTCGTCGGCGAATTCGCGCCCGAGCCCGAGCCGAAGCAGGAACCCAAGCCCGCGGCGAAACCGAACTTCGAGGACTTCGACGAGGAGGCGTTCTTCGCGATGCGCGAGGGCCGCACCGGCAAAGAGGGCCGCAAGCTGCGGCTCGGTCTGCGCGCGGGCGACAACCACCTGGTGGTGAAGCTCGTGGGCAAGGGCCAGGCGCCGCGCCCCGGCCGCGGCGGCGGCGCTGGCAACGCGATGGTCCCGCCGGCCGACGAAGGCGTGTTCGTGTTCGACCCCGCCGCCGCCGAGGACGCCGACGTAGGCATGGCGCCGCCGTTCGCGATGATGCAGCGGGGTGGTGGCGGCAGCCTGTCGTTGACCGCGACCCTGAAGGCCGAAGGCGACGACCTGCTCGACTTCGAGACGCTCAGCGCGTTGCGCATCGAGGCCATGGCCGCGACGCGCACGCCGAGTTCGAACCCGACCCTGCCGACCGCCGTAGCGGCGTCGATGGGCGCCGTGGCGAAGCTGGCGGACGACGACGAGACGAAGAAGCCGAAGACGCCGGCCGAGTTCCGGCAGCGCGCGATCCGCCGCTGGTTCCGCACCCGCATCGACGTCGCCGGTCGCGTGCTGTTCGAAGAACTCGAGCGCCTGAAGGCCGAGAAGCGGACCGTCGAGAGCAAGCTGCCGTCGGCGCTGGTGATGGAGGAACTGAAGGAGCGGCGCGAGACGCACCTGTTCGTGCGCGGCGACTACCGCAAGCGCGGTGAGAAGGTCGGCCCCACGACGCCCGCCGCGCTGCCGCCGATGGCCGCCGACCTGCCGAAGAACCGCCTCGGGCTCGCCAAGTGGCTCGTCCAGAAGGACCAGCCGCTGACGGCGCGCGTGACCGTCAATCGTTTCTGGCAGCAGCTGTTCGGCTTGGGCCTCGTGCGCACCGCCGACGACTTCGGCATCCGCGGCATGCCGCCGAGCCATCCCGAACTGCTCGACTGGCTCGCGACCGAGTTCGTGGCGTCGGGCTGGGACATGAAGAAGCTGCAGCGCCTGCTGGTGCTGTCGGCGACGTATCGCCAGGCGAGCATCGCCCCGCCCGAGGCGTGGGCCGCGGATCCCGACAACGTGCTGCTCGCGCGCGGGCCGCGGCAGCGGCTGTCGGCCGAGATGGTGCGCGACCAGGCGCTCGCCGTGTCCGGCCTGCTGATCCCGCAGATCGGCGGCGAGAGCGTCAAGCCGTTCCAACCGGCCGGCCTGTGGCGGGCGATGCTCGGCGCCGGCGAGTGGAAGGCCGATCCGCCGGAGAAGGCGAACCGTCGCGGGCTCTACGTCTACTGGAAGCGCGGCGTGCCCTATCCGTCGTTCACGATCTTCGACGCGGCCAAGCGCGAGACCTGCGCGGTGACGCGCACGAAGACGACGACGCCGCTGCAGGCGTTGGTGACGCTCAACGATCCGGTGCAGATCGCGGCCGGCAAGGCGCTCGGCAAGCGCATGCTCGCGGAAGGCGGCAAGGACGACGACGCCCGGCTCGCGTTCGGCTTCCGGCTCGTGACGTCGCGGGCTCCCGAGGCGGCCGAACTCGCCGTGCTGAAGTCGCTGCTCGTCGACCAGCGCGCGCACTTCGCCAAGAACGAAGCCGCGGCGAAGAAGCTGCTCGGCATCGAGGAGCCGAAGAAGGCCGCGGGCAAGCGTGGGGGCAAGCCCGCCGCCAAGCCGGGCAGCAAGCCCGACGCCAAGACCGAGAAGGGCGCCGACGACAAGCCGTCGGCCGAGCAGCCGCCCGCCGAGCCATCGGCAGCGCCTGCGCCGTCCACGGCAGACGCGGCCAAGACCGCAGCGCCCGTCGCTGCGGCAGCCGAGGAACCCGCTGCGAAGCCCGCGGACCGCAAGCCCGCGGCAACGGAGAAGCCCGAGGCGCAGCCGGCCGCGACGCCGGCGGCGCCGCCGACCGACGCGGCGCCGGATCGTCCGGCGGGCAAGGACAAGAACGAACCGCCGCCCGCCGAAGCTGCCGCGTGGGCCCAGATCGGCTGCACGCTGCTCAACCTCGAAGCCGCGATCCGCCGCGGGTGATGCCATGAACGACGCTTCCCTGCACGACCTGCTCTGCCGCCGCGCGTTCCTCGGCCGCTCGGCGTTCGGCCTCGGCTCGCTCGCGTTCTCGCTGCTCGCCCAACGCGCCGGCGCCACCTCGCTGCTCCAGGACCCGACGCCCGCCTTCCGCCTGCCCGACGCGAAGGCCAAGCGCGTCGTCGTGATCTTCCTGTCCGGCGGCCTCGCCCAGCACGACTTGTTCGACGAGAAGCCGCTGCTCGTCGAGCGCCGCGGCGAAGAACTGCCGCCGTCGGTGCGCAAGGGCGAACGCCTCACCGGCCTCACCGAGCGACAAGGTGCCTTGCCCGTGGTCGGCAGCAAGTTCGAGTTCCAGAACTACGGCAAGAGCGGCCTGCGCATGTCGGAGCTGCTGCCGCACCTCGGCGAGGTCGCCGACGATCTGCTGCTGATCCGTTCGCTGCAGACCGACCACGTGCTGCACGAAGCGGCGATGACGATCCTGTTCACCGGCACGCCGCTGCTCGGCCGGCCGTCGTGGGGTGCGTGGACGTCGTATGCGCTCGGCTCCGGCACCGGCAACCTGCCGGAGTTCGTCGTGCTGCTGAGCAATCCCGACGCGAGCACGCCGCTGCACCCGCGCCTGTGGCACAACGGCTTCCTCGCCGGGCGGCACCAGGGCGTGCCGTTCCGCTCGGGAAAGGAACCGGTGCTGTTCGTGCAGAACCCGCCCGGCGTCGACGACAAGGCCCGCGCGCGGCAGCTCGCGGCGCTGCGCGAACTCAACGCGCTCGAGAGCAAGCGCACCGGCGACCCCGACGCCGAAGCACGGCTCGCCGCGTTCGAGACCGCGGCGCGCATGCAGACCAGCGTGCCCGAACTCGCCGACCTCAAGCAGGAGTCGCAGGAGACCCTCGACGAGTACGGCGCCGAACTCGGCAAGGAGAGCTTCGCCAGCAACTGCCTGCTGGCGCGGCGCCTGCTCGAGCGCGGCGTGCGCTTCGTGCAGCTCTGCGACGCCGGCTGGGACCACCACTACAACATCCCGCGCGCGCTGCCGAAGAAGTGCGAGCAGGTCGACAAGCCGACGGCGGCGCTGATCCGCGACCTGAAGCGCCGCGGCATGCTCGACGACACCATCGTCGTGTTCTGCGGCGAGTTCGGCCGCACGCCGTACTGCGAAGGCCCACTGGCGTTCGACAGTTATGGTCGCGACCACAACGCGCTGGCGTGCTCGGTGCTGGTCGCCGGCGGCGGCTTCAAGGCTGGCCACGCGCACGGCAAGACCGACGACTGGGGCTGGTCGGCCGCCGAGGACATCGTGCACGTGCACGACCTGCACGCGACGATCCTGCGCCAGCTCGGGCTCGACCACCTCAAGCTGACCGTGCGCGCGCAAGGCCGCGACTTCCGCCTGACGGACGTCGGCGGCAAGATCGTCGACGGGCTGCTCGCCTGATCGACGGATGCAGAACGACGACCTGCTCACGAACGTGACCGAGGTGGCCGGCAGCAAGGTGCTGCCGCCCTGCGTGATCATGGGCCGGCTCGGCCGCGGCGGCATGGGCGCCGTTTACCGCGCGCGCCACCTCAACCTCGCGATCGATGTCGCGGTGAAGGTGCTGAAGCCGCAACTGGTCAGCGACGACCCTTCGTTCGTGCAACGCTTCAAGCGCGAGGGCCAGTCGGCCGCGGCGATCAGCCACCAGAACGTCATCCGCGTGTTCGACGTCGCTGAGCACTCGGGGCTGCACTACATCATCATGGAGCTGGTCGTCGGCGAGACCGCGCGCCAGCGCATCGATCGCCGGGGCCCGCTTCCGGTCGACGAGGCGATGCAGATCCTGCTCGAGTCCGCGAACGGACTCGGCGCCGCGCACTCGCTGGGCATCGTCCACCGCGACATCAAGCCCGACAACCTGCTGATCTCGCACGACGGCAAGCTGAAGGTCGCCGACCTCGGTCTGGCGAAGCCGACGATGGGCGGCGGCGGCGCGTCGCTGATGTCGACGGCGAACCAGGTGATGGGCACGCCGTCGTACATGCCGCCTGAGCAGTGGGAGTCGCCGGCGGTCGGGCCGGCAGCCGACGTCTGGGCGCTCGGCGCCACGGCGTGGTTCCTGCTCGCCGGCCGCGATGCCTTCGACTCGCGCGACGGCAACTACCCGCGGGTGATGAAGCAGATCGTGCTGCAGCCCTTCCCGGACCTGCGGCAGCTTCGGCGCGACGTGCCCGAAGCCGTGCTCGCGGTGCTCGCGAAGGCGACGGCGAAGGACGCCAAGGACCGCTACGCCGACGCGAACGAGTTCGCGGCGGCGATCGAAGCGCTGCGCCTGCCCCGCGTCTCGCTGCGCGACGACACCGACACGGCCGAGGCCAAGACGATGGTCTCGCCGCCGTTGAAGAACCTCGACCAGATCAAGCAGTGGCTGCGCGAAGACAACCTGACGCGCATGCAGACGCCGCCGGGTTCGCGGCCGCGCGTCGACGCCGGCCTCGCGACGCCTCCACCGCCGGCTGGGTCGACCCCGATCCTGACTCCTGCAGCACCAGCGGCCGCAACGGCCGTCGATGCCGCGCCGCGCCGCCGCCGGCCCCCGCTCGCCGCCGGCGTTGCGCTGGTGACGGTGGCCGTCGCCGGCTGGCTCGTGTTCGGTCGCGGCGGCGGCGAGCCGAGCACGCCTCCGATCAACAACGGCGGCACGCCGGTCCCCGCCGACCCGCTGGCCGGCGTCCGCGCGCTCGAGCAGCTGGAGAAGTTCGAGGACGCGCTCGAGGCCTTCGTGAAGGTCGTCGCAGCCGAGCCGGGGCGCGACGACCTGCCGCTGCGCGCACGCTTGCTGGCGAGCGCAGCGCGGGCGCGCAGCCAGCAAGATCAGTTCGGCAAGGCGCTCACCCAGGTTCTCGAAGCCACGCGTCTCGATGCGCAGTGGAGCGCACTGCAGACGGAGGTGCGCAACCGCGCGCGTGACGCCGCGCAACGACGATTGAAGGTCGACGCGCCGGTCGGCAAGGTGAAGCGCGACGCCCCGGTCTCGTTCCAAGCCCGGCTCGACCTCGATGGCGTCGCCCGGCTCGATGTCGCGAACCAGAAAGTGGAGCGCGCCGGCGGCCTCTTCGCCGCGAACCTGGAGGCCAACCTGCGCGAGGTCACGATCGGCGTCGAGTTCGTCGACGGTCACGTCGCCACCCTGCAGACGCTGCCGATCAACTACGAAGATCTGCCGCCGCGCGTTCTCACGTTCAAACAGCCGTTGACGGCGCCGAAGGCGACGTTCGTCGACGACATCGCCTTCACTGCGGAAGCGTCCCTCGAAGTGGCCGGCGAACTCAGCGAGCCGGACTGCCAGATCCTCTGCAACGAGAAGCCGGTGGCGACGACTGCGGGCAACGGGTCCTTCACGGCGCAGCTGCCGATCGCGGCGTCCGGCAAAGTCGTGGTGCTGCGCGTCGTCGCAACCAAGAGCGGCTGCACGCCGCAGTCCGCGGAACTGCGCGCCGTGCGCCTGCCCGCACCCCCGCCGTTCACGATCGCGCCACTCGACAAGACCGACCGCCTGACGACGCGCGTGGTCGTGACGGCCGGCCTCGGCACGGCGTCCGCCGTCGCCAAGGTCGGCACGAGCACGTTCCCGCTCGCTCGCGACGCCGGCAAGCCGGAGACCTTCGCCGGCGACATCACGATCGCCAAGGGCGACAACACGGTGGAAGTGACGACGACGGACGTGCTCGGCCGCTCGGCGAAGGCGCAGGTCGTGACGGTGCGTTCCGAGATCACGCCAGCCGCGATCACCGGCGTGGTCTTGCGCAGCGATGGCGAGGAGCGCCGGGCACCGAACGGCAGCACGCAGTGGGTACGCGTCGATGGGCCGTCGTTCGCCGTCACCGCGACGGGCAGCGGCGTGAAGATCCTGGCGAACGACGAACCGCTGCCCGCCAGCGGCGAGATCGGCAGCGGCTCGCTTCTCGACGGCAAGCCCAAGAAGTTCACGTTCCGCGCGCAGAACGAGCTCGGCGGCGTGGACTGGACGGTCGAAGTCGCGCTCGACACGCGCAAGCCGGTGGTCACGGTCAACGTCCCCAAGAACGGTTCGATCGTCGCCCCTGGACAGCCAATCCAGTTGCGCGGCGGCTGGGAGGACCCCTCCGGGCTGCGATCGCTGCAGGTCGACGGCGTGGACGTGGCCTTCGACGCCAAGGCCACGAGCGGAGTCTGGTCGATCGAACTACCGGGTCGTGGTCCTGGTAACGCAGCGCAGCGCATCACCGCCACCGATGGCGCCGGCAACCCCACGGCACTCGACCACGCCTTCGAAGTTGGCGTTCCTGGCAAGGACGGCAAGACCCTGCCGCTGCAGCGCTTCACCGGGTTCCGCAGCGACGGCGCCGTCGTCAACGACATCGGCTACCCCAAGCGCATCGTACACGAGGCGACCAAGATCGAACTGATCGCCGTCGGCCTCGAGAACGGTCGCCGCCCGCGGCTCTACGTTGGACGCAGGCGCGTCACGGTTGGCGAGTTCGACGGCAGCGCCAACGACGCGCCGAAACTCGGCATCTCCGGCCTGGACATCTCCGGCTGGCTGCGCGCCCGCGGGGCCCTGCTCGACCTGCCGACGCGCGAGGAACGGGACGCCATCACCGGCATTCCAGACTTCGACGCGCCGCCCGGCGGCCCGACCGAATGGGCGAAGCCGCCGAAGTGGACCGACGACAGCTGGCCGCTCGTCAACAGCAGCACCTCGGTCTACGACGCGAGCACGGCCCTGCGGTCGTTCGGCTTCCGCGTGGCGTTCCGGCCGTGATGCCCCGGAACGCGTGACGATCAGAAGCGGATGCCGCCGGTCAGCATCACGCCGGTGAAGTCGTCGTCGACGCCGAAGAACACGGCGTTGTTGTACGACTCGGTGGCGCCGATGTGGTTCTTCAGCGCGAACCACGACAGGCCGGCCATCCACTTGCCGAAGCGGTAGCGCACGCCGATCTCGTAGTTGAGCGTGAACGCATAGCCGTCCTCCTTGCCGATGTTGGCCTCCACCTTCGATGGTCCAGCACCACACCCCACGTCGAGGAACGCCGACAGCTCCGTCATCTGGCCGTCGCTCATGCGCTGCGAGATCACGTATTCCGGCTCGGCCGACAGCTTGACGCCGACGGTCGAACGCTCGACCGCGCCGATCGGCGACGTCGTGTCTTCTTCCTCGGACTTCTGCAGGAACGGGCCGAAGCGGATCGGCAGCCGGAACGACTCTCCCATCGTCGCCCGGTAGGACGCCGCGATGTAGATCCCGAGGCTGTCGAACGACGAGTCCGCGGACCCGAGGTTCTCGTTGATGTCGTCCGCCTTGCCGAGATAGGCGTTCACGAACACGCCGAGGCGCCGTTCGGAGAAGTGCTCGCCGCGCAACCGGAAGTGGAACGCGTCGGTGCTGCGGGAAATGATGCCCGCCGGCGGAGAGCCCGCGTTGGGATTGCCGGTGTTGTTCTCGACGTCCTGATCGCCGATGCCGAAGCCGAGCGTCAGCATCGTGCGTGGATGCACCTGATCTGGCGTCGGGTCCTGCGCGAACGCAACCGAGGTGCAGAGGACGCCGGCGATGGCCGGCACGAGGAACGAACGGAGCGAGGTCATGGTCGGATCTCCTGACAACGGCACGGCCAAGGGAAGGCCACGAATGCTAGGAACGTGACCCGGCGAATCCCAGGCTCAGGAACGGCGCGGGCGCGGGCGCGCTGGCTTCTGCGCCTTCGCCGCCCCGGCACCCGCAGCGAACTGCCACGCCTCGCGCAGGGCATCGCGCACGTCCACGACGCGGAACGCCGAGAGCCGCAGCATCGTGCAGCCCGCCCGACCCCAGGCACCGCTCGCCGGCTCGGCCGCGCCCGCGTGCGCGGCCAGCAACGCCGCCTGCACCGCGGGCGGCACCTTCACCATCGCGCGCGCCCCGTCGGGATGCAGCGACGCGAAGACGCGGCCGTGCGCACGGAAGTCCGGGTGGTCGTGATGCGCGCCTTCGACGGTGTCGGGCAGGCCGAGCGCTTCGCGGCGGAACTGTTCGGGAGTCATCGCGGAACGGGACCGCAACGCTACGCGACGACGGCGCTGCAATCTCGTCGAGATGGAACGGCCGCGGCCGGTCACCCGGAGCGGGACGGCCCCGACGCGAACCGCAGCAGCGCTTCGAGCAGACCACGACGCCCGCGCCGCACCCACATGGCGCTGCTGGCGACGGCGACGACCGCGTAGCCGACCGCGGCGGCCACGCCGACCGCGAGCGGCCAGTCCTCGTCGGGCCAGGCGAGCCGCAGCGGCGTGTAGACCAGCGCCACGTGCCCGACGTAGTGCGTCAGCGACAGCCGTCCGAGCGCCGCGAACGGCGCCGTCCAGTTCGGCAACCCACGCCGCGCGGCACGCCAGCGCAGCACGCCGATCACCAGCAGCGCGAGCCCGCCGTTGGACAACACGAACGGCACCGACGTCGGCTGCCAGGTCACGGCCGTGTACGGCGCCAGCAGTTCGAACTCGTCCCCGCCCAGCACCGTCAAGGCATCGACGCCGACGGCCATCGCCTGGGCGGCGAGCCCGAGCCACATCCACCGGAGCGCGCGTGCTGCATCGTTGGGGCCGCCGAGCGCAACCGCGGCACCGAGCAACGGCAGCGCCAGCCAAGGCAGCAGCGGGTAGGCACCGTCGAACAGGTACCAACGCAGCGTGCACCACCCGAACGTGTGGTTGGCCAGGTGCGTGCCGTCCTCGAGCAGGTCGTTCTCGACCCAGGTGCCGAACGCCGCCGTCGCCAACGGCACCGCCGCGAGCAGCACGGCGATCGTGCCGGCGATCGCCAGCCGGCCGCCGCGCAGCACCGCAGCACTGCACAGCAGCGCCAGCGCGAAGGGCGCCAGCACGTCGTTGGGCCACAGCCACCGCCAGAACAGCACGCCCGCCACCGCGAGCGCGAGCGAACGGCGCAGCACGAACGGCCACGGCAGCTGGAGCCGGTCGTCGCCGGCGCGCGTTCCAGCACTCCCCCAGGCCGCCCCGGCGAGCACGAAGAACAATGCGGCAGGCACGCCTTCGAGTGCCCACAACGACCAGGCGATCACGCCGCCGTCGGTCTCGGGAACGAGATGCAGCCAGAACATGCCGAGCACGGCGCAGCCGCGGGCGACGTCGAACGCCGCTTCGCGACCAGCCGGCCCGACCAGCGCCGACGCCGCTGCCGGCACCGCGGCCGGCACGTTCGATGGCTCGGCGGTCGGGCGTTCGATGGTCGGCGCGCCGGCATAGGTCCGGTGCGGCAGCAGCAGTTCGTGCTTCATCACCACGCCGTGCGGCTGCACCTGCGCACGCTCCCCGATGTCGGCGCCGTACAGCACCACCGTCCCGCGCCCGACGGTGGCACCGGCACCGATGCGCACCCGATCGATCTTCAGCACCCGATCCTCGAAGCTGTGCGCCTGGAACAGCGCGTGCACCGTCGCGCCATCGCCGATCGAGATCATGTCGGGATCGACGACGTGCGCGAAGCCGTCGCCGAGCACGCAACGGCGCCCGACGCGCATGCCCATCGCCCGCAAGAACCACGGCAGCAACAGCGTGCCTTCGAACGGCTGCAGGAACGGGCGGCCGTAGCGCTGCCAGAGGACGTAGTGGAAGTCCCAGCGACTCGCCCAGCACGACCACAGGCCGTGCTGGCCGGGCCGCACGCGGCCAAGCAGCAGCCACTTGAGCGCCCACACCACGAACACGAGCCCGCCGCCGCATGCGGCCGTGGCGACGATGGCGCGAGCGAGGCTGGCGGCGACGTCGTCCGCTGCCGCTTCGGCGACGTAGTCACACCACCACAAGCCGAGCGCCACCGGCAGCAGTGGCAACAGCACGCGCGACGCTTCCCACAGCCAGCGGTTCGCGTAGCGCAGCGGCCCCGGGTCGTGGGTCAGCCGACGATCGACGACGACGACCTCGCGGTTCGGCAACGCGAACGCCGGCTGTCCGAACCAACCGCCGCCGCCGCGCATGCGCACGTCGTCGGCGACGGTGCTGACGCCGAGCACGAGATCGTCGGGCAACCGCTGGCCGCCCGCGATCACCGCGTGGTTGCCCACGAACGTGCGCGCGCCGAGTTCGGCGGCAGCGACGGTGACGGTGCCCTGGTGCTGGGCCGGAACGCCGAGGTAGACGCCGTCGGCGAGGAACGAACCTTCGCCGATGCGCACCGTCTCCGGCAGCGCGTCGAGGATCGTGCTGATCTCGCAGCCTCGGCCGATACGCATGCCGGCGAGGGCGAGCCACGCCGGCCAGAACAGCGTTCCCGACAACCAATCGCTCGCGCTCTCGACCAGTTCGGTGCGAACCTGCAGCCGCAGGTGCAGCCACGACCACCGCGCGTGCGTGCCGTTCGGCACTGCCGGCATCACGCGCAGGACCAGCGCCTGGGCGAGCAGCGACAGCGGCACGGCGGCGACCGCCAACGCCATCGTGACGAAGACCCACGCCGGGCGCGACCACGGGCCGTCGCCGCAGAGCCACGCGACGAGGGACGCGAAGTCGACGCCGGCCGCCGTCGCCACGAGCCAGCACGCGCCCGTCAGCGGCAGCGCGATCAAGGGGGCCCAGGCGAAGCGCGCGCCGAGCAGCAGCACCGTGTACGCCCACGGCGCCAGTTCCTTGTCCACGACGTCGATGGCGGGCGCGGCCATCGCGTCGCCGCTACGGCTGGCAGGCACGCCGTCGCGCCGTTCCCCGGGGGGCACCACGCTGCCGGACGGCACGAACGACAGCGCGCCGATCACGGCCCCACGACCGACGTGCACGCCCGGACCGACGCCCGCGCGCGTCTGCAGCGTGGCGCCCTCGTCGATGCGCACGGCGCCGACGACGAAGTCACCGTCGTCGAGTTCGCAGGTGACGAGCTCGGTCTCGCGCTGCAGCGTCACGTCGTCGCCGAGTTCGAGCAGATCCCAGCCGCCACCGAGCAGGTCGACGGCGCGATGGATGTGCACGCGTCGCCCGATCCGTGCCCCGAGCGCGCGCAGCACCGCGTGCTGCGCCGTGGTGCCGGCCAGCAGCGACCATGGCACCAGGCGCACGAGCCGCACGACGACCCAGTGGCGCACGTGCAGGCTCGACCACGCCGGCACCCGCGTCGGCACGTAGCGCCCGATCAACACTTCCTTCGCGACCACGGCGATCCAGGTCGCGACCAGGGTCCAGACGACGAGTCCGGCTGCCGCGAGCCACGGCCCGAGCAGCAGCATCGCGGTCAACGACACGCCGTCGGCGAGCCAGGGCAACAGCACGAACGCGGCACACCACGCGACGGCCGACGCGGCGGCGAGCGTCATCGCGAGGAACGCCACCTGCGTTCCCAGCGCCCGCCACGGCACCGGCGGCAGCGGTCGTGGCGTGGCGGCCGTTGCCCCAGCAGCAGTCGCGCCCGTCGCCTCGGCTGCCTTCGTCGCCGCTGCGGCCAGCGCCACGGGCGTTCGCCGGTCGTAGACGTCGCGCACCGCGACGTGCAGCTCGCCGCCGCGACGCAGCGACGACACCAGCAGCGCCGCGCGCAGCGAATCGCCACCGAGCGCGAAGAAGTCGCTGTCGGCGGCGATCGCCGCGGGATCCAGTCGCAGCACCGCCGCGAACGCATCGCGCAGCGCGCGCTCCGCCGCGTTGGCCGGCTGCCAAGCGCTGCCGTTCGCCGCGACCGCCGCGGCGAGGCGCGGCAGTCCAGGCCGGTGGACCTTGCCGCCGATCGTACGCGGCAGCACCGGCAAGCGGCCGAAACGGGCGGGCACCATCGCCGCCGGCAGTGCGGCGCGAACGGCGGCCGCCAATGCCGCGTCGTCGGGCGCCGTCGCATCGGCCGCGACGACGTGCGCGACGAGCACGTTCTCGCCGCCTTCGTCCTGCACGGTGCACGCCACCTCGCGCACGCCGGGGCAGCGCGCAAGCACCGCCTCGACGGCCTCGAGCTCGATGCGATGACCGCGCACCTTCACCTGCGCATCGACGCGACCGAGGCACCGCAGCTCGCCGCCGGGCAGCCGCTGCACCAGGTCGCCGGTGCGATAGACGCGGCCGATGCCCGGCAACTCGGGGAAACGCTGCGCGGTCAGCTCCGGCTGGCCGAGATAGCCGCGCGCCAGACTCGGACCGGCGATGCACAGCTCGCCGACGTCGTCGCCCGCCACCGGCTGCAGCGCGGCATCGAGCACGTGCGCGGAGTTGGGCGCGACGACGGCGCCGATCGTCACCGGCGCGCCGGGCCGCACACGACCGCGCACGACCGTCACCGAACACTCCGTCGGGCCGTAGCCGTTCTCGAGCCACAGTTCGCCGCCCCAGCGGTCGGCGAGATCCTGCGGCAGCGCTTCGCCACCGACGTAGCAGAGCCGCAGGTCGGGCAGTTCGGCGCGCGGCGACGCGACGTCCATCGCGCGCAGCAACGTCGGCGGCGGACAGAACACGGTGACGCGTTCGCGGCGCAGCCACGCCGTGAGGTCGGGGCCGAGCCGCACCGTGTCGTCGTCGAGCACGACCACGCACGCGCCGCCGGCGAGCGCGAGCCAGGTCTCCTCGACCGACGAGTCGTAGGCCGGCGAACTGCCCTGCGCGATGCGGTCCGTCGGACCGATGCCGAAGCGTTCGACGCCGCTGCGCACGAGGTTGACGACGCCGCGATGCTCGACGAGCACGCCCTTCGGCGCGCCGGTCGTGCCCGAGGTGTAGATCGCGTAGGCGAGCGAACGGTCGCCGCGCGGTCGCGGCCGTAGCGCGACCGCCGCAGCCGTTCCGCCCGCCGCTGGCACCGTCACCACCGGCACCCCGAACCCGCGCGCCCGCGGCGCGCCCGCGGCATCGGTCACGATCGCCGCCACCCGGCCATCGCGCACGACGTGCCCGAGATGCGCATCGGGAAACGCGGGGTCGACGCCAACGTAGGCCGCGCCCGCCTGCAGCACGCCGATCGTCGCGGCGTAGAGCGACGCCCCGTGGCGGGGCAGCAACACCACGACCAGGCTCTCGTCGCGCACGTGCGGCGCCAGCGCACCGGCGACGCCCGCTGCCTGGCGCGCGAGTTCGCGGTAGGTCGTGACGACGCGGGTCGGGCGATCGCGTCCGGGCGGCGCGTCGATGGCCGGCAGGTCCGCGTGCGCGGCGACACTGGCGGCGAACAGGTCGGTCAGCAGCATGCGGAACGAGAGACGGACATGCTACTGCGCGCCCCACCGGCCACCGGCGCGATCGACGTGCGTCCGAACGCGATTCCGCCTGCGGGTTGCCGCGAGCCTCCCCTGGGACGTGTGGGCCGCGAATCGCGACCCACTGGAGGCAAAGACCATGAACACGTTCCCGATCCTGTTCCTCACCGCCTTGCCGCTGATCGCCGACGCGGCGCTCGCTCAGAACGACCTGGCGTTCCGGCCGCGCTCCGTGCGGATCGCGATCGACGCCGACTTCGCGGTCGCGCTGGTCGCGTTCGACGCGGCGCGCATGCCCTTGCTCGGGCAGTCGATCCTGGCCGACGCGGTCGTGATGCCGATCCGCCTCGGCGCGAACGACGTCGCCGACGTGGCGCTGCCCGATCTCCCGGCCGACCTCTACGTGCAGGTCGTCGGCTGGAACGACGCGCTGGTCGCCTCGGACGTGCAGTTCGTCCCGGCGGACAAGGACGAAGCCGACCTGATCTGCATCTGCGGCGACGGCGACGGCGAGGAGCTGCCGCTCACGCTCGGTGCGAAACGCGACGACGCCGGCCTCGTCGCCCTCGGCGTCGAGTTCGAGGCGCCAACCGACGGCTACGCGCTGAAGTTGCTCGGCATCCGCCGCGCCGACGCCGGCACCATCGACGTGCACATCTGGCGCAAGCTGCCGGGCTGCTTCGAAGGCATGCGCGACATCGTCGAGCATCACGAGCTGCGCATGAAGTTCGAGCCGGTCCGCCGCGTGCGCGTGTTCCTGACCGACAGCGTGCTTGAGCCAGCCGCCGGATCGGGCCGCCTGGTCGCGAGCTTCCCGCAGTGAAGGGCCCCGCCGGACGCTGGCCACGCCGCGGGGCGTGGCCAGCCGCTATCCTGGTGACGGCGTGGAACCCGACCTGACCCACACCTGGGACCTCGTGCGCAAGGCGCAAGGCGGCGACGCCGACTCGTTGAACCGCCTGTTCGACCGCTACTACGACCGCGTGCGCCGCAGCGTCCGCGCCCGCATCGGCGGCAAGCTGCGCGAGCGACTCGAGACCGAGGACATCCTGCAGCCGGCGTTCGCGCGAGCGTTCCAGAACTTCGACCGCTTCGAGATGCGGCACGAAGGCAGCCTCCTGCACTGGCTCGCCGAATACGCGCAAGGCCAGCTGCACGACGCCGCCGACGAGGCGAACGCGCAGAAGCGGCGCCCGCCCGCACCGCCGCTGCGCCTCGACGACAGCCGCGACGGGCAAGGGCGCGTCGAGCTGCCGGCCGGCGGCCCGCCGCCCGCCGACGTCGCCGCCGCGCGTGAGGATCAGCGCGCGGTCGAAGCGAGCCTCGAGGAACTTCCCGAGCACTACCGGCGCGTGATCGTGCTGCGCGACTACGACGGCCTCGAGTGGCTCGAGATCGCGCGGCTCATGGGCAAGAACGGCGACAGCGCGGTGCGCGAACTGCATCGGCGCGCGCTGCTCGAGCTGGCGCATCGCCTGGCGCGCCGCGGGCTCGGCCCCGGCGGCAGCTGACCGGGAGCCGCGAAAAAAAACCGACGGCCGACCCTGTCCAGAGATCGGCCGTCGGGACCTCGCCCTCGCGAAGTGCCTGCCCCTGCTTCCCCTTCGCCACCGATCGATCAGGGGAGAGCGCCGCCGAACCGCACCCGGAATCCGGCGGCGGCGTCCGCGACGATTTCGCCTGCGGCTGGCGACGGGATGCCCCTTGCCCGCCTTGTCCCCCCTCCACGCCATAGCTACGGTCTCGGCGGGGAGGACGCCGGCGCGCGCGATGCGCCCCTCTTCTCTCGCTCTTCCGTCCCTGGAGTCCGCCATGCCAAGGTCGCTTCCGCGTTTCGTCCTGCGCACGTTCGTGCCCGTCGCTGCCGCCAGCGCCGTCGTCGTCGGGTGCTCGATCAACACACCGAATCCGTTCACCTCCAAGCCCTCGAGCAGCTCGGCCCAAGGTTCGTCGAGCGGGTTCCTGCTCGGCTCGCCGATGGGAGTCACCAGCAAGTACGAACCAGACATCCAGGTGAAGGCGGCCGGCTTCACGCCCGGACCGCCGCCGAACCTGCCTGCGCACCTCGACCCACCGGCGTTCGACACCCTGGTGCAGGTCCTCGTGCAGGACCTACCGAAGGCCACCACCGAGGCGCCGCTGCTGGCGATGTCGCTCGGCCTCGACGTGATCGAGACGACCGACGTCTACGTCACGTCGGGCAACTTCGACGAGTCGCCGCCGTCGCCTTCCGGCACCTACCCGGTCATCGACCTCGGCAAGCACGGCTGGTACGCGATCCAGTTCTCGGTCAATTCCAGCGAGCTCGGCGCCAGCCCCGACCTGGCGCCCGACATCGCGACGGCGGAAAAGCGCGACGGCTCGGTGTTCTGCTACGTGCTTCCGGAGAGTTCGCTCGACCTGCTGGCGGACGAGAAGGACAGCACGCGCGTCCTCGAGCCGTCGGTGCTCGGGCTGTCGAAGAGCAACGACGAGCTGCACGCGATCAACCTGCACATGGGCCTCTACTACACGGACCTGACGACGTACCCGCACGTGTTCACGCTGCGCCCGTTGCCGACGGCACCGTCCGTGTACTTCACCCTGCGGCCGGAGTTCGTGTCCGCCGCCGGCCCCGCGAACATCCGCGGCGCCTGGCGCCTGCCCCCGAACACCCGTGTCGACGCAGCGACCATCTGGCGCAGCGACTGGCGGGGCGGCACGTGGACGCTGCCGGTCGTCTACGCCACGGCCGAGCAGCTCAGCCTGCCGAACGCCGACCAGAAGACGTACGTGTTCGACGGCCTCGCCCTCGACACCAAGAACACGGCGTCGCCAGCCGACGACGAACTGCTCTACTCGCTGCGCGAGACGTTGACGGTGGATGTGCCGCCGGAGGAGCAGATCATGCACGTGGTTCCGGGCAAGCCGCCGCGCCGACCGGTGCTGCGCAAGGGCGGCAAGTACGGAACGCTCGGCCGACAGATGCGCGCGGGCCGCGGCTGCGGCGACTTCTGCACCGCCGATCCATGGGTCTACGCCGACCCCGAGCGGACGAAGGGCATCCAAACGGCGGCGGCCATCGCGGCGCCATCGATCCAGCAGGCGGCGCTGCTCGTCGACGACTTCCTGATCGCGCGCCGACTGACCGCGGGCGCGATGCCGTCGCTCGCGATCTCCGGCTACCGCGCGCTCGCCAACACGCGTCCGGTGATGCGCATGTGCGCGGCGTCGCGAACGCCGATCCCGGGCGCCAGAGCGGCGACGGTGCGCTGGGGCAGGATGACCGATCTGACCGACCTCACGACGCTGACCTGGGACCCGCAGGACCAGGTCCAGGTCCGCTACGACGGCAGTCCGTTCACGTTCGATTGCCTGCTGCCGCGCCCCGGCGTGCTGTCGGACGACCCGACGGTCAACCCGCCGCCGCCGCCGCTGCAGGCGTTCGTGATGCAGTGGAGCGTCACCGTCGGCGCCAACACCTGGTACTCGCCGCTCGCGGCCCTGCGATACTGAGTCCGCGAGGACCGGCGCGATGTCGACCGAGCCCACTGCCGCCCGCGAACGCAGCCCGTCGTCCGACGAGTTCCATCGCGCGCTGGGCGAGTACCTGGCGCGCATCGAGCGCGACGGCACGCGGGCTCTCGACGAGTTCCAGCAGAAGCACCCGCAGTTCGCCGACCGGCTGGGCCGGCAGCTCCACTGGCTGGTCAGTCACCTCGGCCGTGGCAAGAACGGCGTGCCCGAGCGCATCGGCCCGTACCGGGTCCTGAGCCGGCTCGGTGCTGGCGGCATGGGCGAGGTCTTCCTCGCCGAGCAACGGGAGCCGTTCCAGCGGGCGGTGGCCGTCAAGGTCATCCGCGCCGACAAGCTCACCGATTCGCGCATCGGCCGCTTCCTGCAGGAGATCCAGGCGCTCGCGTCGCTCAACCACGACGGCATCGCCAAGGTGTTCGAGGCCGGCCAGGACCACGGCCGTCCGTACTTCGCGATGGAGTACGTGCCCGGTCGCCCGATCACCGACTACTGCACCGAAGAACGGCTCGGCCTGCGCGACCGCCTGCTGCTGTTCGTGCGCATCTGCCGCGCCGTCGAGCACGCGCACCGCCACGGCATCCTGCACCGCGACCTCAAGCCGTCGAACATCCTCGTCTACGGCAAGCCCGCCGAACCGACCGCGAAGATCATCGACTTCGGCCTCGCGAAGTCGATGACCCCGGACGACGACGCGCGCCGGACCATGACCGGCCAGGTGCTCGGCACGCCCGACTACATGAGCCCCGAGCAGGTCGACGATTCCGGCGAGCGCCTCGTCGACACGCGCGCCGACGTCTACTCGCTCGGCGTCGTGCTCTACGAACTGCTGACCGGCGTGCTGCCGCTCGCGTTGTGGCGCCTGGACCGCGAGGACTTCCGCGCCATGCTGCGCGAGATCCGCGAACGCCAACCCTCGTCGCCGAGCGTGCGGGTCGAGGAAGCCTCCAGCGATCCGACGTCGCCGGCGGCGACCAGCGAGGGAATGTCGGGCCGCCGGCTGAGCCGCATGCTCGCCGGCGATCTCGACGCGATCGTGATGAAGGCGTTGGCGAAGGACGTCGAAGCGCGCTACGGCTCGGTCGCCGAGCTCGCCGAGGACATCCTGCGCCACCTGCGGCACGAGCCGGTGTCGGCGCGGCCGGCGACGCGCTCCTACGTGCTCGCGAAGTTCGCGCGGCGGCACCGCTTCGCCGTCTCGTTCGTCGGCACCATCGCCGCGCTGCTGCTCACCGGACTCGTCGTCGTCAACCGGATGGCGCAGGCGCACATCCGCGACCTCGAGCGCGGCGACCTGTTCGGCATCGCCAAGTACGTCGACGTGCTGCACGAGCAGGACAGCCGCCCGGTCGCCGCGCGGCGCGACCACGTCGACGACCTGGTCGCCCTGCTCGCCGAGTACGAACGCCTGCTCGCCGAGCTGCCGCGCCTGCAGCGCTTCCTCGCCGGGCCGACGGTCGGCGCGGGCGACGGCTGGTCGTCGGGCACGCGCGGCGACACGGCGCTGCGTGCGACCGTCACCGCTGCGGAGGGCCTGCTCACCGGCATGACGCAGCCTGGCGCCGAGCTCCACCACCTGCGCGCCCGCATCGCCTGGGCTCGCAGCGTACGCAAGGCCACCATCGCCGACGCGCAGGAGGCCTGGGATCGCGCCCGCCTCGAAGTGCGCACCGACCCGATCTACCGTGGTCTCGACCTGCCGCCGCAGGAAGGGCTGGTGCCGCTCGGCAAGGACCCGCACACCGGACTGCAGGAGTTCGCGTTGCCGTTGCCGGGCGCCGAGGTGCCGCGACGCGCCGCCGGACGCGCGATCACCGCCGGAACACGAACGTGCCCGGTGTTCGTGCTACTGCCGGGCGGTGCTGTGTGGATCGGCTCGCAGGGCGACGACGAAGCCGCGCCACGGCACGACCCGCACCGCGGGCCGTTCGAGTCGGAGCCGTACGAAGCCGACGTCGAGCCGTTCTTCGCCGCCAAGTGGGAGCTGACGATCGCGCAGTGGCGCGGTCTCGTGCGCCTGCCCGACCTCGGCGACAAGTACATCGCCGACACGCTGCCGGTCGTCAGCATGGACGGCGACACGCTGCTGCACGTGCTGCTCGCTTGGGGGATGCAGTTGCCGACCAGCGAGGAGTGGGAGTACCTCGCGCGCGCCGGCACCGACTCGCCGTGGATCAGCGGCGATTCCCCGTCGAGCCTCCAAGGCCACGCCAACGTGCGCGATCGTTCCGCGGTCGATGGCGGCGTCGCCGGCGAAGGCGTGCCGGCGGCCTGGTCGGACGGATACGAACGCACGTCGCCCGTCGGCGCGTTCTCGCCGAACCGCTTCGGCCTGTTCGACGTGCACGGCAACGCGCTCGAAGTCGCCGCGGTCGAGGGCGACCAGTACGGTGACGTCGTGCTCGAACTGCGCGGCGGCTCGTGGCATCAGGACCCGCTGGCCGCGCGCATCACGGCGACGGTCGCATGGGACGGTTCGCCGCGGACGTCGATCGGCGTGCGGCCGGTCGTCGCGCTGCAGCGCTGATCACTTCGCCGCGGTCTTCGGCGTCGCCACGTGCGTGCCGTCCGGCTGATGGATGCGGACCTCCTTCACAGCGCCGCCGTCCAACACGAACTCGAGCGAGAAGCCCGACAGCCCGCGCAGGCGGAACGTCGTCCCGCTGGCAGGCTCGAGTTCGTGCCGCTGCCCTGGCAGCGTCAACACCAACCGGTTGCCCTGCAGCGAGATCTTCGCCTCCCCGGTCGCCAGAACGTAGTCGCCGGCGAGGGTGGTCAGGAACGTCGCATCGGTGAGTCTCGCGTCGGGCCGGCGCGCGAACACGATCGGCGGCGCCTGCAGTTCGAGCACGACGCGCAGGCCTTCGATCGAACCGTCGAACGCGCTCAGGAACTGCACCTGGGTGCCGCTGAGGGCCGGCTCGCCGGTGCCCTCGACGCCGGCGAACACGTCGTAGTGCCAGTGCTCGAGCCCGACGGCGAGGCCGTGCAGGTCGAAACGCAGCGAGCCGTCGACGAGCGTCACGCGGCAATCGCCATAGCCTGGATGGGCGTAGTCGCCGGCGAACGCCGCGATCGGCCGCGACGGCGACGTGCCGGCGACGCGGGCCGTCGCCGAGGCGCGCTGCTTCGCAGTCTGCGCACCATCCTCCGCGACTCGCATCTTTTCGCGGACCGCCGCCCGTTCGTCGCGCGCCTCGAGCCGCAACGCGCGATCGCACAGCGCGGCCACCGCGAGGTCGGGCACCGGGGAGGCGTCCTGGTTGCACAGCACGACGAAGCCGTAGCCGGCGTCGGGCAGCAATGCGACCTGCGCCGAGAAGCCGTCGATGTTGCCGCCGTGGTGCACGCGGCGATGACCGCGATAGACGTCGACGAACCAGCCGAGCGCGTAGCCGACCGCGATCACGTCCCCGGCCTCGCCCGTGTCCACCGGCATGCGAGGCGTGTGCAGATCCGCCGCCATCGACGCGGACAACAGCCGCCGTTCGCGGTAGGTGCCGCGCTGCAGTTGCAGCGCCGCCCAGTGGGCCATCTCGCGCACCGACGAGTTGATCGAGCCCGCCGGCCCGATCGCGGTGATGTCGCGGAACGGAATGCGCACCACCTTGCCCTTCTCGCGCCGGTGCGGCACCGCGTGGTTGGCGTCCTGCTGCATCGCCTGGACCGTGAACACGGTGCGGTCCATGCCGAGCGGCTGCAGGATGCGGCGCCGCACCAAGTCCTCCCACGATGCGCCCGCGACCCGCTCCGCGAGGTGGCCCGCGGTCAGGTACATCAGGTTGTTGTACTGGAACTCGGCGCGCAGATCGCGATTGAGCGGCAGGTGCCGCAGCCGCGCGACCATCTCGGCGCGATCGAAGGAGGCTCCGTACCAGACGATGTCGTGCCGCGGCATGCCGCTGCGATGCGTGACGAGGTCGCGCGGCGTGATGCGTTCGCCCAGCGGCGCGTCGGCGAGCGCGAACTCCGGCAGCCACTTGCGCACCGGTTGGTCCCACTCGAGCGCGCCGTCGTCGACGAGCATGGCGAGCAGTGCCGTGGTGAACGCCTTGCTGCTGCTGCCGATCGCGAACAGCGTGTCGGCATCGACGGCAGCACCACCGACGAGATCGCGCTTGCCGCTCGCGACCGTCGTGATCACGTCGCCGCCCTTCACCACCGCGATGGCGCAGCCCGGCACGTCGAACATCGCGATGGTCTCGTCGAGCCACTTCGGCACGTCGTCGAACGCCGCCGCGGCATCGGCCCGCGCCGCCGCCGCGCGCCGCAGCGTGAACTTCAGCTTCGCCGGGCCCTGCGTGAATTCGCCGGCGAGGGTGTCGCCTTCGATGGTGCCGCGGAAGGTCGGCTCACCCGGCGTGTCGGCGATCGTGAATGCGACCGCGGCACCTTCGACCTCGACCTTCGTCAGCGGCAGCTTGTCGGCGCCCTGCGCCGGGATGTCGATCGTGCCCTCCGGCCCGCTCTGGCCGTCGGCGAGCCGCACGACGACCGCGAGCGCGGATCCGGGAACGACGATCTCGCCGCGCCATTCGCCGACGTGCGACTGGGCCACCGCGGCTGACGCCATGAACACCCACGCGGCGAACACGCCGGTGGAACGGACTGCTGGGCTCTGCATCGAGGATCCTCGTCGTCGCCAGAATCCCCGAACCATCGCCGCGGGTGCAGCGTGGTCCGGAATTCTGCCAGCGCCGTCACCCGGCCGGCGGGATCAACGGCACCGTCTCGAGCACCGCCTCGACCACGTCGGCGCCGTTCACGATCGTCACGCGCCCTTCGTGGCGCGACAGGTCCCACCGGTTGTTGCGGTCGAGGCCCCTCGCCAACGACTCGAGCAACTCCGGCGGCACCTTCACGACCTGGATCGCCTCGCCCTTGTGCACCTTCTCCTTGGCGCAGCGCTGCTGCAGCATGTCGGGCCGGCGATGGCACCACACCACGACGCGCTCGGCGAGCTTGCTGGCGCGGTGCAGGCGGTCGGCCGCGGGCGCGCCGACCTCGATCCATTCGAGCACGCGCCCGTCGCCGGTCTTCCGCCAGATGGCGGGCTCGTCGGCCTCCGACAGACCCTTGCTGAAGGCGAGCCCCTCCTTGTGTTCGAGCGCGAACGCCAGCACGCGCGTCAGCAGGTAGGGCTCGTCCTCGGAAGGATGCCGCGCGACGCGGAGGTCCAGGTCGGCGTAGACGCCGCGGTCGACGTCGGCGAGCGCGATCTCGAAGCGGTGCAGCACGGGCGCGCACGGTAGCGTCGCTGCCGAAGGGCGCCACTTCACGCCGCGTCAGTCCTGGTCGGCGCGACGCCCCAGCCAGCGGCCCTCACCCCTCGCGATACCGATGCCCCACCGGCATCCGCCGCCCGCTCCAGCAGCGGTCGCTGACGCGGATCGTCGGCGGATACTGGTAGCGCTTCCACTCGGCGGCGTGGACCTTCGCGAACAGTTCCGCGACGCGCGCGCGCGCCATGCCCGTTCGCGCCGCGGCCGCCTCGACCGACAGCCCCTCTTCGACGAGGCAGCGCAGCACCGGATCGAGCTCGGCGTACGGCGGCAGGCTGTCGCTGTCGAGCTGCCCCGGCCGCAGTTCGGCCGACGGCGCCTTCTCGATCGAGCGCGTCGGAATGCGCTCGCCGGCGCGGTTCAGCCAGCGCGAGAGCGACCACACTTCGGTCTTCCACAGGTCGGCGATCGGCGCCAGGGCACCGTTGGTGTCGCCGTAGATCGTGCAGTACCCGACCGCGCACTCGCTCTTGTTGCCGGTCGTGAGCAGCAGGTGCCCGTGCGCGTTGGCGAACGCCATCAGCAGCGTGCCGCGCGCGCGCGCCTGCAGGTTCTCGGCAGCGAGCGCTTCGCCCGGCGCGCCGGCGAGAATCGGCCGCAGCACCTCGGCGAACGCCGCCTGCAGCGGCGCGATCGGCAGCAGGTGGAACGCGATGCCGAGCCGCTGCGCGAGCTCGCGCGCGTCGGCGATGCTGTGGTCGCTGCTGAACGTCGACGGCATGCCGACGCCGACCACGTTCTCCTTGCCGAGCGCATCGACGGCCAGCGCGGCGACGAGCGCCGAGTCGATGCCGCCCGAGAGACCGATCACGGCGCGGCCGCTGCCGAACTTGCGCACGTAGGCGCGGATGCCCTGCACGATCGCGGCGTGCACCATCGCTTCGTCGTCGTGCCGCGCCGGCTGCGCCACCCATGGCTCGTCGGTGTCGACCACGACGAGCGCTTCCTCGAACGCTACCGGTTGCGCCGCGACGCCGCTCGCCTTGACCGCCAGCGAGCCACCGTCGAACTGCAGGTGCACGTTGCCGCCGACGAGGTTGACGTAGAGCATCGGCACGCCGTGCCGGGACGCGGCGGCGGCGACCATGCGGTGCCGGAAGCGCTCCTTGCCGCGCGCCCACGGGCTCGCGCTGAGGTTGACCACGATCTGCGCGCCCGCACCGACCACGCGCTCGACCGGGTCGATCGCGTAGCTACGGCGATCGAAGAAGTGCTCGTCGTTCCAGCCGTCCTCGCAGACGACGATGCCGACGCGACGTCCGTGCAGCGTGACGACGTTCTGGCCCGGCGACTTGTTGGGCTCGAAGTAGCGGGACTCGTCGAACACGTCGTAGGTCGGCAGCAGCGTCTTCGTCGCGACGATGCGCGCGCCGCCGCCGAGCAGCAGCGCGACCGCGTTGTGCAGCGGCCGGCCGCCGGCGGTCGCCGCAGTCGCGTTCGGCGCAACGCAGCCGACCAGCGTCGGCAGGGCCGGCGGCACGCTGCGCGCGAGTTCGCGCAGCGCCGTGTCGTGGGCGGCGAGGAAGCTCGGCAGCACGAGCAGGTCCTCGGGCGGATACCCACAGATCGCGAGTTCGGGGAACACCGCGAGCTGCGCGCCGCGTGCCGCGGCACGCCCGGCGAACTCGGTGATGCGCGCGCAGTTGCCGCTCAGGTCACCGACGGTCGCGTCGATCTGGCACAGCGCGACGCGCATGCGTTCACCGCACTTGCAGGGGCAGACTGAACTCGATGTGCTCCGGGATGCCGTCGACCTCTTCGATCGAAGTCGCGCCGAGTGCGCGCAGGCGCTCGACCACCGCGGAGACGCTCGACTCCGGCGTGCTCGCGCCCGAAGTGATGCCGACCGTGCGCACGCCGGCGAACCAACCCTCCTGGATCTCGTCGGCGCCGAGCAGCAGGTGCGACGGCACGCCCGAATCGGCGCCGAGTTCGCGCAGTCGATTGCTGTTGCTGCTCATGCGATCGCCGATGACCAGCCACAGGTCGACCTTGCCGCGTAGCTCCTTCACCGCCATCTGCCGGTTGGTCGTCGCGTAGCAGATGTCCTCCTTGCGCGGCGTGTGCAGGGCCGGGAAGCGGCGCTTGAGCACGGCCATCACCCGCATCGCCTCGTCGACGCTCAGCGTCGTCTGCGTCAACACGGCGACGCGCTGCGGATCGGGAACCTGGACGACCTCGGCCTCCTCCGGCGTGGCGACGACGAGCGTTCGGTCCGGCGCCTCGCCGACCACGCCTTCGACCTCGACGTGTTCCTCGTGGCCGATCAGCAGGATCGTGAAGCCGCGCGCCGCGAAGCGCCGCGACTCGACGTGCACCTTGGTGACCAGCGGACACGTCGCGTCGATCGCGTGCAGCTTCAGCTGCCCGGCCTCGGCGAACACGGCCGGGGCGACGCCATGCGCGCTGAAGATCACGTGGCTGCCGGTCGGAACGTCGGCGAGGTTCTCGACGAAGATCGCGCCCTTCTGCACGAGGTCCTGCACCACGACCTGGTTGTGGACGATCTCGTGGCGCACGTAGACCGGCCGCCCGAACTTGGCCAGCGCTCGCTCGACCGTCTCGATGGCGCGTTCGACGCCGGCACAGAAGCCGCGCGGGCGGCAGAGAAGGACCTTCATGAAGTGGCCGCGCAGTGTCGGCCGCCGCCGCCGGCAGGGCAAGCCGCGAGAGGCCGCGACGAGCGGCGTCCCATCCTGGGAACGCAGAGTCAAGGCCGCCGCCGAGTGCACCGATCTCCGACACGCCGCAGCGTCCGTCCCTCGAGCCAAGGATCCATCGTGCAACTGGAGAGTCATGCCATTCCCCTGCAGGAGAGCCCGCAGCAGCGATATGCGGCGCTGCATCGGGCGATCGAGCGCGGCCTCGACTCGGACGAAGTGTGGCGCGAACTGGCTGGCGTCGCGCTGTCGCTCGGCTACGGCGACGAAGCCGTGCAATGCGCGCGGCGCATCCAGAACGACGCCCTGCGCTTCGCCCTCGAGTCGGCGCTTTCCCGGCGCGGCCTGAACACGACGCCAACGCCGCCAGCGTCCGCGCAGCATCGCGCGGCGCCGGCAGCCAGCAGTGCCGGAACGACCCATGGCGAAGCGCACGCGCCGTCGCTGCGCGAGCACGTCGTCGACGCGTTCCAGTACCTGACGCACCAGCACATGCCGTGGCTGGTGCTGCTGACGACGCTGGCGTTCCCGCTGCTCGTCGGTCTCGGTGGGCTGCTGACTGCCGGCGGTTCGCCGCTGTTGCTCGCAGCGATCGCGGCTCTGCCGGGGCTCTGCATCGTCGCCATCCTCGGCGCGATGGGTCGTCACATCCTGGCTGCGAGCGCCGAGGGCAGCGGCGACGTCCCGTCGCTGCCTGGCTGGTCGCAGCTCGTCGCCGACGCGCGACGGTTCCTGTTCGACGCGACGCTCGTGCTCGGCTGCCTGGTCGGCCCGTCGTTGCTCGGCATCTGGCTCGGTGCCCCGCTCGTCAGCACCCTGCCCGGCCTGCTGGTCGGCGCCTTCTTTGCGCCGCTGGCCTGGGCGCTGCGCCATCTCGACCTGGGGATGGCGGCGCTGTCGCCGGTGCACCTGCTCCGCGGCCTCGCGCGCACCGGTCGTCACTACGTCGCGTTCGCCGGCGTCGTCGTCGGACTGTTCGCGCCGGCAGTCCTCGTCGCGGCACTCGCGTCCGGTCGCCCGGTCTGGGTGCAGATCGCCGTCGTCGGACCGCTGGTCGTGCTGCCCGTGTTCGTCGCTTCGCGTCTGGTCGGCACCTGGCTCGACGCGCATCGCGCCGCGTTGGTCCGCCGGCCGGCGCGCAACTCGCAGCCGCAAGTGGCCCGGGCCCCGGTCGCCGCGCCAGCACCGCGGCCAGAACGCCAACTGCGGCGGCCGGAGGCGCTCGAGCACTTCCAGGCGCCCGCCATCGGGCGTGGTCGCCATGCCGCTCGGCATCCGGCGCCGACTCCGCGACCGGTCGCAGCGCCGGCGAAGCCCACTTCGCGCGCGATCGAAGGCCGGCAGCCTGCACCTCGGACCAAGGCTCCTGCCCCGGCAGCGCCAGCCCCGGCAGCGCCAGCCCCGGCACGACCGGCGGCGGCGAAGCCTGCGGCGGCCGCCGCGCCGCGGCAGGCGCTCGGCGCCCGACCACGCTGAACGCACGCCGGTCGCCGCCGAACGCGAGCCTCGTCACGTCTTCGACGAGCAGCTAGGCTCGTCGCGATGCACCTCTCGTCGTTCCTGCGCGATGTCCCCGACTTCCCCAAGCCCGGCATCCTGTTCAAGGACATCTCGCCGCTCCTGGCGTCGCCGGCAGCGATGGATCACGCGATCCGGAGCTTCGCGCGCCTCGACGTCGGCAGGATCGACAAGGTCGCGGCGATCGAGTCGCGCGGCTTCCTGTTCGGCGCGCCGCTGGCGATGCGGCTCGGCGTCGGCTTCGTGCCGATCCGCAAGCCCGGCAAGCTGCCGTGGAAGACCAGTCGCGTCGAGTATTCGCTCGAGTACGGCAAGGACGCGATCGAGATCCACCAGGACGCGGTGAGCGTCGGCGAACGCGTGCTGCTGATCGACGACCTGCTCGCCACGGGCGGCACGATGGCGGCAGCGTGCCAGCTGGTCGAGTCGTGCGGCGGCAACGTCGTCGCGTGCGCGTTCGTCGTCGAACTGTGCTTCCTGCCAGGGCGCAAGCGCCTCGGCTCGCACCGCGTCGAAGCGCTCGTCTCGGTGCACTGACGAACACTGCGGCGTGAACGCGGTAGCATGCGCGGCCACGAGCCCCATGAACGCCCGCACCACGATCGTGGCCGTCCTCGGCCTGTCCCCGCTGCTTGCGCAGACGAACTGGACGCTGCTCGCGCCGTCCACCTCGCCGCCGCCGTTCACCGCGCATGCGATGGCCTACCACCTGCCCACCGACCGCACGGTGCTGTTCGGCGGCGTCTGGCAGGGCGTGCGCTACGACCAGACGTGGCTGTGGGACGGCACGACCTGGACGCAGGCGACGCCGGCCAACGTGCCGACCGCGCGCGTCGCCCACTCGATGGCGTACGACGCGTTCCGCGGCCGCCTCGTGATGTTCGGCGGCATTCCGGCCGGCGGCGGCCTGCTCGGTGACACCTGGGAGTGGGACGGCGCCGACTGGCAGCTGATGACGCCCGCGGTGTCGCCGCCGGCGCGCCGTTCGCACCCGATGGCCTGGCATCCGACGCGCGGCCGCGTCGTGCTGTGGGGCGGCTACTCGAGCTTCGACCTCAACGACATGTGGGAATGGGACGGCACGACGTGGTCGCAGATCGTGACCACGACGAGCCCGACGCCGCGCCGCGCGAGCGACATGGCCTACGACCCGGTCAACGACGGCCTGCTGCTGTTCAGCGGCTATCTGCAGACGAACGACACCTGGCTGTTCCAGGGCAACAACTGGACGCAGCTCTTGCCGGCGACCGCGCCGTCGCCCCGCTACGACCACTCGATGGAGACCGATCCGGTGCGCAATCGCATCGTCACGTTCGGCGGCCCAGGGGCGGCGGACACTTGGGAGTGGGACGGCGCCACGTGGCTCCAGCGCACGACACCGACGGTGCCGGCCGCCCGCAGCGACACCTACCTCGCGTGGGACACCGTGCGGGAGCAGATCGTGATGTTCGGCAGTGTGGCGACACCCGAGACCTGGATCTATGCGCCGACGCTCGCCGGTTCGGTGACGTCGATCGGCGTGGGCTGCCCCGGCACGTTGGGCCTCGCGACGACGAGCACGAACGAACGGCCCTGGCTCGGCGAGACCTTCCGTGCCTACGTCGGGCTGGTGCCCGCCGGCACGATCGCCGCGATGGGCTACGGCCTCAGCAACACGACGTCGAGCCTCGGACCGCTGCCGGCGTCGCTGGCTCCGGCCGGCATGCCCGGCTGCGTCCTTCAGGTCGATCCGGTGGTGATCGACGCGTTCCTGGCGCCGAACGGCATCGGCGTCTGGCAGCGTCCGATCCCGAACGCCGCCGTGTTCTACGGTGCGACGCTCTACGCGCAGGGCGCGGCGCTCGACGCGGTGAACGCCGCGGGGATCATCGTCACCAACCACATCGCCTTCACGATCGGCGGCAAGTGAACGACCGACGATTGCCGGCGCCGGCGGGCATCGACATGCTGCGGCGGCGATGACGCCGATCCTTCGCGACAAGCGCGCCGTGCTGTTCTTCGGGCTCGGCGCGTTCCTGCTCGCGAACGCGATCACGGCCGAGCTGATCGGCGTCAAGCTGTTCCAGCTCGAGACGGCGCTCGGCCTGCCGATGGCGGACTTCCGCCTGTTCGGCACCGACCACCTGTCGTTCCGACTCAGCATCGGGGTCCTGAGCTGGCCGCTGGTGTTCCTGGTCACCGACGTCGTCAACGACTACTTCGGCGTGCGCGGCGTACGACTGATCACGCTCGTCACCGCAGCGCTGATCGCGCTGATGTTCCCGGTGCTCTGGCTCGCGATCGCCGCACCTCCCGACCGCGCGTGGTGGCTCGGCAGCGGCGCCGAGCAGGGCGTGCCGGACATGCAGGCGGCGTTCGCGGCGATCTTCGGCCAGGGCATGAACATCATCGTCGGCTCGATCGCCGCGTTCCTGGTCAGCCAGCTGGTCGACGCCCTGGTGTTCCGGCGCTTCAAGCGCGCGACCGGCGAACGGCGCATCTGGCTGCGCGCAACCGGCAGCACGCTGGTGAGCCAGCTCGTCGACAGCCTGCTGGTGACGTGGATCGCGTTCGCCGCGTTCCGCGGCATGCCGATGGCCGAAGCGACGGCGCTCGCGCTGACCGCCTACGTCTACAAGTTCGTGATCGCGGTGCTGGCGACGCCGCTGGTCTACCTGGCGCACGCCCTCGTCGAACGCTGGCTCGGGGCCGAGCTCGCGGCATCGATGCGCGCCGACGCGCTCGCCGGCCGCTGATCGGTCACTCCCACTTCATGCCATCGATGAAGTCGAGCGGGCCGCCGCAGGAATTGGCGTGGCAGTGGATGCAGCCGGCGATGATCGCGTTGTAGGTCGACTTGCGCGGCTCGGCGTCGAACGCGCGCACCGCGGCGAGGTAGCCCTGGGCCCGCGTGTCGTAGTCCTGGTTGCGCTCCGATGGCTTCGTCGGCCACGCGCAGCGCATCGTGCGGTGCGTCGGATAGAGCTTCTTCACCGGTTGGCCGGCCTCGACGAGCGTTCGCGCGTCGCGCAGGTCGTCGACGAACGCGCGCATCAGCGCCGCGAGCTGGCTGTCGCCGTTCGGGTTGCGCGACGACTTGATCAGGTTGCCGGGGCTGCCCGGGATGCCGGGCACCAGCACCGTCGACAGGTTGCAGTCGGCGTCCTCGGCGACCGGCGTCCGCGGCACGTCCGGGACGGCGGCGGGCTGCGAGCAGGCGGCGGCGAAGAACAGGACCAACAGGAGCAGGAGCTTCATGCGCGGGTCGCCCATGGTCGATCGCCGCGCGCAGTCGTGCAAGCAGCTACGCTCCGGCGCGTGAACCGGAGCCCACGGATCTGGCCAGCTGCGGCGCTGGTGGCCGCCGCCGCCGTGGCCTGGCTCGGCGCGCGCTGAACGAAGCCCCCATGCGCCCCGTCGACAACCCACCCAACCCCTGGCTCGGCGGCCACGTCGAGTGGCTCGGCGAGCCGCCCGACCAGGGCCTCGTCGTGCTCGAGGAGGAGGCGAAGTCGATCGTCAGCGAGAACGACAGCCCGGACCTGCCGTTCCGTTGGACGCTCAACCCGTACCGCGGCTGCTTCCACGGCTGCGCCTACTGCTATGCCCGGCCGACGCACCAGTACCTCGGCTTTGGTGCGGGCACCGACTTCGAACGCCGCCTCGTCGTGAAGACGAACGCGCCCGCGCTGGTGCGGCAGCACCTGCTGCGCGCGAGCTGGCAGGGCGAGCCGATCATGTTCTCGGGCGTCACCGACTGCTACCAACCGCTCGAGGCGAGCTACCGGCTGACGCGCCAGTGCCTCGAGATCTGCCGCGAGTTCCGTCAGCCGGTCGACATCATCACCAAGGGCGCGCTGGTCGCACGCGACGTCGACGTGCTCGCGGACCTCGCGCGGCACGACGCCGCGTTGGTGTTCGTCAGCATCCCGTTCGCCGACGCGGCCGACTCGCGCGCGATCGAACCGTTCGTGGCCGTGCCCGAACGCCGCTTCGCCGCCCTGAAGGCCCTCGCCGACGCTGGCGTGCCGACCGGCGTGTCGGTGTCGCCGCTGATCCCGGGGCTCAACGACCACCAGGTGCCCGAGATCCTCGAACGCGCGAAGGCCGCCGGCGCGCGCCACGCGTTCCACACGCTGCTGCGTCTGCCGGCCGAGGTCGAGGACGTGTTCGTCGCGCGGCTGCGCCAGGCGTTCCCGCTGCGCGCCGACAAGGTGCTGTCGCTGCTGACGGCGATGCGCGGCGGCACGCTGAAGGACGCGCGCTTCGGGCACCGCATGCGCGGCGAAGGCGCGCGGTGGGACGTGATCACCCAGCTGTTCCAGCAGGTCGCGCGCAAGCTCGGCCTGTCGCCGCGCGCGCCACGCACCGCGCCATCGCCGTTCCGGCGGCCGCACCAGCAGCAGTCGTTGTTCGGCGGCGCGTGAGTCAGCGCTTCGCCGGCGGCTTCTGCCACAGCTTGGTGCGCGCCTCCATCACGGCACGCTCGATCTTCTCCAGCGCCTTCAACGCCGCTTCGCGGTCACCGGCGCCGCGCAGCTCGTCGAGCGCCCGGGCGATCGGATCGATGCTGGGCGTCATGGCGTCGACGATCCGCACCGCCGACGGCGTGCCGTTGTAGAGGTTGCGGCCGAACGTCGTGTCGAAGTTGGGCACGGCGAGATCCCACTCGCGATCGTCGAACGCCGGTTCGGTCCACTTCTCCGTCGCGGTCGTGCTGACGCGCCACTGCTCGTCGGTGTGCATCTCGTGCGCACCGTCGGCCTCGTCCCAGAGCAGCCACAACGACAGCGCCGCGGGCCCGCCGGTGTTCCTGGCGTACACCGCCACCGTGACCTTGCCGTTCAGCGGCTCGTCGAGCCGGACGACCGTGAGTTGCTGGTGGTCGTTGCAGGCGCCGACTTCGCGACCGTTCACGAACACCCGGCACTCGTTGTCGCACGAGAAGTAGAGCCGCGGCCGTTGCCCGGGGCGGGCGAAGTCGAGCGTGCGCCGGAACCACGCCTCCTGATGCTCTTCCGTCACCGGCGCCCAGATGCGCTTCGCCGGCTCGGCGACGTCCGGGATGGTGACCTGGGCTGGGAGTGCTAGCGCGAGCAGCGCGAGCGCGAACGTCGGTGAGATGGCGCGCATGGCGCCGATCGTAGCTCGGCCGAACGGGTGCAGGGTGGCTCCGAGGTTGGTCGTGGGGTCGAGGTGCTGGCGTCCAGGCGCCGCGAAGGAACGTTGGAACTGCGGTTCCGCCCGCCGGCCGGTAGCCTGCCCGCCCTCCATGCGCGACAAGGTTCTGATTGGCTACGGCCAAGGCTTCTGGGGCGACTCGATCCTCGGTCCCGTGCGCCTCGTGCGCGAAGGCCCGCTCGACTACCTCGCCCTCGACTACCTCGCGGAAGTCACCATGAGCATCATGCAGAAGCTCAAGGGGCGGAATCCGAAGGCCGGCTACGCGACGGACTTCGTGGCGATGCTCGACCGCACGTTGCCCGACATCAGCAAGAAGGGCATCAAGGTGATCGCCAACGCCGGCGGCGTGAACCCGCAGGCGTGCCTGCAGGCGGTGCTCGAACTCGCGCGCAAGAAGGGCATCAAGGGACTGAAGGTCGGCGTCATCGAAGGCGACGACATCCTCGCGCGCATTCCCGAGCTGCTGCGCAGCGGCCATGACCTGAAGAACATGGACGACGGTCGCCCGCTGTCGGCAGTCCAGGACCAGCTGCTGTCGGCGAACGTCTACATCGGCGCGTTCGCGGTCGCCGAGTGCCTCGCGGCCGGCGCGCAGATCGTGATCGGCGGCCGCCTGACCGACCCGGCCCTGGTCGCCGGCCCGATGATCCACGAGTTCGGCTGGAAGCCGACCGACCACGACAAGCTCGCCGCGGGCACGATGGCCGGCCACATCGCCGAGTGTGGTGCGCAGTGCACCGGCGGCAACTACACCGACTGGCGCGCGGTGAAGGACTTCGTGCGCATCGGCTACCCGGTCATCGAGGCATCGCCCGACGGCACGTTCGTGGTGACCAAGCACGCCGGAACCGGCGGCCTCGTCAACCGCAACACGGTGGTCTCGCAACTGCTCTACGAGATGGGCGACCCGCGCCGTTACCTCGGCCCCGACTGCACCGCCGACTTCACGTCCGCGCAGATCGACGAAGTCGGCCCCGACCGCGTGCGCCTGTCCGGCATCAAGGGCGGCGCGCCGACGCCGACGTACAAGGTCTCGCTGAGCTACCAGAACGGCTTCAAGGCGACTGGCCAGCTCACGGTCAGCGGGCCCGACGCCGTGGCGAAGGCGAAGCTGTGCGCCGACATCGTGTGGGGCCGGCTCGCCCTCGACGGCTGCACGTTCGCCGAGCACGAGAAGCTGGTCGAGATCGTCGGCGCCGGCGTCTGCCACGCCGGCATCAGCGAATCGGCGAACCCGCCGGAGGTCGTGCTGCGGCTGGGCGTGAAGTGCAACGACGAGGACAAGGTCGATCGCTTCGGCATGGAGATCGTGCCACTGGTGACCAGCGGTCCGCCCGGCGTCACCGGCTTCGCCGGCGGCCGGCCCAAGGCCACCGACATCGTCGGCTACTGGCCGGCCCTGCTCGACAAGACCCAGGTGAAGACGACCGTGCGCGTGGAGGTGTCGTGATGGCGAAGGTGAAACTCGGCTCGTTCGCGTTCGCGCGCAGCGGCGACAAGGGCGACGGCAGCAACGTCGGCGTCTTCGTCACCAACGCCAAGGACTACGAACTCATCAAGGCGCAGCTCACGGTCGAACGGGTGAAGCGCCACTTCCACGCCATCTGCAAGGGCGAGGTCACGCGCTACGAGGCGCCGAACATGCTCGCGCTCAACTTCCTGCTGCGCGACTCGCTCGGCGGCGGCGGCAGCGAGAGCCTCAAGACCGACGCGCAGGGCAAGACCCACGGCCTCGCCCTCCTCGAACTCGAAGTCGACCGCTGAGTCCGTCCCTCCGAGTCGACGTCAGAACCGCAGCGGCGCGCCGCAGGCGCGCGGCCAGGTCCTGGTCGCGTACGTCGCAGCGGCGCAAAGCGCCGCAGCGACGGCCGCGATCAGAAGGGCCGGTCGCCGAGCACGTACCACGCGTCGTTCGACACCGAGTAGCCGACGCTGTTGAGCGTCGGGTCGTGGCAGATGGCCTGCTGGTAGAGGCGGATGCCGAAGTGCGCGGTGTTGTACGGGAACACGAGCGAGTACTCGCCGGCACCCACGGCGTCGGTGGGGACGATCACGACCACGAGCGGGTCGACGCGGCCGTAGCACGGCGTCGGGTTGCCCATGCTGTCGAGGCCACCCCAGTCGATGAACGCCGGCAGCGGCAGCGAGCCGAACGCGAGCGTGTTGTCGAGGCCGATGATCGCCGCGACGTAGTCGTTCGGCAGCGCGCGCTCGATGCGCGTCACGAACGTCGAGCCGAACGCGGGCGTCTCGCCGCTCATGTAGCCGAGCAACGGCCGGAGGCCATTGCTTCCGATGCAGGCGTTGGTCGAAGCCGGCTCGACCTTCGTCGACGCGCTGACGTAGAGCGGTCCGGTGGCGCCGGTGTGCAGCAGGTAGTTGCCAGTGACGGTGGTGGTCGGACCGCGGATCGACAGGAAGAAGATCCCCGGGCGCTCGATCGTCGCGACCATGCGCCCGTGTGACGTCGCTCCGCCCGAGGCGCTGGCGACCAACGCACCGTTCCCGTCGTAGAGGGTCAGCGACGAGCCCGCGAGGGGAGTGCCCCCGGTGCCTTCGGCCATCGCGCCCAGAACCGTCGGGCCGCCGATCGCCAACAGGTACCAGTCCTCGTCCAAGCTGCCCGAAGTGAAGCCGGTGATGTCGTCACCCGGAGTGAACGCACCCGCCGGCGTCGCCGTCGTGTTGTTGGGTTCGGCTCCTTCGGTGACCAGGTTGTTGCCCGGCATGTCGATCAGGGCCGTGCGCAGCGAGTACTGCCCGAGCTTCGTGTAGTTCCACGGCGCGGTCCCGGCCGCCGCCGTGCCGCCCTTCACGGCGATCGCGTAGTTGCCCGCGGCGAGCAGGCCGGTGTGCGTGAGCGAGGTCACGCGGTGGCTCGCCGAGTTGGTCGCGTCGCTGCCGCCGAGCGGCGTGTAGCCGCCGGGCAGACCGGTGTGGAAGCGCAACGCCAGGTTGTCGGCCTGCGGCACGCCGCCGTCGTCGTAGGTCGCCGCCAGCACGATGCCGCGGTTGCTCAGCACGAACGACCAGTAGTCCTCGTCGGCGGGAACTGCCGCGATCAGCTCACCCGACAGCGTGTTGCCCGGCACGAACGGCGTCGCGGGATCGGCGGCGCCGTTCGGTTCCGCCGCCTCGACCACGTCGATGGTCCGCGGCGGCATCGTGTAGAAGTCGAGGTCGTAGGCGCCGGCCGATCCGGACTTGAGCGCCACCCGGGCCGTGTAGGAACCGGCCGGCAGCGTCACGCCGCAGTCGGCCATCGTGCCCACCGCGCCGTCGTTCCACGCGAGGCGCGTCGTGCCCGCCGCGTCGTAGATCGCGATGCGGTTGTCGCGCGACGTGCCGAGCACCAGCGTGCCCTGGGCAACCGTGTGCAGGTGCACCTGGCGCGGCGCCGTCAGCGTGAACGCGAACCAATCCTCGTCGGCCGTCGAGGCGTAGCTGGCGACGACGTGGTTGCCGGCCGTGATCGACATCGCGGTGCCGGGGGTGTCGTTCGGCTCGACTTCGAGCACCTTCTGGGCGGGGAGGACCGCGGTCGCGATCACGAGGAAGGGAAGAGCGCGCATGTGGTCCGTATTAGGCGACGTCTGGCGCGGTTCGGCCGGCGAATTCCGGCGCCCGCGGCGGGGAACGGTCCGCCGCAGGGGGTTCGAGCCCGGCGCCCCCCCACCGAACGACGCGGCCGGACGGCGCCTGGCCCGGCGCGCCGTTCCTGGCGCCACGCCGGGACGTCGGCTACGAAGCCCCGGATGGGCAACGTGCTGTCACGCCTCCGCGACCTTGCCCGTGCCCGGCGCGCACGCATCGTGCTGCCCGAGACGGCCGACCCGCGCACGGCGCGCGCCCGCGAGTTGCTGACGCGCGACGGCCTGTGCGAGGTGGTGTGGGTCGAGGATCCGACGCGCGATCGCCGCCTCCCCGAGGTCGCCCGGCTGCTGCACGAGCGGCGGCGGCACAAGGGTCTGACCGAGGCGGAGGCCAACACGCTCGCCGCGCAGCCCGCGATGTTCGGCGCCGGACTCGTCGCGCTCGGCCACGCCGACGGCGGCGTCTGTGGCGCCGCGCACGCGACCGCCGACGTGATCCGCGCCGGCCTGTTCTGCCTCGGCACCGCGCCGGCGATCCCGCTGGTGTCGTCGATGTTCCTGATGGTGCGTGGCGAGCAGGCGCTGTCGTTCGCGGACTGCGGCGTCGTCCCCGATCCGGACCCCGACCAACTCGTGCACATCGCCGCGGCCACCGCCGAGAACCACCGGCGCTTCACCGGCGAGGAGCCGCGCGTCGCCTTCCTGTCGTTCGCGACCCGGGGCAGCGCCGCGCACCCGCGGGTCGACAAGGTCCGCACCGCCGCCGAACGGTTCCGTGCGCGACATCCCGCGATCGTCAGCGACGGCGAACTGCAGTTCGACGCGGCGTTCGTGCCGGCGGTCGCGGCGCGCAAGTGCCCCGACAGCCCGCTGCGCGGCGCGGCGAACGTGTTCGTGTTCCCCGACCTCGACGCCGGCAACATCGCCTACAAGCTCACCGAGCGGCTCGCGGGCTTCCACGCCTATGGCCCGCTGCTGCAGGGCCTGCGCCGGCCGTGGCTCGACCTGTCGCGCGGCTGCAGCGCCGAGGACATCGCCGGCGTCGCCGTGCTCGCCAGCGCGATGCTCGAGTGACGCTCGCTCAGCGCAGCCGGTAGACCGCGAACAGCGAGTGGCCCGGGACCTTGGCGCGCACGAACGGCAGCTGCAGCACGAGGCGCTGCATCGGCGCCAGCAGCCGCCAGCCGACGAAGCGCTCGAACGGCGATCGCCAGGCGCGCGCGCCGCACGCGGCGACGTACCACGGCACGTGCCGCTTCGCCAACGGCTCCTCCTCGAGGCTCGCGAGCTGCATGCCGAGCAGTTCGGCGATCTTCCGCATCGTCGTCTTGCGGAAGCGCGAGCAGTGGTGCGGCGGCTGGTTGAGTTCGTTCTCGTCGTCGAGCCCGATGAACGAGTCGTGGTTCGGCACCGCGAGCAGGATGCGGCCACCCGGCGCCAGCAGCGACTTCTGGAAGCGCAGGAAGTCGATCGGGTCGGGCACGTGCTCGAGCACCTGGAACGTGGCAACCACGTCGAACTTCGCGCCACCGATCGCGGCCGCATCGGCGAACGTGCGCACGCCCTTCGCCGCGGCCTCCCGCAACGCGTCCTGGTTGCTGTCGAGCGCGTGCACGTGCTTCCTGCCGGCGCGCACCAGTTCGCCGGCGAAGTTGCCGACGCCGCAGCCGATCTCGAGGTACCGATCGTCGACGCCGATCTGCGCGATCGCGCGTTCGAACTCCCACTTCGCGGGCTCGTAGTACCACGAGGTCCGCTGCAGGTGCGCGTAGAGCGACGAGTCGCCCGGGCTCTGCGGCACGTAGAAGTCGAGGCCGCACGCGCTGCAGACGATGTTGGTGATCGACGTCGTCGGGAAGAACCGCGCCACGTCGATGCCGTGCTTCTGCTGCCAGGTCCGGGAGATGTCGGCGACGGCGAGCGTGCCGCGCCCGACCTTGGCTTCGGAACGACAGAGGATGCACTCGACGGTGTCGGCGTCCATGCGGCGGCGCGCAGCATCGTGGGCGACCGGTGCGCCGTCCACGGCAACTTCGGGCGCAGACCGGGCGAGGCCCGGGCGCATCAGCCGACGAACACCACGAGGAACCCGTAGGCGACGCCCGCGCCCGCCGCCCATGCGGGTAGCACCACGAGTTCGCGCGCGAACCAGAGCATGCGCAGCTGCTGCAGCCGCCACATCAGCAGCAGCATCGCCGGCACCTCGGCGACGCCGAGCCCCCACAGCAGCCCACTGGTGCCGCCGAGTTCGAAGCCGATCGGCATGGCCGCGAGCACGGTCACGGTGCGCAGGACGTTGCGCCGGAACATCATCTTCAACTCGCCGAGGCTGGTCAGGCAGGTCGCCCAGGCGTTGGAGATCAGGTCGAGCGCCGTGCGCACGCACAGGATCTGCAGCATCCAGCCGGCGTCGTGCCAGCCGTACGGCCACACCACCGACACGATCCACGGGCCCAGCACCGTCAACGCGCCGAGCGTCGACATCGCGAAGATGTCGATGCGCAAACGCGATGCGTAGAACAACGAGCGCAGGCGAGCCGGGTCGTCGCGGCGGTGCTCGTTCGCGAGCACCGGATAGACGATGCCGAACAGCAGGCGCAGCACCAGCAAGCCGACCATCTCGGCGAGGTTGATCGCGATCGAGTAGATGCCGAGCGTCGCCTCGCCGAGCAACCGGCCGATCACCAGGCGGTCGGCGTGCGCCCCGAGGAACGACACCGCGCTGCTGCCCATGATCCAGCGCGCGACGCCGCGGATCTCGGCGAGCGCCTCGCGGTCGATGCGGAAGCGGTGCCGAAGGCGGCCCGGCAGGAAGTGGCTGGCGATGGTGTCGGCGGCGGTCTTGACGCCAGCACCACCGACCAACGCCCACGGCGACGGCGCGATCGCGGCCCAGGTCAGCGTGACCGCGACGCCGAGCAGTTGGCCGACGACCTCGAACGACACGACCCACTGCAGTTCCACGCGACGGCGCAGCTGGTAGATCGCCGTCGAGTGCAGGCCGCCGACCGCGAGCTGCGCCGCGGTCACGAACAGCAGCGCGCTCGCGATGTCGTAGAAATGCGCGTACGGCCAGGCCACCAGCAGGCAGACGACGGCCAGCACGGCGCCGCGGATGGCCTGCAGCGTCCAGATCGTGTCGAGGAAGCGCGGCTCGTCGCCACGCTTGCTCTGGATCATCGCCTGCAGGAAGCCGGCGTCGGTGACCATCACCAGGCCGATGTGCAGCGTCGACACCAGCATCGCCGTGCCCACGTCCCCGGGAAGCACGAGCCGCGTCAGGATCACCGAGTTGACGAACCGGACCGCGTAGCTGACGCCGTGGGCGCCGAGTTCGAAGGCAGCGCCGCGCATCGCGAGCCGGCGCAACCCGCCAGGAGGCGCTGGTTGTTCCGAAGCCGACGGCTCGCTCGGGAGATTCGTCATTGCGTTCCGCCGGGTCGGCACGATCGCACCTAACCCTCTGCCACACAACATCGGCGCCACGGCCCGCCCGCCTGTGGTCCGCGTCGCGGCCGGCGATTCGCAATTCCCGTCACGTCGGCAATCGCGCGGGCAACGCCAGACCATGAACTCCGCGCCGTCGTTCCGTCTCGCCGTCTTGCTGGGCATCGCCGCGGCCGCCGTCGCCCAGGGCCCGGTCACCCTGCTCGCCGACGTCGAGCCGGCGGCACCGAACAACCCGGGCTCGTTCTACGAGGCGCAGCACCTCGCGGGCGTCACGTGGAACGGGTTCCTGTACTTCGCGGCGGACGGCGACGGCTACGGCGCGGAGCTCTGGCGCAGCAACGGCGCCGCGCAGAGCGCCACGCTCGTCGTCGATCTGGTTCCCGCCGGCGGTTCCTACCCACAACTGCTGGGCGCGCTCGGCGGCTGGTTGATCTTCGTCGCCGACGACGGCACCCGCGGGCGCGAACTGTGGCGCACCGACGGCACGGTCGGCGGCACGCAGCTCCTGGCCGACCTCACGCCGGGCTACCAGGGCTCGTTCGGCTCGAAGGCCGCGTTCGCGCGCATGAACAACCAGATCTACTTCCTCGCCGGCGGCCGCCTGTGGAAGACCGACGGCTCGCCCGGCAACACGGTGCAGGTCAGTGGCACGAACGTCCCCGCCGAAGAACTGATCGCCGGGCCTACGCACCTCTGGATGCCCGTCGACACCGGCGGCGGCGGCGAACTGTGGGCCAGCGACGGCGCGACCAGCGTCTACCTCGCCGCCACGCTGCCGTCGGCGCCAAGCAGCCTCATGCCGCTGGCTGGCATCCACGTGCTGTTCGCGTGCAACGACGGCATCGACGGCGAGGAGCTCTGGCAGAGCCTGGGTTCCCCGGGCACGACGCAGATGCTCGTCGACCTCGAGCCGGGCACCGGTAGCAGCAACCCGCGCTTCGGCGTCACCCTGAACGGCAACGCCGTGTTCGTCGCGACCGATAGCAGCCAGTCGCGCGTCTGGCGCAGCGACGGCACGGTCGGCGGCACGTTCGCCCTGGACCCGGCGAACGGCCCGCGCGACCCGCAAGACCTGGCCGTGGCTGGCAACCGCGTCTGGTTCTCCGCCCGACCCAACGGCAGCGGCAGCGTCGGGTCGGAACCTTGGGCGACCGACGGCACGGTCGCCGGCACGCAACTCGTGTTCGACGTCTGGCCGGGCAGCCCGCCCAGCGGCGCCTCCGGCTTCGCGTGGGACGGCTCGCAGTGGACGTACTTCACCGCCCACGACGGCAGCACCGGCTACGAGTTGTGGCGCAGCAATCTCGTCACGACCCAGCGCGTCAGCGACATCGTGCCGGGCTTCGGCAACGGCAGTCCGATCATCCTCGGCTTCGCGAACAACTACTGCCTCTGCGCCGCGCCGTTCGACAGCGGTATCGAGCTCTGGTCGAGCCAGGGCAACGCCACGCAACTCGTGCGCGACCTCCGTCGCGGCAGCAACGGCGATTCCGACCCGCGGCGCTTCACCCCGCGCGTCGACGGCCAGTTCTGGTTCACCGCGTTCCGCGGCCTCACCACCGGCCTCGCCGGCCCGGGCCGCGAACCGCACTTCAGCAGCGGCTTGCCCGGCAGCGCGCAGATGCTGGTCGACTCCGTCCCTGGCTACCAGAGCGGCGCCGACATCCACACGCGCGCGGCGGGCTTCGGCACCTACACCTGGTTCAACACCGTGCCGGGCAGCGTGCTGTGGCGCACCGCGGGCACCGTGCCGAGCACGAACTCGATCCCGGGCTTCCAGGTCATCTACAACGACATGGTGACGTTCCAGGGCCGCGTGTTCGTCGACGCCTCGACGACCGCGACCGGCAGAGAGTTGTTCGCGTTCCAGGACCCGCTGCAGGCGCCCGTGCTGGTGAAGGACATCGTTCCCGGCAACGGCGGCAGCGACATCCGCAACCTGACGGTCGCTGGCAGCCAGCTGTTCTTCTCCGCCACCGAAGGCGGCAGCAACAACCTGTGGGTCAGCGACGGTACGCCCGGCGGCACGCAGCGTGCGTGGCTCAACACCCTCGGCGGCAACTTGTTCAACCTGCGCGCCGTCGGCCGCCGCGTGTTCTTCGACACGGGCAGCAGCCCGGGCCCCTTGCTCGTCAGCGACGGCACGACGACGACGGTCCTCGGCACCGTCGGCCAGAACCACCACAAGGTCGCCTCGGGCGGCAAGCTGTTCTTCGCCGGCGAACCGGCGGGCGCTGGCACGGGTCTCGAGCTGTGCGTGACCGACGGCATCACGATCACCCTGGTCAAGGACGTGCGTCCCGGCAGCGAGTCGTCGCGCCTTGGCGCACTGGCGCCGTTCGGCAACGGTGTGCTCTTCATCGCCGACGACGGCACGAACGGCTTCGAGCTTTGGAAGAGCGACGGCACCACCGCCGGCACGCAGATGGTCGTCGACCTGGCGGCCGGCCCGAAGGACGGCTGCCCGCCGAACGACCTGCCGGGCATCGGCTACGCGGGCTTCGTGTTCGCCGAACGCGGCGCCCGGCGCGCGCTGTTCGCGGCGACGAACGGGACCACCGGCATGGAGCTCTGGCGCACGGATGGCACCGCCGGCGGCACCGTGCTGCACGCCGAGATCCAGCCCGGGGCGCTCGGTTCGTTCCCGGGCCAGCCCGTGCGCGCCGGCGCGCAGCTGGTCTTCTCCGCGACGCAGACCGAACCGCCAGCGATCCCGATCGGCCGCGAGCTGTTCACGATGCCGACGATGGCGATCGCGACGCCGATCGGTTCCTCGTGCTCGAACTCGCCGGCGCAAGCGCCGCTCGCGGCGACCATCGGCGTGCCGTTCCTCGGCAACACCACCTTCACGCTGAACGTCGACGGCGCTCCCTCGAGCATCGCCGTGGTCGCGATCGGCGAACCGGTCGAGCAGGTGGTCGGCCCGTGCGAGATCCGCGTCGCCAACTTCGTCACCGGGGTCGTCATGACCGACGCCGCCGGCCAGGCGGTGCAGCCGCTGCCGCTGCCGCCGACGCCGTCGCTCGCCGGCGCGCGCTTCGGCGCGCAGTGGGGCGTGTCGCAGACCAACGGACCGTTCCTCGGCCTGTTGGCCGTCAGCAACGGCGTCGACTTCGTGCTGCAGGCGCAGTGACGCCTCCGCGCTACCGCGAGTAAGCTGCGGCGATGAGGAACGGAGCGATCGTGGCGTGCTCTCTCGGCGCGGCGCTGGCCGTGTCGCCGCTGCCCGCGCAGTGGCGGCGCGGCGCGCCGGTTCCGCCGCTCACCTGGGTCAAGACCTGGAACAACGCGCCCGCGACGTTCGGCGACCTCGCCGGCAAGGTCGTGGTCGTCGCGTTCGTGCACACGAACTGCGAGAACAGCAAGGGCGAGGTGCCGCACTTCAACGCGCTGCACGCGAAGTACGCCGACGCCGGCCTCGTCGTGCTGGGCGTCAGCGACGAGGCCGAAGGCCTGATCGAGTCGACCTACGTCAAGGGGCGCGCGAAGTACCCGTTCGTGAAGTCGAACGACATCCGCAAGCAATGGGGCGTCCGCTTCCTGCCGTGCACGTGGGTCATCGACGCCAACGGGCTCGTGCACACGCTGCCCGACGTCGGCCCGCCCGACGACACGCTGGTCGACGAACTGCTGCAGGGCCTGCCGATCGAACCGCGCGTGCCGGCCGGCGCGAAGTTCGACTCGCTGCGCCTCTACTGGACCAAGGCCGAGTTCGCGAAGCTGCACGAGCACATCGGCAGGACACTGACTCTGCCGAAGCTCGAGCCCGACATGAAGCTGGCGCTCGAAGGACAGCAGCAGGCGCTGGCCCAACGGCAGGAGCGCGCACTTGCCCGCATCGCCGCACTCGGTGGCGGCCCGGACTACGCCGCGCACTGCGACGAGCTCGAACGGATCGAGAAGTCGTGGGGCACGCTGCCCCCGGCGCCCGCGGCGCGCGCCGTGATCGACCGCATGCTCGCCGATGCGACGATCCGGAAGGAGGTCACGACGGGCCGGGCGCTGAAGAAGATGCTGACCGACGTCGACACCAGCAAGTTGCCGGTGCTGCGCAAGGTGATCGAGGACCTCGACAAGTTCCGCAAGAAGCACGCGGACACCTACGGTGGCAAGCAGGCGCTGGCGCAGCAGACGCGGCTCAGCATGCGGCCGAAGCCCGAGTAGGTCGCTGCCGCGCCGGCCGCGCTCTGCGCGCCGATCCGCGTCGGCAGTCAGCGTGATGGGGCAACGTCGATCGCGAACACGACCTCGCCGTCGCCCGCGGCGACCGCCCGCACCCTCCAGCCGTCGAACCGCAGGCTCACCACGCCAGCGCCCTCGACCGCCGCCTGACGGAACAACCGCCACGACGCGAGTTGCCGATTCTGCCCCGGCTCGGCGACCGGGATCTCGTGATCGACGGCCGTCGGCACCGCGTCCGGTGCCCCACCGGCGGCGACGCGCAACGACGCCCGATCGCCGTGACGCAGCATCCTCGCGCGCAGCCCGACCCAGGACCCCCCGTCGCGTCGTGCGTGCGCCGCATCGACCAGCAGCGACTCCGACACCGACACGCCGCGGACTTCGCCGCTCGCCAGATCGACTTCGACCGCGGCGTCCTCGCCGATGCCAAGGCCAAAGCGTTCGTTGCCCACGACCAGCGCGGCGACGAGCCGGCCCACGCGATCGCGCTCGAAGAAGTGGGAGTCGGTGAGTCCCCACGGCAGGAACGCCATGCCGCTGCCAACGCGCGGGCCGAGCCGTTCCGCACCCGCGCCTTCTTCGGCGATGCCGAGCGCTGCCGCGCTGCGCCCGCCTTCGAGCATGCGCTCGCCCATCATCGCGCAGCCAGCACTCGCCCCCGCGATCACGCCGCCGCGCGCGAGCAGCCGCCGCATCGCGTTCCACTCGGGCGTCTCGGCGCCGCCGGGCCGATACCGCGCCGTGATGCGTTGCTGGTCGCCGCCAGTGAAGAACAGCGCCGTCGCGCGGTCGATCGCCACGACCGTGTCCGCCGTCGTCGCCTCGCGCGTGACGACGTCGACGGCGACGTGCGGGGCCCAGGTTCGCAGCGCCTCGGTCTTGTCGATCGCCTCCTGTTCCTGCGGCCCGGTCGCCGCCGTCAGGATCGCGATGCGCGGCGTGCCCGGCACGCTCGCCAGCGCGAGCAGCCGCTCGTAGACCGGCCCGTTGTCGTTGTCGAGGCCACCGCCGATCAGCAGCAACGCGCCGCGCCGATCGGGCTCGGCGGATGGAGTCGCCACACACGCCGCCAGGAGCAACAAGAGCAGGATGCGCACGATGGGTCCTCGACGAGCGCGCCCGCCGGATTCGGCGCACTCGCCGCGCGACACTACGAACGAGCGCGCCCTCGGTCCATGCGGGCGTCGTTCGCCGCGAACGAGCCCCCGGGCGTCGCCAGTCGGTTCCCACCCGCGCGAATTCCTGGAACCGACCGTCACGTCGAGGCGGCGTCGATCAACGACACGGCATGCACCGGTCGCTGCGCCCACTCCTGCCCGTTCTGCTCGTCGGTCCCGCCCTTGCCCAAGGCACGCCGTTCCTGGTCGGCGACCTGGCCCCCGGCATCGTCGCGGACTACGGCGGCTTGCCGAGCGGCGTCGATCGCCGCGGCGTGACCCTCGGCGGCTTCTGCTACTTCGCCGCCGACAACGACGGCAGTGGTCTCGAACTGTGGCGCAGCGGCGGCACGCCGCTCACCACGCACCTGGTGAAAGACCTCGCTGTCGGCTCGGGCTCGGATCCCTGGCCGATCGGTGTCGCGGCCGGCCGCGTGCTGTTCCTTGCCGACGACCTGCAGCACGGCTTGCAGCCATGGACCACCGACGGTTCGGCGGCGGGCACGCAGCTGCTGGCCGTGGTGCCCGGCAGCGCGAGCCGCGACTGGGTCCAGTTCCTCGGCCAGTGGTACTTCGCGACGGACGAGTCCTTCGGCGCGCAACTCTGGCGCAGCGACGGCACCTCCGGCGGCACCGTGCCTCTGGCGACCGTCTCCGGCAACATCCAGAACCTGACCGCCGACACCAACCGGCTGTGGTTCACGTCGACCGACTTCACCGGGAACTCGCTGTGCTGGTGGAACGGCGCCAGCGTGCAGACGATCCCGCTGCCGCTCAACGGCATCGAGGAGATGGCGCCGGCACCCGGCAACGCCCTGCTGTTCGCCTACGACGACGGCGTGAACGGCACCGAGTTGTGGCGCAGCGATGGCTCGATCGCCGGCACCAGCATGCTCGTCGATCTGGCGCCGGGCCCGACCAGCGGCAACGTCCGCAACGTCGTCGCCTGGAACGGCGCGGTCTACTTCACCGCCGACGACGGCAGCGGACTCGAGCGCCTGTGGCGCAGTGACGGCACGGCGGGCGGCACGACGTCGATGGCGGTGCCGGCCGTCGGCCCGTGGTGGGTGGAGTCGGTCACCCCCGCCGGCAGCCGGCTCTACTTCGTCGGCTGGAGCGCCACGAGCGGGCGCGAACTGTGGCAGACCAACGGCACCGTCGGTGGGACTTCGCTGGTTGCCGACATCCACCCGCTGGGAGACAGCAACCCGTTCGGCCCCGCCTTCGACGGCACCTGGCTCTACTTCTCCGCCGACGACGGCACCCACGGCGCCGAACTCTGGCGCACGAACGTGACCACGACGCAACGCTGCAGCGACGTGCAGTTCGGCGGCGCGAACAGCTACCCCGAAGTGCTCGGCTTCGTGAACTCGACCTGCCTGTTCCGCGCGATCCACTCGACCATCGGATTCGCGTCCTCGCAGTACGAGCTGTTCGAGAGCACCGGTGGCTTCAGCTCGCTGGTCGCGAACATCCGCCCGCCGACGCCCGTGGGCAGCTTCCCGAGCAACATCGTCGGCCTCGCCGACGGGCGTTTCCTGTTCGGCGCGACGACGCCGACGACCGGCCAGGAGCCGTGGTTCGGCAATGCACCGAGTGCTGGCGCGTTCCCGCTCGCGGACACCGCGCCCGGCATCACGTCGGGTTTCCAGGGCGTAACGGCCGCGTGGTCCGGGGCGGGCTCGTTCGCCGCACAGGGCAAGCTCTGGCGCACGAACGGCACGCCGGGCGGCACGGCCGCCGTCGGCACCACGACCTTCGGGTACACGGCCGTGCCGATGGGCGGCCGGCTGTTCCTCGATGCTTCGACTCCGGCGACCGGGCGCGAACTCTACGTCGCGAACGACCCGTTGAGCGCGCCGGTGCTCGTGAAGGACCTCAACCCCGGCCCGCAAGGCTCGCTCCTCAGCGGCATGACGCGCGTCGGCAATCGGCTGTTCTTCACCGCCTACGACGGCACCAACACCCATCTGTACGTCAGCGACGGCACGTCCGCCGGCACGGTGCCGATCCCCGGGCAGAGCGCGCCCGGAACGAACGGCGCCTACGGCCTCGTCGCCGCCGGACGCCGGTTGTTCTTCTCCAGCGCTGCGCCGGGCTTCTTCCAGCGGCTGTTCGTCACCGACGGCACCGCCGCCGGCACGCAACCGGTCGGCGTCAACTACCCGTTCCAGCCGGTCGCGTCCGGCGACCGCGTGTTCTTCCTCGGCTACGGCACGCCGACCGGCCCCGAGCTGTACGTCACCGACGGCACGACGACGACGCTGTGCCGCGACATCGTGCCCGGCACCGGCGACCCCGACATCTACGCGGTCACGGCGTTCGCCGGCGGCGTGCTGTTCTTCGCCAACGACGGCGTGCACGGCTACGAACTGTGGCGCAGCGACGGCACGCCGGCCGGCACGCAGATGGTCGCCGACATCGCGCCGGGCATCGCGCACGGCGTGCCGCCGAACAACGTCGGCTACGGCGGCTGGATCTACGCGCCGGACCGCAGCGGCCGCGCGCTGTTCACCGCACAGAACGACGCCGCCGGCTTCGAGATCTGGCGCACCAACGCCACGGCGGCGGGGACCACGCTGCACTTCGATCTCGAGCCGGGGCCCTTTGGCTCCTACCCGCTCAAGCCGACGCGGGCGGGCGACGCGCTGCTGTTCTCGGCCTACCGTTCGACCGTCGGACGCGAACTGTTCGCGATGCCGGTGATGGCGGCCGTCGATCGCGTCGGCTCGCCGTGCGCCCTCGACCTCGCCACGGCTCCGCTGGCGACGGCGAACGGCGCGCCGACGCTCGGCAACGCGGGCTTCACGCTGCAGGTCAGCGGGCAGCCGCTCGTCAACGGCGTGATCGGCATCGGCCTGCCCGACGACGTGTCGTTGTCACCGTGCGAGCTGCGCATCGTGAACTACGCGACCGCCAACGTCGCGACCAACAGCGCCGGCAATGCCCAGTTCACCTTGGCGATACCGTCGACGATCACGCTCGCGGGCGCCCGGCTCGCCGCGCAATGGGGGCTGCTGCAGACGAACGGCCCGCTGCTCGGCCTGGCGGCGCTGAGCGACAGCGTCGACTTCATCCTGCAGTCGAACTGATCCGCGGCTCACGCCGGTTGACGGCGCCAGCTCCCACCCCGAAGGTCGACGCCACGTGGCCGCATCCCCGACGACGCTGACGCCCGAGTTGCTCGAAGAGCGCGTGGCGGTCGCGTTCCTCGAGCGGTTCGTGGCCGACGCCGCAGCGGGCCGGCATCGCCCGCTCGCCCACTGGCTGGCGACATTCCCGCAGCACGAGGCACGCATCGCCCGCGAATGGCTGCAGCTCACCGGGCATGTGCTGGCACCCGTGACCGCAGCGCCAGCACCCGCCGAGCGGGCCGAGCGTGTCGGTCCGTACCGGCTGCAGTCCGAACTCGGCCGCGGCGCGCAGGGCATCGTCTACCTCGCCGAGGACACCCGCCTGCATCGGTCCGTGGCGTTGAAGGTGCTGCCGCGTGACGTCGTCGCGCTGTCGGGTCCGGCGACGCTGCGTCTGCGCCGCGAGGCCGAGGCGATCGCGCGCCTCGAGCATCCGGGCATCGCGACGATCTACGAGACCGGCCAGGACGACGCGATGGCGTGGATCGCGATGCAGTACGTCGCCGGCGGCAGCGTGCAGCAGCGCATCGCTCGCCGTGTCGCCGACGGGCTCGGCCCGCCCGGACCCGACGCGATCCCGGCGGTCGTTCGCCTCGTCGAACGCGCAGCACGCGCACTCGCCGCCGCACACGCCGCCGGCATCCTGCACCGCGACGTCAAGCCCGCGAACCTGTTGCTCAAGGCCGACGACGAGCCGGTGCTGGTCGACTTCGGGCTGGCCGCCGACGAACACGCGAGCACGCCGACGATCACCGCCCCCGGTGCGGTGTTCGGCACGCTCGCCTACCTGCCGCCCGAACGGCTCGGCGGCGCACCGGCCGATGCCCGATCCGACGTCTACTCGCTCGGCGCGGTCTTGTTCGAGCTTCTGGCGCTGACCCGCCCCTACGCCGCGGAGGTCACCGCGCACGAACTCAAGGCGATCGCCGAAGCCGCCGTGCCGGACGTTCGCGTGCACAATCCGTCCGTGCCTCGCGACCTCGCGACCGTCGTCGCGACGGCGTTGGCGAAGTCCCCCGTCGACCGCTACGCCAGCGCGACCGCGTTCGCCGACGATCTGGCGCGGGTGCTCGCGCTCCAGCCGATCGCCGCGCGGCCCGCGTCGACAGCGCTGCGCTTGCGTCGCTGGGCGCAGCGGAACCCGCGCCTGGCGCAGAGCCTGTTCGCGCTGGTCGTGGTCGTCGCCGTCGGACTCGTCGCCACGACCTGGCTCTGGCGCGAGAGCGAGCATGCGCTCGGCGACGTGCGCCGGCTCGCCGACCTCAAGTTGGCGCGCGAACTGGTCGCCGGCGCCGACGACTTGTGGCCGGCGCGACCGGAACGCCTGCCCGCGATGCAGACATGGCGTCGCGAACTCGACACCCTGCGTGAGCGCCTGCCCGACCATCGGCGCCGGCAAGGCGAACTGCCGCCGGCGGGGCAGGATCCGACGTCCGACTGGGAAGCCGAGCAGTTGGCGTTGCTGCTCGCGGCGCACGACCGGCTCGACGCACTCGCGACCGACGTCGACCGCCGCACCACGACGGCCTCCGGACTCGCAGCGCGCACGGTCGACGGGCCAGCGGCAGCGTGGCGCGACGCGAGCGCGCGCGTCGCCGCCGACCCGCGCTTCCAAGGTCTGCAGCTCCGACCGCAGCTCGGCCTCGTGCCGCTCGGCCCGGATCCGCGCAGCCGCCTCGAGGAGTTCGCGCACGTTCTCTCGGGCACGCCACCCGTGCGCGACGCGACGACGGGCGCCCTACGCCTCGACGACGACTCCGCGATCGTGCTGGTGCTGATCCCCGGCGGCCGCAGCCTTCTCGGGGCCGATCGCGAGCCGCCCGCCGACGGCCGCCCGGCGAACGTCGACCCGGACACGCCGAAGGAGCAGGAGCCGAGCTACGTCGTCGACCTGGCGCCGTACTTCCTGTCGCGCTTCGAGATGACGCAGGCGCAGTGGCAGCTGCACACCGGCAAGAACCCGTCGACCTACCACGTTGGAGGCGGCCTGACCAAGATCGACAGCGTGCGCCATCCGGTCGAACTGGTGACCTGGGAGGAATGCGATCTGGCGCTGCGGCAGCTCGACCTCGTGTTCCCGACCGAGGCGCAGTGGGAGCACGCCTACCGCGCCGGCACCGGCACGCCGATCCCCTACGGGCCCGACCCGCAGTCGCTGCGCGGCCACGAGAACCTCGCCGACGCCACCGCGCGCGAACGCGGCACCAACCGCCGGCTGCGCTTCATCGACTGGCTCGACGACGGTTGGTTCGTGCACGCGCCCGTTGGTTCGTTCCTGCCCAACGCCTTCGGCCTCCACGACATGGGCGGCAACGTGAAGGAGTGGTGCGACGACTCGTGGGAGGACTATCCGACCGTCGAACCACGCGCCGGCGACGGCCGGCGACGCGGCAAGTACGACGAGTACCGCATCGTGCGCGGCGGCAGCTTCTCGAGCTGGATCGACGACGCGCGCGCTGCTGCGCGCGGCGGCGTGCAGAAGAACACCAGCGGTGCCGAAGCCGGCGTGCGGCCGGCCCGACGCATCGAGTGACCGGCGTCAGTCGTGGCAGAGCCGCAGCAGCGGATCGCCGCGCAGGCTCTCGCGCAGGCGCTGCCAGCGCTTGCGGGATGTCTCCTCGGTGATGCCGAGCAGGCTCGCGGCTTCGACGTGCGCGAGGCCCTCCAGTCCGACCGCGACGAGCAAGCGGCGATCGTCGTCGTCGAGCGCATCGATGCGCGCCCGACACGCCAGCGCCGCCTCGTCCTTCGCGATGCGCCGACTGATCGTCGTCACCGTGTCGGCGACCGCCGGCAGCCGCGAGTCGCCGCCCAGCCGGCGCCGCGGTCCGAGTGGATCGCGGCCGAGTTCGCGCAGCGTCTCGAGCCACACGCGGTTGGCGAAGCCGAGCAGCCACTGCCGAAAGATCCCCTTCGCCGGATCGAAGTCCGCGGCGCGCACGCACGCCCGCATGGCGACCTCCTGCACCAGGTCGTCGACGTCGATGCGCGAGCGCAGTTCGCGGCCGACGCGGCAGTTCGCCCATGCGTGCAGGGCTGGCGCTGCTGCCGCGAACTCGGCCGCGAAACGCTCCACGGCGGCGGTCGTCGGCTGCGGCTGCGGCGAGGTCACGATGCGGAAGACTACCCCGGCATGACGCTCCCGACGCAGCGTCCGGCCCGAGGCGGGTTGCGACCCGCCCGACGATCCGGTCCAGTCCGCGCAACCGCCATGCGAACGTGCCTTCCCTGGTTGCTGCTCGCGCTCCTTCCCGTTGGCTGCCTCGAGATCGACGGCCAGGAACTCACCGTGCGCTTCGACGAGGCGGCCGATCGCATCGACGTGTATCTCGTGCACCGCGGCCTGTTCGCCGAGGGTGGACAGGGCAGCGACCGCGACCCGCTGCAGAAGGCCGTGAACGACATCGCCGCCACGCGGCAGAACGGCGAAGTCGTGTTCTGGTGCAACTGGCCGCTGACGCTCGATCTGACCCGCGAGTACCCGGCACCGATCCAGGCAGTGCTCGCGCACATCGACGTCGAGAACGGCGGCCTGTTCACCGATCCGCAGGGCGTGCTGTGCGCGACGCAGTACCTGCGCATCCGTGACGCGAAGAAGTTCGTCAGCAAACTGAACATCGCCTTCGAACTGTTCGCGCAGCAGCAACTGCTCACCGGCACGTCCGGCTTCGGCGGCCCGCGCACCTGGGATCGCGACACCCGCGAGAACCTGCGCGAGTTCCTGCGCAGCGGCGAGAAGCTGATCCTGCTCGAACGTGGCCGCCTCGAGGTCCGCCTCCCGTTCTCGGCCGCCGACCACGCGTGGTTCAAGGACCAGCTCGAGCGCCGCTTCTTGCGCCAGATGCCCGACGAGGTGATCGATCGGCTGGGCCTCGCCGAACGGCGCGGCGCCGGTGGCTCGCCGACCGACACTTCGGTCGCGGCCGAGAGCGTGCAGGTGCCGGGGACCGCGCTCCAACGCGAGATCGCACGCGCGCCGAGCTACCGCTTCTTCTGGGACAACGAGTGGTCGCTGACGCGCGAGGAGACGCTGACCCGCGTCGGCCTCGGCGTGCTCGGCAGCCGCGAGCTGCGCATCACCAAGGCCACCGGCGGGCTGTACCACGACGCGCTGCTGCAGAAGTTGCGCGAGGACAAGGAGGCGATCGAGGAGGGCGTGCCCGACCAGGAGCTCGCGCGGCGCTTCGACGCGTTCCGCGAACGCGACGCCGTGCTGCCGCCGAAGGTCGCCGAACTGCGGGCCGGCAAGGGCGGCGGCAAGTAGCTCACCGCGGTCGCAGCGCCTCGGTGCCGGCGTCGGTGTCCAGGCGCCGGAGGTTGGGCATCGCGCGCACACGGGCCAGGTCGGCGTCGGCGAGCGGCATCCAGCCGCGAATCGTCAGGCCCTCGAGCCACGGCATGGCGACGAGCCCGGCGACCGCTGCCTCGGCGGAGATCTCGGAGCTGTCGACGCCGAACGTCTGGCAGTAGGAGAGATCGAGCGTTCGCAACGACTGCAGTGCGAGCAGCGACGAGAACCCGGCCTTGCCGACCCGCGAGCCGAGCAGGTCGAGGGTCTCGAGCTTCGGCGTCGCGGTCGCGAGCACCTCGCCGAGGCCCGCGAAGTCATCGACGCAGCCGCGCAGGGTCAGCCGTTCGAGCGACCCTGGCAGCACGCGCAGGGACGCGCTGTCGACCGGCACCCCGCTGAGATCGAGATCGGTCAGCGCTGGCAGCGCGCCGAGCGAAGCCACGCCCGCGGCGGTGATGCCCGCCTGACCGAGGCTCAGAACGCGCAGCTTCGCGTTGCGGACGAGGCCCACGAGCACCTCGTCGGTGACGCCCGAGCCCGGGTCCGGCGGCGGCAGGTGCGCGCTGAAGCCCGAGAACCAGGTGTGGCTGCCGATCATCGACAGGTCGAGCACTTCGAGCCGCGGCATGACACCGAGCGGCACCAGCCACGGCGCCTCGAGATGGACACAACCTGCGAGCGAGAGTTCGCGCAGCGCCACCGCGCTGGTGATCGCGGCACACGCCGCCCGTCCGAAGCCCTGCGAGTGGCGGACCGTGAGCGCCCGCAGCCGCGGCAGCCTCGCGACTTCGGCCAGGCCGTCGTCGGTGACACGCATCGACGACAGCGTCACTTCTTCGAGATCGACGAGCGAACGTACGACGTCGAGGCCCGCGCCTTCGACGCCGAGCTGGCCGTCGAGCTGCAGCGACCGCAGCGACGTCGTGCCGCGCAGCAGACGCAGACCGTCGTCGGTGATCGTGCGCAGCGGCGGCACTCGCGGGGAGCGCCGCGCGACCGGCGACGACCACGCGGCGACGACGTCGAGCCGTTCGAGGGCACGCAGCTTGGCGAGTTCGGCGAGGCAGTCGTCCTCGATGTCGGACGCGACGACGTGGCGCACGTCGCGCGGCAGCGCGGCGGCCTCTTCGCGGGTGCGCACCTGGACCGGTCCTGGCGCCGTCTGCGCCGCCGCGATCTCCTCCTCCGGCACGCTGGTCTCGAGCAGGCGCAGCTTCGGCAACGCACGCCGCAACGCGACGACGTGCGCGGCGGTGACGAAGGCGCAGTGGCGCACGTCGAGCTCTTCCAGCTGCGGCGCGGCGAGCAGCACATCGATGCTCGCGACCGTGAGGCCACGCATCTGCCGCATGTCGAGCGCGCGCAGCGACGGCATCTTCGCGACGCGCGCCAGGCCACGATCGGTGATGCCATCGCACGCGGAGATGTTCAGGTGGCGGAGCGACGTCAGGTGCTCCGCGATGGCGTCGCAGAACGCATCGGAGTACCCGCCACCGACCTCGAGCCGCTCGAGGCCCGACGGCAGCGCCGCCACCCAGCCCGCACCGTGACCCTGACCGCCGGTCGCCCGGAGATCGCGCAACGAACGACATGCCCCGAGGCTCGCGATCCCGTCGGTCGTCCAGTAGCCGCCGCTGATGTCGAGCACGGCCAGACGTGGGCACCGGGCGAGGCCGGCGAGTGCTTCGTCCATCGGCCCCATGCCGATCCGGTCGGCCAACCGGCGCGCGCGTTCGAGCAGTTGCCGGGCGCCGTACATGAACAACTCCGCGGAGCCAGCGCGCCAGTTGATGCCATCGATGGCCGACACGTCGAGCTCTGCGAGTTCGGGCAGTTCGTGCAGGCGCGCGAGCAGGCGTCCATGCAACTGCTGGCAGCCGCGCAGCGACAGCGAGCGGAGCCCGCGGCACTGCAGGATCGCGTCGATCCCCGCTTCTTCGAAGCCGTGGTTGAACGACAGGTCCAGGCGCCGAAGCGACGCAAGCCGCGGCAGCTGCAGCAGAACGATGTCGGCGGTGTCCATGCAGCGCAGCGTCAGGTTCTCGAGTCCGGGCAGGCGCTCGAGACCGGCGAACACGTCGGCGACGCGTCGCACGTCCCCCGACCAGTCCGCAGGCTGCAGCCCGATCCCTGGCGAGTCGAAGAACCCGGCGTGCACGGTGCCGTGCAGTTCCAGGGTGCGCAGCTTGGTGAATGCAGCGATGTGCGACCAGATCGCCGCCGTCACCGGCCTGGCGTAGCGCGGCGCCGCCAGCTTCAAGGACAGGCCGAAGGACTCGTTCCACGGCTCGCGCACGATCAGCACCTCGAGGCCGCGCAGACGCGTCAGCTCGAGGAACTTCTGGTCATCCACCCCGACGGCCTCGACGGCGCGCGTGTCGGCCGGCAGGGTCGCGACGTCGGTCTGCTGATGGACCAACACCGGGACCAGCACCTTCGGGTCCTGAGCGCCAGCAGCTCCGCCACCCGCTTCCCGGCGCGGCAACGTCGCGATCGCGACGACGACGAGTGCGCCGAGCAACACGGCCGCCGCCGCCCACAGCCGCGCTGCTCGCCGCGTCACCGGCTCCGGTGCGCCGGCGACCGCGAGCCGTGTTCGCACCGCTGCGACGAGGTCGGGCGGCGACTCGCCGCCGAGCCGTTCGCGCAGCACCCCGTCCATCACGAGGTCGTCGTCGTTGGAATCCGTCATGCTCGTCGTCTCCGTTCGATGCACGCGCGCAAGGCGGCGCGCAGTCGCTGCAGCAGCGTGCGCACGCCGTGTTCGCCGATGCCGAGTTCGGCGGCGAGCTCCGCGCGCCCGAGCCCGTCGCGGTAGGTGCGATCGAGCGCCTGCCGGGAACGCGGCGGCAGTTCTTCGAGGCAGCGGTCGAGCGCCTCGATCCACCCGGCTCCATCGTCGACGCGCAGCTCGTCGCGCCAGAAGCGCTCGGCCGCGGCGGCGTGACGTTCCGCCCGCCGTCGGTCGGCACGCTGCTCGCGCCACCACAGGTGACGGCAGGTCGTCTGCACGAACGCCCCCGCGTCCCCTTCCGTCTCCCGATCGAGTCCACGCTGCAGTGCGATGACGAGGGCGTCCTGGACGATCGCCTCGGCCTGCTGGCCGCGGCAACCGAGGGCGCGCAGGAACCGCCACGCCGCGACCTGATGGCGGCGCACGAACGCAGCCACCGGATCGACGTCGGTGTCGGGGCACGGGGTCGGCTGCATCCTGGTCACGGCGGCCACACGCGGGAATCCCCGCGCCGGCCGGCAGGGTACTCAGCCAATCCGGGAATCGGGCGGCGCTTCGCTCCGATCGCGCAGCCGCAGCTGCCCGCACGCCGCCTCGGCGTCAGGGCCCGACGAGTCGCGGATGGTCGCCAGGATCCCGCGCGACTTCACGGCCCGCACCATCGCGACGATGCGTTCGCGCGGCGGCGCTGTGAACGGCAGCCCGTCGACCGGGTTGTAGACGATGAAGTTCACGTAACCGCGCACGCCGGCGAGCAACTCGCACAGTTCGTCGACGTCCCGGTCCGCGTCGTTGATGCCCGCGAGCAGCGTCCACTCGATCTGCACCGGCGTGCCGACGTCGCGCGCGTAGGCGTCGGCGGCGGCGACGATGTCGCGCAGCGGGTCGCGGTGCGCGCGCGGCAGCAGTTCGCGGCGCGTCGCCTCGTTCGCCGAATGCAGCGACAGCGCCAGGCACGGCCGCACCGCGAACGTGCGCATGCGTTCGAGCGGCTTCACGCCGCCGACCGTCGAGAACGTCTGCCGCCGCGGTCCGATCATCACCTCGTCGCGGATGCGCGCGACCGCGGCCATCACCGCGTCGAGGTTGTGCGAGGGCTCGCCCATGCCCATGAACACGACGCGATCGATGCGCATCGTGCGCCGCGCGTGCACGACCTGCTCGACGATCTCGTCGACGCTCAAGTGCCGCTCCACGCCGAACAGGCCCGAGGCGCAGAAGCGGCAGCCGACCGCGCAGCCGACTTGCGTCGACACGCAGCAGGCGCCGATCGGCATCGCCACGGTCTCGACCTTCTTGCCGTCGCGCAGTTCGAGCAGCAGCTTGACGGTGCCGTCGCTCGCCCGCGTCTGCTGCGCGACGCGCGTCACCAGTCCTTCGGCGAGCCAGTCGTCGAGGGCCTTCTGCTCGTCGGCGGCGAGCCGCAGCCCCTGCTTGTCGAAGTCGGCGGGCGTCGGCGTGCGGCCTCGGGCAACGAGCCGGCGCGCGAGCAGGCCCTTCTTCGAGGGTAACGAAGTCGCAAGTCCGGACAGTCCGGACGCAGTGGTGATCGAAGGCCGGCTCACGCGAGCCGCGGATCGTCGCGACCACTCGCCGCCGATGCCATGGGGCGAAACGGATCGCGCCAGCCGGCCATTCCTGCGCGGTCGAGCGCAAGCCACGGAACCATGCCGCGGTTTGTTTCGTCCGAGGGATTGACGAACGTGGCGCAGCGATACACCCTTGCCCGGGCTGTGCGCCTGCCCTCGTTTCGGCGCAATCCCCAACCCTCGTCAGGAAAGACCTCACCATGATTCGTTCCACCCTCTCCGCTGCCCTTCTCCTTGCCTCGGGCGCGATCGCCCAGTGCACCATCGGCGCACCCGGTACCCAAGTGTTGCCGACCGTCTTCGACAACTGGTATCCGATCCGTCCGATCGGGTTCACGTTCCCCTTCTGCGGCGCCACCTACACCGACATGTACGTGAGTGATCACGGCATGATCGCGTTCTCCAATGGCGGCGTGCCGACGATTCCGCCAGGGGGCGCTTACACCTGGGTGCCGACCGGCGCGGCGATGGTGCAGAACTCGCCGAAGTTCTGTGCCTACTGGAGCGACCACAACGTCGGGCCCCTGCTCAGCAGCGAGATCACCGTCGACAACACGAGCGGAACGAGCTGCACGGTGACCTGGCCCGACATGGAGACGTTCGGAACGCCCGGCCCCTTCACGTTCCAGGTCACGCTCTATCCAGACGGCCGGATCGTTACGTGCCTGGACAACCGCGTGTCCAACAACGGCTCGACCTTCACGAGCTCCGGTGCAAACCTCAACGCGATCTTCGGCGTCACGGAAGGCAACAACGCCGTCCTGCCGGCCCAGGTCGACATCAGCGCCAGCCCGGTCAGTGCCACCAACACGATGTGGGAGTTGTGGACGACCTCGGCGCCCGGCGTGGCGAACCCGCTGTTCGACATCAGCAACAAGACGATCACCATGATCCCGACCAACCCGGGCTGGATCGTGGTCACCGACGCGCTCGCCTGCGCGTCCAACGCGACCTACGGCGCGGGCTGCCACGGCCTCGGCGTGTCGTCGAACAACCCGCGGATCGGCACCAACTGGCTCATCACCACGACGGGCATCAGCCCGTTCTCGCCGGTCGCCGTCACCTTCTTCGGCCTGACCCGTCAGGTGCCGGCGATTCCGCTGCCTTTTGTGAACATCCAAGCGCCGGGTTGCGACATCAACATCGCGGGCCTGCTGACCGACGTGTCGGCCGTCAACGCCGGCGGCACCAGCGTCCTGACGATCCCGATCCCGAACCGCGCCTCCCTGAAGGACGCGTCGCTGACCTTCCAGTCGGGAGCGTTCGCTCCGGGCGCGAACCCAGAGAACCTCGCCGTCTCCAACGGCGGCGAAGGCGTCGTCGGCTGGTGAGCCGACCCTGATCGCCGTCCCGTCGCAAGGCGGGGCGGAACGTGCAACGGCGCAGCGATGGCTGCGCCGTTGTCGTTTCCAGGGGCGGGATCGGACGCTACCAGCCCTTCGCAGCGCGCAGGCTGGTGATGTGCGCGACGTGATGCGCACCGTGCCACGCGTAGAGCGCGACCAGGTCGTCGAGGGTCATCGCCCCACGCTCGCTGTGGATGCATGTGCGGGCGAACGCCGCCGCCGGCAGCGACCGCAAGAACGTCGCCCAGCGGTCGTGCAGGGCAGAAACCAGCAGCAGTGAGCTGCCGATCGGGCCGACGGCGTCGGCGAGCTGGGCCCACGCGTTCTCGTCGTACGCCTTGATCGGCGGCGGCGAGCCCTCGGTCGCAGTCAGCTTGTGCCGCACGTAGGCGTTCACGTGGCTGTCGGCGACGTGGTGCACGACCTGACGCACGGTCCAGCCGCCGGCGCGGTACGGCGTGTCGAGCTGGCCGCCGTCGAGCCCGCGCACGGCCTCGTGCAGGCGATCGGGCACCGCGGCGATCGTCGCGATCGCCGCCGCCCGTGACGCCGGGGCGAGGGAGCCGGTGAGCTGCACGGTGCCGATCGGATACCGCGGATCGTTCATGACGGCCTCCTGGCCTCGGCAGGCTCGACGACGACGAGTTCGGCGCCCTGTTCGACCAGGGCTCCCTTCGTCACCGCGAGCTCGCGCACGGTGCCGGCTACGCCGGCGACGAGCTTGTGCTCCATCTTCATCGCCGACACGACGACCAGCGTCTGATCGGCCGCGACGACATCGCCCGGCTTGCACGCGACGTCGAGCACGGTCCCGGTCATCGGCGCGCGCACGACGCCGTCCGAGCCGCTGCTGGCGCTTCGCCGCGACGCCGGCGCCTCGAGCGTGTGCGTGTGGCCCGCGACGCGCACCATGAACGCCTTCGCCGCCGGCGCTCCGAAGGCGACGAACGCCGCGGTCGGCGGTTCGCCGAGCGGCTGCAGGCGCATGCCGCCGTCGCCGAGCGGGCTGCCGTGGTACTCGCGCACGACGTCGCCGATGCGCACGCGCCACCGCTCGCCGGCGAGCGGCTCGGCGGTCACCACGACGGTCTTGCCGTCCCGAACGAACTCGCGGGTGATCTTCATCGCGACTCCTCGAACGCACGGAAGCCGTCGAACGCCTGCCAGGCCGCAGTCGATCCAACCGCGCCGTCCCCGCCGCCGGCCGCGCGCTCGTCGCCGTTCCCGCCAGACCGTTGGAGCGCCTGGCACAGCACCGCCGCCGCGAGCACGTCGTCGCTGGGCGGCGCCTTGCTGCCGGCCGCGAGTTCGGGCCGGTGCTTCAGCATGTCGGTGCTCAGGTCCGCGGCGCGGAACGCCGCGTCGTCGACGATGCGGCGCAGGAAGTCGACGTTGGTCGGGATGCCGAGGTAGACGGAGTCGCGCAGCGCCTGGCTCAGGCGCGCGCACGCGCTGGCGCGATCGGGCGCCCACACGACCAGCTTCGCCAGCATCGAGTCGTAGAACGGCGGCACGGTCCAGCCCGAGTAGACGCCGCTGTCGACGCGCACGCCGGGGCCTTCCGGTTCGCGCACGAGCCGCAGCTTGCCGGCCGCGGGCACGTAGCCGGCCTCGGGCGACTCGGCGCAGATGCGCGCCTCGATCGCGTGCCCGCGCGGCCGCAGATCCCGACCCGCGAGCAGTTGTTCGAGCCGCCCACCCGCCGCGACGTGAAGCTGCAGGTGCACGAGATCGACGCCGGTGACGAGTTCGGTGACCGGGTGCTCGACCTGCAGGCGCGTGTTGACCTCGAGGAAGTAGAAGTTGCCCTTGGGGTCGAGCAGGAACTCGGCAGTGCCGGCGTTGTCGTAGCCAACGCGTTCGGCGAGCGCGATCGCCGCCTGCCCCATGCGGGCGCGCAGCGCTTCGTCGACGACCGCCGACGGCGCCTCCTCGAGCACCTTCTGGTGACGGCGCTGCACCGAGCACTCGCGTTCGTGCAGCGACACGACCCGGCCATGCTTGTCGCCGATCAGCTGGATCTCGATGTGCCGCGCCGGGAACACCGCCCGCTCGAGGATCATGCGGTCGTCGCCGAACGACGCCTTCGCCTCGCGCCGGCCCGCCGCGATCGACTCGGCGAGATCCTGCTCGCGTTCGACCATGCGCATGCCGCGACCGCCGCCGCCAGCACTCGCCTTGACCATCACCGGCATGCCGATCTTCTTCGCGAACGCGATCAGCGCCGCATCGCCCCCGTCCTGCTCGGTGCCCGGGATCACCGGCACGCCGGCGGCGATCGCTTCCTCGCGCGCCGCCTTCTTGCCGCCGAGTCGATCCATGGCTTCGGGGTTCGGCCCGACGAACACGAGCCCCGCGTCACGCACCGCGCGGGCGAACGCGGCGTTCTCGGAGAGGAAGCCGTAGCCCGGGTGGATCGCTTCGGCGCCCGTTCGCTTGGCGGCCGCCAACACCTTGCCGAAGTCGAGGTAGCTCTCGGCACTGGTGCTGCCGCCAAGCGCGATGGCGTGGTCGGCGGCGAGCACGTGCGCGCACCGCGTGTCGGGCTCGGAGTGCAGCGCGACGGACTCGCACCCGAGTTCGCGCAGCCCGCGGATGATGCGCAAGGCGATCTCGCCGCGATTGGCGATCAGCACGCGGCGGAACGGTGGATTCGTGGCCATTCGCAGGGCGGCACCATAGCGAGGGACGCAGCGATCTCGCCTGGAGCCGACGTCGAATTCCCCCGTGGGCCGCCCGAGGCGCCGCGCGGCGTGCGCGTTCCTTCGGCGGCCAACTGGTTGCTCTGCCTGTCCGGACCTCTGCCGCCACCAATCGCTCCGGGGCTGCGCCGCTCGCAGGGCTGCAAGCGCGGCTCACCAGAAGCCGGTCACGCCGGCGATCCGGCCGTCTGCGGCGAGTTCGATGACGTTCGTGCCTTGCCCGCGCGTGCCGCCCGCGGGATCGGTGATCACCCAGTCGACGAGCGCCCGCGCCTGGCACTGCCGCACCGGGCCGGTGCGCCGGATCGAGCCGGGCGCGTGCACCATGCAGACGGCCATGTGCTCGAGGAGCTCGGTTCGCCCGGCCAAGCACGACCAGCGATCCTGCATGCGCACGTCGTCCGTCGTGCAGCGGACCAGCAGTTCACGCCGGCGTGCCGCATCGCGTTCGCTCCACGCTGCGAACCACGCGTCGACGCAGCCTTCGACCGCGCCATGCGCTTCGTCGGCCACGGCGTTGGTGAAGAGCGCGAGCTGGAAGCGCCAGCCCGGCACGTGCTGGTCGCGTGCCGCCGCGCCGGCGAAGTCGTGGCGCAGCTCGAGCCGCGTGCCGTCGGCGTGGTCGTGCAGGGTGATCGTCACCAGCGAGCCCCCGACCGGGATCGGCTTCTGCGGGTCCTCGTAGCCGTAGGTGAACACGACACGACGCCCGGCATCGAGCGCGGTGATGGTGCCGCGCGCGACGACGCCGTTCGGGTAGACGATGTGCACCGCGCCGCCGACTCGGCCTTCGATGCGTGAGCCCGCCCCCCACCAGCGCGCGAAGCGTTCGCTGTCCGTGAAGTAGCGGAAGACCAGGTCGCGCGGCGCGCGGATCACCAGCGAGCGGTCGAGGGAGTGCGGGAGGTCGTTCATGGCTTGGTGCGGGAACGGGAACGCGTGGGAGCCGTGCCGGCGCGGCGACGAAGCGGCGCGCCGGCGGGACCGCGACGCGCGGCTTCGAGCTCGGCGGCCAGCGAGAGGCGATAGAGCGCGTCATCCCACGACTGCTCCAGCCAGCGGCGGAACGGCCCGAGCGCATCGCGTCGCGCGTGGTAGAGGCGTTGGCGGCCCGCCGCCTCGACGTCGACGAGGCCGGCGACGCGCAACAACGCGAGATGCTGCGAAACCGCGCCGAAGGTCACATCGGGCAACGCCGCGTGGATGGCGCCTGCCGCGAGCGGCGCGTCCCAACACAGGCGGAGGATCTCCCGCCGGCGCGGACTGTGCAGGGCCTGCAGCACGTTCATCTGCTATAGATATAACTAAATCTTCATCGACGCACCAGGGGCCGCCCGGAACCGTGCCCTCAGGTCGTTGCCGTCCGGCGACGACGCGGCGACCATCGCGCCGTGCTGCCGGACGACCCGACCACCCCACGCGAGCCCGAGATCGAACTGCTCGCGCGGATCGCGCGTCGCGGCCTGTGGACGCTGCGGCGTGTGTTCTGGCTCGCGGGCGCCGTGGCGATTGGCTACGGCCTCTGGCGCAGCGCCACGCCGCCGGTCGACGCGGCCGGCATCGCCGGCACGGCGCCGAACGCGTTCGGCATCGCCTGGATCTGCGCCGGGCTGCCGGCGATCGTCCACGTCGACTGGCTGTTCGGTCGCGGCCGTGTGATCGCACTCGGCGCCGGGGCGCTGCTCTGGTTCGGCGCCGCGCTGCTGCCGCACGACCACCGCTACGGCTTCGTGCTGCGGGTGTTCGCGAGCCTGGTCGCCTGCCTGTCGATGCTGGTCTGGCGCACGCTGTGGCGCCTCACGTCGCCCCCGGCGACGCGGTGATCGCGCCGGCGGTCGGCCATCGCCACGGTCCGAACGCCCGGCCGGCCCGCAGCGGCGGCATCCCGGGGTTGCCAGCGATGATCCCGCACCCGACCATGCCGCCGCCCCGCTCCCGCTGCATGCGCCACATCGCCCGCGCCGCCGCCGCGTTCGTCACGGCGATCGGCCCCATTCTCGCCCAGCACCCTCCGGGCGCGCCGATGCCCGTCGACCTTGGGCTCGACCAGGCGGCGCCGGCCAGCGGTCCTGGCAAGGTCCGTTGGCAGACGGGCCAGCAGTCGCTGCAAGCCGGCGACTTCGCGGCAGCGCGTCGACACCTCGCCGAGGCGCTCGAGTTCCATCCAAGCGCATCGGCCTTGCTGCTCGACATGGCCTTGGCGACGCGCAGCGATCCGGCGGAAGGACCGCTGTGGGCCGAACGTTTCGTGCGCGGGGCCGCCGACGCCGCCGGTCGCCTGAAGCTCGACGGGCCGACGCGCAAGTACCTGACGCCGCACCAAGGCTTCGAGACCTCGCTCGCGCCGTGGAGCGAACTCGCCGCCTTGCGCGCGCAGGCGATCGCCGAAGTCGGGAAGCTCGCGGAGAGGTACCGCGCGACCGGCAAACAGGACGCGCCGCGCGCCGTGCTGGTGCGTTGGGCGAGTGAGTTGTTGCTCGAACTCGGACTCGGCGCGCCCGCTCCGCTCGCGGCCGCAGCACCGCAGGTCGCGCGCGTGCAGGCCGCGTTCGTTCCCGACCACGAGGCCGTCTGCCGCGCGCTCGTTCGCGTGATGCAGACGAAGCCGGTCGCGAAGTCGGCGGGAACGGCGCCGACCACGGGCGCGCCCGGCGTCGACGAGGCGACGATCACCGACCGCCGCGTTCGCGCCGCGCGCATCCTGCTAGGCCTGCACCGGCAGGGCGGCTTCGAGGACCTGCAAGGGCCCAAGGCCCCCGACCTCGCCAAGTTCGCCGAGGAGGCAAGGGACCTGCTCGACGAACTCGCACCGGCGACGACGGGCGCGGTGAAGGTGTGGACGATCGACGAGCTCGCGGCGCTGTCGCCGGCCGAGGCCGAAGCGTTCACGCAGGCCCATCGCGACTGGCGCCATCCCGGCACAGCACTCAGCCCCACCGCGCGCTACCGCATCGAGACGACCTGCGGCTACCACACCCTGCTCGGCACGGCGCGCACCATCGAACTGCACCACACGCGCCTGGTCTCGCACTACGGCAGCGACCCGTTCCTGCAGCGTCAGGGGCTGGTGCGCGTCGTGCCCGAGGCCGCCGACCTCGAGAGCGAAGGCGCGCCGTACTGGTGGGCCGGCGGCTTCCAGGCCGGCGACCGCACGACGATCCGGTTCGCGTGGGGCCGGATCCCGGCGCTCGGCCGCACGCTGACGCACGAACTGACGCACCGCTTCGATGGCGTGCTGCGCCCGTTCCTGCCGTCGTGGTACGGCGAAGGCCACGCCGACTGGACCGGCGCGCACTACGGCAAGATGGCCGAGACGGTGTTCGTCGAGAACCACCTGAAGGTCGGGACCGCCGCGCACACCTGGTACAAGGGCTACGGCGACAAGGCGAAGTTCACCGACCTGCTGGCCGGCAAGGTCGACGACTACCGCGACAACTACTTCGCGGGCTACTCGCTCTACGCGTTCCTGCGCAGCTTCCCGCCGGCGCAGCCGCGCTACCGCTCGGCGCTCGACAAGTTCGAACGCAACGCGCGCGGCGGCCAGAAGGATCCGGTCGGGTTCTTCACGACGACGTTCTGCGACGGCAAGGAAGGCCGGCCATCGACCTTCGACGAACTGTTCGCCGACTGGCAGAAGTTCCTGCGCGGCTGCTACGACTGGCTCGACGATCGCAAGAAGCCCGGGCTCGAGTGGGTGGCGGCGTACGGCCCCGTCGATGACGAGAGTGGTCCCCGCGTGATGGACGAGCCGACGTGGTCGTGGGCCCGCACCCGCGCCGAGCCGTTCTTCGGCCAGGACCACGCCGCGGCTGCCACGTTGCTGCTGCACGAGGCCGGCGACGTCGACGGCGCGATCGCGGCAGGACTCTGGTCGACGACCGTCGACGGCTGGCGTCCGGACATCACCACGGCGCTGGCGGCGGAGCTGCGCGCGAGCAAGCACGCCGAGGCGGCGCAGGCGTTCGGTCTGCTGGCCTGGCGCCACTTCCCGTCGATGCCCAGTGGTGCAGCCACGCTGCTCGCGGCGCAGGCCCCGCGCACGCGCGCCTTCCTCGAAGCGCTGGCAACGCGAACGCAGACGCTGCGCGACGGAGCACCGATGGCGGCGCGCGCGCTGGCCAGCGACCACGGCCGCATCGGTGCGTTGCTCGGCTTGCCGCCGATCGCGTTGCCGAACGGTCCGCCCGCGCTGCCGCGCCATCTCGGCGACCACGGCTTCGCCGAGAGCAGCCTGACCGGCTACGACGACCGCCGCGTCGCGGGACTCTGGTTCACGACGCCCGAGGGCGACCTGCACGTCGGCCGCGAGAAGCCGCGCGACGGCACCGGCGCACTCGACCGGCACGCGCACCAGCGCGACGCGTTCGTGCACACGGTCGCCTGGCAGGGCCCCGGCGCCTACGTGATCCGCGGCCGCGTGCACTTCACGACATCGTACGCGTCGGGCGCGATCGTGTTCGGCCACACGCGGCGCGACCGCGGACTGCGGCTGCGCTTCACCTCGGGCGACTTCGACTATGCGACGGGCCGCAGCGAACGGGCCGACCGCAGCGGGCGCGTGTCGTTCGAGCTACTCGGCATGTGGGAACGCGACGGCCAGATGCCGGCGATGGACCTGTCGCACGCCGTCGAGGTCAAGGGCTCCACCGAGGCGCCGTCGTTCGCGTTCGCGTTGCACGTGCGCGGGCCGCGCGTGCTCGTCGAGATCGACGGCGAAGCGCGCATCCGCTACTCGGTGCACGACGGCGCGCCGATCGAAGGGCAGATCGGCTTCGCGACCGGCATGGGCGCGATCCGCGTGCAACAGCCGGTCGTGCAGCGCCGCGACGGCGAGGTCGGCGACCTCGTGACGGGGCTGCAGCTCGATCGCCAGCCCGACGTCTCGCTCGAGGAGTTGCTGCTGCTGCCGACGCGCGGCATCCCGCTGCACGAGAACGGCACGCTGGTCCTGTGGCTGCCGCGCGTCGAAGGCGGCGAACCGCAGGCGCTCGACTTCTACCTGCCAGGCCTCGCGAAGCTGCTCAACACGCCGCACGAACACCCGCAGCCTTGGGTGCTGGCGGTGCCGAAGGAACTGCCGGCCGGCCCGCGCGCGGCGGCCGCGGCGGCGTTGGCGACGATCCGCGCGCAGCCGCTGCCGCTGGTCGAGCATCAGGTCGGCGAGCCGCTGGACGGCGATGCGCCATGGGTGCTGTTCGTCGACGCCCAGGGCGTGCTGCGCGCGGCAGCCGAGGTTCGCGACCCCAAGCTGCACTCGCGGGTCACCAACTGGTCGCGGCTGCTGCGCGCGCGCTGACCACGTTCGTCAGCCGCGGGACCGCCGTTCCACGTAGGCCTTCGCCTTCTCGGCGTAGGCCGGTGCCTTCATGCCGATCTGCACCGCCTCGGCATGCGCCTGCTCCATCGACACCTTGCCGTCGAGCACGCGCCAGGCGATCCAGAGCGGGCCGATGCGGTTGCCGGAGCTGCAGTGCATCATCATAGGCCGCTCGCTGGCGGCGAGCAGTTCGCGGGCCTTGTCGAACACCGCGTCGGTCAGCTCCTCCGGTCCGCTCCACGGCAGGTTGACGTAGGTGATCCCGAGCTTCGTCACATGGGCCGCCTCGTCGAAGTCCTTGTGCTCCGCGCGGTGCCGCAGGTCGACGACGGTCTTGATGCCGTTCTTCTGGGCGTGCTCGAAGTCGGCCGGCGTGGGCTGGCTCGCCAGGAACAGGCCCTGGAAGGTGTGGATGCGCTGCACGTCGCCGCACTGGTAGGGCTCGAGCACGTCGGCGCCGGGGGTGGCCTTGGCGGCGGCAGGGGGCGCTGGTGGCGCTGGCGGCGGGGCGTCGGGGACGCCGCTGCAGGACGCCGCGAACAGGGCGAGGGCGATGAGGAACGGGGAACGGCGCATGGTCATGGTCTGGATTGCTTGGGTCATCGGGTGGGAACGACCCTGCAGAGACACGGCCCGCCGTCGCGTTCCCGAAAATTTGCGCCTACTCCAGGCGCGCCAGGATCCGCCGGCGCAGCGCCGCCGGCAACTTGCCGTCGGCAAGGGAGCGGCAGACGTCCTGCGTGACGTCCATCGTCGCGAACACGGCGCGGCACCGTTCGCACACCAACGCGTCGCCACCCGGCATCGGCACGCCGGCATCGAGCGCGTGCTGCTTGGCCCGCAGCAGGTCGAAGCAGACGGCGCGCGTGTAGGCCGCGGGGGGCATTGCGCGCGTGGGAAGCCCACGCGCCAGATCGCTCCGCAGCCGCAATCGGGCACGATGCACTCGGGTGCGGACCGTGGTTGGCGTGACCCCGAGCACGCCGGCAACGTCTTCGACCGGCAGGCCGATCACGTCTTTCAGCACGAGCGGCAGGCGGTAGGTCGTCGGCAGGCGCGGAATGGCCGCTTCGAGACGCTCGCGCAGTTCCGCGCCGACGCCGACCGCGACGCTGCCGTCCACGGTCGCCACCAGCCGAGAGGCGAAGGGCGCATCGGCATCGAGCGACAACGTGTCCTTCGGCGCCCCGGCCCGTCGACGGTGCATGCGACGACAGGCGCGGACCGCGATCGTGTAGAGCCAGCTCATCGGATCGGCGTCGCCGGCGAACTGGCGCCAGTTGCGGAAGGCCTGCAGGAACGTCTCCTGCACCAGGTCCGCGGCGTCATCGCGGCTGCGGCACAGGCGCGACGCGATCGCGTGCAGACGGTCGCCGTGCGCGGCGAGCAGGCGCTCGACAGCGTCAGCCGGGGACAACGAACGCCATTCCGCCGGCGAGAGTCCAGCCTTCGAGGCCTTCGCGTCGGCACGTGTCGCGGCCATCCGGCCCGTGAACGTAGTGGACGCCCTGCGGCCGGTCGATCGCGCGTCCCGGCCGAAGCTCGTCACCGCCGCGCGCCGGGTCCCGGCCCTAGCAGCGGCGCGCTCGTGATGCGCACGAGATCGCCGTCCGCTTCGCTGCACTTCACCGACAACTCCGAGCGCATGCCCGCGCGGAACGCCGCCGCCGGCACGAGCACCTGCACCGCGATCCGCTTGGTCCCGAGCGACTCGAGCTCCACTTCGCGGACGGCGATGTTCGTCTCGGCGCCTTCGGGACCGACGACGTCGATGGTGAAGGTCCGGGTGCCGGGACGCTTGTTGATCAGCTGCAGATCGAACGTGTTGCGCACCTGCTGGCCTTCGAGCACGTAGGCGCTTCCCGGGACGCGCAGCAAGTTGGCCTCGAACGGTCGGCGCCGCGTCGTCGCCAGCCCGAATGCGGTGATGCCCGCCAGCAGCAGGGCGGCGTAGAGCACCACCCGGCCACGCAGGAACCGCCGCACGCCCCCGGCGAACCCGCGCCGGCTGTCGACGCGCACCAGCCCCGGAGCCCGGCCGATCTTGGCCATCACCTCGTCGCACGCGTCGATGCAGTTGGCGCAACCGACGCACTCGAGCTGCGTGCCGTTCCGGATGTCGATGCCGGTCGGGCACACGGCGACGCAGCGGTAGCAGTCGACGCAGTCGCCAGCACCCGCCGTGCCCACGGCGCCGCGCGGCTCGCCGCGCCGTTCGTCGTAGCCGACCAGCATCGTGTCCTGGTCGTAGAGCACGCCCTGGAGCCTGCCGTAGGGGCACAACACGATGCAGGTCTGCTCGCGGAACCAGGTGAAGTTCACGAACAGCGCCCCGGTGACCAGCAGCGTGAACACGAACGCCGTCGGGTGCTCCGCGGGCGACGAGGTCATCGCCGTCAGCACGACCTCGACGGGCATGAAGTAGCCGAGCAGGGAGTGCGCGATCACCGCGGCGATCAGTGCGAACACGAGCAGCTTGGCGCCGCGGCGGACGAACTTCTGGCCGAGCGGCGCCCGGTCGAGCTTCGCGCGCGCGGCCGCCGGCCCTTCGATCCAGCGTTCGATGCGCCGGAACACGCCCTCGAGGAACACCGTCTGCGGGCACGCGTAGCCGCACCAGAGCCGCCCCCACAACGCTGCAATGACGAACAGCGAGAAGCCGAGCCCGGTGACGAAGAAGAACGCCAGCCAGAAGTCCTGGGCGTTGAACGTCTGGCCGAACAAGAAGAAGTGCCGAGCCGGGATGTCGATCAGCAGCACTGGCCGCTCACCGATGCGCAGCCACGGCACCACGAGGTAGATGGCGAGCAGCAGCAGCCACAACGCATGCTTGCGTCGCTGGAACCGACCCCGCACGTCGGCCGGGTGGATCACGTTGCGCGATCCATCCGGGTTGACGCTGAACAACGTGTCGACGTCGGGACGCCGCACGACCGGACGCCCCTTCTGCACGACGGGACGACCGACGTCGGTCCCCGCGGTCTTGTCGGTCTCGGTCATCGCGCAGCCACCGGGATCGCCGGCGTCACTTCTCCTTGCGAGCGTACGTCTCGGGTTCCTTCCCGGGCTGCACGTTCGTGTTCTTGATCGACAGCACGAACGCCGTCGTGCGCAACACGAACTGCAGGCCGTTCGGTTCCCAGGCCTGCATGCCGCCCAACGTGCCGCGCACCGGGTCGCGGTCCCGGCCCTTCAGGATCGTCGTGTAGATGTCCATCGGACTGCTGCCGTAGATCCAGTGACCGTCGGTCAGGTTGGGGCCGGCACCACCGAGGGCGGCGCCGTCGGCCTTGTGGCACAACGCGCACTTCAGCGGGTCCTGGAACAGCCGCTTGCCCTCGGCCACGAACGCGGGTTCGCGCGCGAGCGCCAGCAGCATCTCGTCGGTCACCGGATTCGCCGCCAGCTGCGCCTCGAGCTTCGCTGCCGCAGCCTGCTGCTCGGCGTCGTAGGCCTCGTTCGGCGAGTCGCCGGTGCCGAGCGTGTGGTAGTGGATCCAGTAGCCGACCGAGAACAGGCAGGCGAGGTAGAACGACCAGAGCCACCAATTGGGCAGGTGGTTGTCGAACTCGGCGATGCCGTCGAACGTGTGGCCGCGGGTCGCTGGCATGCTCATGGCAGTTCGCACCCCCGGGCGTCGTCCTGCAGCGGCAGCGCCGCCATGCGCTGGTACTCGGCAGCGCGATGGCGCTGCATGGTTCGCAAGATCACGGTCGCGAAGATCGCGGCGAAGATGCCCATCGCGATCAGCGGCAACACGAACAACGAAGTCGAGGCGAGGAACTCGCGGATCATGGTCATCTCCCTCCTTGGATCGGGGCGGCCTGGCTCGCCGCGGGTTCGAGGTTGCGGCCCAGCCGCATCAGGTAGGCGATCAGCGCGACGATCTCGGACTCCGGATCGGCGCCGGTCTTGCCCTGCGCGGCGAGGTTGCCGACCACGGTCGCGGCCTGGGTGCGGTAGTCGGTCTCCGCGCCGAGCAGTTGTTCGTCGGTGTACGGCGTGCCCAGCTTGCGCAGCACGAGCATCTTCTGGGGAACGACGCCGGTCTCGACCTTCGCGTCGAACAGCCACGGATACGCCGGCATGATCGACTGGTTCTCGCCGAGCCGGTAGGGCGCGCCGTAGCGCGGGTCGAGCATGTGGTCCCAGTGCCATGCTTCGTTGTACTTCGTGCCGATGCGCGCGAGGTCGGGGCCAGTCCGCTTGCTGCCCCACTGGAACGGGTGGTCCCACATCGACTCCTCGATGCGGCTCGGCGCGCCGTAGCGGAGTTGCTCGCTGCGGAACGGCCGGATCATCTGCGAGTGGCACGTGTAGCAGCCCTCGCGGACGTAGATGTCGCGGCCCGCGAGTTCGAGCGCCGTGTAGGGTTGCACGCACACCGTGCCGTTCGCGGTCAGCGGCACCTCCTTGTCGATGACGAGCCCGGGCACCAGTTCGTAGATGCCGCCGACCAGGACCGCCACCAACGTCAGCGCCGAGAACGCGAGCGGCCGCGACTCGAGCTTCTCGTGCCACGTGTGCCGGCCCTGGGCCGTGCTGCGGAACAACATGCCTGCCGCAAACGCGACGATCGCGAACAACAGCACGAAGCCGAGCACGGCGAGGCCGATGTTCGGCAGCGCGAACATCGTCGCCGCCAGCATGCCGAGCACGCTGATGATCACCGGGCGGCTCCACAGCAGCTGCGACGTCGTCGTTCCGCCGGCGGGCTCGCGCACGTTGGTCACCGCGACTTCGGCTTCGACCGTCACGGCGCGGCCCGACATCGCGGTCGCGATGAGGTTCCAGGCCATCAGCAGCCAGCCGATGATGTAGAGGCCGCCGCCGATGCTGCGCGCGACGTACATCCACTGCTGGCTGTTCAGGATCAGGTTCCAGCTGTCCGGCGGATACAGCAGGCCGCCGTCGCCGGTCTCCGCGCGCCACATCAGCCCCTGGCTGATGCCCGAGACCCACATCGCGGCGACGTAGAGCAGGATGCCGAACGTGCCGATCCAGAAGTGGTAGTCGGCGAGCTTCTGGCTGTGCAGCTTGGTGCCGAACAGCTTCGGCACGAGCCAATAGAACATGCCCGCGGCCATGAAGCCGTTCCAGCCGAGCGCGCCGCTGTGCACGTGCCCGATGATCCAGTCGGTGTAGTGCGCGAGACCGCTGACCGCCTTGATCGACAGCAGCGGACCCTCGAAGGTCGCCATGCCGTAGAAGGTCACGCCGGCGACGAAGAACTTGAGCACCGGGTCGCCCCAGACCTTGTGCCACGCGCCGCGCAGCGTCAGCAGGCCGTTCAGCATGCCGCCCCACGACGGCGCCCACAGCATCAGGCTGAACAGCATGCCGAGCGACTGCGCCCAATCGGGCAGCGCCGTGTTCAGCAGGTGGTGCGGTCCGGCCCAGATGTAGATGAACACCAGGGCCCAGAAGTGCACGATCGACAGCCGGTAGCTGAACACCGGCCGGTCTGCCGCCTTCGGCAGGAAGTAGTACATGATCCCGAGGATCGGCGTCGTCAGGAAGAAGGCGACCGCGTTGTGGCCGTACCACCACTGCGTCAGCGCGTCCTGCGCGCCCGAGAAGACGCCGTAGCTCTTCGTGCCGGTGACCGGCAGCGACAGGTTGTTGACGAGGTAGAGGACGGCGATCGTCAGAACCGTCGAGATGTAGAACCAGATCGAGACGTAGAGGTTCTTCTCGTTGCGGATCGCGAGCGTCCAAAAGAAGTTGACCGCGAACGCGACCCACACGACCACGACCAGCGCGTCGAGGAACCACTCGAGCTCGGAGTACTCCTTGCCCTGCGAGAGACCGAGCGGCAGCGTCACCGCGGCGCCGACGATGATCAGCTGCCAGCCCCACAGGTGGACCTTGCTGAGCAGGTCCGAAGCCATGCGCGTCTTCAGCAGACGCTGGCTGCTGTAGTAGACGCCGGCGAACATCATGTTGCCGACCAACGCGAAGATCACCGCGTTGGTGTGCAGCGGCCGCAACCTGCCGAACGACAGCCACGGCACGTCGAAGTTGAGGGCCGGGAAGCTGAGTTGCAGGGCGATGACGAGCCCGACCAGGAGACCGATCGCCCCCCAGCCGACGCTGGCCCAGACGAAGCCGCGCACCACGGCGTCGTCGTAGACGACGCGGCGGGTCGCGTGGACGGAAAGCGGATCCATGGCGTTCACCTTTGCAGTTGGGACGAGGACGAGGGGTCGGACGATTCGCCGGACGGACCGGTGTCGTCGTCGAGAGGCATCAGGCACAAGCGCTCGGCTTCGTGGCAGTCGCCTTGACGCGCCGAGAACACGAACAGCACGATCGCCCCGGCGACGAGGCAGAGGCTGCAGAACACCAGCAACGGGACGATGCTCATGCCTGCCTCCGTGCGCTCATTCGCATGCTGGTGTGCAGCACGAGCGCGAGCGAGCTCAGGGGCATCAACACCGCGCACAGGCCGGGCGTCATCGCCGCGGCGAAGCACAGCCCGAGCGCGCCGGTGTTGTAGGCAACCGCCAGCGCCAGGTTCGTGCGCACGACCACCGCGTGGCGATCGGCGACGGCGAACAGCGACGCCACCGCGCCGGCCTGCGCGCCGCGGAAGAAGAAGTCGGCACGCGCCGGCAGCACCGGGCGGTCCATCGCCGGCGTGCCGGCGCAGAACGCCGCCGCGAACGCCGGCGCGTCGTTGAGTCCGTCGCCGACCATCATCGTGTCGCGGGCGTCGAGCTCGCGCACCGCGGCGGCCTTGTCTTCGTGCGACATGCCGCCGCGCGCCAGCTCCGGGACGATGCCGAGGCGCGCCGCGGCGCGCTGCACGCGGTCCGGCCGATCACCGGACAGCAGGTGCACCGCGAGGCCGCGGCGCCGCAGCGTCTCGATCTCGCCGGTCGCCCCCGCGCGAAAGTCCTCTTCGAGCGCGAAGGTCGCGACGACACGACCGTCGCGCGACAACACGCACTCGCGGCGATCGCCGACGTCGTCTTCGCCGCCGATGCCCGACGCGAACGCCCGGCTGCCGAGCCGCCAATGCGCGCCATCGTGGTCGCACGCGAGGCCGCTGCCGACCGTTTCGTCGACGTGCAGGTCGACGACGAACGGCGTCCGCGGCAGCGCCTGCAGCACCGCCTGGCTGACCGGGTGGTTGCTCGACGCGGCCATCGTCGCCAGCGCCGGCAGTGCGGCCTCCGGCACATCGTCGATCGCCCGCGCGCGCAGCCCGCCGAACGTCACGGTGCCGGTCTTGTCGAAGACGACCTTGCGCACCGAGCGCACACGTTCGAGCAGATCGCGGGCCCGCACGAACACGCCGCGTCGCCGTAGTGCGGCGAGCGCCAAGTGGAACGCCAACGGCGTCGCGATGCCCATCGCGCACGGGCACGTGATCACCAGCACCGACACCGCCACCGGCAGCGCCTTGCTCGGATCGAGGTACCACCACAGCAGTCCCCCGAGCAGCGACGCGAGCAGCACGCCGACGGCGTAGTTGCGGTTGACGAGGTGCCAGAACCGCACCCGCGCGTTCGGGTCGTCGCGGGCCGGCGGCTCTTCGGCGAGCAGTTGTGCGAGACCCGACGCGAGGTAGTCGGCGCGCACTTCCATCGCGACGGCGCGCCGACCGGCATGGAACGCACCGGCCGGCACTTCGGCGCCCACCGCGAACTCCCGCGGCTCGCTCTCGCCGGAGATCCAGTCGAGCGAGAACGCGCCCGCTTCCCCGAGCACCGCCGCCCGCACCGGCACCAGATCGCCCGGCGCCAGCAGCAGGCGGTCGCCGGCGCGCAGATCGCGGACCGGCACGAGCTGCACCACGCCAGCCTCGAGCCGCCGCGCGCGCAGGTGTTCGACGCCGTCGTCGGCCAAGACCTGATCCCGCCCACGCGCCAGCGTGCGCTGCTGCAGGAAGCGGCCGCCGAGCATGAACGCCGTGAAGATCGACACGGTGTCGAACCACGTCGCACCGCCCGTGAAGTGGCCGTGCACCGAACCCGCCCAAGCCGCCAGCAGCCCGAGCGAGATCGGCAGATCCATGTGCACGACGCCGACGCGCAGGCCCGACCACGCGGCGCGGAAGAACACCGGGCCGCCGACGACGACGCTGGCCGTGCCGAGACCGAGCAGCAGGTGGCCGAACAAGACGCGCAGCGCGCCGTCGGCCGCAGCGACGTCGAGCCCGAAGTACAGGCTGACCGCCAGGATCATCGCGTTCATCGCGATGGCGACGCAGATGCCGAGCCGCACCAGCAGGCCGGTGTCCCGCCGCGCTTCCCGGCTCGGTGGCGCCATCGGGTAGCCGAAGCTGCCGGCGCGCCGAACGAACTCGGCACCCGCGCCACTGCCCTGGTCGTAGGTCAGCGTGGCCTGACCCAGCGACGGCGACACCAGCAACGACCTGCCGCCGGGAATGCGCCGCCAGATCGCCTGCAGCAGCCAGACGCACGCAGCGCAGCGCATGTTCTGCACGTCGAGCGTCATGCGCACGAGGCCGCCGTGCGTGCTCGCGGCCTCGCGTTCCGGCAGCCAGTCGCACGTGGTGGCTCGCGGTGCCGGCCCGACCGCGCCGGTGGCGCCGCCGCCAAGCTCGTAGAACCGCAGCAGGCCTTCGGAGGCGAGCAGGCCGTGGACCACCTCGCACCCGGGACAGCAGTACGACGACCCAGGCCGTTCCGCCGGCACGGGCAATCCGCAGTGAAGGCAGGCTGCCTCCTGGTCGGGAGACCTCGGCCGCGCTGAAATGCGCGGACTCGTGGAGCGTTGCGGCTCCCGGCCTCTCGAGGCAGTTTTCACGTCGAACGAATGTCGTCCTGGCTGGATTCTTTCATCTTCGGCGCCGCCAACTCCTTGCACTGCGCCTGCATGTGTGGGCCGCTGGCTCTTGCGTTCCATGGCGGGGTGGTGGCGACGACCGCCTGGCACGGGGGACGCGTGCTCGCCTACGGCGGCCTGGGGGCAGGTCTCGGCGCCGCGGGCGGCGCGCTCGGATCACAGGGCTTCGGCGCGCCAACTGCAACCGTCGCGTTCGTGCTCGCGGCCGGACTGGTCGTGCTCGCCCTGCTCGGCGAACGCGGCGCCCTGTCCGTTCCCGGCCTCGGCGGCCCGCTGCAGCGCCTGGTTGCCAGCACGCGCGGCTGGTCGCCGGCGTGGCGCGCGGGGGCTCTCGGCGTGCTGACTCCGCTGCTGCCGTGTGGACTCCTGTGGGCGGCCTGCGGCGGCGCGTCGCTGGCCGGCAGTGCGGCGGCGGGCGGCGGCGTGATGGCCGGGTTCGCGCTCGGGTCGCTGCCGGTGCTGTGGCTCGCGCAGACGCGCGTCGGTTCGCTGACCAGGCGGTTCGGTCCACGTGCCGTCGTGGTCCTGCAGCGCGTCGCGATGCTCTCGGCCGCCGCGTTGCTGGTGTGGCGCGGGGTCACCACGCTGCACGGCGGCGACTGCTGCCACTAGCTGGCCGTTTGGCTGGACCGGATCGATGGCGGGATCCACCATGTCCGGATGCGGACCTTCTTGCCTCTGCTGTGCGTCGTCGCCGCGTGCACTTCCGCCGACGACGCAACGACGACGTCGTCGTCGTCGAACGCCCGCGTCGGCCGCGCCGCCGACGGCACGCAGACGACGCCGGTCAACCAGACGCTGACGCCGGCCGGCACGTTCGTCGATCTGCCGGGCCTGCGCCCGCTGGTGCTCGCCGCCTCGCGTGACGGCCGCCACCTCTACACGTCCGGCAAGACCGCCGAACTGCTCGTGCTCGACGCCGCGACCGGCGACGTCGTGCAGCGCGTCGCGCTGCCGAGTGACCGCCAGACCGAGCCGCCGAGCGAACCCAACGCGAAGGAGCAGCGCCCCGACAAGGACGGCCAGGTCAGCTTCACCGGTCTCGTCGTCGCACCGGACGGGCGAACGATCTGGCTGTCGAACGTGCGCGGCTCGTTGAAGGTGTTCGCCGTCGACGAAGCCGGCAGCGTCACGCCCTCGCACTCGGTTTCGCTGCCGCCCGCCAACGCACCGCGGCGCGACGCCGAGATCCCGACCGGGCTCGCGCTGTCGGACGATGCACGCCACCTCTACGTCTGCGGCAACCTCGGCAACCGCCTGCTCGAACTCGACGCGAAGACCGGTGCCGTGGTGCGCACGTTCGCTGTCGGCGTGGCGCCGTACGACGTCGTGCTGGCCGCTGGCCGCGCATTCGTCAGCAACCAGGGCGGGCGGCGCCCCGAGTACGGCGACGCGGTCGGCCCGGCCGGGCGCGGCACGCTGACGCGCGTCGACCACCGCGACATCGCCAGCGAAGGCTCGGTCACCGTGATCGATCTGGCCAGCGGCACGAAGGTCGCCGAGACCACGACCGGTCGGCTGGCCAGCGACCTCGCCGCCTCGCCCGACGGGCGCTTCGTCGTCTGCGCCAATGCCGGCAGCGACACGATCTCGGTGCTCGATCGCGACGGCGCCGTGGTCGAGACCCTGTGGGCCCGCAAGAAGCCGAGCGACCTGCTGCAGGCGTCGCCGAACGCCGTGTGCTTCTCCCACGACGGCGAGCGCCTGTTCGTCGCCAACGGCACGATGAACGCGATCGCGGCCTTCAAGTTCGATCCCGACGACCGCGGCGACAGCGCGCTGCTCGGCTACGTGCCCGTCGGCTGGTATCCGGCGGCGATGTGGGTCGACGACCAACGCGACCAACTCGCCGTCGTCAACATCCGCGGCCTCGGTCCGGGTCGGCCGCGCCAAGGCAGCGGCGTCGCCGAGTGGAACAGCCACCAGCACCACGGGTCCTTGTCGCTGGTGCCGCTCGCGAGCTTCGCCGGCGATCTCGCGGCGCATTCCACGCGGGTCGACGCCAACCTGCGTCGCGACGCGATCGAGCAGGCGCTGTTGCCGCCGCGGCCCGCGCAGCCCCCGCGCGCGATCCCCGAGCGCATCGGCGAACCGAGCCACATCCGTCACGTCGTCTACGTGATCAAGGAGAACCGCACCTACGACCAGGTGCTCGGTGACATCGAGACCGGCAACGGCGACCCCGAGCTGTGCGTGTTCCCCGCCGCGATCACGCCCAACCAGCACGCGCTCGCGCGCCAGTTCGTGCTGCTCGACAACACCTACTGCAGCGGCATCCTGTCGGCCGACGGCCACCAGTGGAGCACCGCGGCGTTCGCGACGAGCTACATCGAGCGCGGCTTCGCGGGCTGGCCGCGCAGCTATCCCGACGGCATGGGCGAGGACGAGAAGGACGCGCTGTCGTACTCACCGGCCGGCTTCCTCTGGGACCAGGCCATCGCGCGCGGCATCACGCTGCGCAACTACGGCGAGTTCTGCGAACCGAAGGTGCGCTGGCGCGACCCGGCCAGGTCGGGCGAACCCGACTTCGCGGCCTGCTACGCGGCGTGGCGCGGCATGACCGACGACGTGGTGTTCGCGAGTGCGCCGACCGTGCGCTCGCTGGTCCCGTTCTCGCCGACCGGCTACGTCGGCTGGAACATGGCGGTGCCAGACCAACACCGCGCCGACTTCTTCCTGCGCGAACTCGCCGCGTTCGAGGCCAAGGGTGAGTTCCCGCAGTTGGTGCTGATCTGCCTGCCGAACGACCACACGAGCGGCACGACGAAGGGCTGCCCGACGCCCGCCGCCTGCGTCGCCGACAACGACCTCGCGTTCGGCCGCATCGTCGAGGGCCTGTCGAAGTCGCGCTTCTGGCCGCAGATGGCGATCTTCGGCATCGAGGACGATCCCCAAGCCGGCTGGGACCACGTCAGCGGCTACCGCACCACCTGCTACGTCGCGAGCCCGTTCGCGCGCCGCGGCGCCACCGTCTCGACGCAGTACAACACGACCAGCGTGCTGCGCACGGTCGAACAGATCCTCGGCATCCCGCCGATGAACGTGTTCGACGCGAGTGCCACGCCGATGTTCGACTGCTTCACGGAGACCGCGGACCTGACGCCGTTCACCGCGCTGCCGGCCAGCGTGCCGCTGGACCAGATGAACCCCGAGCCGGTGTCGATCCTCGATCCGCAGCTGCGCGCCGACGCGGAGACGTCGGCGACGCTGAACTTCGCGCAGATCGACAGGGCGCCCGAGGACGTGCTGAACCGGATCCTGTGGCGCGCGATGCGCGGCAGCGTCGTTGCGTACCCGGAGTGGGCGATCACGCCCGGCGCCGACGACGACGAGGAAGAGGAAGCCGAGGAGCGCGCGCGGGCTGCGCGGTGACCCTGCGCGCTACCGGGGCGGGCGCGATCGCCAACCCGCGCCCGCGACGATGATGTCGTCGTAGCCGGTCTCAACGCTCGGACACAAGACCCCGCACCGCCATCGCCATCGCTGCGCCGAGCGCGCTCACGCCCGCGGTGTCGAAGTGCACGCCGTCCGCCCGCAGCGACAGCGTGTTGGTCTCGACCCAGGCGCAGTTCGGCACTGTCTCGGCGACTGTGACCTGCGCGGCCCGCACCGCGGTGACGAACGGGAAGTACCAGGCGGGCAACCGCGAGTCGATGCGCCCGAGCACGAACGGCACGTTCGCGCCATCGCCGAGCCCGGCGCGCGGCAGGTCCGCACGAAACCGCGTGACCAGTAGCGCGAGCCGTTCGCCGTACAGCTCGGCGTGCTCCTCGAGCATCGCATCGCTCTCGCCCTGCATCATGAAGAGCCCCTCGACCCGCGGCGTCAGGTCCTGGGCGCGCAGCCAGGCCGCCACGCTCGCGAGTCGCCGGAACAGCTCGTCGTAGAGCTCGTGCGCCTCGGGGCTCCACTCGTCGTATGGCCCCGGTCCCGGACCAAGACTCGTCGCTCCGGCGGCGAGCTTGACCATGTAGACGACGCGGCCATCGGCGGTGAGCCCGTTCGCGAGCGCAAGCTCGGGCCCACACAACCACGGCGGCGAGTTGGTGCGCGTGTTGACGCCGTCTTCGATCGCCTCGAACCGCTGCGCGAACTCGTTCCAGATCCGGCAGCGCGGGAGCGCGCCTCGCAGCGTCGCCGGCAGATCGGCCGAGACCGCGAAGCCTTCGGCGTTGCTCTGCCCGATCAGAACGTGGATCGCGGCGAAGCCTCCAGCCGACGGCACGTGCTGCATCGACGGTTCCGACAGCTGCCACGCGAGCGGATCCTCCAAGGGTCGGTTCGTGTCCCAGGTGAACGCCTGCGCGAACACCGGCACGCCGCGCAACGCCGTCGGTGCGAAGCCCACGGCGAAGTGGGCCGCGCCGTACGCGTCCGGCCAGGCGAGCGCGAGCAGCCCTGGATCCGCGATGCCGACCGTCCCGCACGGCAACGACGTGCTGCCGGGCGCCGAACCCAGCAGCAGCCCTGCCACGCGAGAATCGCCGACCGCTTCGACGCGGGCTTCGAGCCGGCCGGGAACGAGCGACACGGCGAGTGGCAGTTGCTGCGCCGCGAGCGGTGATGCGGCAGTCAGCGACAGCACGAGCAAGAGAACAGGCCCGCAGCCGGCGACGGCGCGAGCGACCAGGGTCGCATTGGGGTACACGGACGCACGCGGCGCCGGCAGGCGCCGCCCTCATGGGATCGAGCCATCGCGCGGGGAACGCGACGTCCCGCATCGAGTGCTTCCTGGCGACCAGTCGGAGAGCACCTGACGCGGTTGCGCTCGTCTAGCCCGCGTGCAGCGTCAGGTTTCTTCGCGGCGGCGCGCATTCGCGGCGGCGTCGTCGCGCCGACGGTCAACGCTGCGCGATCTCGATCGACTCAGCGCGGCCCGCCGGGCGGAATCGCTCGCGACAGAGCGCTCTCACGTTGCTGCATCAAGAACGCGACCCGTCGTTCGGGCGGCACCGCCGGTGCGAACGGCGCCGGCCGCGGGACGGTGCGTGCGCGTTCGTAGATCGCGTGCAGCGCTTCGGCATGCGCCGCCAGGTCTGGCGACGCCGCTGGCCGGCGCGCGCGGAACGCCGACCACAACGCCGGTTCGTCGACGAACCGCTGCATCGCTGCGGCGAGATCGCCGTCGTCGCCAGCACGCGTCGCGATGCCCGCGGTGCGCGCGCGTTCGGGCAGTGCGCCGAGGTCGCTGGTCACGCACGGCAGGCCGAGTTCGAAGCACTCGTCGAGCACGAGGCCGAAGGTCTCGATGCAGGTGCTCGGGAACACGCCGACGTGCGGCGCCGCAGCGTGGAGCTGTGCTGGCTCGAACGGCCCGTGGAACGTGACCGGCAGGCCTTCGGCGAGAGCACGCAGCTCGCGTTCGAACTCCGGGCTCTCGAAACCGCCGAGAACGTGCAGTTCGGCGCGCCCGGCGCGGGCCGCGTGCAGGCGGCGGAACGCGCGCAGCAACACGTCGACGCCCTTGTGCCGGCCGATGCCGCCCCAGAACGCGAAGCGCAGCGGCGCCCCGGGGGCCGGCGGCGCGATTGGCGGCTTGCCGGCGAACCGCGGCAGGTAGCCGAGCGGCAGCACGGTGTAGCGTTCGCGCGGCGCTCCGGTCGTCTGCGCCAGCAGGTCCGCCGTGCTGCCGACCGCGACCAGCACCGCCGAGGCGTGCGCGAGTTCGGCGCGATAGTGGTCGGCGTACAGCTCGATGCCGGCGTCGATCTCGGCCTGGGGCTCGTAGCCGTGGCGCGGCACGCAGTCGCCGCAGCTCGCGGCCGACAGCACGCGCCGGCACGCCTCGTCGCCAGGACGGCGGCGGAACGCGCGCGGACAGCTCGTGTAGTAGTCGTGCAGCGTGACCACGGCCGGGACGCCGTGCTGCGCGCAGATCTGCACGAGGTTGCACGTGAGGCGGACCCAGTGGTGCACGTGCACGACCGCGGGTCGCCATTCGCGCAGCATCGCACCGAAACGCTGCTCGACCTCGGGGTGCCACATCTTGGCGTGGTGGTCGAAGTACAGGTCGTTGCGGTGCAAGCGGTGCACGACGAGGCCGTCGACGACGTCACGTTCGACTTCGACCTTCGCTCGCCAGTGCTTGCTGCCGCTCAACACCTCGACGCGCTGCCCGCGCGCGCGCTGCCGCTGCGCCAGGTCGAACGCGTACGACTCCGACCCGCCGCGGCTCTCCGGCGGGAACTGGTGGATGACGTGCAGGACGTCGAGCGCCATGGCCGGTCCTTATACCGGAGCGGCGTGCGGCAGCTTCACGCGCATGCGCGCGTTGCCGCCGCCCTGGCGAACGGCTCGAGGTCGAGCCACAGCGACGCGAAGTCGGCGCCGAGCCGTTCGTAGTCGGCGCGCAGCGGCTCGGACCCGGTGGCGAGCGGAGCCGGCCGGCGCACGCGCGCAGCCATCAGCGTGAGCACGCGCTCGATGCCGGTGATCGTGCCGTAGCCGGCGAGCCAGCCGTCGGGCGAGAACTGCGGCGCGATCCGGCGCAGCGATGCGGGCAACAGGGCGTCGTGCGCGGCGAGGTCGCGCTGCACGCCGGCGAGGAAGTCCACGAGCGGGCCGCCGTCGCCGAAGTGGCGCCAGTCGCGGGCGAGGAAGTGGTCGCCGTAGACGTCGAGCAGCACGCCGCCGAGGCGCCGGTGTGTGGCAGGCAAGCGTGCGCGCGCGCTGCGGAACGACGCGTGGCCGTCGACGAACCGATCGATCGCGCGGTGCAGCGCGATGCCGCGTTGCAGTTCGGGGTGCAGCGTCGCGAGGTCGAGGCCCTGCACGAAGTCGCCGCAGAGGTTGCCGAGCCGCAGCAGCGGGGCCGCCGGCGGCGACAGGCGCAGGTGTGCGAGCCAGTTCATCCGGCGGCGATTGTCGGCTGGCGGCGTCGAAAGTCGCAGAACGAGACGCGAAGTGTCGGCGATCGCGGCGGTCGCATCGGCGAAACGGCGCGCGAGCGTGGGGAAGGTCGGCAATCGCCTGCAGGAGCAGCTTGCCGAACCCGATCGAGGCGTGCCGCGCGCGTGCGATTGGGTGCGCCGCGGTCACACACACCGAGGGGAGAGAGCAACATGGGCCAGCAACTGGGATTCGGGATCGCGGCAGTCTTGGCACTCGCGAGTCTTGCTTCGGCGCAGCAGATGAGCGTGCCGAGGGAGATGGAGATCGGCGACGACGTCACGATCGGCTACACCGACGCCGCGCGCGCGGGCCAGACGATCTACGTGACGATCGCTGTGTCGCTGCCCGAGATCAGCGTCATCGAGATCCCGATCCACCTCGACCAGAAGGGGAACGGCGAGGTGTCTTGGACCGTGCCGGACGCTCTCGGCGTGACGTTCAACGCTCCGGGCTGCCGTCAGATCACGCGCATGCTGTGAGCCGCAGGTCAGTTCGCGCCTGCTAGCCTGCGCAGGGCGCGCACGGCGCGATCACGACTTGCGAGTGCTGATCCCGTCAACCCCGGCATGCCACGCAGAGCACTGGCGCCACCGAGCGCCAGTTCGCTCATGCTGGCGAGGCTCGCCGCCCGCGCCTCGGGTTCCGCGCCAGCATCGCCGACCGCTGCGAACAGGGCCGCGACGTCGAGGTTGGCGCCGGGCGAGTAGAACTGCGGGTTCTCGCTGCGCAGCACCTCGATCAGTTCGGCGCGCCGCGAAGCCGCCTGCATCGCCAGCGGCGAGCCGGCGAGGCTGCTCGCCTCGACTTCGCCGAGCAGCTTGAGCGTCGTGCCGACCATGCTGCTGACCTGGAACATCGCGGCTTCGCGCGCTGCAACCGGCTCCGTCGCGTCCATCAGGATCGCCACGGCCTGCGCATGGTCCATCGTCTCGTGGCTCATCTCGCCTTCCGGCCACAACGCCGAGACGAGCGCCACCGTGGTCACCGTGCCGACGGTCACGGCCGTGACGGTCGCCGCCGTCGCCGAGTGGATGCCGACGACCGCCAACACCGCCGCAGCAGCTGCCTGCACGCGGGCGGCCGCTCGCCGCACCAGCGCGAACTTCACCGGCGCTGGTTCGTCGACGATCGGAGCCGTCGCCGATGCCATCGTTGCGGCCAGCCATTCGGGCCGGATCAGCACGACTTCGTCGCCGGGCAGCGTGCGCATCGCGCGCTCGGCGGCCGCGAGGTCCGCGTCCGTCATCTCGAGATCCGCGCGCTCGAGGATCTGATCCCACTCATGTCCGCTCGTGCCGTTCATTGCCATTCCCGCAGCGCCGCGGCGCTGGTCCCGTCGAAAGTATGTCCGAGTTTTGCCATGGCCGCGCGCAGGTTCCGCCGCCCGTTGTTGCGCGACACGTAGATCGAGTTCTTGGAGGTGCCGAGACTCTTCGCCAGCTCGTCGTTGGGCGCCATGCCACCGGCCGCGAAGTCGGCCATCAGCACCGCACGCTGTTGCGGCGCCAGCGCCTCGATGCAGCGGCGCACGTCCGCGAGGAAGGAGTCCGTCGCCATGGCCTTGTCCGGCGCGGCATCGTCGCTGCGGGCCATGACCGCGTTCGCCGTCGAATCCAGATCCTCGACCAGGCTCAGCGTCGCGTGCTTGCCCTTGGTCTCGAGCACGCGCCGCGCGCAGTTGCGCGCGATCGCGAAGAACCAGCCGCCGAGCGAGCCGCGGCTCGGGTCGAACCGGCTGCCGGAACGCCATGCCCGCGTGCTGGCCTGAGCGACCGCGTCTTCGATCTCCTGGAAGTCGAGCACCCTGAGGAACTCCTTGCGAAGCAGTGCGAGCACCTTGCCGGCGTGATCCACGAGGAGCCGCCGCAGACCTTCGTGATCGCCTCGCATCAGGAGCCTTGCGGTCTCCTGGTCTCGATCGGCCGCCTGGCCGACCGTGGGTTCGATGCGAGGGATCTCGGTCACAGGGAATACCCACCCATCTTAGTTGCGGCCGGATCGTGCCCCTTGGCAGGCAGGCACTTCCGTCCCGAATCGCGCCGGAATGGCACGCTCGACCGGGTGACCAACGGGCGGAGGGGCGAGGACATCGGGAAAAGAGACGGGGAGGCGCGCACGGTAGACCGTCCGCACCCGGGAGGGCAGAGGGGTATCGCCTCCCGTGACGCGGCGATCCCCGGGGAACCGCCCCTGGGCCGTCGCCCGCCCCCCTCAGGCGGTGAGGCTCACCCCCTCGACCCGCCCCCTCGCCTCTGAGTGGACCGTATTAAGAACCCGCGAACATCGGGGTAGAGCGCGTGCCCGCATTCCTCGGCGGGCGCCCCCAACACCACCAGAACCCGGACACCTCCGATGTTCGCGATTCCCTCACCTGACGTCCTCATGAACCTGTTCGCCACCGCGGCGCAGGTCATGGGCCTGGCAGTCCTCTGGCTCAGCGGCGGCCTGCTCGCCAAGAAGCGCATGCCCGGCGTTGCCGCCAAGCAGCCGACGTCGCGCTGGCCGCTCGTGCTCGCCACGACGTGCTTCCTGCTCACCGGCGGGGCGTTCTTGCTGTACCACCTCGACGCCGTCGACGCGACGAACAAGCGCCTGCAGGCGAACCTGTGGCGCAGCTCGTCGGAGGGCGGCAAGAAGGTCGGCGACACCTCGCTGAAGACGCTGTCCTACAGCGAGCAGGTCAAGCACCCGCGCGGCACCACCACGGCGGAGATGCAGCAGTGGTTCGACAACGGTGAGCTGGCGAAGGTCAACCTCATCGACGTCCGGGAGACCGAGGAAGTCGAGATGGGCGCAATCCAGGGCACCTGGGCGCGGCGTTATCCCGACCTGCAGGCCAACCCCGAAGGTCTGGTCGTCGAGGGCAAGAAGACCGTGCTCCTGTGCGAGTCCGGCAACCGCAGCTCGGAGCTCAGCGAGTACTTCCACGGCAAGGGCATCGACATCAACTTCATGATCGGCGGCTACGAGAAGTGGGTCGCCGAAGGCCGCCCGATGCTGGGACTCGGCTCGGCCGAACGCAGCGACCTGCGCGCACTGCCGGAGTTCCGCAACAAGCAGGTGCTGCTCGACACGCCGGACGTGATGCGCCTGGTCGCCGAGGAGAACGCGCTCTTCGTCGACGTGCGTTATCCGAAGGAGTTCGAGGCAGGGCACCTGCCCGGCGCCGTCAACCTGACGCTGCGCAAGATGCTGGCGGAGGAAGCGCGCGCCGCGATCGCCGCGCTGCCCAAGCGCCCGATCATCGTGCCCTGCTACGACAAGCGGAGTTCGTTCTACGCACTGATCCTCGGCGTGCGGCTCGAGCGCATGGGCTTCGACTTCCGCGGTCGCTACACGGTGCCGCACGAGTTCACGATGCCCGGCAAGACCAGCGAGTGGGTCGCGCAGTGGGAATCCGCGAAGGGCGACCAGTCGCTGTTCGGCATGGTGCGCACGACGCTCGTCGGCTTGCTGAACACGCTGCAGGGCTGGTTTGGCAGCCTGGCGTTGGCGATCGTCGCCGCGGCGATGCTGCTGCGCGTGGCTCTGGCGCCGCTCGCCATCAAGGCCGAGCGCGACGGCATCGTGCAGCGCACGGGCAGCGCGGAGCTCGCCAGCTTGCGCAAGCGGCTCGGCGACGACCCGGTGCGCCTGCGCCGCGAATTCGGCGCCTGGCTGCGCCGCAGCAAGATCACGCCCGGACGCAACCTGATCGGCTCGATGCTGCTGCTGATGGCGTTCACCGCGTTCTTCAGCGCCGTGTCGCAGGTCTGCGCGAACAGCACCGCGACGTTCGGCTGGCTGCGGCTCGCCGAACCGGACAGCTACCTGGTGCTGCCGCTGCTCGCCGCGGCCCTGCTGCAGACGATCGTGCTGATGCAGAGCAAGTCGCGCAGCGTGCTGGCACTCGGCCTCGGCGGCGCGTTCACCATCGGCATCACCGCGCTGGTGTGGACCTGCTGTGCGGGCGCCCAGCTCTACCTGGTCGTCAGCTTCGCGCTGGTCGTCGTGCAGTCGCTGCTGGTGCGCCGCTGGACCGGGACGCAGCCGATCGTCGTGCGCAAGACCGGCGGCCTCGTGCCGCTGGCAGCCGCAGCCGGCCGCACCGACCTCGGCGGCAAGGCGCAGCGCCTCGGCGAGTTGATCGCCGCCGGCATGCCGGTGCCGAACGGCTTCGTCATCGCTGCCGGCCACCAGCCCAGCGACCGCGAGCTCGATCGCGCCTGGCGGCGTCTGGGCGCCAAGTCGGTCGCGGTGCGCAGTTCGGCGTGTGGCGAAGACGGCGCGCAGCGCAGCTTCGCCGGTGAGTTCCGCACGGTGCTCGGCGTCGGCCGCGACGGCCTGCGCGCAGCGATCGCCGCGGTGCGCTCGTCGTACCAGGGCCGCAGCGGCGGTGTCGTCGTCCAGGAACTGGTGCCTGCCGACCACGCCGGCGTGTTGTTCACCGAGGATCCGGCGCACGCCGGTCGTGCGCTGGTCGAGATGGTCGAAGGCCTCGGCGAAGGCCTGGTCTCCGGCGCGGCCACGCCCAAGGAGTTCCGGTTCCGTCGCATCGACGGCCAGCCGGTCGGCAACGCCTGCCACTTCGATCTCGCCCAGCTGGTCGCGATGGGCCAGCGGCTCGAGCAGCACTACGGCGTGCCGCAGGACATCGAATGGGCGCGCGTCGGCGGGCGGTTCCTGCTGCTGCAGACGCGGCCGGTCACGCGCCGGGCCGGTGACGGCAACGATCCGATCGCGGTCCGCGAAGCGGAACGCGCGCGCCTGCTGCAGATCGTCGCCGGTGCGCCGATCGACGAGAGCGTGTTCGTCGCGGGCGACTACGCGGCCCTGCTGCCGGCCCCGACGCCGTTCAGCCTGGCGCTGATGCAGTCGATCTGGGCGCCCGGTGGCAGCGTCGACCTGGCCTGCCGGCGACTGGGCATCCAGTACCGCCTCGGCGAGACCGACGCGCCCTACATCCAGTCGGTGTTCGGGCGCTGCATGGTCGACCAGCGGCGCGCCCGCATGGCGCTGCGCACGCCGGCTTCGGCGGCGTTCAAGCTCGGCCATGCCGCGCCGGCGATCGAACGTGGGCTCGAGCAGTTCCTGGCGTCCTTCCAGAAGGAGGCGCGGCTGCGCGCAGCGATCGATCTGCGCAAGCTGACCCAGGAAGAGCTGCTGGAACTGGCGGCGACGACGCACGCGCGGTTCCTGCAGCAGACCTACGTCGAAGCCGAGGTCGTGAACCTCGCGGCCGAAGCCTACGTCGCGGCGGCGCGGCGTGGCCTGGAGAAGGCCGGCCTCGATGCGGCGGCCCTGCTGGGCCAAGGCGTCGAGACCGTGGTGCAGAAGTCGTTCCGCATGCTGGCGGGCAACGAGTCGCTCGAGCAGCGGCGCGGCCGCTTCGTCGAAGCGTTCGGGCACCGTGCACCGCGGGACTTCGAGCTCTCCGAGCCTCGCTTCGCCCAGGCGCTCGACCGGGTGACGTCGATGGCGCAGGCCGCCACGGCGCCGCGCGCGCCGTCGCAGGTCGCCGAGCCGACGGGCAAGCTGCTGCGGCTGCAACTGCAGCGGGCGCGCCGGTTCCAGGAACTCAAGGAAGCGGCCAAGGACGCAGCGATGCGCGATCTGGCGCTGCTGCGCGGCATCCTGCTCGAGATCGGGGCGCGTCAGGGCCTCGGCGACCTGGTGTTCCAGCTGCAGCCCGCCGAAGTCGCGCGCCTCGGTGACCCGACGTTCGCGGCGAGCGCTGGCAAGCTGGCCGCGGATCGTCGCCGTCAGGGCGAGTGGCTGCGCGCGGTGCCGATGGCCGACGCCGTTTCGCCGGCTGCAGTGCTGGTGGTCGGCACCGAGGCGCCGATGGTGGCTCTGCCGCCGCACGGCGTGCGCGGTGCGCGCGTCGCCGGCGACCGCGAGCCGGTGGGGCGCGTCGTGGTGCTCGACGACGTGTCGGGCATCGCCAACCTCGACGAGAACGACGTGCTCGTCGTGCGCTTCACCGACCCGTGCTGGCTGCCGGCGTTCAGCCGCGTCGCCGGGCTCGTGACCGAGGTCGGCGGCTGGCTGTCGCACGCGGCCATCCAGGCCCGCGAACACAACCTGCCGGCGATCGTCGGTGCTGGCAACGCGACGACGCTGCTGCGCACCGGCGACGTGGTCCGGCTGCGCCGCGACGGCGTGATCGAACGCATCAGTGAAGCCCGTGTCGAAACGCGCGTCACCGTGGTCCGCACCACGTCGACGAAGAGCGTGTCGGTGGCTTGAGCAGAACGTGAATGCACGGCCGCCGCGGTGCTCGAGGAAAGCGCGCGGCGGCCCCGGGTAGGAGACAAGACGCACGGGCTTGCCGAGCCGGCGCGGTAGCACGAAAGGTGACGTGCGCTGCGCCGGCCTCGGGTTTCTTCGTTACGGCGCGATCACTTCGACGAAGACCACGTGCCGTCGGAGGCCCCGGCCGACCGCCACGACGAGGATCGTTCCCGGTGGAACCGGCGGTACGGGCACCGTGACCCGCCGGCCAGGCGGCACCGGGTGGGACTCGCGGTGTCCTTGCCCAACAGCCCCGACCTCGACGGTGTCGTCGTTGGTGCCGACGTCGACGGCGAGCGCGCCTCCCGCCACGGCGACCCCATCGGCGCGCACGCCACCGCCCTGGGCAGCGACCACACCGACCAGGGCCAGCAGCGCGGCTGGCCCAGCACCGAGGCAACCGTTCTTCGTGAACAGGCTCATTGGTGCTCGAACCGAAGGACGTGCGCCAGATGCACGGAGACGTGCCCCGTGGCCTCGGACGGATCGCCGTCGATCGAGGTCATGTCGAGCGTGGGCATGGCCGCGGCAACCGTCCAGTGGATCGCGTTGCTCGTCGCGAGTTGCTGCCAGTCGAACCACTGCGTCGCCATGCCGACGCCGAACATCGCCGCGCTGTCCGGGATCCACAGGCTGACATCGGCGCGACCGCCGGCCGCCATCAGGGCTGGAACCGTCTCGGGTTCGAAGGTGGCCGGCAGGATCGCCTCGATCGATGCGAGGTGCACGTCGCAGCCCGGGGACGGCAACCCGAGGAGGGTCAGCGGAATCGGTTGTCCCGGCGTCCCGAACGCGACGAACCCAAAGCCGCCGTGGGTGCCGTAGGCGTGGAATCGGGCGTGTCCGCCCGGAACGAAGTGCCTGCCGGCGGCGTGCGACCAGGCGCCCGAGCTGCCGCCGAACGTTCCGCAGCCTTGGCCGTGCGACGTCATCGCGCCCGACGTCGGCTCGAAGGCGGCGTCCGCCATCCACCAGTTGGCGGCCTGGCCTGCGATCGGGGTGCCAACGATGTCGATGCAGAGCGTGCCGCCGGAGTAGACGAACGGCACCCGGAACTCGATCCGCACGATGTTGGCCGACGACCAGGCGACGACAGGGCCGACCTGGGGCGGCGAGTGGGGAAGGACGACGGGGCCCGCGAACACCTGGACCGCGTCCGCGCCGACGTTCGCGTCGAACGCCGGCCGGGCCCGCAGCGGCATGCACGGGGAGTGCGAAAGCGACACGGCGAGGTTTGCCTGGCCGCCGCCGAACGCTTCGTCGGCCGCACTGCGGCGCAACTCGATGGCGGTGATCGAGCGGCCGACGAGCGCCACGAGGTGGCTGGAGCCAACCAGGGTCATCTGGCGAACGCGGCTGCTGGCCCCGGCGATCCAGAAGTAGCTCGGCGCATCGGTGGTCGCATGCGCGGCGGGAACGACGGTGAGCTGGGGAGACTGGGCGAACGCCGGGGCGAGCATCGCACCGGCGAGGAGCAATCGAGGAAGGCGGCGTGGCATGGTTGCCTCGGGAAGGGGAAGGGGAAGGGGAAGGGGACATCTCCTTGGTGATCGACCGGGGGAAAGGCCGCCGGGGTCGACCTACCTTTTTCCGAACCTATCTTGACAAGACCTAACTTCCTGCTAACCTTGATGGCTAACCGAAGCCGAAACACCGCCCATGAACTTCTCCACGAGCCATCGTCGCCCGGTCGCCATTCGCCGCCACCCGGTTGCTCCGCCGAGCGCCGGCTCAGCGAGCCAGCCCGTCGCATCGGGCAGCCACTCGCGGTGGGAGTTGTTCGGAAGCTGTTTGATGATCGCCAGCTTCCTGGTTATGGCAATGTTCGGCTGATCCGACCGGGTCAAGCCGGACACCCCGACTCGAGGCCTCGCATGGACCTGATGCTCACGGAAAAGCAGATCCGAGTTCTTCGGTACTTCCGCGACTACCGCAAGCAGAAGGGCATCGCCCCGACCCTGGAGGAGGCAGCACAGGCTCTCGGGGTCAGCAAGATCACGATCCACGAACACCTCAACCAGCTGACGCGAAAGGGCGCGATCCACCGTGACAAGGCCAAGGCCCGCGCGGTCGCGATCCTGCATGACCCGGACGCCGAGAACGAACCGGCCAAGCCAGGCGCCATTCCCTCGCTGCCGCTCGTCGGCCTGATCGCGGCCGGACGCCCCATCGAGGCGGTCGAGGATCGGCAGGACCTCAGCTTGACCGATCTCGTGCCAACGGGCGATCGCATCTACCTCCTCAGGGTCCGCGGCAAGTCGATGATCGAGGACCACATCGACGATGGCGATCTCGTCGTGGTCGAGAAGCGCGAGACCGCCAACGATGGCGACATCGTCGTCGCGATCCTCGACGACGAAGAAGCGACGCTGAAGCGCTTCTTCCGCGAACGCAACGGCATGATCCGATTGCAGCCTGCGAACTCGAGCATGGAGCCGATCTTCACGTCCCGCGTGCAGCTGCGCGGCGTCGTCCGCGGCGTGATCCGCCGGTTCCGCTGACTCCGCTACCGATGGCTGAACCGCCAGGCCGTCCGCAGAAGGGGCCGTTCGTGGACCTCTGCGCCGCGGGCAAACACGCCTGGTGCCGCTGCACGCGAAGCCAGACCTATCCCTACTGCGATGGAACGCATCGGGGAAGCGAGACGACCCCGCTCAAGATCGTGCTGGAGAAGACCTGCACGGTCGTCTGGTGTGCGTGCGGCAAGACCGGCAATCCGCCGTTCTGCGATGGCGCGCACAGTCGGCTATGAGCAGCTGGCCCGTCCGCGTCTTCAGCGCTTCTCCGGACGCTCGGGCAACCACGCCGCGAGCCGCCGTCGCTCGTCCGCAGTCGTCGTAGCCCGCACCTCGAGCGCAATCGAACCCTGGGACGGCACCGGCCGTACGCGCACTTGCTGGACGACGCCGCGGCGCGCGATCAGGACCTCGACGTTGGCCTCCGCCTTCGCGACCGCCGACCAGAGGTCCTGCCAGCTGGATGCCGACGCTCGCAGCCCCGCGACGGCGAGAACCTCGTCGCCGGGGTGCAGCCCAGCTTCGTCGGCCGGCGTTCCTGCAGTCACCGATGCCACCACCAGGCTGCCGCTCGCGAACTGCACGCCGAGCATGACCCGGTCGGTGTCGCGACGCTGCAGGGCCAGGCCAAAGCTCGCGAGCAACTCGGCCAGCGGAGGATCCAGGCGGTCGTCGACGAGCTCGGCGAGCTGCCGAATCGCCGCTGGACCCGCGACTTCGGCCAGCGCTGCATCGACGTCGCTGCGCGTGTAGCCGCGTCCGCGCGCAAACGTCGTTGCCCACAAGCGTCGCAGCACGTCATCGAGGCAACACGATCCGTCGGTCGCCAACCGGATGTGCAGATCGAGGCACATCGCGGCGACCGCGCCGTTGCCGTAGTAGTTCTGCGACGAGTTGCGCGTGTTCTCGTCCGGTCGATACAGACGGATCCAGGCGTCGTGGCTCGACTCCCGCAGGCTGAGCTTCCGTCGTCCGGGCGCGCCGAGCATCGTCTCGACGTTCTTCGCCATCGCTTCGAGATACTGCGCGCGAGTGAACAGTCCGGCACGGAGGCAGAGCAGGTCGTCGTAGTAGGCCGTCCAGCCTTCGATCAACCACAGGAAGTCGGTGTAGTTCTCCCGCTCGTAGTCGTACTGCCAGAACTCGACTGGCCGCAGGCGCTTCACGTTCCATGCGTGGAACAACTCGTGGGCGGCCAGCGACAGGAACTCGCGATACCCCTTGTCGCTTGCGAACGCGGCTCGCCCGGTCAGCAGCGTCGTCGATTCGGCGTGCTCGAGCCCGCCGTGTCCCTCCTCGGCGAAGAGGCACAGGAACAGGTAGCGCGCGTACGGCAGATCACCGCCGAACACTGCGGCTGCCTGCTCGACGATCGCCTCGATGTCGGCGGCAAGCGTGGGGCGCGGCTCGATTCCGGCGAGGCCATCGAGCACCACGCTGTGGAGTACGCCGCGAATCGTCCAGTCGATGCGCCGATTCCGCCCGATCAGGATCGGTGCATCGACGATCGCTGCAAGCTCGCGCGGCTCGAACACGGCAAGTCCGCCGGCGTCGTTCCCCGCCACGGCAGGGCGTTGGGCTGCCGCCGTTGCGATCTGCCAATCCGCGGGGAAGGCAACCTGCACGCGGGCCCGCAGTCCCTCGCCACCGACCGGCCACAGCAGCAAGCAGGCGTGATTCCAGTAGGCGTGGGCGTCGGTGAGGTCGGCGGTCCGCACGCTGAGTTCGTGCGCGTAGACGGTCCAGCGCACGACGAGAACGTCGTCGCCGGGCTGGAACTCGACGCGAACCCGGTTCTTCGCGACCTTCGCACATCGCCGCGTGGTCCCGTCCGCGCCCACGGCCGTCACGCGGCCGTGGTGCCGCGAGTACTCGCGCACGAGGTAGCTGCCGGGTGTCCAGACCGGTGCGAACAGGTCGACGTGGTCGGCCCCCACGGACGCCACGGCCCGCGGCGCGAACCGCAGTTCGACCGTCAACTCGCGCCTGGACGGCACCCGCGCGTCGATGTGAACGTCGAGGTCGAACAACCGACCGATCCAGCCTTCGCCCGGCCGCACTGAACATGCGGCCAGGACTGCGGATACGCAAGTTGGCGCGCCCGAGAGGAGTCGAACCTCTGACCTACGGCTTCGGAGACCGTCGCTCTATCCAACTGAGCTACGGGCGCGCGAAGTGGGCGGTCTTATCGAGGGGAGAACCGAAACTCAACGCCGGCAACCGGGGAACGTAGGCGAGCCTGGTGGCCAGAAACCGCTTGGCGCGGGGCTTTCGGGGCGGGGCCGGTTGTCACGTCGACGTGCGGTCGGTTCAATATCGTTCGCGTCGTAACGCAACCCCGACGACGCCCGTAGCTAGTCCCTACCGAGCGATGTTCGCACGGCTCACCATCTCGCTGATCGCAGCCGGCGCCTGCGCCGCCGTTGCCTTGCGTCCAGCTGGCACGCTGGTCGCGAGCAATGGGTCCAACCCGTTGCCGGACACCGACGGCGACTTCCTGCCGGATTGCGTCGAGTGGGTCCAGCTCACGAGCTCGTCGAACCCGGACACCGACGGCGATCTGATCCCGGACTTCGTCGAGTTCGTCCAGGGCGGCAGCCCACGCGTCGTCGGCGGGCCTCTGCCCACCGATCAGGAAATGCGCATCGTGATCACGGGACCAGCACCTGGATCGGGCAGCGATCTGGCCTGGATCCACATCTTCGCGCGCCTCGCCGAACCGGAAGCGCCGATCGCCTGGTTCCAGACCTGGCTCGAGGTCCCGGCGCTGCCGGGGCAACGCCTCACGTTCGACGTCCTCGGCTTCGGCCAACCGGTGTTCAACGTCCGTGATGCCGGCGGTCAGGGTCTCTGGATCCAACTCTCCGTGCCGATGGTCTCGACGGCGCTGATCCAGGCAGTGCTGCCCTGCAGCGTCCACGTCGAGTCGGTCATCGGTGGCCGCCATCTGCTCTCGGGCGTCAAGCTGTTCGACCTCGGCGGCTCGATCACGACCCTGGTTCCGTTCGGCAACGGCCACTTCGCCGCGCAGAGCATCGCGCCCAGCCCCTCGAGCGGCGGCCTTTCCAACCGCGTCTGCCTGCTCGATCTGGTCGAAGTCGGTTCGGGTCCCGCCGGCGTCATCTACCAGATCACCAACGCCTCCTGCGAAGACTGCAACGAGGTCGAGTGCGCGCCCTCATGCCCGGCATCCGTCGGGTGGCTGGTCACCGTGCCTGGTGGCATCGGCGTGATCGGCGGTTCCAACTAGCGCCGCGGAACCGAACGGGCCGCTGTGCGCAGTCCCGGGCCCCGGCACGCCCACCAGGTTCACCCCAAGTCCGCAGCCGGTATCACCTTTCGTCAACCAACGGGTAACTTCCACGGAACCTGATGAGTGATTCCGCTCGTCAATACCCCGTGGAACTGCTGCGCGACCCTGACTCCGACTTGATCGCCGCGTGCCGGCATCCGGACTCGGGGCACTTCGAGGCCGCCTTCGAGGCCTTGTTCGCGCGCTACCGCGAACGCGTCTACGCAATCGCGTTCCGCGTCCTCGGCAACTCGGTGGACGCGCTCGAAATCGTGCAGGAGAGCTTCGCCCTGGTCTTTCGCAAGCTGCAGAGCTTCCGCGGCGGCTCGATGTTCAGCACCTGGCTGTTCCGGATCGTCGTGAACTGCAGCATCGACTACCGCCGCAAGCGCGATGGCAAGCAGGTGATGTCCCTGCGCGCCTTGGGTGCCGACGAGAACATCGTCGATGAATCGCCGACGCCTGGCGACCGCGCCGAAACCCGCGAGCTCGGCGACCAGGTGCAGTTGGCGATGTCGGCCCTGAGCCCCAAACTCCGAGCCATTCTGGCGCTGCGCTACCTCGAGGACATGTCCTACGAGGAGTTGGCCGCAGCGCTGGGACTGTCGATGGGAACCGTGAAGTCGCGACTGGCGCGCGCGCACCTTGCACTCGAAGCCGTCGTTCGCACGCGGTTCCCGCACCTCGAAGGCGGCCACCCGGTCTCCGGGCCCATGGGAGGTGTCGGATGAGCCAGCCAACGCCAGGCAGCACGGAGGTACCGGGACCGGCATGCCATCGCTTCCGCATGGCGATCGGCGACCCGGGGGCGAGCGTCGAGGTCCGCGCGCATGCCGACGCTTGTCCGCGATGTGCAGCACACGCGGCGTTCGCGCGGCGCGCGGCGGTGGTCCTCGGCGCGCGACCGCCGATGCCCACGACGCTCGGCACGCCCGAGTTCCTCGCGGCGATCCATGAGCGCATCGTCGACGACGCCGCGGCATCACCCGTCTTCCGCGCGTTGGCAACGCCGCCGGCGGTCCAGGAGGCCTGGCCGGATCCACTGCTGAGTTCGTCGATCGCGCGCGCCACGATCACCGCACCGGCTTCGCCCTCCGTGGAGGCCTGGGGCCGCGTGCACGACGCGATCCTCGCGGATCTCGCCGCGCCACGGCGCTCCTGGGCCCGACGGGGCTGGCTCGCATCGGGATTCGCCGCTGCAGCCGCCATCACGGGTCTCGCCCTGACGAGATCGGAGCCCGCGATGCCGGAGATCGTGTTCGTCGATCTCGACCGCGCGCCGAACGTCGAGTTCACCGTGGTTCGCCTCGGAGAATGGCGATGATCTCCGGCCTTTCGTTGCGCGATCGAGCGGCTAGCCTCACGGGCGCCATGCGCCGAGTGCTCGTCTCAGCCCGCGCGGTCGTGCAAGCGCTCGGCGCTTTCGCGGCAACGACGCTGGCCTTGGTCGCCACGGCGACTGCTCAGACGACCCAGCCGACGATGCAGGACCTCGCGGTCGCCATCGGGACCGTCGACTACTCCGCCGTGCAACTGCGCCGCTTCCGTGACACGACCCATGGCGTGATCACGACTCGCGAGCGGATCGATGTCGCGGCGAACGGCACGGCCATGCCGGCATTCGCGGTCACGTTCCTGGGCGTCGAGGGCCAATTGCCCGGCTCGCCGCTGCACCTCCAGTGGCAGCAGACTTACTCGCGATTCGGCAACCTGTTCTTCTCGCACGGGACCTTCCGGGTCCGTGACCTGGCGAGAGCGGCGCAGAACTACACGATCTACGACTTCGGCGTGGTCACTCGCGCCGGCCGCACGGCGCAGCGCCTCGTGGTGTTCCCCTCGCGCCTGGACAAGTCGATGTGGGTCGTCGACGTCGACGCCCAGACGCGCGTGCCGCTCTACACGGCCGAGTTCGACGCGCAACTGACGGTGGTCTCGGAACTCGAGATGCTGACCTTCACCGTCGGCGCCGGACCGATTCCCGCGACCCAGTTCACGTCGCTGCACCCGAACTTCCAGGCAGCTCGGGCGGCCATGGGCAACCCCGCCGAGATGATCAACCCCGTGATCAACGCCGCCGCCGAATACGGCATCGAGCGCGTCGAGGTGCACACGGACCCGGTGAACGGTCGCAGCAAGCTGATGATGACCTACACCGATGGCGTCGATCAGTTCGTCGTCGTCCAATCGCCCGGGACCAGCGATTTCCTCGGCGCGCTTCCCGGCACCAAACGCGGCGGCAAGGCCATCGCCCGGTATCGCGATCCGGCCATGAGTGCGCTGCTGTTCTGGGAAGGTGGCGTGTCGTTCCATGTCGCCGGCCGCGGCACCATGCGACGGCTCGACGACGTGGCGCACCGCCTGTTCGCGCAAGCGATCGCGACGAACTGAACGCCCCTCGGGATCCCGATCGGCCTTCGCACTCGCGCGACGCATGGCGTCGCATCGCCGCGACGCCTCCGTCCTCGGGATCGGACGCCAGTTCGCTGCGGACTGGGCGGAAAGTCACCGGTCCGCGATGGCAAGGGCGTCGAGAATCACGGCGGAGCTTGGCATCTGTGGTGCTTCTCGACGGTCGATGGAACCCGACGACATCACCCCCAAGCTCCCCGAGGCCCTCGGTTCGGTCGAGTACCGCGCCCGCCTCACGACGAAGCTCAACTGCCTGATCGCGGTCCTCGAGGTCGCGATCGCGAAGATCAGCAAGAGCCTCGACGTTCCTGGTGCCAATGAAGAGCGCCTGCTCAAGATCCGCGGCAACCTCGAGAACACGCTGTCGATCTGCCATCGTGCCAAGCAGACCCTCGACCGCACGGCGGCAACCAAGGCCGGAACCGCCACTGGCAGCGACCGGACCTCGATGACCGCTCGCGACTACGTCGAGCTCACGAGCATCGACGAGTACCGCAAGTTCCGCCGCATGGAGCCGATCTCCAAGGCAGAACTGAGCAGCATCGACTTCGACGAACTCGCACGGCGTCTCACGACGAACTGACGCCGGCCGCCTCGCGCCGATGCTGTCGGGATCTCTGGTCCCGGCGCACGCGGAAGTTGCGTGCGCAGGCGGACTTCGCCTTCATTGGCACAGCGCCGACTGCCGATCTCGGAACGGGAAAGGCATGAACACCGCACTCATCGCACGGGCCGGCGCCCCTACGTCCACGAAGGCCCGCGTGGCCCTGGTCACTCGTCACGACGGCACGGCGTTCTCGACGAGTCTCGGCCGACACGGTCATGAAGCCGTGACGTTCGGCGACGTCGCCTCGCTGCAGCAGGCCTCGGCACAGTCGCCGTTCGACCTGGTCCTGCACGACGACGATCTCGCCGACACGATCGGCGACTGCGGCTGCCCGACCGTGCCGCTGGGTCCGGCGCTGCAGGCCAGCGTCGACTCCGCCGGCCGGAACCCCGAGGCCGGCGGCTGGGAAACGGTGCTCGCTCTCGCGGTTGCACTCGCACAGAGCAACGCTCGCTGCCGTGATCTCGAGCGCACCGTCGACGGCATCCACACGGGCAATGCCCTGATCGGCCGCAGCGCCGTGATGCGGCGGCTCGCCGGCACCATCGCGCGCGCCGCCGACAGCGACGCCACGATCCTGATCGAGGGACCGCAGGGCGCTGGCAAGTCCCTCGTCGCCCGCATGGTCCACTGCAAGAGCCGGCGGGCGAACCGACCGCTGCTCGCCATCGATGCCGCGGCAACCACTGCCGAGACGCTGGCCAAGGCGCTCGAGGACGTGCGCGAAAGCACGCTGATCGTCGAAGACGTCGACCGGCTGCCGACGGCCTGCCAGTCGGCACTCGTCCGCCACCTCAAGGAGCGCTCTTCGACGTCCGCCGGACAGCCGCGCATCGTCGCGACGACGTCCGCGCACCTGCCCGAACTGGTGGCGCGCGGCGCCTTCCGCGAGGACCTGTTCTACCGGTTGCACGCGCTGCCGATCCAAGTGCCGTCGCTGCGCGAGCGCGCCGACGACATCGTGTTGCTCGCGACGGCCATCGCCAACGCGGGCTTGGTTGCCACCAAGGTGTCCCTGACTCCCGCGGCGATCACGCACCTCGAGTCGATGTCGTGGCCGGGCAACGTCGCCCAGCTCGAGAGCACGGTGCGGCGCGCCGTCGTTCTCGCGGGTGGCGGCACCGTCGACCGCGAACACGTCAGCGCTCCGGCTGCGACTTCGCCCGTGACCGCGTCGCAAGGCGCTGTCGGCAAGACGTCGCGGCGCCAGGAGGAACGCGAAGAAGCGCCGACCGAGGAGTCCATCCTCCCGTTCGAGCAGGAGGAGCAGCGCATGCTGGCGCGAGCGCTGAGCGCCACGAAGGGCAACGTGCGGCGCGCCGCGCAGCTGCTCGGGATCGGTCGGGCGACCCTGTATCGCAAGATCCAGCAGTACCAACTGCGCCTGCAGTAGCCCGCACGCCGCACGGCGTTCTATCCTGCGCCGATGCGCGCGATCCCCGTCGTGCACGACGACGATCGCCTCGTCGTCGTCGACAAGCCGGCCGGCCTGCTGGTCGTCGACGCCCCTGGGAGGCGCGCCCCGACCCTGGTCGACGTGCTCGGCAAGCAGCTCGGCAGCCCGGTCCAGGCGGTGCATCGTCTCGACGAGGACACCACGGGCTTGCTCGCCTTCGCCCGCGACGACGAGGCCCGCGTCGCCATGGAGGAGCTGTTCCGGACCCACGCGATCGTGCGCGACTACCTGGCGTTGGCCAGCGCAGCGCCGTCTCCGGCGGCGGGCCGCATCGACGCCCGGCTGGCGGAAGGCGCCGACGGGATCATGCGCGTCGTCCCGACGGGAGGGCAGCAGGCCACGACCCACTACGAAACGCTGGCCCGACGCAACCGCTGCACGCTGCTGCGCTGCCGGCTCGAGACTGGCCGTCGCAACCAGATCCGGGCCCATCTCGCCGCCATGGGCTGCGTGCTCGCCGGCGACCGCAAGTACGGGTTCCGGGCGCGCGGCGACGAGAACTTCCGCCGCGTGATGCTGCACTCGTGGCGCATGGAGTTCGTGCACCCGTTCACGCGCAAGCCGATCCGACTCGTCGCCAAACCAACGGAAGACGAACTCGTACCGCCGTGATCGCTGGGGCGCGCGACCTCGTCGTTGGCCTGTCTGGCGGCTCCACCTAGGATCCCGGTCCGTGCGCGTTCCGATCCACTTGTCGGAGGAAACGCTGTTCGGTTTCCTCCGCAGCACGGCATTGCCGGTCGTCGCAGGGCTGTCGGCATGGATCCGATGGCTCTCGCTCGGCTGCGCGGTCTTCGGCGTCGGCTTCGCGGTCTTCGTGCTCGCCACCGTCGACGACGGCTTCTGGTCGGCGACCGCGCCATGGTCGGGCGCGATGCCTGCGTTGCTCGCCGCGCCGTGCTTCCTCGGCTCGTGGAACGACTGGCGGCAGCAGCGGCTGCAGCGCGCCGCCACCCTGCTGTTCGTCGCCATGTTCGCCTGGACGATCCTGGCGAGCTGGCCTCAGGGCAGTTTCAGCCCGGGGTGGTATCTGCACCCGGTGCTGTGCCTCGCGACCGCGACGTGCCTTGGTGTGACGCCTGGCCTCGGCCTCTGCACCGGGGCCACGGCCCTGATGCTGTTGGCGGTGTGGGGCGAACCGTGGAGCGCGCCGGCGGCCGCCGTCCCGGACCGCCTGGTCCACGCCACCAGCCTCGCGGCGGTGTCCCTCGCCTCGGCGCTCACCGGCGCGATCGTCAACCGGCTCGTGCTGATGACGCTGCTCACGGCCGAGGCGCAGCGGCGGAAGAACTTCGAATCGAGCCGCGCCCTGCGCCATCGCGAGAAGCTGCTGCGCCACGCGTTGCGCGTCGAGACGATCGGCGACCTCGCCGGCATGGTGTGCCATCAGTTGCGCAACACGTTCCAGGTCCTCCTGGGCCACGCGACGCTCGGCAATGTCGCCGACGACGCCGAACGTTCGCGGCGGCTCGCCATGATCGAGGCGACGCTCGAGCAGGCGCGGCCGCTGCTCGACCAACTCATGCGCCTCGCGCACCCCGACGAAGGCCAGCCAGCGGCGTGCGACGTCGCCGGAGCACTCCGTGAGTTCCATGCGCATGCGAAGCTGGTGTTGCCGAGCTCGATCGACCTCCAGCTCGAGGCGCCCGAGACGACTCCGCCGGTGCAGATCGACGCGCACGGCCTCGGCCACGCGCTCTGGAACCTCGTGATCAACGCGCGCCAGGCGATCACCGGCGACGGCACGATCCGCTTGCGGTGCGGGACCGACCAGCACCAGGTCTGGGTCGAAGTGGCTGACACCGGTGCGGGCATGACCCCGGAAGTGCAGCGCCGGATCTTCGATCCCTACTTCACGACCAAGCCGCAGGGCGAAGGCACCGGACTCGGCCTCACCGCGGTGGCTCGTTTCGTGCGCGCGAGCAACGGGCAGATCCAGGTCGACAGCGCGCCCGGCCGCGGCTCGACGTTCCGGCTGCGCTTTCCGATCGCAGCCGCGGCCCACGCGACCCGCAGCGCCTGACCGGCGAGCGGCTCAGATCCGCACGGGCCGGCCGAGCCGACGCGAGAGCACGTCGGACAGGATCGACGGCAACGTGCCGCGCCCCTTGGTGTCGGTCCACTGGCCGTCGAGTCCGCGCACGAAGTGCCACGCCGAGGCGCCCTCCGCGAGCCAGATCTGGCTGGCCGCTGCCTGCTGGTTCAGGATGCAGATGCGGCCATCCGGAAAGGCAATGCGCAGCACACCACCCGCCAGGTCGGCTTCGAGTTCGTCGGGGTCGAAGGTGTCGAGCGTCTTGACCAGTTGTCCCAGGCACGCACCAGCGTGCCGGAGGAAGTCGTCGGCAGCGGGACCGGACATGGGGCACAGCATGCTCGCTGCTGCCTTGGCGGTCCACCCGGGCCAGCCGCGCCTCGATCGCGGCAACCGGCGGCGGCATGGGCGGTTGAAAAAAAGAGTGGCCGGCGATTCTCTCCCAAGAATCGCCGGCCACGATGGGTCCCGGTCGCGCCGTTTGCCCTCTCGAATCACCTGCGGCTTTGCAGTCGCCTCAGGTCGCGCGGCCGGGACCACTCGTCCCATGCAGCGCTAGTAGACGAACCAGGAAGAAGAACTTTCCAAGGACACGCGGTTTTTCTGCGCCGCGCCGCGGCCCGGGCTACGTGACGACCCCCGCGGGTGCGAGTCCCGATTCGTGAAGAATCGCGACGGCGGAGGAACTCAGCTCGCGCGACGTTCCGCGGCCGCAACCCACTCGGGGAGCAGGTCCGCGACGCGCACGCGTTCTGCGTCCGCCTCGAAGTTGCAGAGCACGCGGTGGCCGAGAGCGGGCAGCAGGCACGCATCGAGATCGGCACGCACCGCGGCCGGCCGCCCGGCGAGCAGCGCGCGCGCCTTGGCACCGAGCACGATCGCCTGCCCCGCGCGGGCACTCGCGCCGTAACGCACGAACCGCCGCGTGCGTTCACTGCTGCCTTCGCGATCGGGATGCGTCGCCAACACCAGTTCGGCGACGAAGCGCAACAGGTGGTTGCCGCACAGCACTTCGCGAACGACCTGTTGGAGTTCTTCGAGCTCCTGGGCCGGCATCGGCGCCGCCGCAACCGGCGCCGCGACCGCGGTCGTCGCCGACAGGATCTGCACCATTGCCTCGACCGCCGGCGTCTTCACTTCGAGGCGGAACAAGAAGCGATCGAGCTGCGCCTCGGGCAACGGGAACGTCCCCTCGAGTTCGATCGGGTTCTGCGTCGCGACGACGTGGAACGGGCGCGGCAGCGGATGCGTGACTCCCGCAACGGTGACGGCTCGTTCCTGCATCGCTTCGAGCAGCGACGACTGCGTCTTCGGCGTCGCCCGGTTGATCTCGTCGGCGAGCAGGAGGCCGGCGAACACCGGCCCGGGCTGGAACCGGAAGCGCCGCCTGCCGCCGTCGTCGTCGAGCACTTCCGTGCCCGTGACGTCGCTCGGCATCAGGTCCGGCGTGAATTGGATGCGCGAGAACGGCAGGCCGAGGCCGGCGGCGAGCGAACGCACGAGCAGCGTCTTGCCCAGCCCCGGCAGGCCTTCGAGCAGCACGTGGCCGCCGGCCAGCAACGCAACCAGCAGGTCGTCGATCAGACCCTCCTGACCCAGGACCTGCTCACGCAGCCGCTGGCGCAGAGCGGCGAGCTTCGGCAACAGGGTCGCCGCACGCTGCTGAGGACCAGCCGTCATCGGGCGGCTCCGCCGAGGGCGACGTGGTCGAAGTAGTGCTCGGCGCGATCGGCAAGCACGGCCACCACGGGCCGGCCGCGATACTCCTCACGCGTCGCCAGCTGCGCCGCCGCGTGGAACACCGCTCCGCTCGCCGGTCCGACCAGCAGCGATTCGCGGCGCAACAGCGCGCGCACACCTTCGGCCGCCTCCTGGTCGGTCACGTCGACGACGGCCGCGAGGTCGCCCGGCGCCAGGATGTCGGGGATGAACCCCGCGCCGATGCCGGGAATGTCGTGGACGCCCGGGCAGCCGCCCGTCAGCACGGGGCTCGCCGCAGGCTGCACGCCGGCGACCGGGACCTTGCGATCGCGAAAGAACGCGACGCACCCCGCCGCCGTCCCCCCGGTTCCGATCGGCACCACGACGAGGCCGACACCACCGTCGGTGTCCTCCCAGATCTCCCGGGCGGTCGACTCGGCATGGGCCCGCGCATTGGCGCGGTTGGTGAACGCCTGCAGGCAGATCGCTCCCGGCGTCTGCTTGGCGAGCTGGTCGGCTCGCGCCATCGCGCCGCGCATGCCTTCCGCCGCCGGCGTCGTGACGACTTGCGCACCCAGCGTCGCCAGCAGGCTGCGCCGCTGCCGGCAGGTCGTCTCGGGCATCGTCAACACGACCCGGTATCCAAGGCGCGTGCCGATCGACGCGATCGACACGCCAAGGTCACCTCCGCTGCATTCGACGATCGTGCCTTCCGGCTGCAGGAACCCTGCCTGCTCGGCGTGCCGGATCATCCCCAGGGCCGCGCGGTCCTTGTTGCTCCCGGATGGGTTCCAGCCCTCGAGCTTGCCGATCAGCCGAGTTCCCGGCGGCGACACGCGCGCCAACTCGACGAGAGGCGTGCGCCCGACCAACCAGGTCACGTCTGCGGCGATCCGAACCATCGGCGAAGCGTAGCTTGGTGGACGGAGCAGGCCAGACGATGATGCGGCGATGCTGACAAGGCGATGCATGCCGGCAGCCCTGGTCGCGCTCGCAGCGTGCGCCGGCGTGTCGATCGATCCGGCGACGGCCGATGGCACGCGGGTGCCGACGCGCTCGCTCGACGCAGCCGAACGACAGCGCGTCACCGAACTCGTCGAAGCAGCGATGACCGCGGTCGACCAACGACGCTTCGCCGAAGCCGAAGTTGCTGCGCGCGAGGCGATCGACCTCGAGCCGCGCAATGCGCGCGCGCTCGCAGTCGCCGCGATGGCGCGCCTGGCTGGCGCCTCCGCCGTCACGCCACCCGACCTGCACATCGCGCACGACGCCGAGTACACGATGCGACTGGCGGCGCAACTCGGTCCCGACGACGCGTTCGTCGGCTGGATGCACGCCGTGTTCCTCGCCGAGACCGGCCACATGAGCGCCGCCGCCGAGACCGCCGAGCGCGCCTTGGCTCGCGCGACCGCCGCCCCCGCGAACGAACGCGCCGCCCTGCTGCTGACCGCCGGGACCTACCGCTACGAGCTCGGCGAAGAGCGCCGCGCCTTGCCGCACCTGCAGGGCTACCTCAACCTGCGTCCGGACGACGCCGCCACCTGCTTCCGCACCGGCTCGTGCCTGCTGCGCATCGCCGCGGTGCCGCAGGGCATCCCCCCGGTCTCGGTGCTCGTCGCGCAACGCAACGCCGAGGCCGCCGCGGGCTCGTTCTCCCGCTGTCTCGAGCTGGCGCCCGGCGACGAAGATGCCTCGCTCGCGATCGCGACCGCACTCTGGCGCGCCGGCGAGCTCGCCGCGCAGCTGGCGCGCGACCACGCGAACGAGCGGCGCGACCACGACGACGCCGCGACCGCCAGCCGCCATCGCGCCGCGGCGCGGCAGCACCTGCACGCGGCCGCGGCGGCCTTCCCAGCCAGCGCCGAGCCGTGGTTCCGCCTCGGCGTCGTCTTGACCGCCGAGAATGCGCTCGACGAGGCGCGCGCCGCCTACCAACAGGCGTTGCGGCGCGACCCTCGTCATCCGGGCAGCCTGCTCAACTTCGCGGCGATGCTCGACGAGGCCGGCGACCGCCAGGCAGCCGCCCTGCTGCTGCAGCAGGTGCTCGCCGTCGATGCCGCCGCACCGGTCCTCACGCCGAGCGAACGCAAACGCGTCCGCGAGCGCCTCGAAGCGCCCGTCGATCAGGCGCCGAGGATGCTGTAGCCGGCGTCGACGTAGATCGTCTGGCCGGTGATGCCGCGCGCGAGGTTGGACAACAGGAACGCAGCCGTGTTGCCGACGTCGCCCTGGTCGACGTTGCGCCGCAGCGGCGCCTTCTGCGCCATCGAGTCCAGCAGCGAGCCGAAGTCCGAGACGCCCATCGCCGACACCGTCTTGATCGGACCGGCGGAGATCGCGTTGACGCGCACGCCGCGCTTGCCGACGTCGGCGGCGAGGTAGCGCGTGCTCGACTCGAGCGCGGCCTTGGCGACGCCCATCACGTTGTAGTTCTGCACGACCTTCTCGGCCCCGTAGTAGCTGAGGCAGACGACAGCGGCTTCGCGGCCCTCCATCAGCGGCAGCGCCCCGCGCACGAGCCCGATCAGCGACCACGCGCTGACCTGCTGGGCCATCGCATAGCCTTCCCACGAGGTGTCGGCGAAGTTGCCGCCGAGTTCCTCGCGCTTCGCGAACGCAATCGAGTGCACGAGCCCGTCCAAGGGCCCGAACTCCTTGCCGAGCCGCCCGAAGAAGCGATCGATGTCGCCGGGCACGGTCACGTCGCATGGCGCCAGGAACGTGTCGCCGGGCAGTTCCGCGGCGAGTTTGCGGACCGGCTCCTCCATGCGCTCGTTCTGGTAGTTCAGCGCCAGCCGTGCCCCCTCGCGGTGCAGCGCCTGCGCGATGCCCCAGGCGATGGAGCGCTTGTTGGCCACGCCGAAGATGACGACGTTCTTGCCGGACATCAGACCCATGTTCGTGCCTCGTACCGTTCGGTCTCGGGAGCGCGCACCATAGCGCCGCGCCGCCGTCGGTCACGCGCCGCGCGCGTCGCCAGCACCGATCGCGGCGTCGAACACCTTGCGCGCCGGCGTCGTCCACGGCGTGTCGCCGCCGACCGCGAACCACTCCAGCCGCCCCCGGTGTCGCACCGTGGCCGCATGCGCGGTCAGCGTGATGCGATGGTGCGTGATCGCGTGGCGCACGACGGCGACGGCGTCGCCGACCTGCACCCGCGCGCCGAAACGCGCGGTGATCGCCCCGGCGAGGTCCGCCGCGTCGGTCGAGGCCAGTACGCCAGGGCCCGGCAGCTCGACCTGGCCCGCATTCGGCTCGCCGGGAGGGAGGCGATGGCCGAGCACGCTGGCGCCGCGGGTGACCAGCGTGCAGCGCGCGGACACCACGATCGGCGCCCGCGGCGCCCGCTTGCGGGGCAGTTCGTCGGCGCGCCCCGTGCGGCGGGCAACGCAGTCGGCAGCCACCGGACACGCCTCGCAGCGCGGTGATGTCGGCGTGCACACGACCGCCCCGAGTTCCATCAGCGCCTGGTTGAAGTCGCCCGCGCGCTGCGGGTCGAGCCATCGCGCAGCCGTGGCGCGCACTTCTTTGCGCGCTGGCGCCGTGGCGATGTCGGCGGTGATGCCGCGGTGCCTGGCGACGACGCGTTCGACGTTGCCGTCGACGGCGACGACCGGCGCGCCGAACGCGATCGACGCGACGGCGCCGCACGTGTAGTCGCCGATGCCCGGCAGTTCGGCGAGCCGTTCCGGCGATGCCGGCACGACACCGTCGTGGTCGCGCACGACCATCCGCGCGCCGTCGCGCAGCAACCTCGCGCGCCGGTAGTAGCCGAGCCCGCGCCAGGCGACGAGCAGTTCGTCGTCGCCGACCGAAGCGAATGCGCCCGGCGTCGGGAAGCGCTGCAGGAACCTCTCGAACGGCGCGCGCACCGCCTCGACCCGGGTCTGCTGCAACATCACCTCGCTGATCCAGATCGCCCACGGATCGCGAGTGCGCCGCCAGGGCAGATCGCGTCGCGCCGTGTCGAACCAGAGCAGCAGCCGCCTGGCGAACGATGCGGTCGCCGCGCGCCGAGCGGCCACCTCAGTCGCCCAGCATGCTGGCGTCGGTCGGCCGCGACGGCAGCTCGATGCCGAGGCGCGCACGCAGATCCTGTTCGGCGCGATCGAGCACGTCGTTGAGCTGCACGGCATCCGCGTTCTCGGACACCAGCATCAGCCGGATCGTGCGCGCACCCTCGATGCCCTGGACGCGCGTCCGGATGCTGACCAGCGCGTGCTTCTTGGTCAGCTCGCCGAGCGCCTGACTGATCACCGACTCGTCGTGACCGTGGTAGTCGACCTGGCGCTCGCCGCGCACCGTGTCCGGGCCCTCGGCGCTCATCACCGGCATCACGTTCACGGTGAAGAAGCGCTGCATCTCGGCCGGCACGCCGGGCAGCAGGAACACGATCGTGCTGCCGACGCGCAACTGCACGGCGGGCGCAGTGCCGACGGTGTTCTCGTGGCAGATGGCGCCCTTGGGCACCGACGCCATGGCGCGCCGCGTGGCGTTGATCTCGTCGTCGTCGATGACACCCTTGGCGAAGAGGCGGCGATAGCTCGTCTGCACGTGCTCGAGGGCCTTGGCGTTCTCCTCGAGCGGCACACCGGCGGCCTTGGCCAGGCAGCTCCGCGAACTGTCGTCCCAGTTCGGCCCCATGCCGCCCGTCAGCAGCACGAACGCGGGCTTCTGCTCCAGCGCCCACTTGATCGCGGCGGTGACCTCCGACTCGACGCGGTCGACCACCTGGATGGTGCGCACGCGGTAGCCGATGTCGTCGATCCGGTTGGCGATGAACGCCGCGTTGCGGTCGACCACGGACCCCTCCAGGATCTCGCGGGAAACGACCAGGATGATGACACTCTTTTCGAACAAATCTGGACTCCGGTAGGTCGCGGGCGAGGCGCCGGAGCCGGCGCCGCGGGCCGCGGCGGGGCCGATGCTACAGCGTCGGCCGCGTTGTTGAATGCCCGCGAACGGCCGGAAGAATGGGCTTTTTGCTCGCCCGGACCCCTCGAAGAAAGCGCGTGCGCTCATGACCGATCCGACCCCGCCGCCCCCGCCCACGGGCGGCCGCATCGCCGACCTCCTGCTCGAGCAGGAGATGCGCGAGAGCTACCTGAACTACTCGATGAGCGTGATCCTCAGTCGCGCTCTGCCCGACGCGCGCGACGGACTCAAGCCGAGCCAGCGACGAGTGCTCGTCGCGATGAACGACCTGAACCTGGGGCCGCGCAGCAAGCATCGCAAGTGCGCGAAGATCTGTGGCGACACGTCGGGCAACTACCACCCGCACGGCGAGTCGGTCGTGTATCCGACGCTCGTCGGCATGGCGCAGCCGTTCTCGACGCGCTACCCGCTCGTCGACAGCCAGGGCAACTTCGGCGCGATCGACGGCAGCCCGCCCGCGGCGATGCGCTACACCGAGGCGCGCATGGGCTACCCGGCCATGCACCTGCTCGAGGATCTCGACAAGGAGACCGTCGACATGGTGCCGAACTACGACGGGCAGCGCATGCAGCCCGTCGTGCTGCCGGCGCGCTTCCCGAACCTGGTCTGCAACGGTTCGACCGGCATCGCCGTCGGCATGGCCGCGAGCCTGCCGCCGCACAACCTGCGCGAAGTCGCGAAGGCGATCGAGAAGCTGCTCGACAACCCGAACATCACGCTCGACGAATTGCTCGAGGTCGTGCAGGGCCCGGACTTCCCGACCGGCGGCACGATCATGGGCCGCGGCGGCATCCGCAACGCCTACGCCAGCGGTCGCGGCAACGTCGTGGTGCGCGCCAAGTACCACGTCGAGGAGAAGAAGGGCAGGAAGCAGCTCGTGTTCACCGAGGTGCCCTACCAGATCAAGACGACGACGATCCTGGAGCGCATCGACCACCTGGTGAAGAGCGACCAGATCGACTCGATCGCCGACGCCAACGACGAGACCAACGACCGCGTCGGCCTGCGCCTCGTCGTCGAGCTCAAGAAGGGCGTCGAGGACGAGAACGTCACGGTCAACCAGCTGTTCAAGCTGTCGCCGCTGCAGAGCACGTTCTCGATCATCAACCTGGCGATCCTCGACGGCCGCCCGCGCACGCTCGGCTTCAAGCAGATGCTCGAGTGCTACCGCGATCACCGCATCGAGGTGATCAAGCGGCGCACGCGCTTCCTGCTGCGCAAGGCCGAGGATCGGCTGCACATCCTCGAAGGCCTGCGCCTCGCGGTGCAGAACATCGACGAGGTCGTCGAGATCATCAAACGCTCGGCGAGCGCCGACGATGCGCGGCAGAAGTTGATGGCGCGCTTCACGTTGTCCGACGTGCAGGCCCGCGCGATCCTCGACATGCGCCTGGCGCGCCTGACCGGCCTCGAGATCGAGAAGCTGGAGGGCGAGCACAAGGAGGTCACCGAGAAGATCGCCTACTACAAGACGATCCTCGCCGACCGCGCGGTCCTGTTCGGCCTCATGAAGCAGGACCTGAAGGAGATGGTCGATCAGTACGGCGACGACCGCCGCACGGTCATCAGCGACGAGGAGGTCGGCTCCTTCGTCGCCGAGGACCTCATCCCCGAGGAGATGATGGTCGTGACGGTCACCCGCGAGGGCTACATCAAGCGCACCGCGCTCGACCAGTACAGGACCCAGGGACGCGGCGGCAAGGGCGTGTCGGGCGCCGAGACCAAGGAAGGCGACTTCCTGTGGAACCTCTTCGTCGCCAGCACGCACGACTACCTGCTGTTCTTCACCGACCGCGGCCGCTGCCACTGGAAGAAGGTCTACGAGCTGCCGAGCTTCGGGCGCACGGCGAAGGGGCGCGCGCTGGCCAACGTCGTCGAGGCCCAGGAGGGCGAGAAGATCACCGCGATCCTGCGCGTCGAATCGTTCGACGATCGTTTCCTCGTCACCGCGACGAAGAAGGGCCTGATCAAGAAGACCGCGCTCGAGCAGTACAGCCGGCCGCGCGCTGGCGGCATCATCGCGGCGGGCCTCGAGGACGGTGACAGCCTGGTCGGCGTCAACCTCTGCCGCGCCGGGCAGACGATCGTGCTCGGCACTCGCGACGGCATGTCGATCCGCTTCGAGGAGGCCGATGCCCGCGCCATGGGCCGCAGCGCCGTCGGCGTCTGGGGCATCCGGCTCGAGGACGGCGACGAGGTCTGCGACATGGTCGTCACCGACGGCACCGGCACGCTGCTCACGATCTGCGAGAACGGCTACGGCAAGCGCACCGTCGTCGAGGAGTACCGGCTGCAGAGTCGCGGCGGCAAGGGCATCATCGACATCCGCACCAGCGACCGGAACGGCAAGGTCGTCAACCTGCTCGCCGTGAAGGACGACGACGAGGTGATGATGATCACCAAGGACGGCCAGATCGTGCGCACCAAGGTCGCCAACATCAGCGTCATCGGCCGCAACACGCAGGGCGTGCGCTGCATCGCGCTCAACGACGGCGACAAGCTCGTCAGCGTCGCGCGCATCCCGAGCGAAGAACCCGAACCCACCGTCGCCAAGAGCTGAACATGCCTGCCTACCTCGCGAAGCTGACCGCCGACATGAAGACGGCGATGAAGGGCGGCGACAAGCCGCGGTTGGAAGTGATCCGCATGCTGATCAGCGACCTCAAGAAGAAGGCGATCGACGCCAAGGTCGACGATCTGCCCGACGAAGAGGAGGCGGCGGTCCTGCAGAAGGCGATCAAGACGCGCACCGACACCGTCGCCCAGGCCAAGGCCGCGGGCCGCGCCGAGGTCGCGCAGAAGGAGCAGTTCGAGATCGACCTGATCACGAGCTACCTGCCGAAGCAAATGGACGCCGCGACGGTCACCGCGAAGGTGAAGGAAGTCGCCGCCGCCATCGGCTACCAGGGCGGCAAGGACACCGGCCGCTTCATGAAGGAGTGGATGGCGAAGTACAAGGGCCTCGCCGACGGCAAGCTGGTGCAGGACGCGCTCAAGACGCTCGGCTGAGCCCGCACCGGCAGCCGTTCGCTGGGCTGCCGGGTGGAGATCGTCGCGCTCGCACCCGCTCGCGCGCGCAACCCGCGCTAGTCGATGCGCAGCAGCGTGAGTTGGTGCGCGTGGTCCGCAACGGGCGCCGCGATCGGCGCCGTCATCCCGGGCGCCAGCGGCGGCGGCGAGGCCGGGCTGTAGGTCGGTGGCAGCGCGATCCCACCCGCCGTCATCGACACGCCCGGCACGAAGGTCAGCGCCATGCTGTGGTAGTAGCTGTCGTAGGTCACCTCGTCGTAGACCGCGACGATGTCGTTGCCGTCGAGCACCGCGTCGTAGCCGAGCGGCCCGATTTGCGTGCTGCGCAGCGTCCACGGGAACAGCGGCGGTACCCCGGGCCACGGCGACACCGCCGGCACCGAATCGAGCGCCGCCCGCGTCAGCGCCTGATCCTCGCGCGGCCCCGTCGGCCAGTTCATCCAGCGCGTGCGGTGCAGTTCGGTCCCGAGTTCGCGGCTCGCGAGGTAGAGCACATCGACTCGCGTCTGCCCGCCGACCTGCCGCGCGAACACGGACGGCAGATGGTCGCCCTGCCGGCCGAACGCCACGGGCGGCGCGAACGACACCCCGGCGTCGTCGCTGACCGCGAGGCGAATCCCGCCGCCCACTTCGTAGGCGTAGAAGATCCGCAGCGACGAACCCTGGCCGAGCACCGCGACCGTCGGGTCGATGCCGAACAGCACCTGCTGATCGACCACGACATCGACGATCGACTCACCGTAGCGGCGCGTCGCGCACCGGAACTCGGTCGTGCTGCTCCAGCCCGGAACGCCGACGCTCGAGCCAAACCAGCTGGCCGCGTAGCCGACGACGAGGTCGCCGCCTTCCGACCAGGCGATGCCGGTGGTCAACGGCACAGCGAACATGGGGATCGAGTGGATCACCTGGGCCGGCGTGAACGAGAACCAGGTCGGCGAGCCGAACGCGTCGAACGACACCGCGCGGCCTTCGATCAGCATGAAGTCGAGACCGAACCCGTTGGTCGGCTCGCGCCAGACGCCGATCGCGATCGAGTAGTCCGACGCCATCGCCGCCTGCACCAACCGCGACTGCGTGAAGCCGTCGAGCAACTGCACGTCCTGGCCGAACGTCGCCCCGCGGTCGAAGCTCAGCCGCACGCGCAGCCCGGTGGGCTCGCTGCGCACGACGCCGAGCACGTTGTGCAGCGCCACGATCTCGTGGTCGCGCCAGGCACCAATGTCGGGTGTGGTGATGGCGGTGCCGCCGCCGGTGACCACGCCGGTGGCCGCTTCGTGCTGCAAGCGCAGTTCATAACGATCGAAGCTGACCGGATTCAGTCGGTCCCCTTCGTAGCAGACGATGCTGGTGCGATCGCCCGACTTGGCGACGGTCGGAGTGCCGAACGCCCACGAGTCGCTCGAGTAGATGACATCGCGCGAGATCAGGCCGGGCACGATGGGTTCGGTGCTGGGCTCGCGGTTGATGTCGCTGGCGACGCCGATCGCGATCTCGATGACGACCACGCCGCTGGTGTCGCTCTGCACCACGAGCACCTGGTCCTCGTTGATGCGGCCCTGCACGGTGAGGCGCACCATGCCGTCGCCCGTGGCCCAGACGCGCTGGCCGTCACTGATCAGGTTCGGCGCGGTCGGCATCAGCCCGGCGCGGGCGAGCGACACCGGGTCGTTGACGATCGCGGTATCCCCCGAACGCGCGTGCTGCAGCGTGATCATCGACGTGCCCGCACCCCCCGCGGACCACGACACCAGTTCGAAGCGCAGCGCTTCGCCGGCGGGCGTGGTCAGGCGGTAGTGGCTCTCGACGGTATCGGGGGTCAGTGCCGGCAGGCCGATCACCGGCATCGGCCCGTCGCTCGGCGGCAACACGTTGGTGCTCGCCGTGACCACGAGGCGCGCTTGCTGCTCTGGCGGCGCGGGCTTCGAGGAGCCGGAGCAGGCGCCGAGGGCGAGGACCACGGCGATCGAACCCGAGAGGCGGAGTGGGGTCATGGCGGCGGCGGTAGCGCGAGGGCCGGGCAGAGTAACAGCCTCGCCCGAACTGCCGCATTCGGCGGCCTGTGATTGGCGTCGGCGTCCTCGCCCTGGCCACGAACCCGAGTGCGCAGCAGGTGCTGTCGGGCACCGCCCGCCGTCGTTCGCGGGGCGGAACCACCGTTCGCCTGCCGCGCACTCCGCAGCGGAATGCCAGCGACCCCGAAACGAGGATCCCGAGCCATCGGCCGAGGCAGCTGGACGCCGCGACGGTCCCCGCGAGCCGCTATATGCTCGCGGCCCCGATGCGAGGCCTGCTCGTGCTCGTCGCCGTGGCTGCGCTCGCGGCCGCGTGGCTGCTCACGCGTGACGATGCTCCGGCGGCCCCACCGGACGCGACGATCCGCGATGCCTCGGGTGCCGCCGCGCCGATCGAACCCTCCGCCGGGACGGCGGTCGCCACGCGCATCGCAGCACCCGCCACCCCGCCGCCCGAGCTCGCCGATGCGCCGACCGCGTGCCTGCGCGTCGTCGACCACGGCAACGGCCAGCCGATCGCCGGCGCACCGGTCCGCAGCGTGCAGGCCGGCAACGACATCGCGTTCACCGACGAACGGGGCCTCGCCCCCCTGCCGCTGCGCGCGCAGGAACAGCTCGCCGTCGTCGTCGACGGCTACCTGCTGCGCATGGTGCCAACGCAGCTCGGCACCACCGAGGCCGAGCCGCAGGAAGTGCGGCTGGTGCGCGACGAATACTCGATCGTGCGGCGCTGCGAGTTCCCCGGCGCGAACGGCCCCGTGTTCGTGCGGTTCCGACCCGTGACGCCGCAGGGCCGGCCGCAGCCGCCGGTGCCCGACGATCCCGTTCTGCAGCGCGCCTGGATGGAGCACGTGACCCTCGCCAGCCGACCGGTGTGCGCCGACGTGCGGGTGCAGCTCGGCGCGTTCGACGAGAACCGCGTGCATCGGCTCGTCGACGGCGCCGAAGTGCGGTTCGCGTTCGCGGGCGAGTTCGCGGTCGAAGCGGCGACGGCCGACGGTCTCGTCGGCGCGGCCACCTTGCGCCATGACGGCCCGCCGCGCAACGATGCCCCGCCGGTGCGCGTGGTGATGGCACGCGGCGCCTTCGCGACCGGCACCGTCGTCGGCCCCGACGGCACGCCGCTGGCCGGTGCCAGGCTCGTGCGCCAGGGCGGCGAACCGCTCGGACTCGTCGCGACCACGGCCGCGGACGGCACGTTCCGCTTCGGCCCGCTACCCGCCGAACCGGTCGTGCTGCACGTGCGGCACGACGACCACACGCCGCTCGCGTTCGGCCCGTTCGCCGTTCCCGCGAACGACGTGCGGATCGTGTTGCAGCCGCTCGCCGGCGCGACGTTGCGCGGTCGCGTTCGTGGCCGACCCGATGGCCGCCCCATCGCGGGTGCGACTGTGCAGTGGACTCCCGCCGGCCTCGCGCCCGTCAGCGCGACCACCGGCGGCGACGGCACGTTCTCCCTGCGCGCAACGGGCACGACCGACGCGCGGCTCGGCGTCAGCGCGCCGGGGTGGCTGTTCTACGCCGAGATCGTCGCGCCCGGTGCGCCGTTCGCCGACTACGACCTGTGGCCCGCCACCACGGACTCCCGCCTCGCGCACGGCCTCACCGCGCTGCTCGAAGGCGTCGTGCTCGATGCGCGCGGTGCGCCGATCAGCGAGGCCGAGGTGCGCTGGATTCCGCAGCAACGCCCGGCACCGCGCGGCGTGCCGACCCGCCGCGCGCTCGAAGGGGCGGTGCTCGAACTGCCGTTCGCCGCGCGCACCGGCAGCGACGGCGCGTTCCGCCTCGAGACGCACGCGTTCGGAGCGGGGCGGCTCGCGCTCGCCGACGGATCGATCGGCGTCGACACCACGGCGTCCGCCGGCCAGACCACGAGCGGTTTGCGACTACGGCCATGACGATCCGTCCCTGGCAGCAGATCGGCGAGGAGACGCTCGCTCGCTACAAGGTCTTCCACGTGAGGAAGGCCCGGCGCACGTCGCCGCGCACGGGCGCCGAGATCGGGTTCTTCCTGCTCGACACGCCCGATTGGGTGAACGTGCTGCCGATCACCGACGACGGCCACGTCGTGATGGTGCGGCAGTGGCGGCACGGCTGCCAACGCGTGACCCTCGAGATCCCCGGCGGACTGGTCGACCCGCACGAGACCGACTCCGGGGCGGCCGCGGCCCGCGAACTGCGCGAGGAGACCGGCTTCGCCGCCGCCCGCCTGCGGCCGCTCGGCGTGATGAACCCGAATCCGTCGATGATGGGCAACCGGTGCTTTGCATGGCTGGCGACCGGCTGCCGGCGCGTCGGCGAGTTGGCGATGGACCCGGGCGAGGACATCGAAGTGGTCACGGTGCCGCTCGCCGACCTCGACGCGATCGTGGCGCGCGGCGAGATCGAACACGCGATCGTGCTCGCGACGCTGGCGTTCTGGCGGGCGCACGGATCGCCGACCGCCTGAATATCCCCTCCGCCGACACGTTCTCGCGCCCCCTAGCTGCGGCGTCCGGCATGATCGCCGGCGCGCTGGCCACGGTGGCCGCTCCTACCTCTCCGCATGCAGCGCTCCCTCGTCATCGGGTTCCTTCTGCTCATGGCCGCCCTCGCGGGCGGCGCCTGGTGGTTCCTGCGAGAAGACACGCCCCCGCCCGCCCCGAATAGCGGCACCGAGACGCCAGCCGACACCACCGGTCCGGCTGCCGCCAGCACCGGTGTCACCACGGCGGTGAGCGAAGGCGATCGCTCGGCCCGCGAGGCAGTCGCCTCCGGACAGGCCCTGCTGCTCGACGACCCCGAGATCCGCGCCGGGCTGTGCGGGTTCAAGGGCCGCATCGTCGACCACCAGAAGAACCCCGTCGCGGATTGCGGCGTGCGCATCTACCGCGGGGCAATGGACTCGGTGCTGCCCACGGCGCCCGACCTGTTCGCACCAGCGCCCGACTACACGCCGAACTACATCGCCGGCGAGACCCGCACCCAGAGCGACGGTCGGTGGCAACTCACCGGCGTGTGGCCGCGCGCGTTCTACCTGCTGTTCGCCGGCCTCGGCACCGACTGCCCCGTGCACCAGATCGTCACGCGCACGCCGTCGCCGGGCGAGATCGTCGACCTCGGCGACATCGTGTTGCCGAATGCCGGCGTCATCGTCGGCGTCGTGAACGACGACAACGGCGATCCGCTGTCCGGCGCGCTCGTGCGCGCCGCCGACCTGCCCGGCACGCTGGCCGCGTTCTTCCCGGTCGAACGCTTCGATCCCGAGGGCGCCTTGCTGGTGCGCGAGCCGAACTTCCCGCAGCGCGTGCTCGAGATGCCGGGCTGGGTGAAGACGGCGTTCGACCAACTGCCGATCCCGACCTCGCGCACGGATGGCGACGGTCGCTTCCGCCTGGTCGGCGTCGTCCCCGGCAGCAACTTGCTGGCGACGACCGCGCACGGGTTCCTGTCCGACATGAAGCCGAGCGTGATCGTGCGTGCCGGACAGGAGAAGGACGTCGGCACGATCCGGATGAAGCGCGGCGAGGAACTCGTCGGCAAGGTCGTCGACACCGCGGGCAAGCCGGTCGCCGACGCCGAAGTGCTCGCCGGCTCGACGTTGTCGATGGCGCCCGTCGACCTCGCGGGCCGCGTCGGCCGCAGCGACGCCGACGGCAAGTTCAGCGGCCAGGGGTTCGCGCCGGGCAAGGTCACGGTGGCGGCGCGACGCGGCAAGGGTCACGCGTGGACGCTCGCCGAGCCGCAGTCGATCCTCGGCGAAGTCGTGGTCGCGCTGCCGGCGACGTTCGCGCTCGTGGCGACCGTGCTGCTCGCCGACGGCAAGCCGGCGGCGACGACGCGGCTGCAGCTGCTCCAAGGGCGGGCCGGCAACGGCGCCGCCGAGATGTTCCTGCTCGGCTTCGTGCCGCCGATCGACCTGAAGGACCGCACGAGCGCCCTCGGCGAAGGCCGCTGGAAGATCGACAACCTGCCACCGGGCGCCTACACGCTCGTGGTCGACGCGCCGGGCCACGCGCACGCGTTCGCGACGTTCGATCTCACGACCACCGATGCGGCCGTGAAGATCGATCTCGTCACGCCGAAGAACTTCACGGTGCAGGTGCTCGGCCCCGAGGATCGGCCGATCAAGAACGCGCTGATCTACGGCGAGTCGCGCGGCGGCGCCGACGGGATCGACATGCCGGTGCTGTGCGGCCGCACGCGCGACGACGGCGTGCTGACCATCGACAAGCTGCGCGCCGACGAGCTGCGCGTCAGCGCCGAGCACCCCAAGTGGGGCGCCGTGCACGGTTCGGTGAAGCTCGGCGAAACCCTGACGCTGCGCATGCAGCCGCCGGGCGTGCTAACCGGCGTCGTGCGCGAGAACGGCAAGCAGCCCGAGCCCGGCAAGTTCACGATCGCGCTCGAGCGTCGCAGCGGCGGCGAGGCGCGTGGACCGCTCGACACGGTCCCACCCCTGGTCACGCCCGGTCTCGACGGCACGTTCGTCGTGCAGGCACTCCAGCCGGGCGAGTACTCGGTGCAGGCGATCAAGGCCCTCGACGGACTGCGTTCGCCTGGCGGCGTCTTCGGATTCGTCCAGGAGATGATGATCGCCAACAACCTGCCGCGAGCGCAGGCCCAGGTGCGCAGCGGCGAGACGACACAGGTCGTCCTCGAAGCGGGCGAGAAGCCGATCGATGGCCCGACCGCGCAACTCGCCGGAACGTTGACGATCGACGGGCGGCTGGCAGCCGGTTGCGCGATCACGGCGCATGGGAAGAACCGCCGCTTCTCCGCGCGCGTCGATGCACGCGGTCGCTTCGAGTTCGGCACGGTGCCCGCTGGTGAACTGCGGCTCGAGGTCTTGCCGGCGTCGGACGGCACGCTGCTCGACGTCACCGAGGAACTGTGGGCCGGGCAAATCGACCTCACCGCTGGTGAAGTGCGCGAGTTGCCGATCGACATCGCGACGTCGACGATCCAGGGCACGTGCGTCGACCAGGCCGGCGCTCCGGTCGCCGGCGTGACGGTGCGCGCGGAGGGCATCCTCGGCGACGAGAAACGGGCGAGCCACGTGCGTCGCAACGCGCCCACCGATGCCCGCGGCGAGTTCCGCATCGAGCGCGTGGTCGCTGGCAGATGGTCCTTGAGCGTGCGCGGTCAGCGCGGCGGCATGCGCGCCAAGCTCGAGCCGTTCGTGGTCGCGAGCGGCGTGCCGGTGACCGACCTCCGCATCGTGCTGCAACCGCCGATCACCGTGCGCGGCAAGGTCGACCTGACGGTCTTCGGCAACCACAAGCCGCGGTGGATCTGGATGCAGGTCAGCAAGATCCCGGACGACGCCGGCCCCGAGGCGCGCGGGGAGTACATGGAAGGCATCGGCGTCGACCCCGGCACCGGCGCGTTCGACACCGAGAGCCTCACCGCGGGCCGCTACCGCCTGCGGATGTATGGCGAGGTCAGCGAGCGCGAGCAAGGCGAGTGGACCATGCAGGACCTCGTCGTACCGCCTACGGGCCTGACCGACGTCCTGCTGCGCAGTACGGGTCGCGTCGCCCGCTGAACGCCACCCGGGGTTCAGTCGGCGAGCGCGCCGGCGACCTTCTGCGACAACGCGAATCGCAGCTCGCCGACCATCGTCGCGGCCGACGCCGTCTCGACGGCGACGAGCATGCCCTTCTTGAGCGGCACGGCGTAGCGCGGATGGCCGGTCAGCAGCGCGCCCAGCAGGTAGCCGAGGTGCGGCTCGTGGCCGATCACCGCAATCGACGCCGTCTGCGACAGCGCTTCCGCTTCGAGCATGCTCAAGGCGACGGTCGGAGCGCCGCTCGGCACCAGCGCGTCGGCGACGCGCAGTTCGCCGCGATAGCCAACGGCCTCGACGAACACTTCCGCCGTCTGCAGCGCACGTCGTAGTGGACTGACCAGCACCACCGCCGGCGTCGGCACCAGCGACTGCCAGATCGGCGCGGCCTTGCGCAGACGCTTCCATCCCTCGTCGGTCAGCGCCCGGTCGTGGTCGGCGAGCCTCGGGCCGCCGTCTTCGGCGATGCCGTGGCGGAGCAAGTAGATGTGCACGAGGCCAGCGTGGCGCGCCGAAGCACGGCATGCAACCCGCGGGCGCGCCATCGCCACGCCCGCGGCGGGTATGGTCCTCGCGTGATCAGGAACGGTGGCAACGTGCCGGCACCCCGGCGCCGGCGACCGCGCGCCGACGCGAGCACACTGCCGCTGCGCCCGATCGCGATCGCACTCGCGCTCGTCGGCGCCGCGGCGGCCGTGTTCTTCGTGCTCCGCGAACAGGCGCGGCATCGCGTCACGCTCGTCTTCGAACGGAACGGCCCCGCCTCGACGCCGATCGAGCTCACGTTCTTTCCGGACCGGCTCGCGTTCGCGGCGCCGTCGCCGCCGCTCCCGCTCGGCGAGTGCCGCGTCGACGGCGACAGCATCACGCTCGGCCGCGACCTCGTGCCCGAGCAGGGCGTCGTGCGCTACCGCGCCGAGGGCTTCGGCGCCGGCTACGCCTACGTGCGGCTCGGCGAACCCGCCCCGCCACTGCGCCTGCGTCCGCCTGCCACGCTGCGCGGTCGCGTCGGCGAGCCCGTGGCCTTCTGGTGCTACGGCTGGCGGTGCGCAGGGCTGCGCCCGGTCGCCGGCGCCGAGGTGCTGCTGATGGGCGGCGGCGAACACGGCATCGAGATCGTGCGCACGACCACCGATGCCGATGGTCGCTTCGAGCTCGGCGGCTTCGACCGCGGACTCGATGGCCTGGGTCTGCGCGTTCGCGCCGCGGGTTTCGAGCTCGCGCATGCCTCCCTCACCACCGCCGAGCCCGAGCCCGTCGTCGCCATGCAGCGCGGCGAAGTCTGCCGCGGCGCACTCGCAGCACCAGCCGGCGTCGATCCGAGTCGACTGCTCGTGCTCGCGCGGGGCCTGCCGGGCGTGCAGGCGCAGCCGGACGCAGCCGGCGCGTTCGTGCTCGACCACCTGCCGCGCGACATGACGCCGCGGCTGATCGTCGCTGGCCTCGGACCGCTCTGGGCCCACGCGCCCGCGCGCGCGAACACCAAGGCGCCGCTGCGCATCGAGATCGTGTCCGCCGCCGTCGTGCGCGGGCGCGTGCTCGATTCCACCAGTCGCGCCCCGCTCGCTGGTGCCCTCGTGCAGTGCGGCGAGCAAGCGGCGGTGCGCAGCGACGGCGACGGTCGCTACGAACTGCCGCACCAACTGCCCGGCGACGTCGAGATCGAGGCGCAATGGGATGTCGTCGATCCCCGCCGCCGACGCACCTCGTACTTCGGGCGGACGGCGGTCCGCCTGACCGCCGGCAGCACGCACGAGTCCGTCGACATCGAAGTCGTCACCCGGTGAACCCCATGCCCGATCCACTCGCCACGTTCCTCGCCGCCTGCAGCGCCGTGCTCATGTTGGCGCCGTTCGCAGGCCGCCAGGATCCGCCGCCTGCCACGCCACCGGGTACGCCGGCCGCGTCGCCAGCAACCAAGGGGGAGCCCGGCCGCCCCGCGCGCCATCCGCTCGAAGGCGTCTACGAGTTGCGTCGTCGCGTCGTGAACAGCGAGCCCGAAGCCAAGCCGAGCAAGGGCTTGCTGGCGATCACGCAGCGGCATCTGTTCCTGCAGCTCGCCGCTCCTGGCCCCGACCCGGACCTGCCGCTGGTGCGCGCCAGCGCGCGGACGTGGCGGCCGCTCGAGCACAACGTGACGACGACGATCCGGCTCGGTTGGTTCACCGACGCGAACGGCGGGCTGCACGCCGAGCCGCCGGGCGGCGAGGAGCAGCGCCGCATCGAACTCGTGCAGGGTGGCGTGCGCGTGCTGCAGGACGACCGCAACTGGCTCGAGTTCGAACGCGTCGAGTAGCGATCAGGCGGTGGGGCGGCGGCGGCGCAGTGCGCGCAGCTCGGGCGAACGCAGCAGCACGTGCGCGACGAAGCAGACGGCGATGCCGAGGACGATCGGCGCCAGCACGTTCCCCAATGCACGCGCCGCGAGGCTCGCCTCCGGCGCGGCGAACCGCACGAACGGCAACGTCACGCACATCGCGCTCGTCGCGACGACGGAACGAAGCCACGCGCTGGCGAGGCCAGGAGCCGGCGCTGCGTGGCGGCGGAACGCGCGCGCCAGCAAGAACGCGTTCAAGGTCGCCGACAAGCTGCTCGACAGCGTCAGCGCCGCGGTGCCGAGCGACGTCGTCGTCACCAGCACGAGGTTGAGCCCGACGTTCGTGAGCATCAGCCAGACGGCGAGGCGAGCCGGGGTGCGCACGTCGCCGACCGCGTAGAACGCGCGGGCGTAGAGCTGCGCCAGCCCGATCATCGGTAGACCCGCGACGAGGCAGCTCGTCGTCAGCACGGTCGGCAGCACGTCGCTTTCGGTGAACTCGCCGCCCTGGAACAGCACCCGCACGATGTCGTCGCCGAGCACGATCATCCCGGCGGCCGCCGGCAGCGTGACCATGATCGTCGCTGCCGCTGCGACGTCGAGCGTGGCGCGCATGCGCGTGCGATCGGCATCGCCCGCCTCGTGCGCGAGCCGCGGGAAGACCGCGACCGCGACCGCCATCGCCGTCAGCGCGTGCGGGAAGAGCAGCAGGCGGTTGGCGTAGTAGATGAACGTCACGCCGCCCTCGCCGACCATGTAGAGCGCCATGCCCTGGTCGATCAGGCTGCTCACCTGGTTCAGCGACATGCCGAGCATGGTCGGCCCCATCGCCACGAACACGGCAGCCGCGGCGGTCCCGCGCGCCGGCAGCCCGAGCTTCAGCGAGGCGGCTTCGCCGTTGCGCCACAGCGGGATCAAGACGATCAGCAGTTGCAGGAAGCCGCCGACCGCCAGCGACCACGCCGCGAAGTTCGCGATCTCGACGTCGACCGTGAACCCGAGCGGCTGCGCCAGCAGCAGGGCCGCGATCCAGAACGCGTTCAGCACGATCGGCACCGCTGCCGGCAGGGCGAAGTGGCCGAGCGTGTTCGCCGCGCCCGCATAGACCGCCGTCAGGCACACGGGCAGCGCGTAGCTGAACAGGATCGCGTTGAGCGCGAGCAGGAGCCGCATCGCCGGCACGCCGCCCTGGCTGGGCGCCGGCAACCACTCGGCCGGCACCAGCAGGCTCGCGACGGCGACGAGCGCGCACAGCGGTGCGAGCAGCGTGACGACGGCGCCGGCGACCTGCGCGAGCAGTTCGCGGGCCGCGGCCGGGTCGTTGCGCCGCAGCTTGCCGTAGGCGGGCACGAACGACGCCGAGAGCGCGCCTTCGCCGAGCAGCCGCCGCATCAGGTTCGGCAGCGCCCACGCCAGCAGGAACATGTCCTGCACGTGGCCCGGTCCGAGCGTTTGCGCCATCAGGCGATCGCGCCACAACCCGAGGATGCGCGACAGCAGCGTGAAGAACGAGATCGAGCCAGCGGCGCGGACGAGGCGGGTCATGGAGCGGCGATCGACATCCGACGAACGAGCGTTGTGCGCGTCCGCGCCCGCGCAAGAATCCACGGCGCGCCGCGCCTCGCAAGGCACCGGCGCTCATTCCATGGGCCGCAGGATCTTCGTCGGTGACATCCAGGGCTGCCGCGAACCTCTCGAGCGGCTGCTCGCAGCGGTCGCGTTCCGGCGTGGGGACGATCGGGTGCTGCCGGTCGGCGACCTGGTCAACAAGGGGCCGGACTCGGTCGGCGTGCTGGCGCTGCTGCGCGAACTGGGCGCCGAGCCGGTGCTCGGCAACCACGACCTGCATTGGCTCGCGCGCTCGACCGACGGCCCGGCCGAGCTGCGCGCGTGGCTGCAGGGACAACCGATCGTGCGGGTGTTCGACGACCTCGTGATGGTCCACGCCGGCCTGCACCCGGCATGGGACGACGAACGGCTCGCGCACCTGTCGCCCGACGACGTGCACTACGCGATCAACGTGCGCTACATCGATGCCGAGGGTCGCCAGCCGGCGAGTGACTGGCCGCCACCCGGGCCGCCGTTCCGCCCGTGGGACGACTTCTATCGCGGCAGACGGCGCGTCGTGTTCGGGCACTGGGCGCGGCGCGGACTCGTGGTGCGGCCCCAGTGCGTCGGGCTCGACACGGGGTGTGTGTACGGTGGACAGCTGACGGCGTGGATCGCCGAGGAAGATCGCCTCGTGCAGGTTGCCGGCTGGCGTCGGTGAGTCGGTTCGTCCCTGGGACAACGTGTTCGCACCGTTGATCCCGGTCGTTCGTAGACTCGCCGCCTTCATCAACTCAGGACCCACCGTGCGCGCGTTCTCGTTCTCTCTCATCCTCTGCTTGTCTTCGATCTGCGCCGGAGCCTTCGCGCAGAAGCCCGCCGACGCCTCGGCGAATCCCACGGCCATCGCCAAGTGGAAGGCGCTGAGCGATCAGCAGGCCGAACGCATGAAGGGCCTCAAGCGCGGCGACACCGAGGGGCGCAAGGCGATGATGGAGGCGCGCTTCACCGACCTCGATGCGTTCGCCAAGGAGTTCGACGCCTCCGTCGAAGCCAACCGGGCGCGGCTCGAGATCGCGCAGATCGCGATGCAGAACAAGGATCACGCCGAGGCCGGCAAGAATGCGATCGCGGCGTTCAACCCGAATCAGGGCGAGTTGGCGCTGACGCTCCAGGCGGCGAACATGGCAGGCCGCCTCGAACTCGCCGAACAGCAGGGCAAGCTGCTCGACACCGCGGACGCTCGCGCCAAGACGATCGACGAGCGCATCGAGTTGCTGACCGCGCTCAAGCTCGGGATCAAGGACGAGGCGCGCTACGGGAAGGCACTCGCCGCAACCGAGGCGATGGCGAAGGACGACGAGACCAAGGCCGCGCTGCTGCTGGGCAAGGCCAGGCTGTTCCGCTACGAAAACCGCAAGGACACCGCCGGCTATCAGGAGGCGCTCGAAGCGGTCGTGACGCAGTTCCCCGCGACGAAGGCCGGACAGAAGGCGTCGTCGAAGATCGCGGCGGCCAAACTGGCTCCAGGCAGCGACCCGGTCGCGTTCACGACCAAGGACATGGACGGGAAGGACGTCTCGGTCGCCGACTACAAGGGCAAGGTGCTGTTGATCGACTTCTGGGCGACCTGGTGCGGCCCGTGCATGGCCGAACTGCCGAACGTGCTCGAGGCCTACGAGGCGTACCACGCGCAGGGCTTCGAGATCCTCGGCATCTCGCTCGACCGCGACACCGACAAGGACAAGCTGATCGCGACGATCAAGAACGAGAAGATGGCCTGGCGCCACGTCTACGACGGCAAGTTCTGGAGCGCGGAGATCGCGGAACTCCACGACGTGCAGTCGATCCCGTTCACGATCCTGATCGGCAAGGACGGCAAGGTGATCGCCACGAACCTGCGCGGCGACAAGCTCGGGCCCGCGATCAAGGCAGCGCTCGAAGCCAAGTGATCGACGCATGAGCCGCACGGTCGGGGCCGTCGTCGTGGTGCTGGCGTTCGCCAGCGCCGCGGCCGCACAAGCAGAGGGGCCGACCTTGGAGCAGATGCGCAAGGTCTGCTCGGAAACGCGGGCGGCGGCGGCGAAGGAGCCGCCCACGCTGACGGACGCGGACTTTCTGTTGCTGGACGAGATCGAACTCCCGCCCGACAGCATCACGCCTCGCGACATGGCGGCGCTTCTCGTCGCGCTGCGGTTCGTGTTCGGCGTGAAGGACGAGCACTTGGCAGGCGTCGTTACGTTCTCGCTCACCGACGAAGGCGCGGCGCTGCGCGTGCCGTTGTTGTTCCGGGCGGTGGCTGCGAAGAGCCACCCCACCGCGGCCCGCCTCCTCGCGGCGCTCGCGATCGGCTTGCCCAAGGACCGCCGCGCCTACGGCACTTGGAAGCGCGTGGGAGCGTTCTTCGGACCGCGTGAGGACTTCCTCCGCATCCAACACGACTTGACGATGGCGCTGCTCACGCTGTTCGAGACCGCAAGCGAGCAGGAACGGGACGCCATCGCCGATCTGTTCGGCAAGCCTGGCATGCAGAACGCCGACTTGCCGGCGATGCGTCGCACTGCCGAGCAAGACGCCAAGGCGATCGAGGCGGAGATGCAGTCGATGTGGGACGCGCTGGACGCGCAAGATGCACACCTGCCACAGGTAGTTTGGATCGACGACCGACGCGGATTGCGGCAGGTGGAGCGCCGGACACTGACGAGGTCGCAACGCGCGCCGGTGCGAGCCGAGATCCGATTCGGCAAGGCCGCGGCGAACGACGAGCCGATCGCCGTGTGGGGCACGCTCGCTTCGAGCACGGATGACCACGACGGCGACCGGCTCGCCGACACTCATGCGATCCTGTGCGATCTGGCAGCCTTCGTCGGCGACGCCGGTGCGGACTTCGTGTCCCGCTGCGGCGTGATCCAGGTCTTCCCACGCAAGGGGGCCGAGTCCCGCGCGAAGAACGAACCGACCCAGCCGATGGCGGATGCGATGGCTGACGTGATCGGCGAGACCGCGGTGGTGATCGCGCTGGCGAGCAGTTGCCCTCCTGTCGCTGTTCCAGCCGAAGTGCGCGATCGCTGCAGGGAGTTCCTCGCCGCGGTGCGCGCCAATGCGCGCAGCATGCACGATGCGCTCGGCGCCGCGGTTCGTGGTGATCCCATCCCGGGCGATCTCGGCGAGCATCTGGCGCCGCTGCGCGCTGCAGGCAAGAAGCTGCAGGAGTGCCTCCCGATCGTTCGAGCGTGCGCCATCGCTGCCGACAAAGGGACGTTCCGGAGCATGAGCGTCGCCGCACTCCACACGCGCATTCACATCGGCGCGGACGAAGTGCGCGCCTTCGCGATCGCCGAGTCCGGAGTCGAGATGTTCACGATGTCGCGGGCAGTGCTCCGCGCTGCGACGCTCTCACGGTCGGACGCAACGGCTCGTGGTGACGATCGGGCTCGCCCCGTGATCACCGTGTCGGCCGCTTCACTCCCCGTCACGAGGTGCTTCACGTCGGACACCAACAGATCGCGCTGGGAACCGGACGTGCGCATCGTCTGCGACACCGTCGAGCACGCGACGGAACTGCTCGCGACACTCGAGCTGTTCGCGGCAGGTCGCTGACGTCGGACTCAGCCGCGGCGGTAGGAACCGTCGAGCATCGCCGTGCACGTCTTGGTCCTGCGACATTGCTTGGGCATCTCCATGAGGATCTTCGGGCCGTCAGGGCGCGGCATCGCGGCCACGTCGCTACGCTGCGGTCATGACGAAGATCACCGTCAACGACCACGGGCCACTGCGCATCGAAGGCGATGCGATCCAGATCTGCGATGCGAGCGGCAAGACCTTCGGCCTCGCGGGCCGCACGGTCGTGTCGCTGTGCCGATGCGGGCTCTCCGCGAACAAGCCGTTCTGCGACGGTGCGCACGCGCGCCAGGGATGGCAGTCGTCGTGCCCGGCTCGCGACCTGCCGCCGCCGAAGCCTCGCCCCTGATCGCACTCAGTCGAGCAGGTGCCGCTGCACTTCCTCGCGCACGATCGGGATCAGCCGATCCGCCAGCTGCGCGTTCGCGTAGCACGCGAACGCCACGTTCGTCGTGGTGTCGAGCGGCGCGTCCAGCGCGGCGCCGAGCGGATCGCAGACGACGCAGCCGGCCGCCCGCGCGATGCCGAACGTGACGACGTCGTACGGACGACTCGCGAGCGAGGTGCGCACGCCGAGCCTCCGGTGCACCAGCGGGCGCACGTCGAGCACGAAGCGGTCGCGGCCCAGCGCCACCTCGGCGAACTGGCCGCCGGAACAGATGTACTGGTCGCTGTAGATCTCGGCCTTCGCGGGATTCCAGCCCCCGAGCGCGCGACCGAGGATCGCTTCTTCGAGCCGCGCGGTCAGCTCCTTGCCGCCGGGGAAGAAGTTCACCACGCTGCCAAAGCCGTGGCGGAGGTCGGTGGCGCTGCTCGGCACGACGGCCAGCGGTCGTTCGGCGCCCATGGCAAGGTCGCGCCGCACACCGTGCGCGCCGGGCACGGCACTCGCCGTCCACAACACGTCACTCGTCGCCTGCCGCGTCGTCGGCAACTCGGTCATCACCGCGACTTCGACGTCAGCGAGTCGGGTCGCCGCTCCGCGATCCGGGGCGGCGCCCATCAGGCACCACGCCGAGCGCTTGTCGAACATCAGGCCGCGCGTGCCGTCGATCGGGTCGGCGAGCAGGCGGAACGGCGGCCCGCCGCGGCCTGGCCGCCCGAACGTGACGCCCGCCGGATCGAGCCCTTCGGCGATCAGCGTGAAGTGCTGTTCCTCCCCCCACTGTGCGCAGCGCGCGAGCAGCAGTTCTTCGACGGCGGCATCGATGCCGAAGATCGTGTCGCCGGCATCGTCGCGCACCGTGCGCGACCAGACGTTCGCAGTCTGCGCCTGCATGTGTGCGCGCAGGGCGTCGCGCAGTTCGGCCTGGATCGCGCGCAGGCGCGCGAGCAGTCGTGCGTGATCGAGCGTCGGCATGCTCTGGCTTCGTCGGGCTGGTATACCGTCGCCCGCGCAGGCCCTTAGCTCAATTGGTCAGAGCTGGCGGCTCATACCCGCTCGGTTGCAGGTTCGAGTCCTGCAGGGCCTACATCTTCGCGCGCCGCTTCGGGCTCCGGCCCGGATCGGCCACAGGCGGCCTGGGCAGTACTGACATTAGGATGGCTACGAATGCGACTTCGGCCCCCGCGGAGAGACGGAGCTTGCGTCCGTCGCGAAGAACCAGGCGCGCAGAGCTATTGGCGACCCGGAACGACCTACTTCTCCCTGATCTTGCGTCTTGTGAGGTGGCCGCGCGTGCAGACCATCTCTAGGTAGCCAGGAACTCGGTCTGCCGTTTGGAACTCCGCGCCGCACCGACCACCGGGGACGGCCTTCGCGCACTTTGGCTTGCCCGACCGAGGGAAGAAGTACGTCCACATGGTCCAGAGAAGCGTCCCGATCGCGACACCCTCACCGACGCCGAACCCGGCCGTCTCGATGACCATGCCGAGTTCCTTCGTCGAAGGTCGCTTGCCCTTGAAGCGTTTCTCGGCCGTGTCGAGAAGCAACCCCAACTCGGGGCGGCGGCTCTCCCTCTTCACCTTCACTTGGTGCTTCTTCACGATGAGCCGAACAATAGAGGCTCGGAAGGGGTTCGCAACCCGTCCAGATCGACCCGTGAACGCAGGATGTGCGCGAGGAGCTGGGTCCGAACCATGGTGAGACCATCGCGGACCGCCCTCCTCGTTAACCATGCGAACGTGCCTGCGGGCGTTCGCTTGCCCCCTACGGCTCGCGATGCAGCCGGCCGTTCGCGTAGGTGATGACGCCCGTATCGGGCGCGAACATCGACTCGATCTCCTGCCCGCTCATGGTTCGGACGGCGGCGAACGCGGAGATCGCGACGTGCGGCAACACGCGGTGCAGCAGGCTCGCGCAACCGAGGAACGTCGCCCCGCGCGTCACCACGTCGTCGACAAGGACGATCCTGGTCGCAGCGACCGCCAGCGAACCGACTACGACGATCGTCCGCATGTGGTCATGGGGGGCCGGCCGGCTCTTCGCTGTGCGCTGCAACGCGCTCTTCTGGATCGGCTCGCGACGTTCGAGCAGCCGCATCACCTCTCGAGCGAGACCGTAGCGAACGAGTTCCTCGGCGATCCGCATCGCGGGCCATAGGGCGCCAGCCTTCAGCGGCCGACTGCGCGGAACGGGCACAAGCACGACGTCGCGCCCGAAGGTCGCTCCAAGCTTCCCAGCTGCCGAACACTCCGCGCTCCGCTGTGCGATTCGCTCCAGCTGTGGCGATGAACCACTCTTGATGCGACGGACCTGTTCCCGCGAGGTCCTCGATTGTGAGCTGTTGCCGTCGGGGCCGTACTGCAGCAGCGCGGCGAACGCGATCTCAGAAAGGCAGTTCGGCTGGGGCGTCACGACGTCCCTCCGGCAGCAGCGATAGCAACCGCGCCAGCGTCTCGTCGGTCAACGCCTCGGCGCCGTAGAAGCCGAGCTTCTCGGGGAAGGTCACGCCCGGTCGGTTGAACATGGACGCGGCGATCCACAGCGGCCGTCCGAGCCGCAGCGCTTCCCAGCCCTGGTTGATGGTCCCGCTCTTGTCGGTCGCCTCGATGATCACGGTCGCGTCGGCGACGAGGGCCATCGTGCGGTTGCGCATCGGGAAGGTGTGACTGCCCACGGCGGTCCCGGGCGCGAACTGCGACACCGCGAGGTGCTCACGCATGATCCGCTGCAGCAGACCCGCGTTCTGAGCCGGGAAGCACTCGTCGAGTGGTGTTCCCAGCACCGCAATCGTGCGCCCCCCACACTCGATCGCCGTCTCGTGCGCAGCGGTGTCGATGCCCGCGGCGAGACCGCTTACCACGATGACGCCCCTCTGCACGAGCAACGACGCCAACTTGCGAGCCCGATCCAAGCCCTGAGTGCTCGCCTCGCGCGATCCGACGATCGCAACGCACGGCCCCGACCGCAGCAAGTCGGCATCGCCGGCGAGCCACAGCTCGCGTGGCGCGTACTTCTTTTCCTGCTCGTTGAATGGCCAGAGCAGGCTCTCGGTGGGAAACGCCTTGCCGTCCATCGGTCGGGATCGTGCCACACCGGTCACGCGACGAGAAGGCTTCGGCGTCGGGAGGCACTCGACGAACTACCCCACCAGCGCCTACTGGAACGTGATGGCGCAGTTGCGCGGAGCATCCCGACAACCAGGGCCAGCGCTCAGTTCGCGGCCTTCTTGATCGCGACGCCGCTGGCCATGAAGTGGTAGAGCTTGCGGCCCTCGGTGACCTTCGCCGCCTCCTCGTGCTTGCCGGCGTCCTCGAGGTAGTGCTTGGTCTGCTCGACGGTCTCCTGCTTCATCGTCATCGTGCCTTCGACGATCGTCGTGCGACCGCTCGCGTCCTTCGGCACGAAGAACCCGTAGTCCTTGAACTTCACGAACACCGGCGGCTGCTGGCTGCCGAGGTGCATCCAGCACCCCTTCGTCTGGCACACCGCCGTGATCGGCGCCTCGATGCGCACGACCTTGCCCGTGAAGTCCTCGGGCTTCTTCAGCACATCGGCGAGCGCCGTCGACGCACCCTCGGTGATCCCGTCGCCGAAGTGCTCCCACGCCGTCTCGTCGAGCTTCTTGCCGACCTTCTTGATCGCGACGCCGCTGGCCATGAAGTGGTAGAGCTTGCGGCCCTCGGTGACCTTCGCCGCCTCCTCGTGCTTGCCGGCGTCCTCGAGGTAGTGCTTGGTCTGCTCGACGGTCTCCTGCTTCATCGTCATCGTGCCTTCGACGATCGTCGTGCGACCGCTCGCGTCCTTCGGCACGAAGAACCCGTAGTCCTTGAACTTCACGAACACCGGCGGCTGCTGGCTGCCGAGGTGCATCCAGCACCCCTTCGTCTGGCACACCGCCGTGATCGGCGCCTCGATGCGCACGACCTTGCCCGTGAAGTCCTCGGGCTTCTTCAGCACGTCGGCGAGCGCCGTCGACGCGCCCTCGGTGATGCCGTCGCCGAAGTGCTCCCACGCCTTCTGGTCGAGCTTCTTCTTCGCCGGTTCCTGGGCCTTCGGCGCGGCTGCCTCGGCGGCCGGCGGCGGTGGGACTTGCGCGGCGAGGCCGGCGGCGAACAGCAGGACGGGGGCGAACGACAGTGCGTGCATCATGGTCTCCGGGAACGGGGCGAAGAGAGTAGCCCGCGGTGCCTGGATGGACCAAGGGGGCACCGCGCGGCGTTCCCCACCTTGCTCCGCGATCGCGAACGACACCCTCGGCGGCCTGCGACAAGAGTGCCTCTGCGCCCTTGCCAGGGGCATCGCCCCTCGCAGAATCTCTCACGTCGCGCGCCGCGACGGTCACGAGCCCAACCGCTCGCGCGGCGCGCCGCACCCGCTGCCATGCTCCTCCAGCTCACGCGCCCGCTCGTCTTCCTCGACTTCGAAACCACCGGTCTCGACACCAAGACCGACCGCATCGTCGAACTCGCGTTCGTGCGCCTCTCGCCCGACGGCAGTCGCGAGACGTTGGTGCAGCGCATCAACCCCGGCATCGACGTCAGCAAGGCGGCGACCAAGGTCACCGGCATCCACACGCTGGATGCGTGCGGCCTGTTCTGGGGCCCGCCGCTGAAGAAGGTCGGCCAGCGGCTCGTCGACTTCCTCGGCGACGCCGACCTCGCCGGCTTCAACCAGATCGCCTACGACGTGCCGCTGTGGCTCGCGGAGTGCAGGCGCCACGGCATCACGTTCGAGCTGAGCGGCCGGCACCAGGTCGACGCCAAGGTGATCTTCAACACCTGCGAGACCACGTGGGACCGCTTCCTGATGGGCCCGCGCAACCTGACCGCCGCCGTGCGCCACTACTGCGGTCGCGAACTGCCCGACGCGCACAGCGCCGAAGCCGACACGCTGGCGACCGTCGACGTGCTGCTGGCGCAGCTGCAGCGGCACCCGCAGCTGCCGAAGGACGTGAAGGGCCTCGCCGACTTCTGCGCGCGCAACAGCGACAAGAACCGCGACGAGGAGCCGGTGGCGAAGGCGGGTGGTGCCGGGGCATGACCTGGTCGGCCCGCACGCGCTACCGCTTCGGCGACATCGACGACGCCGGCATCGCCTACTACCCGAAGCTCCTGCACTACTTCCACTGCGCGTTCGAGGACTGGTGGGGCGACGCGCTGCAGCATCCGTACGCGCGCCTCTTGCACGACGACAAGCTCGGGTTTCCGGCGGTGAAGCTCGAGGCCGAGTTCTTCTCGCCGGTGCGCTACGGCGACGAGCCGCGCGTGCATCTCGGCATCCTTCGCCTCGGCACCGGCTCGGTGGAGTTCGCGTTCTGGATGACGAAGGACGGCAGCGACAAGCCGCTGTGCCGCGCCCGCGTGCTGACCGCGACGGTCGACATGGGCACCAAGCAGAAGCGCGCTCTGCCCGAAGTCTGGCGGCAGCGCTTCCAGCCGTTCGTGATGCGCGAAGAGGACTTTCCGCGCGGCCGCTGACGCCGCTCGTCAGAGCCGGAAATCGCGCGGGAAGAACCCGCTCGCCGAACGCGACTGCACGCCGAACACCGCCTGCACGTTGCCGGGCCACAGCACCTGCTGCGGCGGCCCTTCGGAATACACGCGGCCCTCGTGCAGCAGCGCCACGTGGTCGCAGTGCGGCGCCAGCAGGTTGAGGTCGTGCGACGCCACCAGCACGCCGGCACCGTTGGTGGCCAGGCGCCGCAGCAAGGCGACGAGCTGCAGCGCGTGCTCGAGGTCGAGGTTGGCGGTCGGCTCGTCGAGCAGCAGGAACGGCGCCTCGGTGGCGAGTGCCCTCGCCACCGCGATCCGGCGCATCTCGCCCCCGGACAGCGTCGGCACGGCGCGGTCCACGAACGCCGCCGCGTCGACCGCCGCAATCGCGCGCGCGATCGCTTCGCCGTCGGCCTCCGTCGGCTCCTCGTGCCGGCCGCTGTGTGGATACCGCCCCATCGCGATCAGCTGCCGCCCGGTGAACTCGAACGGCACGTCGACCTGCTGCGGCACGAAGGCGATCCGCTGCGCACGTTCGCGATCGGGCCAGGCGACGATGGCCTTGTTCTCGAGCAGCACGAGCCCACGGTCGGCCGGCTGCGCGCCGATCATCGTCCGCAGCAACGTGCTCTTGCCCGCCCCATTGCGGCCGGCGAGCAGCACGAGCCGGCCACGCGGCAGCGTGAGACTCGTCGAGCGCAGCACCTCGCGGCTGCCGAGACGCACGTAGAGGTCGGTGGCGGCGAGCGTGCTCACAGCGCCTCCCCGCGGCGGTGCCGCGCCAGCAGGAACAGGAAGTAGGGCGCCCCGAAGAACGCGGTGACGACGCCGAGGCGCAGGTTCGCCTCCGGTGGGCTCAGCCGGCAGGCAAGGTCGCTGGCGACCATCAAGACCGCGCCCAGCAGCGCCGAAGCCGGCAGCAGCACTCGGTGCGACGGACCGACCAGCAACCGCGCGAGGTGCGGCACCACCAGGCCAACGAACGCGATGCCGCCGGTGTTGGAGACCGTCGCCGCGGTGAGGCCGCAGGCGCAGAGCACGAGCCACCGCCGAACGCGTGGGGCGTCGACACCGAGGCTGTGCGCGGTGTCGTCGTGCAGCGTCAGCACGTCGAGTTCGGCACGCCGCGGCACCACCATCAGGCCGAACAGCACGAAGCCGCCGGCGGTGATCGCCGCGTGCTCCCACGTGCGCGCCTCCAGTCCGCCCATCAGCCAGAACAGCACGGTCGAGCTCGCGGTGTAGTTCGAGAAGCTGAACGTCACGACGAACGACGTCAGCGCGCCGACGAGCGTGTTGAGCGCGATGCCCGCGAGCAGCAGCGTCGCCACGGAGAACCGGCCGTGCGACCGCGCGAGCACGAACACGAGCCCGGTGACGAGCAGCGCCGTGGCCAGCGACACGGCCGGCACGGCAACGACGCCGAGGGCAACGGCGCCGGACACGATCGCGAGCGCGCCACCGAGCGCCGCACCGGCGGAGGTGCCGACCAGATCCGGCGAGGCGAGCGGGTTGCGGAACGTCGCCTGCATCACCGCGCCGGCCAGGGCCAACGACGCACCGCCGAACGCCGCGACGACGACGCGTGGCACGCGCACGTTCGCGAGCAGGAACTCGTCGACCGGATCGAGCGGTGCGCCACCGAACCAGGAAGCGCACCACTGCCAGAGCGCCGCGAACCCAGGACCTTCGCGCACCAGTCCGAGGTAGAGCACCACGATGGCGAGCAGAGCCCCGCCAAACACCACGAGCCGCCGGCCAGGGTTCACGGTCGCCTCCACGCGACCAGTTGCTGCTGCAGCTGGTGCGCCGCTTCGACCAGGTGGTGCGACGTCGACGCCAGGAGCGGCGACGGGATGCGCACGACGCGCGCGTCCCGCACGCACGGCAGCCGGTTGACGCCGGGGAAGCCCGCCAGCCACTCCGGGACGGCGGTCGCGCCATCGTTCGCACCGACCACGATCGCGTCCGGGCGCCAGCTCATCACCGCTTCGACGTCGAGTTTGCGGAACGGCCCGACGCCGCGCGCGGCGGCAGCGTTGGTGGCGCCTGCCGCGACGACCAACGCGTCGAACAGCGAACCGCGTCCGTGCGTGTGCAGAGCGCCGTCGAGGCACATGACCGTGAACGGTGCGGCATCCCCCGCACGCTCGGCGAGCGCGTGCAGCCGCTCGTACATGGTCGCCACCAGTCGTTCGGCCGGCGCCTGCAGGTGGCACCACGCGCCGATGCGCCGCACGTTCGCGGCGATGTCGTCGAACGACGCGGGGTCGCCGGTGACCACGACCGGCACACCAGCGCTCCCGAGCAGCGCCAGCGTCTCGGGCAGGGTGAACGGGTCGCAGATCACCAGATCCGGCCGCGCCGTCAGCAACTGCTCCGGCCCGGCGCCGACGCGCGGCACGCCTTCGGCCGCGGCGGCAGCCATCGACCAGCGCGCATCGACCGCGGTGTCGACGACCGCGGCGATCCGCTCGCGCGGTGCGATCGCCAGCAGCACCTCCGCCGACAGCACCGACGCGGCGACGATTCGCATCGGCGGCGTGGCCGGTCGCCACGCCGGGTCCTGCCATGCCCGACTCTCGCGGCAGCCTCCAAGCGCCGTCAGAGCCAGCAGCGAGACGGCGAACGCGACGGAACGTGGCACCGGCGCATCATGGCCCTTCCTCGGCGCGAGGCAATCGCACGCCGCAGCCGGCGTTCAGCTCGTCGGTCCGCTGTGCGCCCGTTCGCACGCCGCGAACAGCTCATCGCGATTCACCGGCTTCCGCACGTAGTCGTCGCAGCCTGCGGCCAGGCACCGCTCGCGATCCCCGCTCAGTGCGTTCGCGGTCAGCGCGATCATCGGCCCCGTGTAGCCCTTCTCGCGCAGCAGCGCGGCCGCTGCGTAGCCGTCCATCTCGGGCATCTGCATGTCGAGCAGGACCAGATCGAACGGCGCCGGCGACTGCAGCCCCTGCTCGAGATCGTGGCCCTCGCACAGCGCCGCCACCGCCACCTTGCCGTTCTCGGCGACCGTGACGGTCGCGCCGAAGCGCCGCAACAGCAGCGTGATCAGCCTCTGGTTGTCTCGACCGTCCTCCGCCAACAGGATGCGCGCACCGGCGAGCGAACGGCTCGCCGGCGCCTGCCGCGTCGCCGCGTCGCCGCCTGCTTCGACCACCGGCTGGTCGGTCGCCAACGCCGGGATCGTCACGGTGAAGGTGCTGCCGACGCCCTCGACCGACTCGACCAGGATGTCGCCGCCGAGCATCGCGGCCAGGCGCTTGCTGATGCGCAGCCCGAGCCCGGTGCCGCCGAATCGCCGGGTGGTCGACGTGTCGGCCTGCACGAACGCTTCGAACAGGCTCGCGGCCTGCGACGCGGTCATGCCGACACCCGTGTCGATCACCCGGATGCGCAGCATCGGCGCATCGGCTTTCGTCGCCACGACGTCCGCGGTCACCCGCACCGAACCGCGATGCGTGAACTTGATCGCGTTGCCGACCAGGTTCAGCAGGATCTGCCGCAAGCGCGTGGGGTCGGTGAGGATCGCGCGCGGCAGATCGCCACCGGTGGCGACATCGAGTTGGATTCCTTGCGCATTCGCACGCTCGGCGAGCAGCGCCACGACCTCGTGCATCAACTGCACCGGATCGGTCGCGAGCCGTTCGATCGTCATCTTGCCCGCCTCGATCTTCGAGATGTCGAGCACGTCGTTGATGATCGTCAGCAGGTGGTCGCCGTTGCGCCGGATCGCGTCGAGCGCATCGCGCCGCTGCGCGGCGTTCAGCGGGTGGCGTTCGTCGTCGGCGAGCACGTCCGCGAAGCCCAGGATCGCGGTCATCGGCGTCCGGATCTCGTGGCTCATGTTGGCGAGGAACTCGCTCTTGGCGAGGTTCGCCGATTCGGCCTGGCTCCGCGCCGCCTCGAGGTCGGCAAGGGAACGCCGCAACGCCTCGGCGGACTGCCAGCGTTCGATCGCGACTGCCGCGAGGTGGGCAAGTTCCTGCGCCAAGCGCACCTGGTGTGCCGTCGGCGTGCGCGGGGTGCGGTGGTACATCGCGAGCGTGCCGATCACGCGGCGCAACCGCGACGCTGGCTCCGCCGAGTTGCCGCCACCACCGAAGATCGGCAGCGACCAGCACGCGCGCAACTCGAACTCCCGGGCGAGGTCGGTCCAGTTGGCCCACTTCGGATCCGTCGTGATGTCGGAGCAGACGACCAGTTCACGCCGCCACGCCGACGTACCACAGGCGCCGACTTCGGGGCCGATGACGAGCCCTTGGATCGCGTTGGCATACGCCGCGGGCAGCGACGGCGACGCGACGACGTAGAGCTTGTCTTCGCGGAGCAGGAGCACGCTCGCGCGCAGGTCCGAGTCGAGGGACTCGGCGAGGTTGGTGATCAACGCCAGGACTTCGGGAAGCGGGCGGCCGGCGGTGATGCCGTTCAGCACCGCGACCGTCGTCTCGCGCACCCGCGTCGCCTCGAGGTCGGCGGTGATGTCCTCGGTGAACATCATCATGCCGCCGATCGACCCATCGTCGAGGCGCCACGGACGGACGTCCCAGCGCAACCACTGACGCGTGCCGTCGGCCCGGTCGAACGCGTCGGCCTCACAACGCTCGACGCTGCCTGCGAGACAGCGCCGATGCACTTCCTTCCAGCGTTCCGGGATCTCCGGGAACACGTCGTAGTGGCTGCGCCCGAGAATCGAGTGGTCGAGACCGTAGTCGGCCAGCCAACGACGGCTGAACGCCAGGTAGCGCATCTCCACGTCGACCATCGCAACCGACGCGGCGGCGTGATCGATGAACGCATGCATGCGCGCCTCGCTCTGGCGTAGATCGCGCGTCATCGAGTCAGCGAGCGAATGCGCGCGCCGTGAGGTGCTTGCGAGCATCCAGACGACGGCGGTCAGCAGGCCGCCGAGCGCAAACGAGGCGCCGAGCTTCGGAGCGATCGCCGCGAGCATCGAGCCTGGCGCCGGCGCCCGACGGACGGTGGTGACCCGGTAGGACCGTTCGCCGATCGACAGGTCGACGGTTGCCTCGCGGCCCGTCTGGTCGCCGCCGCTGACGATCGGTGCACCCGCCGCATCTCCTGCCGACAACAGCACACGAAGCTCCGCGTCCGCGCCTTCGCCGCCGTTGCGCGCCTGCTCGAGCACATCCAGCGCGCGAACACCCGCCACGATCCACCCCTCGCATGCAGCACGTCGTTCCGCGGGCGTCGTCAGCGGCACGTTCTTGGCGAACACGGGCAGGCAGCCGATCAGGCGGCGGTCCTGGGCCGAAGGACCATCGGGCACCAGTTCGCTGACCACCCAATGGCCCGTCTGCGTCGATTGCCAGAGTGCGGCTACGCGCGCCGACATCGACGACAGCTCGGCGCCGAGCACCAACCCGCGGCCCTCCGGCGACGTTCGGAAGCGGAGGATCGCCAGGTCCTCGCTCGATTCCGGCAACGGCCCCACGACGTCGAACCCGGGCGCTCCGTCGGCGCGAACCTGCTGCACGAACTCACCGAGCTTGGCACGCGGCACGCGCTGCACGAAGCCGATGTTGGTCGAGCCATCGAGCGAGCCCGCCGCGCGCATGGTGCTGGTGAACGCGTTCCACTCTTCGAGTTCGACGCTCCGGCTGGCGTGGAACAGTGCCTGCGCGGCCGCGGTGGCATCAGCCATCAGCGTGACCCGGCCGACGATTCGCTCGGCGATCCGCTGCGCCGCCTGGTGCTGCACGATGGCGTCCCGTTTGGCTTCTTCACCAAGGAACAGGACGGCCGTGCCGACGCATCCGATCAGCGACAGCCCGCCAGCGAACAGCACCGGCCAGACGCTCTGGCGTCCGCCGATCGACGCCTTCGGTTCCCCGTGCGCGCTGCTCGCTCCCCGCATGCCATGGCATCGGCGAACGGACGCCACTGGGTCAAGGCAAAGGCGAGCACTCCGCTGCTCAGCGACGTTCGGGCTGCTCTGGCACCGGGAACGTCGCCGGCAGCTCGGCGCCCCGTTGCTGCTGCTGCTCCGACCATGGCGCGTCGGCGAGCGTGAGCGGCCCGACGACCTCGATGTCACCGTCCTTGCGACGCACGGTCACGGTGACCTGGTCACCGCCGAGGCGGCTCCCGATCAGCACCTGGAAGTGCGGCCCGTTCTGGACCTCGACCGTGTCGATCTTCTCGACGATGTCGCCCTTGCGCAGCCCGGCCTGCGCCGCGGGGCCGTCCTTCGGCGTGCCGGAGATCTTCGCGCCGGGACCGAGCCACTCGCTCGACAACTGCACGCCGAGCCAGCCGCGCTGCAGCACTTGCCCTTCCTGCATGCGCGCGAGCAGCGGTCCGATGTCGGCGATCGTCGTCGCGAAGCCGATGCCCGAGTCGTACCACTCGACGCCGGCGTTGCGACCGCTCGGCGACAGCGGCACCGCGATGCCGATCACGTGCCCGTCGAGATCGACGACCGGCCCTCCGTAGTTCGCCGGCGAGGTGTACGCATCGACTTGCAACGCGCGCCCGTGCAGCCGGTGCTTGGCGCTGACCACGCCGAGATGCACCGTCGGCCCGTCACTCGCGAACGTGCGGCCGAGCGCGAACGCCCACTGGCCGACGGCGACATCATTCGGATGCACGAACTTCGGCACCGGCAGGTCGCGCGCCGCGATCTTCACCAGCGCGATGCCGCGGCTCGTGTCCTCGCCGGCGCGCGTGCCATGGAACGTGCCGCGGTCGGGCACGGTGACGAGCACCGTCGTCGGGTCCAGCGCGAGCGCGAAGCGCGACACCAGCACCCAGCCGTCGGCGGTCAGCACCACGCCGGTGGTGCGGCCTTGCGCCTGCTGGAAACCTCCGGCGACGAGCGGCTTCTTCGGCTTGCGCGAGTCCTCCTCCGGTTCGGGTGGCGGCTCCTTCTCCGGCGGCTTCGGCCGCGGCATCGGTGGACCTTCGCCGTCCATCGGGCCTTCCTTGCCCTCGACGCGGCGGGTGCCGCCGAACGTCTCGATCGTGACGACGAACGGCGCGGCGCGCGCGATCGCGGCCTGCAGCACCGGCTCGAGCCGCACGAACTCGTCGGCCGTCGCGGCGCCTTGCGCGCGCGCAGCAGCGGCCATCGCGACCAGCGCGGCGATCGACAAGGGGCGTGCAGCGATCATCGGCGGGGCTCCGCGACCAGGTCGACTTCGCCGTTCATCACTTCGGTGCCGCGCTTCCACATGACCTTGATCCGCTGGCCAGGCCGGAAGCGCGCCAGGACGTCGCGGTACTCGCGGCAGGTACGGATCGAGAACTCGTCGAAGCGCACGATCAGGTCGTCGTTGCGCAGACCGAGCGTCGCCGCCGGCGAACCGGCGACGACGCGCTCGACGTACGCGGGCGGCGATTGGCGCCCCGCCTGCTCGAACAGTTGCACGCCGAACCAGGCCGGCTCGGTCTTGGCGACCGGCGACGGGCGCGGCTTGCCGTGCACCTGCTCGTCGAGGTACGGCAGCAGGTCCGCAACCGGGATCGCCGCCGACAGCATCGTGTTGGTCTCCTTGCTCTCGAGCAGCTTCATGTTGAGCCCGAGCCAGCGACCGTCGAGCGCGAACAGCCCGCCGCCCTGGTGGCCGGGGTTGTTGCAGGCGTCGGTCAGGATCACGTCGCCGTCGTAGGCGACGTTCGTCATGCGATACCGCAGCGCGGTGTCGGCGCGGCCGACGACGACGCCGAACGTCGCGCTGACCTTCTCGGAGAACTCGGCGAGCCGGAAGCAGTTGCCGAGCGAGACCACGAACTGCCCGGTGCGGAACGGCGTCGGCGCCGCCGGCCACAGCGGCCGCAGCTCGGCGGTCACCAGCTTCGGGTCGATCTTCAGCAGGCGGACGCCGAGCCGATCGTCGGGCGGCAACAACTGCGCTTCGTGCACCGAGCCGTCGTAGAGCACGACGCGCGTGCGCCCGGGCTGCAGCATGATCTGGTCGATCGTCAGCACGTGGCCCTGCGCCGTGACGAGCACGCCACTCGCAAATGCACTGATCGTCTGCAGGCCTGACGCGCCGTGGATCTTGACGATGCTCGGCAGCAGCGCGTCGATCGCGCGCTCGGTCTGCGTGCGCGGCGCGCGCTCGGCGAACGAGTAGGCCTTGCCGAAGTCGACCGTCTGCGCCGGCAGGGCGACGCCGAGCAGCAGCGCTGCGATCGTGGTCTTCATGGTTGCCTCCGGAACCAGGCTTCGTCGACCGCACCCGACGTCCGCGGGCCGCCCGACCAGCCGGGCTCGAGCTTGCCGTCGACCACGAACCGCACCTGCTCGCCGCGCACGTGCCGTTCGACCTTGGCGCGCCGCAGCGGATCGCGGAACGTGCAACCCGCCGGTTCGCCGTCGGCGAAGAACCAGGCCTCGCACTCGCCGTCGCCGGGCAGCGCGAATCGGTACGCCGGCGCGCCGTGCACGTGCACGCCGCCGACCAGCAGCGCGTCGCGCAGACGGTCCTGCCGCGTCGCGCGGGGCCACAGCACCGGATTGCACAGCCGTTCGCGGCGCAGGCGTTCGCTCTCGTCCGCGGTCGGTTCGCGCACACGCTCGCCCTCGACGACGAAGCCGGTGCCGTCGCCGAGATCGACGAGCACCGTCGCGCCGCGTTCGACGCGAAGCCGCTGGCCGGCGAGGACCGCGCGGTGCGTGCTGCCGTCGGGAGCCACCGCGCTCCAAGCGACCGCCGGGGCATCCTCGTTGTCCGTTCGCCAACGCGACGTCACGGCGCGCGTCGCGACGCGTCGCTCGGCGCGGCTCGCCAGGCGCGCGTTCTCGCCGCCGCCGTCCATGCTGGAGCCCGTGTCCAACGCCGACAGGCGCACGGTCACGCGCCGTTCGTCGCCGAACCCGCCTTCGGGAGCGACCGGCCGATGCCACACGGTCACCCACGCCCCCGCCGGCAGCACGCCCACGAGCGTCGCGAGCTGGTTCGCCGAGCGCACCTCGACGCCGTCGAAGCGCGTGATCTCGTCGCCGAGACCGATGCCGGCGAGTGACGCCACCGAGTCGCGGAACAGCTGCTGCACGTAGACGCCGCGGCGCTTGTTCTCGTCCTTCGCCGCCGCCATGAACCAGGCACTCATGTCGAGCGTGCCGTGTTCGGTGTGGCGACCTGCCAGCAGATCGGCGAGGAAGTTGCGGATCTGGTTGCTGGCGATCGCGAAGCCGACGCCGACGTTGACGCGGCCGCGGTCGCCGATCGAGATCCGGCCGTTGATGCCGACGACCTCGCCCGCGGCGTTGAACAACGGCCCTCCGCTGTTGCCCGGGTTGACCGGCGCATCGATCTGGATGCAGTCCGGGTAGACGAGCACGCGCTGGCCTTGCCCTTCCTGGTAACGATGCGTGCCCGAGACGATCCCGAACGTCACCGTCGGGGTGAAGTCGGTCGCGAGCAGGAACGGATTGCCCATCGCGAACACCGTCTCGCCGACCAGCAGCTGGTCGCTGTCGCCCAGCTCGCAGCTCGGCCACGTCTGGCCAGGTCGCTTGGGCAGCAGGCGCAGCACCGCGAGGTCGCTGCCCGGATCGATGCCGAGCACGACAGCCTCGTAGAGCAGGCCGTCGGGCATGCCGATCTTCTTGTTCCGGTAGTGGCGCACGCCGCGCGGGTGGTGCTCCTCGCGCCAACGCTGCTGCCATGCCTTCGTCCACGCCGCGACGTCGGCGTCGGTTCGCGCGCCCTCGGCGCGATACGCCGCGAGCTCGGCGTCCGGAGGCTTCGGCGGCGACGGCAGGACGTGCTCCTTGTCCGGCTCGCCGACGACGTGGTAGTTCGTCAGCACGAAGCCCGCCGGGTCGATCACGACGCCGCTGCCGCCGCCGGGCGCGTCCATCGCCATCACCGAGCAGACGGCCGGCGAACATCGTGCGATCACCGCGACGCGGGCTGCTTCGTCGGCGCGCGCCGCCGCGATCGGATCCTGGGCCGCGAGCATCGTGACGACCACGAGCCAGGCGCTGGCGGCACGGGCGCCGTTCATTGCTGCACGACGCGCGCGTCAGCCCACACGCACAGATCGCCGAGGTCGTAGTTCTTGCCGAAGTCGACCTCGAGCTCGAGCGTCTTCGCCTTGCCGAGCTCGATCCGCACGTCTTCGGGCGGCAGGCCGCGGGTGCGCGGCGCCGACTCCCAGGCCACCCGGCCGTCGACCCGCACGCGGAAGATCGCGTGTGCCTCGGGGCCGGCCCGATCGTCGATGCCGATCGTCGCTTCGAATCGGTCGAACTTGCCGCCGAGGTCGTAGGTCAGCGCCGCGCGCGGCACCACGCACAGGCCGCGGCGGAACGTCTTGCCGCCGAGCACGAGCCCCGGGCCGACCGGCGTGCGGTCGATCGCCACCGGCCACACGCGGTCGAACGCAGGCGTCTGCTCGACCTTCGGCGCCAGCTCGGTCAGCCACGCCAGACGATCGCTCGCGACCTGCAGGGACAGCAGCTTCGCCGCGGGGACCTCGACGACCGCCCCCTCGTCGAGCCGGCAGCGCACGACGGCGGCGTCGAGCGCGAGCAGACGACCATCGAGCGCCTCGCCGGTGTTCAGAGCCAGGCTCGAACGCGGCTTGCCCTGGCGATCGGGCGCCAAACCGGTGTTGGCGCCGAAGACGATCGCCGCGACGCCGCTCCACGCGAAGTCGTAGGCGCTGCCCCGCAAGGTGAAGTCGATGCGGTCGTTCGCCAGTGCCGCGATCGTGACCACGGAACGCTGCGCGGCGCCGTCCTTGACCACGTAGAGCAGGTCCTCGCTCGCCGGCGGCTCGCGCAGGTCGGCTTCGAACAGCGCTGGCTGGGGACGTTCGGCGCCCCCTTGCCGGATCGCCTTGACCATCGTGAGCGGAACGTCGAGCACGACACCGCTCGGCAGTGTGAGCTTCAGCATCGCTGGGCGGCCGTCCGCCGCGGCGCTGCCGCTGATCGCGAGGCACGGCAGTTCGGCGCCCGAGCGCAGCCACGCGCGGTGCGGTGCCGGTGCTGGCGTCAGCACGACACCCGTGGGTTCGAACGCGAGGATCCGAGCCGCCTCGAATCGCTGCTCGCCGTTCGCCGTCGCGACCACCGCGTTGCCGTCCTCGACGCGCAAGGCCCCGGCGATCACAGCGCCGTCGATCGTGCGCACGACGCCGGCGAGTCCCTGCTGCGCATCGACGGCGGCGGCCAGCACCAGGAACGGCAACGCCGCGCGCATGCCGCTCACTGGCGCGTGCCCGCCTTGCCGAGCTTCTTGTAGTAGTCCTCGAGCATCTTCTTGTACTGCGGCGGCAGACCGTTCTGGACCTTCGCGGCGATGCGCTCGCGGTCGGCGTCCTTCATGTCGCCCCACCGGTCGGCGAGCGTCGTGCGCTTCTCGAGGTTGCCGACGGTGCCTTCGCCCTCGGGCAGCGCGCTCTCGCTCGCGGGGTTCGACGACGGACCCAGCCCCGAAGCCGGGCCGCTGCCCTGGTTCTCGCGCTCCTGGAACTCCTCGATGAGCTGCTGCAGCTCTTCGAGGTACTTCTCCTGGTCGAGCTGCGTCGGCTTGCCGGTGCGCTGCTTCCTCAGGTCGCGCGTGGTCTTCTTCATGCCGTTCGCGAGGTCGTGCAGCCGACTCTCCTGCTGGCGCTCGATCTCGCCCATGCGCTGGTGCGCGGCGGCACGGAAGCGCTCGCTGGCGTCGGGAAACCACTGCAGGAACGCCCGGAAACGCGGCAGCGCCATGTCGGGCAACGGCATGTCGGCCAGCGCCTGCGCGTAGAAGAACGCCGCCTCGGCGTCGAGCGGCGAGACGTTGATGTCGTGCTGCACGTACTCGCCGAGCACGGTCAGCGCGTTCTCGGGGTCGTCGCTGTCGAGGAACAGACGCGCGAGGTGGTAGCGGACGTGCGCGCGCAGCAGCGGCGCCTTGGTCTCGGCCAACACCTGCGCCAAGGCGACGGCAGCCTCGGGATCGCCCTGCTCGTGCTTCCGCACCGCGGCATCGAACGACGGCGCGAGACTGCGCAGCAGGTCGTCGGCCGCGCGCGCGAGGCCGAGCTCGGCGCTGCTGCTGGTGAACGCGGCGAGCTGCGCGTCGCTGGCTCCGAGCGCCTTGGCGGCGGCATCGAACTTCGCGCGATCGAACGGCTGGAACGGGTTCTGCACCACGACCGCAGGGACCGCCGGCAGCGACGTCGCGCCATCGGGTTCCTGCGCCGCGCCGACGATGGCGAGCAGGCCGACGCAGAACACGGCGCGCAGCATCATCGCCCGCCCTCGGTGTCGTTCTCCTTGCCGAGCTTCTCGGCGAGTCGACGCATGAGGTCCTCGACGCGCCCCTGCTTCTTCGACAGCGCCGACGACTTCGCGCTCGCGGCGTCGCCCGAACGCTGCTCGGCCGGCAGCGCGTCGTGGCTCTTGGTGTCGTCGTTCACGCGCTTCTGCAGGAAGTGCAGCATCTTCAGTTCTGCGGAGATCGGGACGAGTGGTGGCTGACCGCCACCGCCGCAGCTCGTTCAATGCCCCGATTCCTTGCGTTCGATGGTCTTGCGCAGGGAGTCGATCAGCAGCTCCAGCACGGCCTCGATCTCACGCTGCGCCTGCTGCACCGGCTCGCCGCTCTCCTGCGCGGCCAGACTCTTCGTCACCGCGCCGAGGTCGTCGCGCAACTGCTCGACGATCGGCGGGAACACCGCGGTCGTCGCATCCTCCTCGAGCAGCTTGAGCGCGTCGGCGGCCTCCACCTCGAGCTCGGACTCGCCGGTGGCGAGTTCGCGCAGCTTCTCGACCAGCGCTGCGGGCAGGGCGCCCGACGCGGTGAGCACGTTGCCGCGCGTGGTGTCGAGCGTCTTGGTCGCTGCGGAGAGTTCGCGCTGCCGCGCCAGCATCGCGGTGAAGCGCTCCTCGAGCGCGCGTAGCACTTCGTCCTGCAACTGCTGCCGCAGCTGCGCCAGCGCGTCGTCGAGCTCCTTGCGCGCCTGTTCGAGGTCTTCCTTGGCGTCCTGCTGCTTCTGCTTCGCGGGAACGTACTCCTTGAGCTGGCCGGCGGCGGCGCGCTGCTTGGGCACGGCCTGCTGCACGCGCTGCTTGCCGGGCGTCGCCTCGGGCTTGTCCGCGTCCTGCGCCGACTCCGACTGCTCCATGTCCTTGGCCAGCGTGTCGGTGGCTTGCTGCGTCTGCTCCTGCTTCTTCAGCTGCTGCTCGAACGGCAGCTTCAGCAGTTCGCGTTTCGCGTCTTCGGCCAGCTCTTCGAGTTCGTCGATCGCCTGCTGCAGGTTCTCGATCGCCTGATCCTGGTCCTTCAGCGACGACTCCGGCTTCTGGTCGCCGAGCTGCGCCTTGGCCTGGCCCATCGACTTGCCTGCCTGCCCGGCCTTGCCGCTGCCGCCGGCCTTTCCCTCCTTCGAGTCCTTCGACTCCGAGGGCTTGCCGTTCTCGTCCTTTGGCGGCTGCAGGTCGGCGGCGCGCTGCTCGAGCCCTTCGAGGTCCTTCGCGAGCTTCTCGGTCTCCTGCTGCAGGCGACCCTCACGGTCCTCGAGCGGCTTCGTCGCTCCGGCCGCGGCCTGCACACCGAGTTCGTTGGTCGCCTCGCGCACGGCCTTCTGCTCGGCGAGCAGCGCCTGCGCCTGCTTCGTCTTGGCCTCGATCTCGGCCAGGTGGCGCTGCAGCGCCTCGGTGCGCGCCGACTCCTCCTTCTCGGCCGCCTGCTCCTTCGCCAGCTGGTCGACGCGTTCGCGGAACGCGGACAGCCGCTTGATCTCCTCGAGCAGCGCCCGGAGGTCGTCGTTGCGGTTCTGCAGCAGTTCGAGCAGCGTCGAGAGGTCGGTCTTCAGCCCCCCCATCTCGACCAGCGCCTCGTCCCAGCGCTCTTGCTGCAGCAGCTTGCCCGCCTTCTCGAGGCGGGTCGTCAGCTTCTTCTCCTGCGCGTACTGCAGGCCAGCCGACAGGATCTTGCTCTCTTCGGGTTCCGTCTTCTGCAGCACGAGCATCAGCTTCTGCATGCGCTCGGTCAGGTCGCGGAACTTGCTGCGGGCGAGCTCCTGCTTCTGCGAAGCCGACAGCTGAGGGTCCTGCGGCGGCAAGGCGGCGACGGACGTCGCGGCGAACGCGAACGCCAGCAGGGCAGCGAGCACACGTGGCATCATGGTCAACTCCAGTCGGTAGGTGGCCGCGGTGGCCCGCGGTCACTGCTTCTTGTCGTCTTTCGGCCTGTCGGGCTTCGCCGGGTCAGTCGACTTCGGCGAGAAGATATCGCGTTCGCGCGCGCGCACGCGGTTCTGGACGTCCTGGATGGCTTCGTTCTCCAGTTTGATCACGGCGCGCAGCTCCTCGATCAGCACGGCGAGGTTCTCGGCCTGCTCCATCTCCTTCAGCACGGCCTGCAGCCGGCGCAGGATGTCCTTGTAAGCATCGACGGCCGACGACCTTGCCGCCGGCGAGGGCGTGGCGGCGAAGGCGTCGACGAGGCGCGCGCTGGCCGGGAAAGCCTCCTTGGCGAGCGCCGCCAGCGGTGCCGGGATCAGGCCTTCGAACTGCCGGACCTGGGGCGCTTGCCACAGGCGGTTGTTCTCGTACTCGAGCAGGATCCGTTGGTACAGCTCGCCGACCATCGCCACGCGGCGGCCGAGCGACTGTTGCTGCCGCGCCAGCGCCCGCAGCCGTGCGTCGACCTGGCGGCGCCGGTCGCCCGCGGCCGAGGGATCGACCATCTCGCTGAGTTCGAGCAGCGCCCGCTGTTCGTCGTCGGTGATGCGCTGCAGTTCCTGCCGCTGCTCGACCTGGCGGCGGCGCAGCTCCTCGGTGAGCTTCTCGCGCGTGACGACCCGGAACACCATCGTCTCGCCGCTGCTCTCGTGCGGATCTCCCGGACCGAAGTTGTCCGTCGCCGTGAAGCGCAGCGAGAACAGCATGCCGGGCCGGATCGGGTTGTCCTTCGCGTCCTCGTTCGGCTGTTTGTTCCACTGCAGCAGGTCGACGGTGGCCGCGGTCTCGTAGCGCAGCGCGCTGCGCCCGAGCGATTCGGTGAACGCCGCCAGCGTCGGCGCGAACGGCACCTCGGGCGGCGCTTCCTGGCCGCGCTCCGGCGGCTTGTCGACGACGGCGCGGCTCATGACCCCGACCGTGCGCAGGCCGAAGTCGTCCTTGACCTTCAGGTCGCCCGGGATGCGCGCGTGCGTGGTGATCGCCTTGCCGATGCCGCGCAGGCGGAACTCGATGCTCGGCGGCTTGTCGTCGCCGACGCGCAGCACGAGTTTGGGCGGCGTGCCGGCACCCAGGCGGTCACGGTCGATCACGTCGACGGTCAGCAGCCCCGACGCGGTCGGCTGCAGTTCGCCGGTGAACGAGCGCCGATCCGGGCCGACCGCGAGTTCGGTGCGTTCGTCGTTGCCGAACAGGAGGAACGCGCGATCCAGCTCCTTTTGGCTCGTGCCGCGGAACGACAGCTTCGCACCGCGCGGCAGCCGCAGCTCGCCCTGCGTCGCCGGCACCGTCTCGGCGTCGCGTTCCATGTACGCGGGCCACGTCACGTCGATCTGCAGGTCGTCGATGCGCGGCCGTTCGACGATCGACACCTCGACTTCGATCGGCAGCGAATCGCCGCCCTGGATCACCAGCTTCACGTCCGCCAGCACGGCGTCGAGCGTCCACGCAAACTCGGCTTCGCCGGTGCGCCCCATCGCCTCGACACCCGTCTCACCGCTGCGGAACGTGTAGTCGACGAAGACCTGGTCGGGCACCGCACCGCTGGCGGTCACGCGCACGGTCAACGCATCGCCTTGCGGCAGGCGCACGGCCGCGGCGTCGCCGGCGGCGAGTGCCAGCGTCGTGTAGCGCGGCCAGTCGACGTTCGTCAGCAGCACGTTGCGCAACGCCCAGGTGCCGAGCGAGCCCGAGTCGATGGCGCCCCAGCCGGCGAACACGGCGATGGCGGCGGCGAGCATCCAGCCGAACCGCCGCACGCGCGTCGCGTCGATCGCGGCACCGAACGGGATCGCGGCGATCCTGGCGCGGACGTCGGCGACCACGGCGGCCTTGAGCGCCACCGAACCATCGCCAGCGCTGCCCGAAGCCCCTGCCAGCAGTTCGCGGCCGAACTGCAGCGAGCTGATCAACGCCTGCTTGACGTCGGGGGCGCGCCGTTCGACGGCGAGCGCGATCTCGTCGTCGTCGAGCGACACGGCGAGCGGGCGCACCAGCCGCCGCTGCAGCGTGCGCACGACGACGAACACGAAGCTCGCCAGCAGCGCGGCGCGGAACGCCCATTCGAGTCGCAGCAGGCGATCGACGATCAGGCTCGGCAGCGCGAAGGCGACGGCCAGCATGGCCAGCATGCCGAGTGCTTCGAGGCGGATCCCGGTCTGCGCACGCGCGCGCACGCCCGCCAGTTCGGCGGTGCCGGGCACGGCTCCGGGGATCGGCACCATCGTGTCGGTCATAGCAGGTTGAAGCGCTTGCGCAGGATCCACTCGAGGGCGAGCACGGCGAGCACGAATGCGATCGTCGGCCATCCGTCCCACACCGCGTGCGGCGTGCGCCACGTGTCGATCGCCGACCGCGACGGAATGCGATCGAGCGCCTGCAGCAACTGCTGCGGCGTGGTGAAGAGTTCGCCGCCGGGCGCACCGGCGATCGCGGCGAGTTCGGCGCGATCCATCGGCCCGTGCCGTTCGATCTGCGCCGCCACGACTTGGAAGGTCAGTTCGAGGTTGCGGCCGGTCTTCTCGACCGGGCGCACGCGCCAGCTGCCGAGCTGTGGTGGCCGGAAACGCAGCGCGTAGCTGCCGGGCGCGCCTTCGACCGGCGGCAGCTGCAGCGTCTCGGGTGGTTCGCCCTCGCGTTCGACCAGCACCGAGAATGCGTCGAGCACCGCGGGCTGCAGCGCCTCGTCCTTCACCTCGGCGGCGAGTTCGATCGCCTGGCCGAGGTCGATCTTCTCGTCGCTCGCGAGCAGCCGCAGGCGCGCGTTGCCGGCCTGCAAGCGGCCCTCGAACAGCCAACGGATGCCGTTCACCCAGAAGCGGTTGTAGGCACCCTCGTGGATCGAGCGCCAACGGTAGGTCTCGTCGGTGCCGGCGAACACGACGCGTCCCGCGCCCACGTTCTGCGTCGCCAGCATCGGCATGCCGCGGCCGCCGCGACGCAGGGCTGGATCGGTCGAGCCGTGCTCGACCAGCACCAGGCCGACGGGCTTCACCCGCGCAATCGGGAAGAAGAAGCGGAAGCCCGGCAGCCGCGCCCAGGTCTGCTTGCTCTCGTCGCGGCCGGCGGCGACGCCGGTGATCTTGGCGCCGAGCCCTTCCTCGCCTTCGGGCGCGAGCACGTACGGCCAGACCTTCACGAACGCCTTGCCGAGACCGATCAGGCGCTCGGCGTAGTCGACGTCGGGCACGATGGGCAGCAGTTCGGCGAGCGGGAACGTCGCGGCGTCCGCGCGCATCGCTTCGAGCGAGTACTTCTCGCCCGCCACCCACCACAGGCCGCAGCCGCCCTCGACGACGTGCTGCGCGAGGTGCTGGCAGAACGTGCGCGTCAGCCGCGCCGGATCCGGATCGATCATCACGACGACGTCGTACGGATCGAAGTCGGTGCGCTGCTCCGGCAGCGCCTCGATGCGCACGCTCTCGTCGCCGTCCTGCGGGAACTTCGGGTCGGCGCTCTGCAGCCAGCACGACACGTCGATCGTCTTGTCGCGGATCAGCAGGTTGCGCAGGATCTGGAACTCGTGGTTGCTGCTGCCGGCGATCAGCAGCAGGCGCAGACGTTCGCCGAGCACTTCGACCGGCGCCTGCTTCTGGTGGCGTTCGGCGACGATCGCCTCGCCGTCCGGCGGCTGGATCTCGGTGCGGTAGAGGAAGCGACCCGGCACGTCCGACGTGATGTCCTTCCACTCGACCTTCACTTCGCTGCGATCGCCACCGATCGTCACGGGCTGCGACTTCACCTCGACGGCGGTGCCCTTGTCGTCGACGCGCAGCAGGCGCGCGGTCACGTTCGTCTGGTCGTAGCCCTGCGCCAGCACGGTCGCCTCGAGCTCGAACGGGTCCTTCTGGAACACCTTCGCCGGCGCCTCGAAGCGCGTGATCTGCACGGTCTGCGTCTCGGACGGATCGCCGATGCCGAGCACGAACGTGTGCGGGATCTTGCGCTGGCCGAGCACACGCGCGATCTCGGCGGCCTGCGGGCCGGCGTTGCGGCGGCCGTCGGTCACGAACACGACCGCGGCGATCTCCGAGGTCCGGCTCTTGTCGAGCGCGGTGCGCAAGGCGCCGCCCGGATTCGAGGCGTTGCCTTCTTGCGGCAGCCGGTCGAGGTCGAGGCGCGGCAACGGCGGCGGCGCGTTCGGGTCCAGCGGGAGCGGCTGGCCGTCGGCGCCGAGCACGGGCGGCGGCGGCGGCAGCAGCGGCAGCTGTTCGAGGTTGCCCGCGAACGAGTAGAGCTGCACCTGGTTCTTCGCCGCGAGCTTGCGCACGAGTTCGCCGTCGCCGTGCGCGAGCAGCGCCTTCACCAGCGCGACGCGCGGAGAGCTCGGCAGGTCGCCGACACCGAGCGCGCGCCAGCCGTCGGCGATCGCCTGCACGTCGTCGCGCCGCCACGCGTCCTGGTGCGTCATCGACTGCGAACCGTCGATGAGCAGGATCGTGTGGCCGGGCCGCACCTCGCGCCGGACCGTCACCAGCACCGGCTCGAGCAGCAGTGCCAGCACCGCGGCAATCGCGAGCGCGCGCAGCGATGCGAGCACGATGCGTTGGCCGGTGGTCAACGTCCGGCCGTCGCGCCGGTAGACGAACACGACCGCGGCGATCGCCAGGGCACAGCCGAGCAGCACGAGCAACGCCGCGCCGCCGGTCGGGAAGTTCGCGAGCTCGAAGCGCAGCTCGCTGCCCGGCTCGGGTTCGATGCCGCACCAGGCGGCGAGTCGACGGAGGAGTTCGTCCATGCGCGAAACCGTCAGCGACGGCCGAACCTCCAGGCGAGCACGGACTCGGCGAGCAGCCCCGCGAGCAGCAACGCCGCGAGCAGCGGCCAGATCTCACCTTCGGTGCTGTCGCTGCCGGCGGCAGCGTCCTCGCGCACGAACTGAACGCGCGGGTGCAGTTCGGCCGGATAGAGCCGGTGGAACGCCGCTTCGCCGAACGGTGTGAGGCGCCCCTCGCTGGCCGGCATGTTGCGCGCGAACACCCGCCGCTCCGGCGCCCCATCGTGGCGAGCGAGCGTGACGTCGTAGGCGCCGAGCTGCCGCAGTTCGGCCATCGGCACGGCCAGCGCCGCCGGTGCCGGTGCTGGGGCCTCGACGGCGGTGAAGGTCCGTTCGTCGTCGCCGCGCACGGCACTCACCGTCGCGTCGGCGCGGTAGACGCCCGGATCGAGCGACGTCCGCCAGACGGCATCGGTCGACAGGTTCTGGCCGGCCAGGTCCTGCCGGCGTGCGCTGGTGCGGTGCAGCTGGTTGACGAGCACCAGAAACAGGTCGGTGCCGGGCAGGTTCGACCACGACATGTCCGCGGCGATCGCGAACATCGCGCAAGCACCGCCACTGCCGTGCGTGCGCGTGACCAGCAGCGGCGGCCCTTCCGTGTCCTGGATGCGCGCGACGATCGACGCGCCGTGGGTCGGGGGTTCGACGATGTGCAGCCAGCGCTTGGCCAGCACCACGCCGCCGAACAGCAGGTCGAGCACTTCGGTGATGCCCTCGCAGACCGGGTGGTCGGGCTGCACGAGGATCGCCTTGGCGGGACGATCCGGGTCGCCGCCGATCTCGCCGAACGGCAGCGGCAGCACGCCCTGGCCATCGCGCCACAGCAGCTCGTTCCACCGCGCGGCGTCGACCAGCGGTCCGGCGAACACCGCGAGCCCGCCGCCCGCGGCGACGAACTCCTCGAGTCGCTTGGCGCTGGCCGGAGTCGGCGCCTGCACGTTGCACAGCCAGACCATGTCGAACGGCGCCAGGTCGATCTCCTCGAGGCCGGCGTCGCTGACGACTTGCGGATCGACGCCCGCTTCGGCGATCTCCATCGCCGACTGCAGATAGAACGCCTCGCCGTCGTCCTCGTCGGGCTGGCCGTCGACGAGCAGCACGCGGCTCTTGTCGCGCACGTCGATCGCGAGCGTCCGGCGATCGTCGATCGGGAACGCCTCGGTCGCCTCGAGCGCCGCCTCGACGCGGTGCGGACCGTGCTGGTGGAACGCGTGGCGAACGGGCACGGCGATGCGTTCGCCGGGTGCCAGCTGCGGCACCGTAAGCACGACGCGGCTCTGGCCGTCGATCTCGAACGCGACCGTCGTCGGCGCCGACGGGTCGAGGCCGAGGTTCTGCACGTCGATCGCGATCGTGGCGGGCACCGAAACCACGGCGAGGCGGTCGATGAGGCGCACGTCGACGATCGCCAGGTTGGCCGGCGGACCGCCAGCACCGATCACCAGCACGCGGTCCTCGTCGTTGCGCAGCGCGCGCAGGGCCTCGACTACGCCCGGCCGCGCCTTGTCGTCCTCGGTCGCCCAGTCGTGGGCGCGCTGGTCGCCGACGACGTAGGTCCAGGTGCTGCCCGCGTCCTCGACCGTGGCGGCGCGTTGCTGCGTGGCCCGCAGCACGGCGCCGAGATCGCTGCCGCCGTCGCCGGCCGGCAGTTCGGCGAGCAGGGTCGCGACGCGCCGGCCGAGTTCGGGCCCGACGCGTTGGTTCCACAGGTCCGGCGTCGCCGCGCGACTCGTGCGAACCAGCGAGAACGTGTCACCGGAGCGCCGCGTCGCGAGGTCGTCGGCCAGCGCCCGCACCCGTTCCTGGGCCTTGCCGAACAGCGTCGAGCTGCCGCTGCGCTGCGTCATCGAGGCGCTGTCGTCGAGCACGATGACGTGGTGCGTGCGCGAACCGAGCAGGCCGCCGCCGCCGAGTTGTGGGCGCGTCACCAGTCCGACCAGCAGCAGCACCGCGAGCGTTCGCAGCAGCAAGACCAGCCACTGCTCCATGCGCAGCCGCTTCTTGTTGCGCTTCATCGCCGCGAGCAGGAACTCCATCGCCGCCCACGGCACCTTCTTGAACCGCCGGCGGTTCAGCAGGTGGATGATGATCGGAACCGCGCACAGTGGCAGCGCCCACAGCAGCAGCGGGTTCAGGAACGCGAGGGCGTGCATCGAGCCGATCAACGTTGGTAGATCGGGGCGTAGGCCCACGGCAACTGCAAGACGGTGAGTGCGATCGCGGTGCCGTACACCGAGCCGACGCCGTCGCCGTCCCAGCTGCCGTCCTTCTTCTGCTGGCGCAGCAGCCACGCCGCCTTCTTCGTGAAGTAGTCGCTCCAGTCCGGACCACCGCGCTGGTAGAGCGCCTGGCTCCAGTAGAGGTGCGTGTAGAAGTGGTGGCCGGTGTTGTCGACGGTGATCTGGATCTGCTTCTTGCAGTACTGCACTGCCTTGTCGACGAACGGCTGGTCGTCGTAGACGCCGGCGTTGTAGAGCACGGCGACGCCCGCGGCGGTGATCGCGGGCCGGCCCTCGCCGCCGGAGTGCAGGCTGTAGCGGATGCTGCCGTCGGGGTTCTGGCAGCGGCGGATGTAGTCGACGGCGCGGTCGACGGTCTTCTTGTCGACGACGATGCCGGCCATGCGGCACGCGCGCAGCGCCTGGATCTGCGTGACGGTCACGCTGCCTTCGTCGCTGTTCGAATCCGGCGTGTAGATCCAGCCGCCGGCGGACGACTGCGCGGACGTGATCAGGCTGACCGCCTTGTCGAGGATGCGCTTGAGCTTCTCCTGCTCGCGCACGTCCTCTTCCATGCCGTACACCGACGCCAGGAACAGCGTCGCGAAGCCGTGCCCGTACATGCTGCGCCCTTCTTCTGCGGGCACCGAGATGACGCCCGTGCTGCCGTCGGCGTTCTTCTTGAGGAACGTGACCGCGCGCCGCACGTGGTTGTAGTAGCGACCGCGCGTCGGCGTGTGGCCGCCGGCGATCAGCGCCATGCCGGCCAGGCCGGTCATCGCCGCCGGGTAGCTGCCGTAGCCGCCGGAGTTGCGCCAGCAGCCGTCGTTGGCCTGGTTGCGTGCGAGCCACTCGAGGCCGCGATCGATCGCGTCCTGGATCTCCTTGGTGACGCCGGGCGGGTAGATGTCGGCCTGCGCCGACATCGGTGCTGCAACGGCGAACACCGCGGCGATGGCCGCCGCGACAGAGTGCTTGCTCATCCCTTGCCCTCCATGAAGTCGTAGAGGCGGTTCTGCTCGCGCTCGTGCGCGCGCAGGTCGCCCTTCTCGCTGCACAACTCGACGCGCGCGAGATGCCAGGCGAGCCGGCACTCGGGGCCACGCAGCAACTCGGCGTGCTCGTCGAGCACGCGCAGGCCGGCAGCCGCATCGCCCGGCGACGCGTTGGCCCAGGCGCGCGTGCGCAACAGCCCGAGCAGGGCGCTGCCGAGAACTTCGCGCGAAGCACCATCGGCCGCGCCGCGGATCGCCGCGGCGAGCACCGTGATCGCGGCGTCGACATCGCCAGCGCGCGCCAGCAAGTCGGCCTTGCGGGCCACGTCGGTGGTCGTGGCAGCGAGCGCGCGCAGCGCCTTCGCCGAACTGAACACTTCGATGCCGCCGGCACGGCCGACGGCGAGCCAGGGTCCGGCGGCGACGAGGTTCATCGCTCCGCCCAGCGGGTCGCGGCTCGGATCGAACGCCGGCAGCGGCAGTCGCGCGAGCAGCGTCCCGTCGAGGCCGAACACGATCACCTCGCGATCACCCGGCACCAGCACGCGGTCTACCGCCATCGCGCCGCGGCCGCGGCCGACGTTCTTGAGGCCGTTCCAGGTCGGCAGTTCGCGCGCCCACTCGACGAGACCGCCGCTCGCGCCGATCGCGACCAGGTGCGTGTCGGACATCGCGAACAGCCGATCCCCGGCGATGCCCACCACCGTGCGCAGCCGGCCGTACGGGGCGTAGCGCGTGCTCGCGTCGAGCATCCACAGCGGGTCGCCGGTGGCGCCGTCGAGTCCGAGCAGCATGTCGGTGTCGCACGCGGCGACGATCACGATGCCGCGGTGCAGCAACAGGTCGTTCGGCCAGAACCCGGTCAGCTCCTGCTGCAGGAACTGCCCCGGGTAGCCCATGCCCATCAACTCGTCATTCGACTTCGGCCGCTTCGCGCGCCCCGGCTTTCGCAACGGATCCTGCCGCTCGTAGCGACGGATCCACCGCAGCTCGCCACTGAACGCGTCGATCGCGGCGACGCAGCCGGCGTTGGTGGCGACGAACGCGACGCCCCCCTGCACGACGACCGGACAGCCCGGCGCCTTGAAGAACGTCGAGCCGCCGGCGTGCAGCATCGCATTCCACTGCGGGCGGCCGGTGCGGCGATCGAGGCACTCGAGCGAGTAGTGGCCGGCACGCATCGCCGGCAGCAGGAGTCGTTCGCCGAACACCGTCGGCGCGGCGAGGAACGTGACGTCGATCAACCCGCCGTCGCCGTCACGCCACTGCGACGAGCGCCAGACGACCTGGCCACCAGCCGTGTCGTGCGCGACGAGTTCGCTGGCGCGCAACGGCTCGATGCTGTTGGTCGACGCTCGCGGGTGGCCGAGCAGCACGTAGTGCCGTTCGCCGTCCTCGACCGGACGCAGCATCGCATGGTCGATGGCGGCGATGCGCACGCGCGGGTGGTTCTCGCGCGCCGCCGGCGGATCGTCGTTGCCGTCACCTTGCGCCATCAACAGGCCGCTCGTCGCGTCGGTCACGCGCAGCCGGTAGTGCTCGAGGAACAGCGCGCGCGGCGCGCCGTCGGCCGCGGGCGCGAACGTCACCCACGTCGCCGGCCCGTAGCGGCCCGCGAACGGCATCACCGACGAAGTGACGCCGTCGCCGAAGAAGAACACGTTGCGGTCGTTGTTCGCCGGCTTGGGGTCCTTGTACGGATCCGGGTTGCGGAAGCGGAACTGCCACAGCGGAAGCAGCGGGTCCTCGGCATCCGCGACGCACGACGGAGCGCCCGCCGTCGCGGTGCCCGCGATCGGGGCGACGTCGCGCGCGAACAGCTCGTTCGCCGGCAGGTCCTTCACGGCGTGCAGTTCGCCGAGCAGACGCAGCGACGCTTCGGGATGACGACCGGCGAGCGCAACCACCGCCTCGCGCGCCGGCTCGGCTTCGCCGGCGAGTGCGAGGCACAGGGCGATCTTGAAGCGCGCCCACGCCTCGTCGATGCCAACCCGCGTGCGCAGCGTCGCGGGATAGACGTCGAGCAGGTCACGCAGAACGAGCACCGCGGCGCGGTAGCGCCCCTCGTGCATCAAACGATCGGCGAGCAACGCCATCGCGCGCCCGGCGGCCAGCGTGACGAAGTAGTGGTTGCTGACCTGTTCGAGCCCCTGCAGCGACCCGTCGGCCAACGCCTGCTGCAGCAGTTCCTCCGCCGCGACCTCGTGCGTGGCGCGGTAGATCTCGAGTCCGGTGGTCGGCAGCGCCGCCAGCATCTCGTGGCACAGGCGGCGCACCGGGCGATAGAGGCGGCCGTCCTGACTGAACACGGAGTTGCGGGCGTCGAGATCGCGCGGCTTGCGCGCCGGGACCGATGGTTGCCGGTTGCCCGGGACCGGCTGCGCCGGGTCCGGTTCTTTCGGCGGCGCCGCGTCCGGGGCGTCGCCGCCGATCACGACTTCGTCGATGCGCCCCTCGATCACCTCCTGCAGCACCTCGATCGCCTGCGGGAAGTCCTCGCGCTCGAGGAACTGCTTGGCGCGGCGCAGGTAGCGGTCGAGGTTGCTGTTCTCGAACATCTCGACCGGCACGCCGGGATCGTCGGGCGGATCGGCGACCGCGGCGGGTTTCGCGATCGCCCCGACCGGCGCCTCGGCCCGCACTTGCTGCGCCTGGGCCGCGACCGCCAACGCGGCAACGGCGAGTACGGGCACGATGGCGGGCAGCGGCGGCACGAGCGTCGTTCCAGTTCGACCTGGGTCCAGACTGCGGACCCGAACGCGGCCTCCATCAACGAGCGCCGCCCAGAGGGGGATCAGCCGGGAATCTACGTTTCGGGGCGATCGACGGCGAGACCCCCGGGACATTCCCAGAGAGCGCCCGACCTCGCGAGGTCGGCACCGCGGCGCGCTGGAAGCCCAGGTCGACCGCCGCGCGAACCGAACCACGCCAGACGATCCTACGTGCACGGAACGCAGGGCATTCCGCCGGACCATGCCCGTCGGAGCAGATCACCCCGTGCACGACTACACTCCCCACCCGATGAACGTCATGAAAGCCCTGCTGGTCGTCTGCTGCGGCGCGCTGACCACGCTGACCGCGCAACAGGAGTGGACCGACGAACAACTGGTCGCCGCGTGCCCGGGCTTCCAGTCCGAGTCCTTGCCGGCGCGCCTGCAGCAGGTCGGCAAGCTCCTGGCGGAGCAGCGGCAGGCGTTCTCGCCGATCGTCGCGCGCATCCACGGCGACCACCGCGAATACCGCCTGCGCATCGACCGCCTGCTGAAGGAACTCGGCGACCCGCGGTGGCTCGTGCGCGAGAGCGCCGAGCGAACCCTGATCGAGATCGGCGGCCGCGCGTGGACCGAGATCGAGTCGAAGAAGGAGAAGTTCGACGTGCTCGACCAGCAGATCCGCTGCGCGCGCATCCTCGACGCGTTGAAGCTCAAGGGCACCGAGCAGGAGGATCGTGAGAAACGGATGCTGCGCGGCCTCGTCACGACGGCGCTCTACCTCGATGCCGATCCGCGCCTGGTGCGCGCCCTGCGCAGCGCGCTCGGCCACACCAACACCGCGATCGCCGACGGCGCAATCCGCGCGCTGGGCCGCCACGGTGGCGACGGCGAGGCCGACGCGCTGGCGCAGCTGCTGACCGGCCCGACGACGCATCGGCTGGCGGTCGTTGCCGCACTCGCGCGCATGCGTTCGGACAAGGCGATCGAACACTGCCGGCGGATGCTGTTCCCGGCCGGCGGGACCCCGCTGCCGCGCACCGAGGCGATGGTCATCGTGCGAGCGCTGCACGCGCGCCAGGACGAGGCCGCGAAGAAGCTGCTCGGCGAACTCGGCAAGCACACCGATCCGGTGGTCGCGGCCGGCGCCAGCGTCGTCGTGCCGCCCGCGAAGGTGCGCACCAAGGCGCTGTTCACGCTGGCGCCCGATCGGCAGCAGGCCGAAGGCGTGCTCGCGGCGTGGTTCGGCGACTCGTTCGCCGTCGAAGGCGTGAGCGACGGCGTGCCGGTCGCGGAGTTGTCGTTCGCCGACTGCGACACGTTCGACTTCCCGGGCCACGCGGTCGTCGCGCCGACCTCCGCACGCGTGTTCCTGAACCAGGGCAGCCTGGTGCAGGGTGACGTGATCGGCATCACCGCCGACGACGTTCGCGTGCGCACGGCGATGTTCGGCGAGGTGGTGCTGCCCCGGCGCGAGGTCCAGGGCATCGCGCTCGACGCCGGGCTCGACCGCCTGGTCGGCGCGTCGGCCGAGCAGGATCGTGTGCGCTTGCGCGATGCGACGTTCGCGGACGGCGCCTTGCTGCGCGGCGACGCTTCGACGCTGGTGCTGCGCAGCGCCGAGGGTGGCGAGCGCGCCGTGCCGATCGCCGACGCCGCGGGCCTGCTGTTCACGCGACCGCGCGCCGTCGAACCGGACACCACGGCCTACACGCGGCTCGATCTGGTCACCGGCGAACGACTGCTCGGCTTCCTCGTCGGCGGGTCCGCCGAGCACGCGGCGATCGCAGTGCCTTGGCTCGGCGCCGTGATCGTGCCGTGGAGCCGCGTCGTGCACGCCGAGCTCAACGTCGGCGGCGGCGCCATGTGGGGATTCACGCTGATCGCCGACTACAGCGACAACTGCATTGTCGAGGTCGACGACCAGGGACGCGTGGTGTTCAAGCTCGAGGAGATCTTCGGCGCGTGGGACGCCGAGTGCCTCGACAACAACAACCTGCTGATCACCGAGTTCTCCGTGAGCCGCGTCCAGGAGGTCGACCGCAAGGGCAACCAGGTCTGGAAGTTCGAGGACTTGAAGAACCCGTACGACGCCGACCGCCTGCCGAACGGCAACACGCTGATCGCCGACACCTTCGCGAGCCGAGTCGTCGAGGTCGACAAGAACGGCAGCATCGTGTGGTCGTTCGCGAAGGACATCCGGCCGTTCGACTGCGACCGGCTCGCGAATGGCAACACGCTGATCGCCGACGTGCTGCGCGACCGTGTGCTCGAGGTCGACCCGGCGGGCAACGTCGTGTGGGAGGTCAAGGGCCTGCCGAACGCGCACGACGCCGACCGCCTGCCCAACGGCAACACGCTGGTCACGCTGCGCAACAAGGGCTCGGTGCTCGAGATCGACCGCGACGGCAAGGTCGTGTTCGAGATCACGGGGCTGAGTTCGCCGAGCGACGCAGACCGGCTCGCGAACGGCAACACGATCGTCGCCGAGAACACGCGGGTGCGCGAGTTCGACCGCCGCGGCAACGAGGTCTGGAAGAAGGAGATGACCTGGGCGGTCGAGGTCAATCGCTACTGATCGCTGCGATCAGCCGGCGAACACTGGCGCCAGCGCCGCTGGCACGCCGAGCCGCCGCACGACCACCGTCATCGCCGCCAACCGCGCCGCGTCGCCATCGGCGGCGGCCACGCAGAAGCCGTGCAGGGCGCGCTGCAAGTCGGTCGGCTCGGCAACGTGGGCGAGCACGAGCGCGAACCACGGCCGCGCCGCCGCCGGTCCCGACGCAAGCAGCACCTGTTCGCCGCGATGCCACGCCTCGTCGCCCCAGTTGGCGGACGCCGCCCGCCAGTCGTCGGCGGG
>ERZ761602.168-NODE-168-length-160196-cov-10.543165_pt1 | contig 160196 bp, 166 predicted proteins | sample MGYA00512165_ERZ761602 | MGnify/ENA primary metagenome ERZ761602 (study PRJEB28899, sample SAMN02445085) | bioreactor sludge metagenome | biome: EBPR sludge; isolation source: Thorneside wastewater treatment plant | place: Australia: Brisbane, Thorneside... | reverse complement strand
GGGGATGTGAATGTGAATCGTGAATCGTGAGTGCGACCTCCGTTTTCCGCTTTCCAAACCTTTGGTTGTCGGGCCCGGTCAGACCGTGGCACCCCGGAATCGCGGGGGTGGTGATCGGAGCCCGGGCGGGCTAGAACGTCCCGTACAACCGGTCGCCGAAGTCGCCCAGGCCGGGCAAGATGTACTTGAGGTCGTTTAGGCCGCGATCCAGCGCCGCCGTATGGATGTCCACATCCGGGTGCTGGGCTTGGAGGTGTTCGACACCCTCCGGCGCGGCGATGATCGAGACCATCGTCACCTGCTCGGCGCCGTGCGATTTCATGAACGCGATCGCCTGCGCCGCCGAACCGCCCGTCGCCAGCATGGGGTCCAGGCAGAGGCAATAGCATCCCGCCAGTTGGGGCAGCTTCATGTAGTAGCTTCGCGCCACCGCCGTTTCCTCGTTGCGCTCCAGCCCGATGTAGCCGACGCGGACATCGGGGAACATGGCCGTTACGGGGCCGAGCATCCCGAGCCCCGCACGCAACACGGGAACGGCCGCGATCGGCTGGTCCAAGCGCCGACCGTCCGTGTATTCCAACGGCGTCTCCACCGTGATCTGACGCGTGCGGATGCTGCGGGTGGCCTCGATGGTCAGCAGCGTGGTCAGTTCGCGCGCCAGACGGCGATACTGGTCGGGTTGCGTGCTTCGATCGCGGAGTTCGGCGAGATAGTGCGCGGCCAGAGGATGGTCACAGACGATCAAGCTCATCGGCCGACGCCCATGCTCCGTGCCAGGGCCGACCAAGCCTTGGCCTCGACCTCTTCGACCGTGCCATCGGTGTAGCCGACCAGCCGGGAGCCATCGGGCCACGCCTCGGTCTCATAGAACAAGGGACGCTTGCCCTCGACCGGAGCGAGCCCGCGCAGTTTGGGATTCATCACGAAGGCGCCGCCGTTGGGGTTGACGGTCTGCCCGACCGTGCCATCCATGTCCACGACGTAGACGAGGTCCTCGGCGTCTTCGGGCTCGGGGTACTTCTCCATGATGTCCGCATAGGATCGGATCGCCTTGCCCAAGGCGACCGCGCGTTTGTACGATTCAGCCTTCGGCGGCAGTTCGGACTCGGGCTCGTCGTCCGGCTGAGTGAGGCCGCCAAGGCCACCCATGAGACCACCCAAGTCCGGCGGTTGATTGCGGAGTTCGATGGCCTTCGCCTTGCCGATGCCCGTCGGTGAGAAGCTCGCGATGCTGCTGGAGAGCACGAGCGTGAGCCGCAACTCGTCGGAGGTGTTGAACTTGGGCATGTCCTCGGTCATGCTCTGGGCGTCGGGGTTGACCTTCGCCTTATAGGTGACCAGGTACGCGTGGCCGCCAACGTTGATGGTCTCGCCGGTGGTCCAGTGCTTGGACATCAGATCGGCGTAGGGGTTGGTCGCACCCATCATCATGCCCATCATGGCGCCCATGATTCCAGCGCCCGCGTCGCTGGTGGCTCCGGCGATCGTCAATTCGACCGCCTGATAGGCCTCTCCGATGTCGTCGAGTTTGACGGTCAACGGCATGGCTTTGCCCGACATCACGTCGGCCCAAGAGACCTGGTTCTGAACGACGGGGGCAAACGGGGTCGGCGGGACCGGGATCAAGACCGGGGTGGTTGTCTGCTGACCCAACAAGGCTACGGCGAGGGAGAGCGCGTGTGTCGTCATCGGCTGCACCTACCCCTAGATTCTAGCCGAGCGACGGGCATTTGTATAATGAACTTCATGCGCTTCCTCGTCTTATTGATGGCCGCAGCTCCCTGGCTCGCCACGGCTCAGTGGACGTCCGACGACAAGTGGATGGTTTACGGCGAGAGGGCCTATCGCGTCTTCCCGCCGGTTTGCGCCGCGCAGGGCGCCGTGGGCAGCCTGATGTGGTCGCCCGACGGGAGGTATCAGGCCATCATGCGGATGTCCATGGACGGGCTGGCGCAGGTCTATCGAGACGAGATCGCCAACCCAGGCAGCCAGAAGGCTGTGCCTCCGATGACGGTGGTGCTCGAGATCTACCATCCGGCGACCGGTCGGACGATTCCAGGCGGACGGTGGGAGTCCAAGACGCCCGGCGAGCCGCCACCCGCGGTCGGAATGGAGTGGATGGCGGGCACCTCGTACCTGTTCGTCACGGTTCGCCAACGAAGTGTCAATTTGCTATCCCCTTCGGGACGGACCCCAGGGGCACCCAGCCAGAACACCTTGGAGCGCATCGACGCAGGAACCGGTGTGCGCTCGGTTCTGATGGGCGCCCCGGACGGCGACTCGATCACCCTTGGCCTTTCGCCCACGCAACCCATGGGCCTCGCCTACTACCGCCAAGGAGAGCAGTTGTTTGGGGTGTTGCTGCAGCAGAATCGTCTGAGCGATCCTGTTCCTCTGGAGGGCCTGGGTCGGGCCACGCCCGGTTACCCGATGTGGTCCAAGGACGGCAAGCGGCTCGGGTTAGCGTCCTACGTGGTCAGTGGGAACGTCTACAACGAGCCTCGCTTCCACGAAGTCGACCTGGCGACCCTGGCCCTGCGGGAGGTCCCTCGCTTCGAACCCTATGAACCGCCCATGCTCCCGATTCAAGGCGGCGTCCAGTCCATAGACCTCAGCGATCGCATGGGAACTGCCGCCAAGACCGCTGCTGCCATGATTCATGGCCCCATGCCGCAGATACTGCCTGGCCTAGCTCCGGACCAGCAGCCCAAGGCGCCGGAGAACTTCACGCCAGCCGTGATGGGCTTCGATGCCGGCACCATCGCCGTAGACCCAACCGGACGATTTGTGGCTTACACCAGCCAGGGTCTGGCGCTGGTGAGCGAGTTGGTCCCGGTGCCTCTGGCGATTTACGAGCAGGCGAAGGCGGCCCGGGAGCGCAGCGAGAAGCTGATGCAGGCCAAGCAGGTGGCCACCGGGTTCCTGATCTATTCGGCCGACAACGACGACAACCTGCCTTCGAACCGCGCCGACTGGCAGACGCTGATCGCGCCTTACCTGAGGAACAACAAGCTGATGGAGGGGTTTGTCTATTCGTTCAAGGGCGGCTCGCTGATGGACGTGGAGAAGCCCTCGCAGACGGAGCTTGGGTTCATCTCGATGCCCGGCGGGCGGATCGTGGCGTACGTGGATTCGAGCGTCCGCTGGGTTCCCGACGTGCCGTAGCCAAACCAGCGGACCGACGCGACATGAGGAGCATTGAGGCCCCGACGAGGCGCTCGATCCAGTCCCTAACCGACTCTCCCTTGGGCTCGGTCAAGGTCCAGCCTTCCCTGTCGGGACGGGTCGGCACAATGCTCCTGGTGGGGACGGCCCTCCTTACGCCTTTCGCGACCGCACCTTTGCTCAACGATGGCCGGCTCCTGGCCGTGGTCACCGTTTCAGCGTTCGTCATTGCCATCCTCGTTCCGATTCACTTGCGCCGGTCGGCTCCTCAAGTAGCCGTCATGGATGCAAACGGCTTTCTTCTGTTGGATTGCGGCGGGCGAGTTCAGAATGGCGCCGCTTGGTCCGAGGTCACCGGCGTCGGGATCTTCGATATCGATGCAGATCAAGGTCAGGACGACGTCATTCGCTGTCTCGATGGCGACATCTATCTCCATCCAGAGACCCTGGGCGGGGTTCAACTCATCGCTGAGGCCAGCCGTCGGAAGTCGCCAGAAGTTTGCGGTGCACTGCTTCCCACGCCGCGAGGGGCAGTTCAAAGTGAAACCTACTACGCGCGAGAGTGCCAACCGCGCTGGCGGCGTCCCGTTGAGTTTGCGGTTACGGTTGGTGCGACCCTGTTCCTTGGCGGGGGAGCCGTGCGCTCACTCGGCACATTGCTGGGCCAAATCCTTGGCATTACCCCAAGCACCATGCAGTATCTCCCGGTGACGCAGTTCTTCTTCCTGCTGATCGCGGTGTTTGGGGTGACAGCTTCCTTGCTGCCACCTTGGCTCGCTTGGAAGGAGATGGTGTGCGATCTCGAACGGTTCGATGTCGACCCGTCAGGCATCACCTGGGTCTGCCATGGCCAAGAGGACGTGACCATCTTGTGGCGAGATGTCGTAGCCCTGTATCAACTGGCTGTTGGCGACCTTCTTATCGTGGGACGCGAGGGTGAGATCGTCGTGCCGTTGTCGAGTCCCCGTTTTCTTGAGATTCTAGGGGCGGTGACCCAAGCGATGCCTGCGACCGCACGTATCGGTCCCGCCTTGAATGCCAACATGAACGAGGCATCGTTCGATTAGAGGACCCACCATCGGCATCACAAGTCGCCGGGTCGTGGGACATCTTCGGGGTGGAGAATGTTGGGTGTCATGCGTTTCGCGACCCGGACCACATCCCATTCCACAACATTCGATGGTCGGAATCCATGATCGTGAAGAGGGTCTGTACGAATTGTTCACGAGTTCCGGCCCACGGTTGCACCCAAAACCACGAAAGGTGCGAAGGGCCGGGAACTCGTGGCACCCGAAAGTGGTGGGCAACTCTATGAACCTGGAAGGAGCACGCGCGCGTCGGGCGGGAGGGCGTTTAGAATGGCTGCCCTGGCCTCGTCATAGTTGCTTAGATCGGCTGGTATGCAGATTCCAACTTCTGAGGTAGCGACGACCAAATGGGGCTTGTTTTCGGACAAGTAGTCCATCCGATATTCGGCTACACATCGAATCTCGTCCCACGCCATGTGCTGGCACTTCCCAGAGGCATTCGTGAAGGCAAACCCCTCAGGTCCCAGCTCTAGACTCGCGAACAGGTACATGGCCCAGGTGCCCGCCCACATATAGGCTCCAACGCCCCCGAAGCCCATGAGAACGGGCAGGAATACGAGAGCACCCAAGCCGTTTTGAACCAAACCCGCGATTAGAAAGAACAGCAGGAAACCGTTCCAAAGCAAGCAGAAGAACATCGGATAGTACAAGCGACTGTCACGGAACCGATGAATTCGTTCGCTCGTTGGTTGGGCAAGCGGAGTCGAAGGCTTCCCGAGCGACTCGGGTTGCGCCCATTGGGCAAACCCATGGATCAATTCCTCAGGCGGCCACAGATAGGCTGGCAGAGGCACGCGCGTGCCCTCGCAGACGACTGCCCAATGCTGCTTCTTGTCGTCGTTGGCGGACACGGTCAGGACGTCGCTCCAACTGGCGGTGAGCGATGGCTTCGATAGCCAATTGAATGCCGTGATGCCTTCTGCGGTCATCTCGACCCTGGAGTTCCAGGCACTCGCCAACGCACCCGTGCCAAATGCGATGAATAGCATAAGCACGCCGATGACTGGAAAGACTTCCCCTATGTCCTGGGCCTGGTTACCGTTGACTTCAATTCCGTCGCCTAGAAGACCTGCAACAACGAAGAGTAAGAAGCCCACGCCGAACCCGGCAAAGATGCCGCCAAACAGCAACCCGATGGGATGCTGTCTGACGACGATCTTGTCCAAGGACGCTCCTTAGCCGGCGGCGGTGGGCGCTTCGTGGTGTTCGAAGTGTTCGCTGGCCGCCTGGGTCAGCGTGGTGAAGTGGGCGCCCTTCATGCGGAAGTAGCGGATCGCGTGCTTCAGCGTCGCGGCGGAGTCGGTGTAATCGCGCATGCCGATGCAGATCACCTCGCGGTCGATGTTGGCCTCGAAGATCTCCTTGCAGGCATCGAAGCCCAGGTCGAGATAGGCGTGCTTGCCCTCGTGAACGGCTACGGGAATATGCAGAATCCGGTTCTTGCCCTCGGCCTTCAGGTCGTCGGTGCTGCTGTGGTAGGGCTCGTGCGGCGCGCCGTTCCAGTCCACGAACATGCGGTACTCGGCGTCCGGGATCACCGAGCTGTCCACCAAAATGCCGATGTCTTCCAGGTGCGGGATGTCGCTGGGCAGCAGCGCGAACGCTCCGGCGCGGAACGCGGTGGCCTTGACCAGGTGGGATTTCAGGGTGTCCTTGGCGATGCGGATGACGTTGCCCCGCTCCTTGGGGTCCTCGATGTAGCCGCGCTCGTTCTCGAAGTTCACCTTCATGCCGATCTCGTGCCAGTTCGGGATCTTGTGGATGAACTCCCGGTAGTACAGGTTGGTGTTGCTGCTCGCGTCCTTCATGGAGACGTGGATCAGCCACGTCGCCGGGACGAATTCGGACTCGAGGACGTCGATGTACTCCGGGGTGAAGCACCGATCGTGATGGGCGCCTTCGCAATCAATCGTGAAAACAACATTAGGCATGGTTAGGGATGCTCCTGGACCTCGCACCGCCCGTCGGCGTCCACCTCGAAGGTGGCTGCTTTGCCGAGGACGTGAAACCGTTTGAACACGACGCGCCTCCACTCAGGCGGGAGATTCGGTCGAAGGGTGAGCCATTGTCCACCTTTGAGTTGTTTCGACCAGTTCGCATCGGGGTCCTGCCGAGAGTCTATCCTAAACCCGCCGAAGCCGTAAAGGACGGTCTGCAAACACCCGCCCGCGCCGGTCAAAAAGTAGGTCACGTCCTTCTTCCGCTTCTCGCTGAACAGCATGAGCGGGTGCTGGGTGAAGTCGCCCCAGCTCTTGCGCCAGGTTTCGTAGGCGCGCTCGCGCTCGCCGAGCCGAGCCCAGATCAGGGCATGGACCGAATCGCTCATGGCCGGGCCGTTGGCCGTCACCTTGTCGGCGAAGCGCTCCATCATCGCGGCTGCCTCCGCCTCGGCTTGGGGATGCTGCAGGGGGTAGATCGCAAGGACGGCTGCGGCTTGCTTGTAGCTCTTCAGCGTATCGTTGTCATACGTGAGAAACGTGGTGGCATCGCGCGACAACTTGTACCGAACGTCCCTCCCCGAGCGTCGGACCACCCACTCGGCGAGGAGGTTGGTGTACAGGTCGTTGTCGCCGATGTGGAACTCGTCGGGCGACATCGTGTTCTTGATCTCCTTCGCTCCGGGCGGACCTTCGCTTCGCAGATCGAAGAACATGGCGCCCTCCCGAAGAAGGCTCTGTACCGACGATTCGTCCACCAGCCCCAGCGAGGTCGCCTGTCCTAGCGCCCACAGCACCGAGCCCGTGATGTGGTGCTGCTTGCGCGATTCGCCAGGGACCGTTTCCCGCCCGGTCACCGAGGACTCCCAGGGGAACTTGACACCACCCGCTAGACCCCCGCCTCCCGCAGCGGCCGCGACCCACTCGTCGGCCTCCCGCTTGGCCGCTTGGGCCAACGCCAGACGATAGCTCGGGATGATCGCGGCCCGATCGGGAGCGAGCAACGCCATCGCGGGGAACACCCAGATGTCGGCATCCCAAAACACGTGGCCGTTGTAGGTCTGCCCGCTCAGGCCGAGCGGCGAAACGCCCATAGGCACCTCTCGATGCGCCTCTGGGTTCAAGCTGGCCGACAGATAGAACATGAACGAGCGCACGGCCTGCTGGTCTTCGACAGGCCCGTCGATCTCGATGTCGGTCTCCCATCGCTTGGCCCACGCCTCGGTCGAAGCGGCGAGCACCTCGTCGAACGAAGGGGTCGGCAGTTCCTCGTCCGGGACGTCCTCACTCAAGCCGCGAACCTGGGCGATCTTGCGAACGGCGGACTTGAAGTCGCACACGGCCACGCGTTCGAAGGTCAGGTCGCGCACGGTGAAGTAGTACTTTCGCAAACGGCCGGGCATCGAACCAGCGAAGCGCCCGGAGGTTCTGGTGGACACCCGCACCTCGCCCTGGGGCAGTTCGTAGCGATCGCCACCCCCGGGCGCACCTTTGGCTTCTGCAAGGTGCGCGATGCTGGCCTCGATGGGCTCTTCGGTCGCGGCGACAACCTCCCAGCGTTCGGCGGCGATGGGGAGTTCCGGGTGGAGCACCGTGGTGCCCAAGAATCGGATGGGCTCGCCACTCGGCCCCTCGACCGAGAACGCCGTGGTCATCGCGCCGGACTTCATGTCGAGCACCTGCTCGTAGGCGATGAGGTCGCCCGTCGAGACGGGCTTGTCGCCCAGACTCCACTGAACGCCGAGGGGGTTGGGCAGGGCCTCGATCTTCTCTTCGCCTTCGGTCTGGTAGGCGTGCGCCGCGAAGGCAGGGAGCGAGGTTTCGCCCTCCCATCCCGAGGCGAGCCGGTTCAGGCGAACACCAATCCAGCCGTTCGTGAGGAAGGCGGGCGTTGTTTGCGTAGGGTCGGTGCAGACCAAGCGCCACGGGTCGGCCGGCGCCTTGGGCCAGGTTCGCGCCTTGGCCTCGGGCGGCTTGGCGCAGCCCGATAGCCCGACCAGGGCAAGGGCCAACAACGCGAAGTAGGCGAGAGGTCGCACCAGACTGATTGTAGATCAGCCGCCATAGCGGCGGTCCTTCCACACGACGCCCCGCTTCGCGGCGACCAAGCCCAGCCACTGCGTGAGGCCAGCGGCGGCGATGGACACCGGGCTCAGGAGCACGACCCACCACGGCATACCGACCATCTGCCGCACGGCCCACACGCTGACAAGCAAAGCCGTCAAAGCCCAAACGTTCCCCAGCCAAGACGCTGCAAGCAGCACGAGAAACGCCCCCAACACCACCGCACCGATCGCGGAGCCGGTCACCCAATAGGCATTCTTCGACATGCCCCGGATGGCGGAGGGCAGGTCGTCGTACATCCGCACCGACAAGAACGAAGCCGCCTGGACCACGAGCACGGGCACCCCCAACCGGGCGAGCATTCGACCGACCTGCACGTCCTCCAGCACCTCGCCACGCATCGCGGCATGCGGCCGGACCTGGCGGTACCGCTCTGCCCGCCACAGGACGAACTGGCCGTTGGTGAAACGAACGTGGCTCCTGCGCGAACGATGGACCACACCGAACGGGATGGTGGCGAGCAACAGCCACGGCACCCAGAACAAGTAGCCCGGCTCGAGCCCCCTGCCGGGGAGCATCTTTGGAAAGCCCGTGACGACCGGATAGCGGTCCTCGAACTCCGCGATCAGCGACCTCAGGGACGCCCCGAACTCGGGGCCCGGGCGCGTGTCGGCATCGAGGAACACCCACCAGTCGGCATCGCCGGCTTCGGCGGCCCAGGCGAGCGTGTCGCAGGCATGGTTCTTGCCCGTCCAGCCTTCGGGCAGCGGCGCGGCAACGACCACGCGGGCACCCAGTTCGCGAGCCACGTCGGCGGTGCCATCGTCGGACGAATCGTCGCACACCCAGACCTCTTCGACCTGTCTGATGAGGTTTGGGAGAAGCAAGCGAAGGTTGGCGGCCTCGTTCCTGGCCGGGATGAGGACGGCCAAGCGGGCCGTGCCCGGGAGCCGTTTCGGGCGGGGCATCAGCACCCAGTTGGTGACCGAGACGATGGCCAGGTAGGACCACACCACCCAGATCAGGACGTCCACGCGCCGGAAGCTTAGCACTTTGCCGTGGCGGATCGCGTAGTCTTGGGTGGCGTGCGATCCCTCGACCCCGTGCTTCGGCTGTACCTAGCGCTGGTCGCGTTCTCCATCCTGGGGAGCGTGGCCGAGCGGGCGTTGGGTGTGGATTCTGGTCCGATCAAGCCGATCGCTTCGGCGGCGACTCTCCTTGCGGGCTTTGCCGCAGTGGCGCGGCAAGCGGGGCCGATGGGACGGTGGCCGATCGTGTGGTTGTTCGGGCTGGGCGTGGCCGTCGAACTCGCTGGGGTGCATACGGGTGTGCCGTTCGGGCGATACAGCTACACGGGCGCGTGGCCCCCATCGGTGGACCTCCCCTCGGGCGAGTCGTTCCCCCTGTTGCTTCCGTTCGCTTGGACGATGATCGTCGGCGCGGCGATGTTGGCGATGCCTGCTCGATGGCCGGTCGCGGGGCGTGTCGTCGGCGCGGCCGTACTCGCCACCGCCGTTGACTTCGTGATGGAGCCCGTCATGGTGCGCGAACTCGGCTATTGGGTGTGGCACGATCCGTTTGGCCCGTTCATCGCCCCGCTGGCCAATGCGGCGGGCTGGCTGGGCACGAGCCTCGCCGGGGCAGCCGCATGGGGCCGATCGAACCCTTCTGACCGCCGCGCGCCGGTGTTGGTTCTTTCCGGCCACCTTGCGTTGATGGCGACGATCGGAAGCTTGGGCGGGCATTTGGATCTGGCGCGAGCCGCCCTGGTTGCCGGTGCAGCCGCCCTCGTTCTGTGGGCATTCGCCGAATGCCGCAACGCGTGCTGACGATTGCATGGGTCGGGGTGTAGACCGATCCATGCGCAAACACTTCGTGGTGGTCGGTGCCGGTCTTGGCGGCTTGGCGACCGCGTTGCGCTTGGCTCATGCCGGGCATCGCGTCACGGTTCTGGAGAAGAACGGATTCGTAGGCGGACGCAACTCCCGAATGAGCGTCGGTGAGTGCCGATTCGACGGTGGGCCGACCTTGCTGATGATGCTCGACCCGTTCCGCAAGCTGTTCGCGGACGTCGGCGAACGGTTCGAGGAGCATGTTCCCATCACGCTGTGCGACCCCGGCTACCGCGTGTTCTACCACGATGGGTCGCGGATCGAGGGCACCCCGAACGTGGCCAAGATGACCCGTCAGATCCGCGAGATCGCTGGCGACGAGGAGGCCGACCGCTACGCCGGATTCCTCGGCAGCTTGGGCGAACTGTATCGCGACGCCATCCCCAACTTCGTGCGCAACGGCTACACGCGGCCCACGGATATAGTCGCCCCCGCTCAGCTTGTCCGCGTGCTCAAGCACAGGATGTTGGGCAACCTCGCCAAGCGGGTCGAACGCACGTTCGACGATCCTCGCCTGCGCATGCTGTTCAGCTTCCAGACGATGTATCTCGGGCTTTCCCCTTACGATGCGCCTTGGGTGTACGGAACGCTGGCGTACATGGAGTTCGGCGAAGGCATTTGGTACCCCAAGGGCGGGTTGCCCACGATCACCGAGAAAGTGGCCGAGTTGGCCGAAAACCGGGGCGCCGAGATTCGCTTGAACTGTGCCGTCGCGAGCATCGCTGGACGCAGCGTGACGCTCGAATCGGGCGAGACGATCGCAGCCGATGCCGTGATCGCGAACGCCGACCTTCCCTACACCAAGGATCGCTTGGAGCCTCGTCGCTCGCGCAGACGCTACCGGAACTCGTGCAGCGCCTACCTGATGACGCTCGACTACCGGGGCGAACTCCCAGGCCTGCTCCACCACAACATCTTCTTCGGCCGCGACTTCAAGGCGAACCTCGACGACCTGTTCCACCATCACCAATTGCCCGAAGACCCGGCGTTTTACGCGTGCGTGTCGAAGCGATCGGACCCCGAGGTGGCCCCAGTGGGTCGGGAGAACCTGTACCTTCTCGTTCCCTGCCCGAACCTCCGATTCCCTTGGAACGAAGACGCCGCTCGGACGCTTCGCGAGAAGGTCTTCGCTCGACTGAGCGATGAAGTCGGCTTCGATCCCGGTCGCGTCGAAGGGATGGCGGAGCGGACACCCGCCACGTGGCAGACGGACTTCAACTTGCACGAAGGCGCCGCGTTCGGCATCTCCCACGACTTGTTCCAGAGCGCGTTCTTCCGGCCTTCGAACGGGAGTGCGACACCGGGGGTGTATTACGTCGGCGCTTCGACGATGCCGGGCAACGGTCTGCCCATGGTGCTGATCTCGGCCGAACTGGTCGAGCGTCGGATGGCCGCCGATGGACTCCTCCAGTTGCCCAACAGGTCGCGCACGAGCGACCACTTTCTCGCGGAGGCGAGGCCTTGACCCAGCAGGATCGGGGGATCGTCGGGCGAGCCGTCGGCGGCATGATCCGCCGCTCGGTGCGCCGATCGTTCCGTCATGTGCGATGGCGTCCCCCGTTGCGGGCGCCCCAGCCACCGTGCGTGTTCTACGCGAACCACCACGGCTGGTTCGACGGCTACCTGATGTATTGCGCCGTCACGCGGCTCGGGGTGCCTTGCTTGGATTGGATCCAGGAGTACGAGACGTTCCCACTGTTCGGACACGTCGGCGGACTTCCGTTTCCCAAAGACAAACCCGAGGTCCGCGCGGGCACGATCCGCAAGACGATCCGAGCCATGCGCGAGGGCACCTCGCTGATTCTGTTCGCCGAGGGCACGTTGCACTACCCGCCCGAAGTGCTGCCGTTCGGACGCGCGTTCGACCTCGTGGCCCGGTCGGTGCCCCGTGCGAGCCTGATCCCCGTCGCCATCCGCTACGAGCACGCCCTGCACGAGCGGCCCGAGGCCTATCTCGCGTTCGGGGAACCCCTCGGGTCGGATCGAACCCGCACGCGAGCCAGGGAGGTCCTTGCGGACCTTCTCGACGACTTGGCTTGCGACATCCGCCGAGGCGCACCTTTCGAGACGCTATGCCCTGGCACGCCATCCATCAACGAACGCTGGAGTTGGAAACGCCCATGAACGAGACCTTTGCGACCCCGGAAGACTACGCGCGGTGCGAGCGCATCCACCGTCAGTTCGGCACGACCTACTACTTCGCCACCCGAACGTTCCCCAAGGCTGTGCAGAACAAGGTCCATGCCGTGTACGGCTTCGTCCGAGTGCCCGACGAATGGGTGGACAACCCGGGACCGCTCACCCGAGCCGAGGTCGAACGGCATCTGGACGACTGGCGCAGGCAATTGCTCCTCGGGCTAGAGGGGCGACGTCCGGACGACGGCGTGATGCGGGCCTTCGTCGACACCGTGCGCGATTGCGGTATCCCGGTCGAGGAACCCCTCGTCTTCCTCGACGCGATGCGGCAGGACCTGGACCAGGTGCGGTACGAGACCTACGAAGACCTCCAGCAATACATGCGCGGCAGCGCCAGCGCCGTCGGTGCGATGATGGATTCCGTCATGGCGGACGAGCCGAACGCCGCGCGAACCCATTGCGCCCACCTGCTCGGCGAGGCGATGCAGATGACCAACTTCCTTCGCGACATCGGAGAGGATGGCTTGCGCGGGCGGATCTACCTGCCGAAGGAAGACCTGGACCGATTCGCGGTTTCGGAGGGGCAAGTCAGGGAGGGCCGGTTCGATCCCGCATTCCGAAGACTGATGGAGTTTGAAATCGCTCGGACGCGCGAACTCTATGCGCAGGCGGACGAGGGCATTCCTCAGTTGCCGCGCAGAACTCAGCGCGCAATCCTGCTGGCCCGTGTGCTCTACAGCCGGATTCTGGATCGGCTCGAAGAGCAGGGGTGCAACCCGTTCCTACGCCGTGCACGCACTAGCAGAGCCGAGAAGCTCGGGGTCGCGATGCGTGTTCTGTTGGCTCCGGGCAGTTTCTTGAACGACGGAAAGGACACTTCTTCCACCCGTGGGGATATCATGGGCGGCAAGCATGTCCGATGCCGCCGTGCCTGAACGCCGTTCGTCGCGCCCTTGGGGGTTCGTCCCGCTTCTCTACTTTCTCGAAAGCATCCCCTATGTCGTCGTCACGACGATGTCGGTGGTGATGTACAAGAAGCTTGGCGTCGGCAATGAACAAATCGGCCTTTGGACCAGCCTGATCGCATGGCCCTGGACGCTCAAGATGCTGTGGGGGCCGATGGTGGATGTGAACTCCACCAAGCGCAAGTGGATCATCGGCACCCAGATGCTCATGATCGTGGCGATGGGCTTTGCCGCCTACGCGATCGGTTTGCCCAACTTCCTGGCCGCAACCTTGATCTGTTTTGTCGCGATGGCCATGTTCTCGGCCACGCACGACATCGCCGCCGACGGCTTCTACCTGTTGGCCCTGGGCGAGAAGGATCAGGCGTTCTTCGTCGGCGTTCGGAGCACGTTCTACCGTCTCGGGACCATCTTCGCCAACGGCTTTTTGGTGTACATGGCGGGCCAGTTGGAGACCATCACCAACGCGACGCGGTTCATCACGGTCGAGAACCACCGGGCGTTCGTGGCCGAGCATCCCGCCGCAAACCCGCTGGTGGGACTCTGGTACGGCATCGCGGGGGTCTGGGCCGGCTTGGGCGATGCCGTCGGCAACTTCCTCAAATCGCTCTACCTGCTGGCCGCGCCGATCGTGCCGGATCAGATCCCGCGCGCGTGGTTCGTGGCGCTCTCGTTCGGCATCGTGGTCTACGCGTTCGCGTTCGTCTTGAACCTCTTCGCGATGCCGAGACCCGCCGCGGACCGGTTGCGAAAGCCAACGATTTGGATGCATTTGCTGGGCGAGTTTGGACAAATCCTGCTTATGGTCACCGGCATCCTACTGTTCGCCCAGCAGGTCCACTTGCTCTACAAGGTGCTCGAGTGTGCCGTCACGGGCCGCTGGAGCGTGTTCGAGGCCGAGGTGCGGCCCCTGTTCAACCTCGGCACGATTGTGGGGACGCCTTTCTGGTTGGAACAGGGCGTCGCGATGGCCTGGGTAGGCGGCGCATGGTTCTCGACGCGGCAGCTGTTCGGCAAGATCGGCATGGGTCCGGCGGCGAAGTCGTTCTTCGCACAGAACAAGATCGGCTGGATTCTGGCTTTCGTGCTGTTCTATCGTTTCGGCGAGATCATGATCGGCAAGATGTCGGGGCCGTTCCTACTGGACCCCGTCGAGAAAGGCGGCCTGGCCGTGCCCACTGCCACGGTCGGAACGATCACGGGCATGTGGGGCGTTTTGGGACTGGTCTTTGGGGGCATCTTGGGCGGAATGGTCATCGCCAAGTTCGGCATCAAGAGGTGCCTTTGGCCGATGGTGTTGGCCCTGAACGTGCCCAACCTGCTCTACGTTTGGGCTGCGGCGAACCTGCCGCAACGAGTCGCCGACGCACCGCAGTATACGCATCAGATGGTGCAGTGGCTCATCTTCGTGGACCAATTCGGCTACGGTTTCGGGTTCAGCGCCTACATGGTGTATCTCATGTTCATTGCCCAAGGGACCGAGTTCGAGACCTCGCACTATGCGATCGCGACGGGCCTGATGGCGCTCGGGGCGATGATCAGCGGCATCGTAAGCGGTTACGCCCAAGGAGCGCTGGCCAGCATGTTCCCCTCGGCGGGTGGCTACCTGCCGTTCTTCATCGCCGTCTGCTTCTGCACCATCCCCGGCATGATCACGCTGCTGTTCATCCCCATGGACCGTGCCGACATCCGCAAGGCGCCCATCGAACTCGATTGATCGGTGGGTTATAGTGATCCCTGATGCGCAGCGTTCCTCGGTTGGTGTACCTGGCAGCGGTCTTCGGCCTCTTGGTCGGTTGCGGAGGCAGCGGCGGCTCTTCGAGCGACGCCGTCCCGTTTGCGGGCTTCTATCGCGCCGCTTACAACCGCGCCGAAGGGACCGTGCTGGTCCATGTGCGCGACGATGGCAACATCGAGGTCGTGGTGAGCGACGGCGATCAGGGCACGTTCGCGGGTAGCGGACGCATCCAGGAGCACAACGGGCTGGACGTCGCGTGCACGGGCCCCGCCGGCCGCACGGTACGCGTCGTGGGAACGCTCAGCGGAACCGGGGCAGGACGCATCGCGCACGGCACCGTGGCGGGCGCGTTCGCGACCGCTTACACGGCGACGTTCGTGGCTGCGCCGGGGCGTTCGGTCTTTGAGGGCGAGTACGAGGGCGTATTCCAAGGCACGGCAGAAGGCACATGGCGCGTCGAGGTGAACGCCACCGGGCACGCCGTGGGCATGGTCCATCCCAGCACAAGCGGCGGTTTCGCGATGAGCGGCACCGTGGGTCCGACGGGCTTGACCACGATGCTCGGCTCGGACCCGACGCCTGCCGGGCAAGTCCGTTTCACGGGCCGGTTTGTTCTGGTGCCGGGTGGGGCGACAGCCGCCGGCGTTTGGACGACGGCAACGGGTTCGGGCCAATGGGCCGGTGGGCGGGCTGCGTTCGCGGTCGGCGAACCGAACTGAGTCAATCGCTCTCGTTGCGATCCAGCAGCGCTTCGGGTTGCAGCACGGTGAGGTGACGCCTCCGCATCTCCACCCAACCCTGTTTGCTCCACCGACTGAGGACGCGGATGGTGGTTTCCACCGTGGTACCCGCCATTTCGGCCAAGTCCGAACGAGTCAGAGGAACGGCGACGGTGGTGCCCGTCTCGTGTCGCACGCCGAACGAGTCGGCCAGCAGCAGAACCACCGAAGCCAATCGCTGCTCCACTTTGCCCAGCGTGAGGCGGGCCATCATGTCGTGGGCGCGGCGCAACCGGGGCGCCATGGTGTGCAGGACTTCGTCTCGCAACAGACCGTCGCTGTTGTAGAGGTCGCGCATGAGCCCGGCTGGCACCTTGAGATACCACGTGGGCGATACCGCGATCGCGGTGAGGGGGTAGCTGTGCCCCTCGACGACGGCCAGCAGACCGATGGTGTGCCCCGGCCCGGCGATGTCCACGGTCACCGCCGTCCCTTGGGCCGCCGTACGCACCAACTTGACGTAACCAGACGCCAACGTCGCCGAGAAGCGGCTTTCCGAACCTGCAAACCAGATGACTTCGCCACGATCGGCGTAGGCGACGAAGGCTTCGGTCAAGAGTCGCTCCCGTGACTCGCCTGCCAGTTTGCGGAACACGCCGCTATGTTCGATACAAGCGACGATGGAAGGGCGGTCAATGGCGTGGGGCTGCATAGCGGTTCTTGCCGATGGAACTCAGCAACTGGCGTGGGCGGGCAGCGCGCGCTTGGCCATCATCATGCGTCCCATCTCCAGGGCCCACAGGCCGATGGCGACCAGTTCGACGAACCCCGTCCAGCCCATAGGGATGAACGCATCTGGCTGATAGTCCGTCATCCACTCCAAGCCGACGCGCGCCGCATTGCCCAGATTGAGCAGGACGAAGGTCGCCCACAGTGCAGTGCGCTTGGATTCGTCCGTTCCGGTCAGCCGAGACACGACATGAATGCCTACACCGAGGATCATTTGCGAGATGAACCCGACGGTGACCGCGTGCCGGACCGCCCCGGTAAACGCGTGGGAAAACGGTGCGCCGATGGCGGCGAGGTGCAGTGGCTCAAGGGCCATCATCAGACCCGCGGCGATCATCCAGCCGTAGGCCGCACGGACGAACTTGTGCGAGCGTTGGGGCGATTGGGGCCGCTCAAGAATCCTGGAACTCTTGAGCAAAGCCACACCACCGATGAGGAACAGTGCGCCTCCACACGTATAGAGGTTGACCGACCCTGGCGCGAACTCCGACACAAACGCCACCCGCCACCCCACGATCCGGCACACCAACGCAGTGCACCACAAGCCCAATCCGGCCAAACCCCAACTCCGATACGCGGGCTTCCAACCGAAGCACGAGCCGAACTTGGCCAGAGAAACGCCGAAGATCATCATCGCGGCGAACCCCAAGAACTGGGCCTCCCGCATCACGGGAAACCAGCCCGCCACGAACAGGATCGAGGATTGCAGGTCGGCTTGGTGAGAAAAGTAGAAGACGAACGGCTCGGCTGCTGCGACGAGGGCGAGCCAGCCCAGCGACGAGAACACAAACGCCGACTGCCAGGTAAGGCCCTCGCCCGACTTGTGCCTGTTGACTTGAGTGTTCGTCATGAACAGAGCGACGGCGATGGCCTGGAACGCGCATGCCGCGATGCCGACGGGCATCCACACGCTGCGGTCCACGCGGACGAGCGGCTCAGCTGCGAAGCGAAGCAGCACTCCGGCCGCCATTAGGCCCAGCGACGCATATGCCAGCCGATGAAACGAGGCTGCGCGCGCCACAGAGGGACCATGCTGCTGCAAGGCGAAGCCCATCACGAACAGGCCCACCCAGCCGAACAACTGGGAGTTCGCGTGCGCCAGAACGTAGGGCGTCCACGCGCTGGCCGTATACGAACCGCGTTGTGCGATGCCGAACAGCGCCAACGCGCCGAGGAGGCAGCCGACGGTCAGCACACACGCGATGCCTGCGGCGAAGAAGGGTCGAAAGATCGCCACGGCGGCCTGTTGCCGGTCGAGCGGAACGGCCGAAGGGACGATGCGGAGCGGAGTCATCACACGAGCCACGACGGCAAGGATGGCTTGAATCGTCCGGGGATGTTATGACGCGCATCATAGGTGGCACGTCTACGGCCCACGACCAACCCCGGTCGGTACTTTTCTTGAGATTCTCATCCAGATATGACCACCGTCATAACCAGGCGCGCGGGAAGGGCGGACACTCTGGGCGTATGGCCACCCGATACGCCGTCCCGGGACGAGGACCGACCCAGAAGCCGAAGGGCGAAGCGCGCGTCGTCCGAACAACCGACAGCCCCAACTGCACCGGCGCTTGCGGCTGGCTCGCCACCGTTGTGGACGACACCATCGTCGACCTGAAGCCCGCCGCCGACTATCCGTGCCAGGAATACAACCCCCGAGGTTGCCTGCGCGGCATGTCCATGACCCACCTGATCTACGGGCCCGACCGCATCAAGAAGCCTCTGATCCGGACGGGTGCGCGCGGCGAAGGCCAGTGGCGCGAAGCCACGTGGGACGAGGCGCTCGACCACATCGCCGCCAAGATGATCCACATCCGGGACACCTACGGCCCCGAGAGCATGCTGCTGTTCAACCAGGTCGTGGGCACGGGCTACGTTCAGAAAGGCGCGCAGGTGCGCATGGCGGCCCTCCTCGGCATGTCGTTCGCCACGGCTTACGACTTCAACGGCGACATCTCGATGGGCTTCACCCACACGATGGGCATCGACTGCGTCGAGTGTGAAACCAAGAGTTGGGGCCACGCCAAGACGGCCATCTTGTGGTCGAGCAACGTTTTCCAGACCCGCATCCCGGACGCCCAGTTTCTCACCCGAGTGGCAAAGCAAAGGAACAACTGCAAGATCGTGGTGATCGACCCACGTTGCAGTCAGACCGCGAAGGGCGCCGATCTCTGGATCCCGATCAACCCGGGTACAGACGGCGCCCTCGCACTGGCCATGTGCCGCGTGGTCATCGAAGAAGGGCTCGTGGATTGGGAGTTTCTGAGGACGTTCACCGATTGCGCCACGCTGGTCCGTGAAGACAACGGCCGACGCCTCCGCGCCTCGGACGTGGGCCTGGGCGGCGACGACCAGTTCGTGGTGTGGGACGAGGGCCGGGGCGGCTTCTACGTCCTGCCTATGGACACGCTCAAGCTTCCCGACGACGTGCGGCCGGCGTTCAAGGGCGAACGCCAGGCCCTCACGCCCGAGGGGCCGGTCCAGGTCCGGCCCGTCTATGAGTTGCTCGAAGAGGAGATCCTCTTGGAAGCCTATCGTCCCGAAGTCGCGGCGAAGATCACCGACGTTCCCTCCGAGACCATCCGCTCGCTGGCTCGCGAGTACGCCACCAACCGGCCCAGTTCGATCATCATCGGCATGGGTCTCAACCACCGGCTGCACGGCGACCTGACCATCCGCGCCGTGCTGCTTCTGTCCGCTTTGGTGGGGGCGCACGGCAAGCCGGGCGAGTCGGTTTCGATCTACTCGGGGCAACACCACTTCCGGCTGGACGTGTCGTCGTGGTGGTTCCCGGGCGGCAAGCGTCCAAACGGCGTCCCGATGCACTACTTCGTGCTCGGGCGGCCCACCGAGACGATCAACCCGAAGATCAAGTTTCCCAAGAACGGGTTCAAGGCGCTGTTCGTCTCGCACGGCAACCCGCTGGTCACCGAGTTCAGCGACCCCATCAAGAAGGCGATCGACGACCTCGACTTGTTCGTGGCCATCGACTTCTCGATGACTCCCACGTGCGAGTACGCCGACGTGGTGCTTCCCGCGCCCACGTTCTGGGAGAAGAAGGAGTTGGTGGGCACGAGCTGCCACCCGTACCTTCAGATTCAGCAGGAGGTCCTGACGCCCCGTTACGATTCGCGCACGGAGATGTGGATGGTGCAGGAGTTGGTGAAGCGGGTGGACCCGTCGCTCGCGCACCACTTCGATTGCACCGAGGACGACGCCATCCGCACCATGCTCGCCAGCGGCGGCAAGGAAGTCGAAGGCATCACGCTGGAGCAGTTGGAGCAGGGCCCGGTTCGGCTCAAGGTCCACGACCCCGAGGTCGGCTGCGACGAGCAGTTCTTGGAGCACCACCTGTTCCCGCCCCGCGCGTATCCGTTCCCCGAGGGAGCGCAACGCGAGTTCCTCAAGACCGGGCGTATGGAGTTCTACAAGGAAGAGGACGTGTTCCAGAAGCTGGGCGAGTGCATCCCCGTGTTCAAGCCGGCGTTCTCGCACCTGCCCGAAGAAGACCAGAAGTTCCCGCTCTCGATCGTGACGCCCCACTCGAAGTGGCGGGTCCACTCGACGCACTCGAACAACCCGTTGCTCCTCAACGTGAACCGTGGCCCGGTGGTGGAGATCAACCCGCTGGACGCGCACATGAGGGGCATCGCCGACGGCGACCCCGTCGAGATCTACAACCTCAACGGCGCATACCGCTTGAACGCCTTGGTCACGGAGGCGATCAAGCCGGGCGTGCTTTGCGTGGACCACGGGTGGTGGGACCGCTACCTCGGCGGCGGCAAGTACCACAGCGTCCACACGCACCAGAAGGTCAAACCCACCCACGAGAACTACTACCTGCCCGCGGTCTACGCGCCGGGGCAGCACTGGAAGGACACGCGGGTGGATATCCGGAGGGTTCAGGGCTGATGGCACGACTTGCGATGCTCGTGGATTTGACACGCTGCATCGGCTGCGACGCCTGCACGCTGGCGTGCAAGCAGGAAAACGGCACGCCGATGGACACGTTCTTCGCCCGCGTGATCAACGTGGAATCGGGCACTTACCCGAACGTCAAGCGCTTCTACTTGCCGGTGCTGTGCAACCACTGCGACGATGCGCCCTGCCTCAAGGGCTGCCCGAACAAGGCGATCTTCCGCAGGCCGGACGGTGTGGTGCTCATCGACCAAGACCGGTGCAAGGGCACGGGCGCATGCGTCACGGCATGCCCTTACGGCAACGTGTATCTGATCCGCAAGGATCGTTGGTACCTGAACGAGGATGAGGCCTATGAACGCGATTACGTCAAGCCGCGGTTGCACGAGCAAGTCGCCCGCAAGTGCACGTATTGCGTTCACCGAGTGGACGAGGGACTCGACCCCGCTTGCGTGGTCGCCTGCCCGACCACGGCCCGCATCTTCGGCGATTTGGAAGACCCCGCGAGCCCGGTGAGCAAGTACATCGTCGAGCAGAAGGAAGAGACCCATCGCGAGCCTTTCCACCTGTTGCCCGACGCCCAGACCAAACCCGCGACGTGCTACCTCGGCCCGATGGCCGATCAGTCGGTTTCGACCCTTGGAGGTCGCGCGGAGCCGCCGATCCATGACCGTGGGTTTGTGGAGGCCCAACGATGAAACGCCTGCTCTTTGCCTCTCTGCTCGTCGTCTCGAACCTTGTGCTGGCCCAATCGCGCCCGTTTGCGAACACGACGTGCGCGGGATGCCACGGTTCGCAGGGCGAGGGAGACATGGGTCCCGCGATCGCCAAGACCCAGCTCTCGAACGAGGAGTTCCTGCGGATTGTGCGCAACGGCAAGGGCCTCATGCCAGGAACTTCGTCGTCCTCGCTCTCCGATGCCGAAGTCGAGGCCATGCGAAACGAGCTGGCCGACATGGCCGATCTGGCATTGAAACCTCTGGCCGTGGATGGGAACGATACGCCCCGCCCCGCTGGCGACGTGTTCTCAACCTCGACTTGCGTCGGATGCCACGGCATGAAGGCCATGGGTGGGCTGGGGCCGCCAATCGTCAAGACCAAGCTGACCGAGGGCGAGTTCTTGGCTATCGTCCGCAAGGGTCGAGGCATGATGCCCGGCACCCCGGCCAAAACGCTGCCCGACGACCAAGTCAAGGCGATGCGTATCGAGTTGCAGGGCATGGAGTGGGACGAGTCGCAGATTCCGATCGCGTTCAAGGTCGGCTCGTTGCTCACGACGCGCAACATGGCGATCTTCTTCTCGTTTGTGACCCTGTTCGCGACCGTCTTCGGCATCCGCGTCCTGGCGTACTGGCTGGGCAATGCGGGGTTCAAGGGCTTGCGGCCCAAGATCGCCCGTTTCGGGTGGGGCAAGGCGGCATGGGTGTTCTTGCGTTCGCTGGTCGTGGACGGGTTGCTGGTCGCGAGCCTTTACCGCACGAACAAGGCGCGGTGGCTCAAGCACGGGCTGATGCTTTACGGCTTTCTGGGCCTGATGCTGGGCGACGTGTTGATGCAGGTGGTCAACCCGCAGCGCGGCGACCTCGCCCCGACGCATCCGCTTAAGGCGTTTCTGCTGTTGTGTGGCGCGGCATTGCTCACGGGCGTGGTCTACGTGTTCTACCGCTACAAGACCGACCGCTACATCGACAACGGCTTGACGATGGGGCGCGACTTCCTATTCGTGAACCTGCTGCTCCACACCGTGGTGAGCGGGTTCATGACGATGGAGCTGAATCGGGTGGGGGCAGCGGGTTGGATCATGCCGATCTACCTCTACCACCTCGCTTCCGTGGGTCTGCTGATCGCCACCGCCCCCTTCACCCGATTCAACCACGTGTTCGTCGTACCGGTTCTGGCCGCGACGACGGCCGTTGTGGACGCGATTGTCGCCAGCGAGAAGGACCTGGGCTTTCGCCGCGAACCCTCGCCCGGACGCGACCACAAGACCCAACGCATCGCGCACGACCTGCTCTCGCGCGTGGACCCCGACAACGCCGACAACTTCCGCATCCGCTACTACCCCTAAAGAGAATCTGCCCATGTGTGAATGCCGCAACTGCAACCACTGCGACAAGAAGGACGACAGCCTGACCGTCAGCCGACGCAAGGTGATGGCGTGGTCCATCGGGGCCATCAACCTGGCCGTGTTCGGCGCCGTCTTCGGACCCGTGCTCGGATTCCTGGGTTCGCCGCTCAAAGCGCGGACGAAGAAGGAGTGGGTCCCCGTGTGCGGTCTCGACGAACTCGAGCCTGGCAAGACCAAGGAAGTCACTTACGTCGTGCGCGTCAAGGACGGTTACACGATGGCCGACCACCGCTACGCCTTGTTCCTCAAGCGCGAGGCGAACGAGGTGGTCGCCATCGACCCCGCATGTACCCATCTCGGCTGCAAAGTGCAGTACCAGGAGAAGCAGGGCCGCTACCTGTGCCCGTGCCACGGCGGCGTGTTCGATACCGAGGGCAACGTGGTGTCCGGGCCGCCCCCCAAAGCCCTCCTCCGTCACGCCGTCGAAGTCCGCGACGGCCAGGTGTTTGTGCAAAGGAACGCATAGGTCATGGCGCGAGAAGTCATCACACCCGAAAAGCCCGCCGACGTCACCCATCCGCCGATGGAGCCGGTGGAAGAGTTGCGCGTCGAGCGGCCCTCGTTGCGCGACTGGACCGACCTGCGCCTCGGTTGGTGGGGGTTCGTCCGCAAGAACCTGGACGAGCCCATGCCGCCCGGAGTCGGCTGGTGGCAAACGCTCGGCAACCTGTTGCTCACGTTGCTCATGTTCCAGTTCGTCACGGGATTTGCGCTGGCGATGTTCTATGCGCCCAGCCCGCAGAGCGCCTACGAGAGCGTGGTGCACATCACGACTCAGGTACCGCTGGGGTCGTTCGTTCGGGGCCTGCACGTGTGGGGTTCGACCCTGATCGTGGTGGTCACCGTGCTGCACATTCTGCGCGTGTTCTTCTGGGGCTCCTACAAGAAGCCGCGCGAACTCACGTGGCTGGTCGGCGTGCTGATCTTCAACGTGATCTTGGGCTTCTCGTTTACGGGCTACCTGCTGCCTTGGGACCAGAAGGCGTACTGGGCGACCGTCGTGGGCACGCGCATCGCAGCCACGGTTCCCTTTGTGGGGCACGACTTGCTGGTCCTCATCCGTGGCGGCGAGGAGGTCGGGGCGCTGACGCTCACGCGCTTCTACGCCATCCACGTGATGTTGCTTCCCGCAGCGCTCATGGGTCTCACGGCCATCCATCTGTATCTCGTGCGGCGGTTGCACATCGCCGGACCCGTACTGCCGCAGAAGGGCAAACCGGTGCCGTTCTTCCCCGTTCAGTTGTTCCGCGACGCCGTCGTCGTGTTGGTGGGGCTTGGCATGCTGGTGTATCTGGCGGCGGCGTTCCCCCCTGCCATCGAGGCAATGGCCGACCCGGCGGGCACCGACTTCAGCCCTCGACCCGAGTGGTACTTCCTGGGGCTGTACGAACTGCTCAAGATCATGCCGCAGGGCTTCGAGGTCGTGGCCACGGTGATCGTGCCGGGCCTGGTCAGCCTCGGGATGCTGTTCCTGCCGTGGCTGGATCGGTCGTCTTCGCGACACCCCGCGATGCGCGCCTCGATCATCGTGGCCGGAACGGCGGTGTGCCTGATGATCGGCCTCATGACCTTGAAGGGCATTCTCGAGACGCCGCCGCCGCACGGCGAGTCCCATTCCGAACCCGCACAAACCCACGCGATGCGCGTAGAATAGAAGCGACAACCACATAGCGTTGGCAAGGTTTTGCCCGCTGGGGGAGCCCGTAACGGGCTGAGAGTCTCCGAGGCAGACGCGGAGTGACCCCTGGAACCTGATCCGGTTCGTACCGGCGTAGGGATTGCGGAGCGACGCGCGTGCCCCAAGCAGGCCGTCCTCGCAATCGAATGCGATGGCGGCCTCGTTTGCGCTTGGGGATACCACTCATGAGAAAACAAGCCTTCACGCTCATCGAACTGCTCGTCGTGATCGCCATCATCGCGATTCTGGCGGCGATGCTCTTCCCCGTCTACGCCCAGGCCAAGGAGTCGGCCCGGAGCACCCAAGACCTGAGCAACGCCCGCCAGATCGGGCTGGCCGTGCGAATGTACGTCGCCGACCACGACGACACGATGCCCATCTTCTACGCCTACAACAGCCAGCCGCCGGCCTGGCAACCTGGCCACAAGGGAGTGGAAGTCGGCCTGTTGCCCTACACCAAGAGCCAGGAGATCTTCCGCAGCCCCCTCGACAACGGTGGCCCGTACACAGCGCAGGACGTCCCCGGCGCGACCACCTACTGGGCCGCTTACGGCAGTTCCTACCGCTTCACGCAGTGCATGTACACCGTCGTCGCGGGCGAATCCACGGGCAACAACCAGCCCTACGACTTCACCCGCGTGGTCACCGATTCGGGCGTCGAATTCCCGACCGAGACGAGGATCATGCGTCTGGAGATGTTCCCCTTCTTTAGCCGCGCGGTGGACACCGACTGCGCTCGATACGGTTACGACTGCGAGCCGCCCTACAACTACTACCGCCAGTGGGGCTCGCGCGCGGGCTCGATGATCTTCTTCGACGGGCATGCCAAAAACATCTCGTCGGCGGGGGCGTTCGACCAGAGCCGCGTAAACCCCGAAGGCCGACGCTCCGGCGAGGAGAACCCAGACTCGTGGTCGGGCACGTGGTACGGCGCGTGCGACTGACTTAGGTCCCTCGTGCGCAACCCGGTGGGGCGGCGGCGAGTCCTAGCATCATGAAGCGCTGGGGCTTGCTGCCGCTGATCTTCCGATCGCTCCGGTCGAGACGCCGCGCCGCTTGGGTTGTCGGCGTCTTGGCCTTGGCGTATCTGGTGTCGCCGATCGACCTGCTTCCCGATCCCCTGTTGGTGATTGGTTGGCTGGATGATTTTGGTGTCGCCGCGTGGGCACTGAGCGAAGTTCTGGCTCTGCGGGGAACCCGAACCGCTGAGGAGCCCGGCCAGACTTTCCGGGCGTCTGGAAGCGGACGGTAGGGCTGATGTCCCCTTCGACACCGCGCCGCCATTGGCTACGGCAAACCGAACGAAAGGCGGCGCGGGCTCAGGGTGACGAAACCTCCAACCGTCACGCTGAGGAGCCCGGCCCGAGGTCCCTTCGCATCTGGGTAGGCGGGTGATGCCGGGCGTCTCGAAGCGGACGATAGGGCAGATGTCCTCTTCGACACCGCGCCGCCATTGGCTTCGGCAGACCGAATGAAAGGAGGCGCGGGATCAGGGTGACGAAACCTCCAACCGTCACGCTGAGGAGCCCGGCCCGAGGTCCCTTCGCATATACGTAGGCGGTTGATTCCGGGCGTCTCGAAGCGGACGATAGGGCAGATGTCCCCTTCGACACCGCGCCGCCATTGGCTTCAGCTGGCCAAACGAGAGGAGGCGCGGGCTCAGGGTGACGAAGGGGCGCGTTCTGGGGCAATATGAGAACCTCATGGCACCTACCGTTTACATGCTGAGAAACCGCGCTGGCTTTCTCTATGTCGGAGTCACCAACAACATGAATCGTAGACTTGGGGAGCATTTGGATGGCGCATCGTCATACACTGCTCGTTTTGGGCCGTGGAGCCTGGTATGGATGGTGGAATGTCAGGACTTTCAAAGCGCGATCACCCTTGAGAAGCGGCTCAAGGGTTGGAGTCGGGCCAAGAAGCAGGCGCTGATCGACGGAGACGCGGAGGTCTTGAAGAGACTCGCCAAACCGGGTTCTCACAAGAGCGAGAGTGACTAGCCTCTTCCGTCACGCGGAAGGAGCCCGGCCGGACCTTCCGGGCGTTTGGAAGCGGACGTACGGCTGATGTCCCCTTCGACACCGCGCCGCCATTGGCTTCGGCAGATCGAACGAAAGGGGGCGCGGGCTCAGGGTGACGACCTGAGCAGGGAACGAGCGGGCACCGAACCATCGTACAGGACGGAAGATGCTGTATCGTCTTCCTCGCGCTCTTGCGCTCTCGGCGCTGGCCCTTGCGGCCAGCACTTTCGCCGACCCCATCGACGACCTGATCCAACGAGAGATCGAGACCAAGAAGATCCCCGGCGCGGCCGTCCTCATTCTCAAGGACGACCAAGTGGTCAAGCGAGCCGCGTATGGCCTGGCCGACGTGGAACAGCAGGTCAAGATGACGCCCGAAGCCGTCTTCGAGTCGGGCTCCATCGGCAAAACGTTCACGGCCACCGTGATCATGCAATTGGTCGAGGAAGGCAAGCTGAGCCTCGACGACCCGATCGCCAAGCACCTGGGCGACAAGGTGCCCGAGAAGTGGCGCGCGAACACGGTCCGCCACCTGCTGGCCCACCAGAGCGGCATCCCCGAGTATGCCCTCGTCCCCAGCCTCGGGCTGGTCGAGACGTGGACGCTCGACGATTGGTGGAAGAAGATGGCCGAGTTGCCGATGGACTTTGCCGTCGGCGCGCGGTTCGCCTACAGCAATTCGAACTACCTGCTGCTCGGCCTGATCGCCCAAGCCGTGGCGGGCGAGGACATCAACGCCCTGCGCACCAAGCGCATCTTGGAGAAACTCGAACTCAAGAGCTCGCTGGTCGAGGACGCGCGGCGCATCGTGCCGAACCGCATTCCCGGCTACCTGTTGCTGCCCAACGGCATCGCGCGCGGCATGGCGATCCCCCACGTTTACGGCGACGGCAGCCTGCTCAACACGCTGGAGGACCTCGCCACGTTTGAGAAGGCGTTCCGCGAAGGGCGGCTGGTCAAGCCCGAGACGCGCGACCTGATGCAGACCGCCCAGCGCACGACCAACGGACGCAAGACGGGTTACGGCTTGGGCTGGATGGTCCGCGAAGTGAACGGAGTCCCCACGGTCTCGCACGGCGGCAACACGGGCGCGTTCTCGAACAGCGTGTTCACCGTGCCCAGCGAGAAGCTGACCATCGTCCTGACGATGAACGTGCACAACCAATCGGGCGACGGCCTGGCCCAACGCATTGCGGAGCACTACGCGCCCGCGCTTGCCCCGATCGCCTACAAGGAGTCGCCCGACCCCGACCCCGCGCGCACGGAGAAACTGCTCAAGTCGGTCAAGGCGCTGACCGCCGGCGAACTCGCCTCCGCCGACCTCGACCCCGACTACTTGGAGCGCCTCCAAACCGCTCGTGGTCGCATGGGCCTTGGGGCGTTGGCGCGGTTCCGCTCGGTCGAGTCAATGGCGTTCCTGAATCAGGAGAAGGCCGATCCCGACACGCTGCTCCGCTATCGGACCAAGGTGGACGGCAAGTCCGTGTTGCTCACGCTGGTGGTGACGTCGGAGGGCCGGTTGTTCCAAGTCGGTTTCCGCGACGAGGGGTGAGCGGTATAACCAGCGTATGGACTGGCGCGAGCGGCTGACAGAGATGTTGCCCGTGATGGGGCACCGCAACTGGATCATCGTCGGCGATGCCGCGATGCCGAACATGGTCGGGGTCGAGACCCACGCCACCGGCGAGCCGCTGACCACCGTGCTCGACGAGGTGCTGCGTCAGATCGCCGGATGCGGCCACGTCAAGGCCCTGTGCCGATTGGATGCCGAACTCGACCACTTGGACGACTTCGCCACGCCCGGCGTCAGCGAGTTTCGAGCCGAGATCGTCCACCGGCTGGCCGGACTCCAGGCCGTGGCCGTGGACCACGCCGACCTGCTCGAAGAAGTCTCCGAGGCCGCGAAGACTTATGCGGTCGCGATGTTCAAGACCGAGTCGCGGATCCCCTACACCAGCGTTTTCATCGAGTTGGGCTGCGGCTATTGGTCGGAACAGCAGGAAGCCGCATTCCGCGAGGACTGGGATTGACCGTCTTGCTCGCGAGCGCCTCGCCGCGCCGCGTGGCCATGGTGCGCTCGCTTTGGCCGGATGCCGAAGCCCTGCCCGCCGACGTGGACGAGACCCCCTTGCCCGCCGAACGCCCCTGGGAGACCGCCGAGCGGCTGGCCCGCTCCAAGGCCGAAGCCATACGGCAAACAAGGCCCGATGCGCTCGTGATCGCCGGCGACACGGTGGTCGCGTTGCGCACCGCAGATGGGGACCTGCAACTGGCCAAGCCGGGAGACGCCGACGACGCCAAGCGCATGCTGCGCCTGCTTTCCGATCGGGAGCATCGCGTGATCTCGGGGGTGGCTGTGGCCTCGCCAGGGGGCATACGGTCGTGCTACGCGACGACGACCGTGCGGTTTCGCAGGTTGGACGATGCCGAGATCGAAGCCTACGTGGCCACGGGCGAACCGCTGGACAAGGCGGGCGCCTACGCCATTCAGGGCGGCGCTTCGCGGTTTGCCGAATGGACGCTGGGCTCGTTGACCAACGTCATCGGGTTGCCGATGGAAGCCCTGCAGCAGATGGTCGCGGGCACGTTTCGGGTCTGAGCGGCGTTCCAATCCCAAGGCGTGGCCGACGACGGGTATCCTTCTCGGGTCCTAGAGTCGGTTCGGCTGTCGGAGTCTGCATGAACAAGTCGCTCATCCCTGCAATCGTTGCCCTGCTGGTCGGAGTCGTCGGCGGGTACTTCATCGGTTCCCGAAACGCAGGCGGCCCCGCCAGCGGTCTGATCGGTACCGTCAACGGCGAGGCGATCACGTCTCCCGAGTTCCTCGCCCACGTTCGCAAGAAGGGCGAAGTGACGGCCATCATCCAGGGTCGTCCGGTGACGCAGGTCCCGGTGGCGGGCACGGTGGGCCTTCTCGCTCTGGAGGACTTGATCAAGCAGCGGATCATCTCTCAGATGGCCAAGGACGAAGGCGTGTGGCCAAGCGAAAAGGACGTTCTGGACGAGCTCAATCTTCGCAAGGAGAAGAGCCCGCGGTACGTGGCCGAGCTGAACCAGAGCGGCTTGACGCTGGACATGATCAAGCACGGCATTCAGCTCGACCTTGCGTTCGAGAACCTGATCACCAAGGGCATCACGGTGACGATGGAGGACGTGGACAAGTACATCCAAGAGAACCCGAACTCCTTGATCGACCCCGCCAAGATGAGCCTGCAGTTCGTGTTCGTCCGCACCGACGCCGACCGAGGACCGGTTGACGCCGCCCTCAGCCAAGGTCAGCAGTTCGGTCAAGTCGCCGCCCAATTCAACGCCGACCCCGAGGCGCGCGCCGCACGAGGCGTGTTCCCCGCGCAGGATGTGGCGACCATCAAGCAGCGGCTCCCCGCCGAGGTATTCACCAAGATCGAAGCCACGCCCGAACTCCGCACCACCGAGTGGCTCAAGTTCGGCGACGGCTGGGCGAAGTTCTACATCGAGCGCAAGACCGATGCCCGCAAAGTGGAGCCCGACCAGACCATGAAGGACAATATGCTTCGCCAGTTGCGCATCCAGCGCGGCCAGCTCGCGAACGACGTTGGCCGGAAGGTGCTCGACCGCATCAAGACCGGTATCCGCGAAAAGAAGATCATCATTGACGACCAGGGTCTGAAGGGTCAATGGGATCGTGCGGCCGAGCGTCTTCTCGAGGAAGACAAGCTGTCCACCGGCACGACCAGCGGCTCGGGCGAAGCCACTACCACTGGAGCCACACCGCCTGCGACGGGCGGAACGACGGGCAACTAACGATCCCCGCCGGTACGAGTTGAAGGGACCCGCTTCGGCGGGTCTTTTCTTTGTGGGCATCTGCGCGGGCGGGCCACAATGGGGGGCGATGCACGCGTTGCAGGTGCTGGAATATTCCGCCATCCTTGAACGGCTCGCCCAGAGTTGCGAGACCGCAATGGGTGCCGACGCCGCCCTGCTCGTCCTGCCCGACTTCGAGCCCCACGAGGTTTGGCGGGGCCTCGACGAGACCGACCAAGCGGCCCAGCTAGTGGATCGCTTCCCGCCCCCCTCGCTGCACGGCGTCCGCGACCTGCGCGAAGCCATGCGCCGCGCGCGCAAAGGTGGCGACCTCGGCGGCATCGAGCTGTTCCGCGCAGGCATGGCGCTTCGCTGCATGGGCGAGTTTGCGCGCTACATCGAGGGCAAGAAGGACGTCGCGCCCTCCCTTTGGGAGATGGCACTCGGCATTCCGTCGCTGCCCGCTCTGGAGCGCAAGTTGACCTCGAGCCTGGATGCCGATGGCGAGGTGCTGGACTCCGCTAGCCCGCTGCTTTCGGACCTGCGGCGGCGCAAACTCGCCGCGGCGTCGCGCATCGTCGAACGCATCCAGAGCTACGTTTCGAAGCACCGGGACCTGCTCTCCGACCCGCTTTACACCGTCCGTGACGGGCGGTACGTCATTCCGCTCAAATCGGAAAACCGTGGCAAAGTGCCGGGCATCGTCCACGACACCAGCTCGTCGGGCCAAACGCTGTTCGTCGAGCCGCAGCCCGTGGTGGAATTGGGCAACGCATTGCGCGAAGCCGAAGCCGCCGAGCGGGAAGAGGTGCGGCGCATCTTGCTGGCGCTCTCGCGGGAGGTAGGCCAGCACGCCGAGGAGATCGCCTACGGCATCGGGCGCATTGGGGAGTTGGACTTGCGGTTCGCCAAAGCACGCCTGGGGCACCAGATGGGCGGCACGATGCCGGAGCGAGCGAGCGGCTCGTGGATCGAGATCGAAGGCGGGCGACACCCCATGCTCCGCAAGGAAGAGGCCGTCCCGCTCGACATCCACGTCGGCCGCGACCGTCCCTGTCTGCTCATCACGGGCCCGAACACGGGTGGCAAGACGGTCTCGATCAAGACGGTCGGGCTGTTCGTGCTGATGGCGCAATCGGGCATGATGGTCCCCGCAAGGCATGTTCGGCTCGGACCGTTCAGCCAGGTTTGGGCCGACATCGGCGACGAGCAGAGTCTGGCTCAATCGCTCAGCACGTTCAGCGCCCACCTCAAGAACATCGCCCAAGCGATCAAGGAGTTGAAGCCTGGCGCGTTGGTCCTTCTGGACGAGATCGGTGCGGGAACCGACCCCGCCGAGGGGGCCGCACTCGCCAAAGCCATCCTCTCGCACCTGCGGGACCACGGGGCGCGCGTGCTGGCCAGCACCCACTACGGCGAGCTCAAGGCGTTCGCCTACGAGGCTGAAGGGTTCGCCAACGCCTCGATGGAATTCGACGTGAAGACGCTGCGCCCGACGTATCGCTTGCTGATGGGCTCGCCCGGCGCCAGCCACGCGTTGCGCATCGCCGAGCGGTACGGCATCCCCAAGAGCGTGGTGGACGCCGCACACGAAGGGCTGGGCACCACGCAGCAGGAAGTCTCGCGGATGCTGGAAGAGCTGGAGACCGCCCAGCGTCAGGCTCGCCGAGCCCAAGGCGAAGCCGACCGGCTAGCCGCACGCCTACGCGATTTGGAGTCGAGCGCCGAGAGCAAGCTCGACGAAGCGAAGGAAGCCAAGCGAAAGGCCAACGAGGCCGCGCGCAACGCGCTTCAGGAGACCCTTCGCGAGCTTAGGCTAGAGGCCAACCGCATCTTCGACACGCTCAAAGCCGCCGCCGGACCGAAAGCCGCACAGCAGGCTCGCGAGGACTTCAAGGTGCTGCACGCCATGGGCGAGGAGGCGTTTGCGGCCTTCGAAGTCGAGGAGCCGACCCGAACCAAGCCCGCCGAACCGGTTGCCCTGACCAAGGGCGATTCCGTCCATATCGAGGGCTACGGCAAGGTCGGGGTGCTGCTCGAAACACCCTCGGGCAAGACGGCCAGCGTCCAAATCGGACCCCTCAAGATGCAGGTCGCGCTGGACAAACTGAGGCCGACCCAACCCGCCGACATGCCAAAGACCTCGTCCGCCGCGCGGATGGCGCTCGGGCGTGCGATAGCCTCCTCGACCGAAATCCACCTGCGGAACATGCGCTACGAGGACGCCCAACTCCAGTTGGACAAGTTCCTCGACGACGCCGTCCTTGGCGGGCTGCAAACGGTCCGCATCGTCCACGGCAAGGGCGAGGGCATTCTGCGCAAGATGGCCCACAGCGCACTGAAGCGGCACAAGGGAGTCAAGAGCTTTCGCGAAGCCGACGCCAACGAGGGTGGTCAAGGGGTCACCATCGCCACGTTGGCGTGACGTGGGTCCATAATCCGGTCATGTTCGTCCTCGACCCGGGTTGGACCAGCGCACTCCCCGACGACTTGCCGCCGATGCCCAGCCTTGTCTCGCGCGAAGCGTGGCAGGCTAAGCCGGGCAATGCCGCACTGATGAAGCGGCACCGCATCCGGAGCATCACGTTGCACCACACGGGCACGGCCCAACGACCCGACCTTTCGCTGGAGCGCAAGCTGTTCAACCTGCAGTTGTTCTCGCAACGCGAGGACCAACTGGCCGGTGGCCGCACCAAACCCGCCTGGGGCGACGTTCCGTACCACTTCTACATCTCGACCGATGGGCGGATCGGCGTTGGCCGCGAACTCGAGTACGCGGGCGACACCAACACGTCTTACGACCCCACCGGCCATGCGCTCATCGTCGTGGAAGGGATGCTCGATAGCGAGACGTTCTATCCCGCCCAACAGGCTTCACTCAGGCGTCTCGTGTTGGCATTGGCCGCGCGTTATCGGGTGCCCGGCAACCGCCTTGGGGGCCATAAAGATTTCGCCCAAACCGACTGCCCGGGCCAGAAGATCATGGACGAATTGCCGTGGTTGCGCCGGGCGGTTCGAGACATGTCCGACCGGAGTTGACCGGTTCAGGGCGTGCTCGGCGAAATCTTCGCATAGTGCGTGAAGCTCACCTCGCGCGAGCCCATCAGGGCGCTGAAACGCAGGGGGAACACTCCCTGAACGTCGTCGCGCACTTCCGCCTCGATCACGCGTCGCACTGAACCACGGGTGGCCACGATCAGGAACCGCTGGTCGTGGCCGGCGACCAGTTTCCAGCCGCTCGGGGCGTCCATCTTGAGCACGCCGTCCAGCCGGTTCCGGGTGTTCGAAACGAGGTACACGCTGAACTTCAACACGCGCTGGCCCTGCTTGGTGCGCTCGTCGCGGACGAGATTCAGTTCGATGGTGACGGGCGTCGTGACCTCGAAGCTCGTCCGGACCACGATCGGCCCCTTGGGGGTCTGGATCGTGCCGCGCATGATGCGCCAACCGAGCAAGGCCGAGTCGGCGATCCGGGTCTTGTAATCCACAAACGCGCGGCCCTTGCGATCGAACTTGGGGAACGGGACGGCCGTCATCAGGCTCTCCTTTTCAAGTAGCCCCTCGGTTCGCATCTCGATCCGCTCCAACCCGAGTTCATCGTTGCCCTCGAACGTGAGCCGGACCGGAATGTCCTCGCCGGGAACGACCTTGCGGAACCCAAGTTCGGGCTTCCACACCAAGCCTTCCGGAAGGTTGGTTCCCAAGTTGGTCACCAAGTTGACGGGTCCGGTCCAGCGTGGCAGGTAAGGGGCCAACGTCTGAGGGTCTCCGCCGAACGCATCCAGCCGAACGCCAACGGCGTTGCCCTCTCCTTCGGGAACCAGTTTGTCGCCCACCTCGTGCAACGTCAGTTCGATCGTCCAGGTGGTGTCGTCGGCTGATACGCCGTACTGAGCCGTCTTGGCGTAGGCGTCCGCCGGGAGCCAAGCGGGGCCCTCGCGCCGTGCCGCATCGAGGCGTCGCGACGTGACGACGGGGTCGCCGGAGTTCCACTCAACCACGATTTCCAGGTTGTCCGCACCATTGAGCCAGCCATCCCCTGCCAGATCCAGCGAGGCGACGAACTTCTTGTCCAAGGGGAGTTTCGCCGCTATGTGGAGTTGCTTGGGCTGCCATTGGAACCAACCTTCGACGCCAGAACCTGCACCGATCGGCTGCCACTCCTCGTTTGCGATCCGACCATCCAGTACCGGAGTCAGCGCCAACCTCAGGGGTTGCTCGATGGGCAGGGGCGCAGCAAAGGGCGCGTCCTGCACCGACAGCAAACAACCGACCAGCAAGAGAGAATTGGAAAGCATCGTCACACACGAACCGGCATGACACACCGGCCCCTATGGGACAGACGTTCCAAGCTACCGTTTCGGCGCACTCGTCTGGATCGTCGCGGTGACCCCTTCGAGCCCATCGGCTGCGGCGCGCACGCGGATGGTCCCGGGCTCGCGACCGGCTCGGACGATCACTTGGGCCAGACCGTTGAACAAGCTCCGCTTGAAGTCGGGCGGCACCGCCGTTCCGGCCAGCCGAACATCGCCCGTGAGTCCGCCCCAGCCTCCTACGTTTTGGACCACGACCGTCAAGCGATTGACCCCGGGCTTGATCCGGCCCTTCACGTCGAGGGCGTGGCTGATCTGCCAGTTCGTCGTCTTGCCAATGAGTTCGCCATTGAGATAGAGCCACCCGTTGTCGTTGATCGGCCCGATCTCGAGCAGCGTCATGTCCGGGGCCGCCTCGAAGGAGGCCGCGAACACCGCCACGGTGTTGGGCTGCCGCATTTGGTAGTCCGAGAAGTCGGCCACGTTCCACCCTCTGACGTCGTAATCGGCAGCGGTCTCCGGTCGGGCGTCGGGCGAACCCTCGACGACCTTGTACCGCCAGCCCGTCACCGGCCGTTGCGGGGCGACCGAGACCACCGTGTCCGCTTCGTGGCAACTCGGGTCGCCGTTGCCGACGCCCAGAATCCGCCCCGCACCTTCGATCTCGAAATGGACGAGGTTGGAGGCTGTGGGCACCGGTCGGCCCGCTGCATCCACGGCACGCACGTTCACCACGGCCGCATCCAAGCCGTCGGCGACGATCAAAGCGTGCTGGACGTCGAGGACGAGCCTCGTCGCCGGTCCGGTGGTCTCGACCACCGCCGTTTCGACCACGACGCCCTTGCGATAGCCTTTCGCCTCGAGCTTGCCGGGTGCGTAAGGCACCGACCATTCGGCGTGGCCGCCTTGCTCCACCTCTCGTATGCCTTGGCTGACCCCGTTCAGGAACAGCTCGACGCTCTCATGGTTCGTGAACGCCCACACTTCTATCGTCTCGCCTTCGCGTCCCGTCCAGTTCCAGTGCGGGAAGACGTGAAGGACCGGCTCGCTCGTCCACCACGCTCGATAGTAGTGCGTGACGTCCTTGGCGAAACCGCAGGTGTCGAGGATTCCGAAGTGGCTGTTGATGTTCGGCCACGCGTAGGGGGTCGGTTCGCCGCGATAGTCGAGTCCCGTCCAAACGAAGCCCCCGGCGAACCAGGGTCGTTCCAACGTGATGCGCCACCACTCTTCCGCCGATTCGCCCCAATCCACGCCACGGTGATCGTACGCCTTCTTGTAGCCCCTGTCCGGGTCGTCTTGGTAGATGCCTCTTGTGGTGACCGTGCTGCCGACCTCGCTGCCGTGGATGGGCTGCTTGGGCCGAGCGGCGCGGTAGGCGTCGAGGTCGCCTAGATTGTAGTTGAACCCGCGAATGTCCACCACGGCATTGATGCCCTTGAGTTCGCCGCCGTTGTTGGCACCAAACGTCACGGGCCGCGAGGGGTCGAGCCGGCGGACCTCGTCCATCATGCTCTTGGCGATCCGCTCGGATTCAGGAGAGCCCTGCGTGCCCCACTCCTCGTTGCCGATGGACCAGAAGATCACGCTGGGGTGGTTTCGGTCGCGCCGGACCAAGCGCCGCAACTGCGACATGGCTTCGGGCCCCGAGCCGAACATCCTGACCTCGTCCATCACGAGCATCCCCAACCGATCGCAAGCATCGAGCAGTTCAGGCGTCGGCGGGTTGTGGCTCGTTCGGTAGAAGTTGCATCCAAACTTCTTCAACTGTTCGACTCGATAGGCGTTGACGCGATCCGGGATCGCCACCCCGACGCCCGCATGGTCTTGGTGGTTGCAGGTGCCCTGAATCCGTAAGGGCATGTCGTTGAGAAAGAAGCCTAGGTCCGGGTCGAACCGGAACGTGCGGAAGCCGATCGCGTGCTCGACACGGTCGGTGCCGATCTCGGCAACGGCCGTGTACAGCGTCGGCGATTCGAGCGACCACCGCTTGGGAGAAGGCACTTCGACCAGGGTTCGTGCCTCCACCGTCGCGTGAGGCGGCACGCTGACCGAAACGGGTTCGGACGTGGCCACGACGATCCCGGCAGGGTCTCGGACGAAAGCGCGGAACGTCGTCTCGGCCGGGGTGTCGCCATCGTTGCGGACTTCGGACACCACTTCGACGCGCCCGTGTTCGGCGACCGACGCCAAGAAGGACGTGCCCTCCTCGACCAAGTGGACGGGCTCGGAACGCGTGAGCCAAACGTGGCGGTAGATGCCGGCGCCTTCGTAGAACCAGCCTTCCATGGCACTGGCATCCACGCGCACAGCGACCACGTTCTCGGTTCCGAACTTGATCATATCCGTCAAGTCGAACGTAGCCCCGCAGTAGCCGCTTTCGTTCCGACCCACGTAGTGCCCGTTCACAAAGACCATCGCGTCGCGAAAGATGCCGTCGAACGTGATGCGGAATCGCTTGCCCACGTCCTCCGCCGGCACGCCGAAACGCTTGCGATACCACCCCACGCTGGTCGCCGGAAAGTCGCGACCCACGGGCTTGTAACCGTGCATCATGTCGGCCTTTGGCTCGAACGGCAACTCGATGGCCCAATCGTGGGGGAGATCAACCTTGCGCCAAGCCCGGTCGTTGAAGCCCAGTCCAATCGGTCCGGCGTTGGTTCCCGCCTTCGCGAACGCACTGAACGAGCCCGATGCGAAGCCGAAGTCGAGCTTGGAGTCGCTCGCGTGGCCCAGTGCAAAGCTCCAATCCAGATCGAAGTTGATGCGCTCGGAATGGGACGGGGCGGGCGAAAGGGCCAACGAGGCCGAGAGGAGCAGGCTGGGTGCCATGACCTTCATCTTGTCACGGGCGCGCGCGTGTCTGCCGGACGGGTGGGACTGGTACAGTCGTTACCATGTTCGCCGCAGTCTTTCCGGGCCAAGGCTCGCAGAAGCCGGGCATGGGGCAAGACCTTCTCGACCTGCCTGCCGCCCGACGCGTTTTTGAGACCGTCAGCGAGGCCGTCGGCCGCGATATCTCCGCGCTCTGCGCTCAGGCCGACGAGGAGGAACTCCGCCAGACGCAGAACGCGCAGATCGCCCTGTTTGCTTGCGGAGTCGCCGCCTATCACGCTTTTCGCGAATCCGGTGGTGTCGAGCCTGCGGTATGCGCGGGGCATAGCGTGGGCGAGTATGCCGCGCTTGTGGCCGCGGGAGTCCTCGATTTGGCCGACGGCGCCCGCCTCGTGCAGCGCCGAGGACAGCTCATGGCCGAACTCGGCGACCAACGCCCCGGTGCGATGGCCGCGATCGTGGGCTTGGAACGCGCCGCCGTCGAGGAGGTTTGCCGTTCCGCATCGGGACCCGGCGTCGTTGTCATCGCGAACGACAACTGCCCAGGCCAGTTGGTCGTCAGCGGCGACCGTGATGCCGTGGAGAAGGCCAAGGAGGGTGCAGGCGCAGCGGGAGCGCGGATGGTGGTCGCTCTCAACGTGAGCGGCGCGTTCCACAGCCCGCTGATGGTGGATGCGGCACGCGCGATGGGCGAGGTGCTTCACAGCACGGCGTTCGCCTCGGGCTTTTTCCCCGTGATCTCCAACGTCACCGCAGAACCCGTCGAGGATTGCACTCGATGGCCCCACTTGTTGGAGTCGCAGTTGGAGTCCACGGTGCGCTGGACCGAGAGCATGCAACGCGCCGCGCAAATGGGCGTCACGCGTCTTCTCGAGTTCGGGAGCGGCAATGTGTTGTGCGGGTTGATGAAACGCATCGAACGCGGCATCGCAGCCCAGCCCGTGTTCGACCGGGAGACGTTGGTGCAAGCCTTGGGAGCCTAAGCCCATGTTCATCACCTTTGAAGGACCCGAAGGCAGCGGCAAGACGACGCTGATCGGCAAGCTGGCGCAATACCTTCGGGCGCAAGGGCGCGACGTCGTGGTGACGCGCGAACCCGGCGCGGGCCCTTTCGGCTCGGAGATTCGGCGGCTGTTGCTGGAAAGCGGCGACTTGCCGCCCACTTCGGAGTTGTTCCTGTTCCTTGCCGATCGCGCGTGCCACGTGGCCCAGATCGTCCGGCCGGCACTCGAGCGGGGCGCGATCGTTCTATGCGACCGGTACACCGATTCGACCCTCGCTTACCAAGGCTATGGGCGCGGCTTCGATCGCGAGCTGCTGCGCCGATTGAACGCAATGGCGACCAAGGAGTTGGTGCCCACGATGACCTTCCTGCTCGACCTTCCTCCCGCCGAAGGCCTGGCCCGCCTCACCCGCAAAGACCGGCTCGACGCCGAGACGATGGACTTCCATGAACGCGTGCGAGCGGGCTTCTTGACCGAAGCCGATCGCGCGCCGCACCGCTTCGTGATCGTGGATGCCACCCGCTGCGCCGAAGTCGTGTTCGATGAAGTCGCGTTGCGATTGGCCCAGTTAGTCGACGAAGACTAGGAAGCGGAGGCCACTCATCCGTGACCTCCGCCAAGGACCAGCCGGACGGGTCAGCCGCCGCTTACGGCATCGCCCTGATTGTCTCGGACCACAACGCTGCCACCGGCAAGCATCGTCGAGCCCGTATGGCTCGGCTTTGCCGAGACCTGGAACAATCGGGTTCCGGTGAAGTTCAGACGACCGAGTCGCTGAATCGCTAGAGTGACCGTTTGCTCGTGCACGTGGTTGTTGAACTCCAGAGTCACAGGCTCGGGCAGCGGCTCGGCACCGCGCCGAAACACGCCCACCAGAATCCCACCTTGACCCAGGCGTCCTTTGAGCGCCTCGAAACTGAATGCCAGGTCGACACTGCCGACGAACGTGAACGGTGTCTTGACCGTCACGTTGTAAGTCGCTTCAGCATCGTTTCCGAACGGGACGCCGTCTTCGTCCGCCACGAAGATATCCACGGGGTCGACGATGAGTTCGAAGGCCCCTCCGGCGGCGACGGTCAGCGTACAAGTGACGACCTCGGTCTCGACACCGTTCGTGCCTTGCACCACGATGGAGTAGACGCCAACGGGCGTTGCCGCCGTCGTTTGGATGGTCAGGTGACTGACTGTCTCGGTGGGCGTGATCGGGACCGGATTGAGGTCGAACGAGGCGGACATCGTGCTATGGAGGCCACTCAGCACGCTCAGCGCGACCGCATCGGACGATCGCTCGGAGTCTTGGTTATCCTCGCGAATGCCGATATCGAAGGTGGCCTCTGCACCGGGCAGAACGGTCGCCTGTCCACCGCCGCCCATCCTGAACGGGACTTGACCGGTCGCGACGACCAAGGTGGCGTTGCGGCGCAACGTATCCGTCCCGTCGGTAGCCGAGACGGTTAGGGTGTAGGTGCCGACTGGGGTCCCAGCCGACGTGATGACGGTCAACACGGTGTCGACAGGTTCCTCGCTGAGTTGGACGGGGTTCGGCTCGAAGGAAGCTTCGGCACCTTCGGGCAGCCCTTGAACCGACATCTCCACCATGTCGTTCGAGCGGTTCTGGAGCCTCGTTCGTGCCAAGTTGAACACGAAGTTGGCTGCCCCACCGGGAGCAACCTGCGCCACGCCACCCCCGCCGAGGGCAAAGCCGGCACCACCGCCGGCATCGGGCACGTAAGGCCTGCCCGACCCGCCGCAGCCAGCGAGAACCAAGGCAACGGCCGATCCGACGATCCAGGCAATCGCGTGTTTCATGTTAGTTCCTCACCGAGACGCCGAGCGTCAAAGCGATCTTTCCTTCGAGGGCAGAGGAAAGTCCAAAGCCCGTGGTGGCACCGAGTCCGTTGCTCAGGCCAAGCGTGAACGTGGCGCTGGGCGCCCCCTCGGCGGTGACTGGCCGATACCTCACGCCAAACCCAAAGATGGCCCGGCGCGTCCGGTCGCCGTCCGAGGTCAGCGAGTTGTTGCCCTGCACGATCGCGGTCACGTCCGCGACGGCCTCCCATCCCGCCTGAAACGGGGCAACGACACCCGCCGACACGCCCCAAAGGTTGCTGTCCTTGCGCATCGCGCCACGTGCGCCGACGACAAAGCGGTGCTTAGCCTCCCCCTGCGGCACCGTGTAGCTAGCTCCTGCGGTGATGAAGTTCTGATCCTGAGCCGGGGTGTCGGGGAAGCTCGCGCCCAAGCTGAGCGTCAAGCCTTCGACCGACTTGAGCGAATGCTTCGCGAAGACCTCGAAGTCGCGGCCGCCGGTTCGGACGGTGACTCCACCCGAAGTGGAATCGCCACGCGGAGCGCCACTGGCCCGAAACCCGACCTCCCAACCTTCGGACACGCCGTACCCGAATGCCCCCGAGGTGTAGGTTCGACCCTCGGCCCCACGGTGAAAAGCGAATCCGGCGTCGAAGCGGAACTTGCCCAACGAGACGGGAGCACCCGAATCCACGTTGACCAACTTGTCGCTGCTGGCAAACTGAGTGTGGCCGACCGACCCGAGGGCCAGGCCGACCGCCAAGACTGGGAATCGGAACAAGTTGTTATGCATGAGGCATCACCATGTGGAGAAAGTATAGCGACTGAGACCTCCGGCGCGCTCTGGTTCTATCCTAAACCCTGCGAAACTGGCAGGATTGGCTAAATCAGGACGGACCCAACATCGCCAAGACCGTCTCTCGCAGCTGAGCCGGACGGACGACGACAAACTCGACATCACCGTAGCCCAGCGCCAGGAGCTTTGCCGCAAGGTCCTGCCCCGCGGGAGCCCAAGCACGGACTTCTCCCCGATGAACCTCGACGGAGACCGAGAATGGGTCAACCATCGCTCGAACGGATGCCTCGCGCGGTGTTGCGATTCGCACCTCCTCGACCGCTCGATCCATCAGCGACGACGTCTTGCCGCAAAACAAGACGCCTTCGCGACCGATCACCGCCAGGGAATCGCACTGCTCGGCCACGCCCCAATCATCGGTCTCGATCACCACGAGCACGCCCTCGGCAACGCGCGCTTCCAACAGGGTCAGGAGACGACTCTTTGCCACCAGATCAAGCCCTGCGAACACTTCTTCGACCAGAACGATTCCGTCGGCATCCGAGAGGAGCGCGGGCAGCGTGGCCGCCAGACGCTGTTCGCCGTCGGACAAGCGGGCACGGGATGCGGCTCGGGATTCCCACAAGCCGAGTGCGGTGAGGGCATGGACCAACTCGGCGGGATCGCGCGCTCCGAGCAGTCCCTTCGCCCAGCCCTGAAGCGTGCCCCGAAAGCGAGGTAGCCGGGACTCCGCGGCAACCCAAAACCCATCGCGCGAGGCACCCACCTCTGATAGCCCCTTGCCCGTGTAAAGCGCCTCGATCAAGCGAGACCGAAGCGGACCCCGCAAGCCGACCAACGACGCCATGCTTCCCGCGCCGAGACGTCCACACGCGAAGTTCAGGCCGCCTCGGGTTCGTTTGTCGTGCATCGCGCCCTCAGGCCGGCAGGACCATCAATTCGCGTGGGAAATGCGTCAGCCGCTCGGGACCGTTCTCGGTGACCAGCACGTCGTCCTCGATGCGGACTCCGCCGAAGCCCTCGATGTAGACACCGGGTTCGATCGTCCACACCTGGCCGGCCTCGATCGGCTGGTCGGTGGTCGGGCTCAGCCGCCCGGCGTCGTGGACCAACGTGCCGATGCCGTGCCCCAGACCGTGACCGAAGTACTTGGCCAGACCCTTCTCGTCCAAAATCTGCCGCGCGAGGGCATCCACTTCGCGCCCGTTCGCGCCGACGACCAACGCTTCGACGCACGCGTTCTCGGCTTTGAGCACCTGGTCGTACATCTCGCGGTGCCGTGCCGAGGCCTCGCCGACGACGAACGTGCGGGTGATGTCGCTGATGTAGCCTTCCACGATGCATCCCAGGTCGAGCGTCACGAAGTCGCCCACCTCCAGCTTCTTCTCGCTGGCCGTTGCGTGGGGGCGGGCGCTGCGGATGCCGCTCACGGCGATGGGCTCGAAGCTGACCTTGGAGCCCTGACGCCGGAAGAAGAACTCGATCTCCAGCAACAGATCCCTTTCGGAGACGCCGGGCTGGATCATCCGGACCACGTGCTCCAGACATTTGTCGGCCAGCGCGCACGCCTTGCGGATTCGAGCAACCTCGTCGGGTGTCTTGATCATGCGCAGGGCCGAGATCAGGTCGTCGCCGGGAACCAAGGCGATGTCGCCGAATGCCGCCTGCCACTCCTCGACCGTGCCGTACACGACGTGGTTCTTCTCGAACGCTACCTGTGACAGGCCCAGGTCGCGGGCCTGTTGCGCGAGGAAGTCGGAAAGCTTTACGGGGTTGGCGTACACGGCCGTCGGCAGGTCGCGGACCTGCTCTTGACACTGGATGGCGTAGCGGCTGTCCGTGACGAACACGCCCTGCTCGGTGGTCAACACGACAAACCCGGAGGAGCCTGTGAAACCCGTCAGCCACTGCACGTTGGCCAAATGGGTCACGAGCAGGGCCGGGCAACCCGCCTCGACCATTCGGGCTTGGAGTCGTTGAATGTTGTTCATGAAAGGGTGTCTCGGATGAGGTTCTCGAGCGCCTGGAGAGCGATCACGTATCCATACGGGCCGAGTCCGACGATTTGTCCCACCGAGATCGGCGCGATCACCGAATGCCTGCGGAACTCCTCTCGGGCGTGAACGTTGCTGAGATGGACCTCGACGACGGGCAGGCGGACGCTGACCAGGGCATCGCGCAGCGAGATGGAATAGTGGGTGAGCCCGCCGGGGTTGATGACGATGCCGTCGGCCCAGCTGCGGTGCTCGTGGATCGTGTCGATGAGGGCGCCTTCGGAGTTCGACTGGAGGATGCGGACCTCCGCACCGAGGGCCTGAGCGGCCTCGCGGATGTCGTCGTCGATCTCGGTGAGCGGCTTCCGCCCGTAGACGTCGGGCTCTCGGAACCCGGTCATGTTGAGGTTCGGTCCGTGCAGAACGAGGAAGCGCAACCCTTTATCGGCCATCGAGAAGTTCCTTGAGCTTGGCAGGCGGAATAGCGTCCTCGGGGAGCAGTTCGGGGATGCCTGCGACGATCCGATACCCGTGCCCGCAGGCGTCGCAGACGAGAAACTCGCCCTGCTGCCGAAGCGGTGGGCGGCTCTCGCACAGCGGACAGGCGAGGAGGGCGAGGAAATCGGGGTCTATCACGGCCTGCAGCGTTTCGGCAGGATACCCGCGCACCGTGCGGGGGGCCACACGCGCCGCTGGCCAAGGGTCGTTGGGTGGGTGCATGACGCTCCGTGCCAAGGTCGCATGCTACTGGCCAGTTGACCTGATCACGGAGACTCACCAGTCGAGACCAAGGCAGAGGTCGTACACGTCGTCTGGTGTGTCGGGAGAGTCAAGCAAGGCAGACCTGAGGAGTTCAAGAAGCTCCTGTGTGCACTGTCCGAGAGTCTCAAGACTCCCGTTACGGATGAGCGAAGCAACCTGGGAACGCGGGGCTCTCCTAGACCTTGCATAGTTCACCGTCGTCTGCTTTCTTAGCCGCAGAAGCTGACTTATCTGGGTGCCCTGAGGGAGAACAGGATTCGGGTTGAGCACGTTGCGAGCGTCGGTGAGCATCACGAAAACCACCTCGTCGCCGTCCTTGGGCCCCGTAAGAACGACCCAGTAGTGATCCGTACCCTCATTCGCGATGGGCACTTGCAAGAGTAAGCCAGGAAGCAGCTCAAGCACCGTCGTTCAGGAGGAGATCCATGGCATCAGCAGCGTTGTGCTCGGCCGTTCGCGACTTCACGGTGACGTCGTCAAATCCTAGACCGATCAGAATCTCCTGAAACTGAATCGGCCGGCGCGACTCGCCCGGGTCCCGCCATTCATCAAAGGTGTGCGTCAACTCGACCAGTTGCCATTTCGACTTGTTGCCATGCCCTTTCCAGATCTCGTCAGCGATGGTGAGTTCCCCTCTTGAGAGTGCCTTCTCGGGCGGGAAGGGCCTCTTCAGTCGCACTTCCCATCTCGCCGGGATCTCGATGTACTCGCGCCAAACCCCGCCCGGATCGATTTGGTCGAGCGGCGTCAGCCGGTCGAGGGTGTGCTTGAGGACCGGGCCGTTCTTCATCGAGACCATGCGGTCGCCCGTGATCCCCACATTGCGCAACCGGATGGCCTCTCGCTCAGCCAGATACATGAGCTTCATGAGCTTGAGGTCCTCCAACTCGCCTCCCGCCAGTTCCAAGAACCGGCAGGCGAGGGCCGTCGCCTTTTCTTCGTTGTATCGCATGTTCATCCAGTTTATCAAACGCTGTTCGCGCAGTCGCCATCGGGACCTTGGAACTCGCGCGTACGCGCGTGCGTTAGACCACTCCAGAATGACGACCAACAACCTCAAGACCGGAGCGCTTCTGCTCGCCATCAGTCTGCTGGCCGTGATGATCGGACGCTACTTCCTCGGTGCGGGAGGGGCGGTGATCGGGCTGCTGGTCGCCTTCGCATTCCAGGCGATCGGCTACTTCAACGGGCACAAGATGGCCCTGCGGTTCGCCCACGCCCAGCCGCTCCAGGCAGGTTCGCTGCCTTGGCTCGAAGACGCCACCGCCGAACTCAGCCGCAAGGCCGGCATCCCCGCGCCCCAAATCTATCTCTCGCCGGATCCGCAGCCGAACGCGTTTGCCGCGGGCCGCAACCCGGAGGTCGCCGTCGTCTGCTTCAACGAGGGGTTGCTGCGAGCTATGTCGCGCCGCGAAGTCATCGCCGTGCTTGCCCACGAAATCGCCCACATCAAGAACCGCGACACGCTCACGATGACCGTGGTTGCCGCCTTGGCCTCGTTCGTGACGATGCTGGCCAACTTCGCCTACTTCATCCCGGCCGGTTCGGACGAAGAGGGTGGTCGCAACTTCTTTGTCGACCTCGCCCTCATGTTGGTGGTGCCGATAGCCGCGATGCTGGTGCAGATGGCCATCAGCCGGACGCGCGAGTTCGCCGCCGACCGGACCGCCGCCGAACTGATGGGCGAGTCCGAGCCGATGGTGGACGCCTTGCTGACGCTCGAGCGCGGCACGTCCGTGGTCGCGAGCCGCACGGCCCAGCCCGCCATGGCGCACATGTACATCGCCAGCCCCCTTTCGGGTGGCGGCATCGCCACGCTGCTCAGCACGCACCCGCCGATCGCGCAACGCGTGGCAAAGCTACGAGCCTTGGCTGGCTGATTTGTAGAAGATTCAGGTCCATAAAGCCCATTCAGTCTTATACTGAGTGGCATGAACCGGCAACGACTCGCTTGTGCAGCGGTAGCTCTCGCCCTGACGAGCCCAGCGGCTCGGGCAGACTTCATCATCACGGAGAGCATTCAAGTGGGTGGGTTCTTCGACGGTGGAATCGCGCCGATGAACCTGCCCTCGCACCAGAACTACTTCGTGGGCTATGGGACGACTCCGGGGTTTGGCCGCACGCCCGAGCGGCGAAGCTTCTTCTGGTTCCACATCCCGGACATCCCGGGAGAGATCACGCACGCGAGCCTCAAGTTGCACCTCTTGGTGCCTACAAGCCTGATCTTCGGGCTGGGGCCGGGCGACCCGCCGTCCACCGACCCGATTGAGACGTTTCAGTTGGGTGCCACCCTGGTCACGCCGGGGACGATCACCAGCACAAGCCTGTCCTCAACCGACATCGCCACCATCTTCGGGGCGATGGACGACTTCCCCATCGCGGCGCCCAAAGACTTCGTCGCGGGGTTCCCGCCGCCAATCCCAACGGACATCGACATCCCGCTGGATGCTACGGGGATCATGGCGCTCAAGACGCACGAAGGCGCGGACCTCGTCATGACGGGATGGATGCCGACTTGGTCGCACGACGACCGAATGGTGGACGGTTCGTTCCTCGAGGGAAGCGAACTCATTTTCGGCTTTTCGGACGTCACCGGCCCGTCGGGCGCGTTGGTGGCCAAACCCACGTTGACCATTGCCTACGACCCGGTTCCGGAGCCCGCCGGGCTGGCATCGCTGACGTTGGGATTGGCGGCGTTCAAGCGGGCCCGCCGACGTTTAGCACCACGTTCTTGAGGTCGGTGTAGATGTCGATCGCCTCGGTGCCCGGCTCGCGGGTGCCGTTGCCGCTCAGGCCCACGCCACCGAACGGCATGTGTGGTTCGCTGCCGAACGTGCCGCCGTTCACCACGACCATGCCCGCCCGAACGCGCATCGAGAAGTCCATCGCGCGATCCAGCGAGCGTGTGTGGATGCAAGCCGTGAGGCCATAGGGCGACGCATTGGCCAGAGCGAGCGCCTCTTCGTAACCGTCCACCGAATACAGGTTGGCGATAGGCCCGAACAGCTCGCAGGTCGAGAGGTCGTCGGCGGCGTTCAGGCCCTCGACGACCGTAGGCGCCATGAAATAGCCGGGGCGGTTCAAACGCGCGCCGCCGCACAGCACCTTAGCGCCCCGTCCGGCGGCCCCTTTGACGGCCGATTCCATGTTGGAAAGCTGGCGGGCATTGATCACGGGGCCGAGGTCGTCGGTGTCGGCAGTGCCGACCTTCAGTGCACGCGCCTTCTCGACGAACCGCTCGCGGAACGCCTCGTAGACCCCGGCGAAGACGATGATCCGGCTCCCGCTCGCACATCGTTGGCCCGCGTTGCTGAACGCCGAGAGCAGCGCCCACTGGACCGCAAGGTCGAGATCGGCGTCGTCGCACACCACGAACGGGTTCTTGCCCCCGAGTTCCAGGCTCACCTTGGCCAGCCGTTGGGCGCACACGCCCGCGATCTCCTTGCCCACCGCACTCGAGCCCGTGAAGCTCACCACGCCCACCTCCGGGTGCGCGACCAAGGGCCTTCCCGCGCCGATGCCCGTGCCGTGGACCACGTTCAGCACGCCCGGAGGGAGCCCGGCGCTATGGGCGACTTCGGCCACCAGCGACGCCGTTCCGGGCGCGTCCTCGCTGGCCTTGAGGATCGCGGCGTTCCCGCAGATCATGGCGGGGAAGATTTTCCACGCCACGTTCGCCACGGGCGTATTGGCCGCGATGATCAGCCCCGCGACCCCCACGGGCCGCCGCCATGTGCTGGGGTAGCGCCCCGGCGAACCGCTGGTAATCGTTCGGCCGAACAAACGCTGCCCTTCGCCCGCGTAGAAGTGAGCGAGGTCGCACGCGCCGTCGGTCTCGCCCAGTGCGTCCTTGAGCGACTTGCCGGTCTCGTGGTGGACCATCTCGGCGATGCGCCTGCGCTCGGCGCGCATGGCCTCGGCCACCTCGCGCAACGCTCTGCCGCGCTGCACCGCAGGAGTCGCCGCCCAGGCCGGCTGGGCCCGGAGGGCGGCGGCGACGGCGTCTTGGATATCGGTCGCATCCGAATCGGGAAAGCGCGCCATCGGCTCGCCCGTGGCTGGGTCGAACTTGTCGAGGGCGAGGCCCGTACGTGCGGGCACGGGGCGTCCGGCGATCCAGTTGGCGAACTCGGTCATCGGTGGGAGCCTACCTGCCGCGACGGGCCTCGGGGTACGATGGACCGTCCGGTTCGGGGCGTGGCGCAGTCTGGTAGCGCACCTGCTTTGGGAGCAGGGGGTCGCTGGTTCGAATCCAGTCGCCCCGACCAGTTCGAATCTCTCTGGAACGGCTGCTTCCCATTCATCGCCCGTCGGCGGTACCGCTGGCGGTAGAAGAGCAGACGAGCGACGAGTACTCGGCCCAGAGCTTTGAGAGCCATTCCCGCTTCGTTTCCTCGCGGTAGCGCGTGTAGTGGCGTTCGTTCACCCCTGTCTGCGCGTGCCCCATCAGCTCCTTCCGCCACTCTTCGGGGCAGCCGAGATCGGCCAGGTGCGAGTTGAAACCCGCGCGCAGCGCATGGATGGTCAGCCGCCTGACACCGGCACGCTCGGCCAGGACCGGGAGAGCGTGCGTCAGGCCCTCTGGTCGGACGAGGCGACCCTTCCACAGAGTCAGGTGGCCGCGCTTGGCCCAAGAACGGATCTCGGTCGCCATCGGCTCGGGAAGCGGCAGCCAGCGGTCGCTGGCCAGAGTCTTGAGCGGGCCCGTCGTCACTTCCCTGCCGATCACCTCGACGTCGCGCTGGATGTGCAGCGACCCGTCGAGCAGATCCTCGGCCATGACGCCGAAGGCTTCGCCTCGCCTGAGCCCGAGCAGGGCGCACAGCCACAGCGGCCGGAACCACGTCGTGCCCTTTGCGACCTCGATCAGCTTCGACGCTTCTTCGAGCGTGTAGGCGGAGACGACGCGCCGGGTGCGCTCGGGAGGCAATTCGACGTGGCGGACGGGGTTCCGCTTGATCAGGTCGTCTGCCTCGGCCATTTCCATGATCGCGTGCAGGACCTTGCGGAGGTGGCCCACGCTCGACCGACTCAGCGGGCCGTAGCGGCGGGTGGACGGTGTGCCTTTGGGCGAGACGACGACCGTGGTGCGGTCGTCTCGGCCCTTGGAGAGCAGGAACGCTTGGACGTGGTGGCGGCCGAGCTCGTCCACCAGGATCGAGCCGAGGGCGGGCATGATGTGGGATGCGGCCCAGTCCACCTGTTCGCGCCACTTGTAGCTGTGTTCGGCCAGAGTGGGCGCGTAGATGCGGGCGAAGTACTCCTCGAGCGTCGGCCTGGCTTGGATCGGCGCGGTGGCGCGCTCGATTGCGGCGGCGGCCAGCTTATGCGCGAGCTTTCGCTCTGCTTCCTCGGGTGTCTTGCCGTAGGCCGAGAGCCTTTTGCCAGTCGGCTCTCGCTTCGTGGCCTCCCAGAGGCCGGTCGGTTTGTGGAATCTCGCCATCTCGTTCCTTCCTAAGTGTTTCGACCAGGTCGTCCAACTCCTGCACGAGGAACGCGCCGGTGGACAGAGGTCGGATGCGGCCGGTGCGGACGAACCGCTCGACAAACTGCCGCTGCGTGATGCCCATGAGCTCGGCGGCGTCCCTGCGGGAGACGCACGCGGCGGGCGTGTGGACGTGGCGCGGGACCCTCATCGGGCCTCCCTCGCGTAGACGTCTTTGGCGGGCTCTCGGACCTCGATCTCGACGCCGCATGGGTAGCGGCAGGTCAGCACGTCCTCCATCGTCCGCCAGTCCAGCAGACAGGTCCAGCTCGCAGGCTCCTCGATTTCGATTTCGGCGTTTATGATCCGAAGAGGGAACGCGACCGGGGTCATCGCTGCCGGGCCTCCTCCCACTGCATGTACTCCCTGGCGAGGGAGTCCGCCATGTGGATGGCCATCTGGCTGATCGCGGTCGGCTCTACGGTGCCGAAGTCGAGGTAGCCCTTCATGTCCGGGCACGCGAACTTGGCGACCAGGTGACCCGCGATCTGGGGCGCGAAGGTCTCGACCAGGCGTTCGTAGCGCGCGTCAGCCATTGCCCACCTCGCCGACCCACGGCCACCAGTGGAGGAGGAGGACGAAGATCACGAGGCCTCCTTCTTCCGCTTGCGCTCGGGCTTCTCGGGCTCGGCGGCTTTGAGTTCGGCTTCGACGGCCTTGCGGATGGCGGACGCGTCGATGCCGAGTTCGGCGGCGAGGCGCTTCGAGCGCTCCATCGTCATGTCGTAGGCGTAGGAACCGGGCTCCTCGTCCGTCCCGAGCTCGCGTGCCGCCTGGTAGGTCAGGGCGTGGCGCAGGACGGTTTCATCATCGAGCGCCAGGAACTCCGGCCAGTCCTGGACGCACGCCGCTTCGGCGAGTTGGAGCCTCTCGTAGTCGTTGGCCGCAACCGCAACGAGGACGCGGAGACTCTGGCCGTTGACTTCGCTTGGCAGGTTCTCCTCGATCGCGGCCTTCAGGCGCTTTCGGTACTCGCGGACCACCCGGTGCTTGGCCAGCTTCTTGGCTTGCTCGTCGCGCTCCTTGGCGTTTCGAGCCGCCTCGCTCATGGCGGCGCGGAAGGTCTTGCCGGTGAGCGGGTTCACGACCACCGTGTCTCCCTGCTCATGCTTGTAGCCGTTGAGCTGAAAGTCTTGGATGGAGCGCTCGCCGTGCGGAATTCCGCGGTTGTAGCCGTTTGACGCAAAGACGACATTCTCGCCTTCGGCCCTCAATCGTTCTGCGATGCGCGAGGAGTTCGCGGTCAGCTTCTTGTTGTAGCAGTCGGGCGCGAGGCACGCGTCCTGCGTCTCGCCCCAGAGGGCGGCTTGGGCTCCGGTGCGCTTTGGGCACGTGGTGCACGCTCCCGCATCGGGGACCAGCTCGGCGTCAGCGAGGTCGAAGGGGGCGTTGGCCAGCCTGTGTCCGTACCGGGTCTCGATTTCATTCTGGAGCCGACCGACCGCTGTTTTTGCCGGGCTCAGGTTGGACCAGTCGTAGTGCATGACGCTGCCCTTCCAAACCACATCGCAGATCAGGTTGCCGAGCACCTCCTTCTGGACGTCGGCTGGCAGGGTGGCCAGGATGTGCGCGTGGCCGAGGAGGATCAGGTCGTTCTCGAGGGCATCGCGGCCCTCGGGGATGAGCGAGAGCAGCTTCATGCGGCCGACCACGTACTGCGGGGTGCGGCCGATCCGGCTTGCGAGTTCTTTCACGCGGTCGCGCATTTCGAGCTCGGGCCAGCGGAGATTCACCAGGCGATGGAAACCCTCGGCTTCTTCGAGCGGCTCGACGTCGGCGCGCTGGTTGTTCTCGATGACCGCGACTTCGAGGGCCTCGGCGTCGGTGAGCGGTTTGACGATCGCCGGGATGGTGTCCAGGCCCGCCAGTTGGGCGGCGCGCCACCGGCGTTCGCCGGCCACGAGCTCGTAGGTCGAATCGTCGGCGCGTTCGGGCGGCGTGGGGCGCACGATCACGGGCTCGAGCACGCCGAACTGCCTGATGCTCTCGGCGAGTTCGGCGAGCCTGGCTTCATCGAAGCGCTTGCGCGGGTTGTAGGGCGAGCGGGCGATCAGGGAGAGTTTGAGTTCGGTCATGGTCTTGTTGCCGCCGATGCGGCGCGTTGTTGGGCGCGGAGGGATCGGGCGTGGGCCTCGAGGTTGTTGGCCTCGGTGGTCCAGAGATCGATCTCGGTGTCGATGGCGGCGCGGCGCTGTTTGAGCTCGGCGACGCGTTCTCGCGCGGCCGCGGCTCGGGCGTCGAGGTCGTCCGGGTTGGAGAGTTCGGGTGTGGTCATCGGTTCACCATTTGGGCCAGCCACCAGCACGCGTAGGCGATGGAGGCGATGGCGACGGAGGCGGCTTTCCAGCGGTTCAGGACCAGGGCCCTGTGCTGTCGGCGCTCCCAGCGGGACTGGCCCTGGGCGGCGCGGTAGATGCGCTCGAGGGCGGCCTCGTCGGCGATGTTGCGGGCGGCGTTCAGGGCGTCGGCGTAGCGCTGGTGGCCGCTGGACCGCATCGTGCCGCCGTCCGGCAGCCAGACGGTGGCCGACCACGTGTCGCGGTCGCCTTCGACCTGGATCGGCGCGCCGCGGTAGACGCAGCTCGAGCAGAGGCGGCGCTTCACAGCGACTCCTCCTCTGGAACTCCGGCGACGATCTGCCCGCGCCTTGTGACACGGTAGGTACGCCCGGCCCAGGCTGGCGTGTTCATCAGCTCCATCAGCCCGCGTTCGACCAACCCGTCCACAACTGGGTCCTGCCCTACGTTGTAGTGGTTGCGCCAGCCGAGCGTTTTTGAAGGCCATCCGAGGGAATGGAGCAGAGTGTGGAATTCGGCCTCCGTGACGGGTTCGATGCGGCGATTGACCACCCGCGCCAACACCTCGACGGCATACATCGGGTAGCGCGTGGAAACCGAACGCGATCCGTCGCGCTCGCCGAACGTGCTTTTGTCGTAGGCGATGGCGATGCACGTCAGGTCGCTGTGGCCGACGATGAACCTGGCGTGTCGGCTGGGCACCGTTTGGCCGGGTTGGACGAGGTACGCCGTCCGTGTGTTGGCATAGATCGCTGGGGTGTTGCCTTTGTGCTTCATCGGCTGGCCCTCCTCGCCCAACGGCGGATGTCGCGGTCGCCGAACTCGACCACCGCGGCGTTGGCGACGGCCCATTCGAGGGCCTGGCGCATGGCCTCGGCGCGATCGTCTGCGATACCCGACGCGACGCACGGGCCGTTCCAGATGGGACGACGGTGATAGGGGCAGACCACCGCCCACTGCGCGCGGCCGCCGATCGAGTCGGTGAACACCCTCACCATGGCGTAGCGGGCGCGGGTGCGCGGCCTGGACGGCCACGCTTCGCCTGGAAGTCGGAGGCGGGATTTCATCGTCTTGCGGCCACCTCTTGGGCCATCCGGTCGTAGGCTTCGGCCTCGGTGATCTTGCGGAGGGTGTCCTCGGCGTGGCCGAGGTCCTTGCACGACTCGATGCGGACGCCCTTGCGCGTTTCGATCGCGACGGCGTGCCCCGTGCCGGTCTGATAGATCCGGTAGGGGAGGCCGTTGCACGTCCCGCGCTGCACCAGCTCGCCGCCTTCGACCACGGCCTGGCGCAGGTCGGCTTTGAGCTGGTCGTAGTCGGGCTCGCCGACGCCGTAGACGCGGGCGGTTTCCCGGTCGCGCGTTTCGCCGGCCGCGATCGAGAGCCGCTCGAGGGTGCGTTGCAGGTCCTCGATCTGCGGTCGGAGCCCGCGGTGGCAGTGTGGACAGAGTTGGCGGGCGTCTCTGAGCTGGCGGCGCGCGATGGCCGCCAGCTTCTGGATGCGCTCGAGGTCGGCCAGGACCTGCGTCATCGCTCGTCTCCCTCGAATTCGGAGTTGCGGAGCATCCGGCCCCATTGGGTGATGTACGCGTCGTCGGGTCCGGTCGGCGGCCGGCCAGGACCGCTGGCGTGGACCAGCGTGAGCTGTTTCACGTGGAACACGCGCGGGGTGCGGTTTCGCTCGGGGATGCCGCCCGGGTAGTAGTCGATCGAGAACCGGGCCTTGGTCGGGCACTCGGGTTCGCCGAGGCGGTAGGTGTTGCCGTAGTGGACGACGGTGTCGGGCCGGGCGGTGGCCTCGGCGGCTTCGATCCCTCCTCGGCCCTCGCCAGGCTTGGGAAGGACGAGCTCGCGGAGGCCGTCGGCGTGGTAGAACGCCTTGACTTCGAAGCCGTTGGAGCGGACTCGCTTGGCCACGATCTCGGCGGCGGCGCGTTCGCACGTGCACCCGGCGATCTGCTCTTGGATATGCGGAGGCGCGAGGACCATGTCCGTGGCGTCGCCGCGGCGCCAGTAGCAGCGGATGATGCGGCCGGATTGGCCGATCTGCTTGTCGTGCCGGATCTTCAGCACGATGGTCTCGTGGTCGTATTCCGCGCCGACCGCCTTGCTGGCGGCGTCCACGATGGCCTGGTCGGCCTGGCGGGCGAGGTAGGCCTGCTTGACCGCTTCCGCGTCGCGGGCGGCGACCTGGGCCTCGGCGCTTCGGGCGGCGCTTCGAGCGGCCTCGACGGCGCGCTTGTGGGCTTCGGCTCGATCGGCGGCGGCCTGGCGCTCGGCGAGGACCTCGGCGACGGGCCGCATGCGGCCGCCCACGAGGATGTTGGCTCCGGGCACGTTCTGCAGCGCGGAGAGCAGGGTTCCCTGGCGCGGCTGGTACTGGCTGTTCGGTTCGGTTCGGTTCATTTCGTCGTCTCCTGTGCGGTGACGACTCTATGATAACACAGATTGTTTAGTTTTGCAAACACTTTCTAAAGAAAATGTTGACGCTCCTGTGCCCGGCATGGGCCCGTGCGGGGAAAGGGTTGGCAAGGGTGGCGCGGCTTGGTCGCCGAAAACGGGTCGGCTGCCGCGCCGGTGAAGTCGATGAAGAAACAGAAGAACAGTGAAGTTCAGTGAAGTGTATGGAAGGTCAGGGAAGGCGCGCGGGCGCGCGGGCGCGCGCGCGCGTTGCGTTGCCCTGAGGTTAGCCCCCGGGCTGAGTGGACCAGAGTCAGAGCACGTCGTCGGAGTTGGGCGGATAGTCGACGAACGGACTCAGCCCGATGAACTCATTGCTGCAGTTGCCCTCGTAGACCTTGATCGCGTTCAAGATGGTTCGGGCCTGTTTCCAATAAGCCGGGAAGGGTGGATAGAACGCGAGGATCCCGGGGTGCTGGATGCCTGTTCTGTGAAGGGCCAAGAAATCGTCCGCGTTGCGCGTCACGAGAATCCTCTCGGACTCGATGGCCGCTGCTAGCACCACGTCGTCGTCTGCGTCCGTAAGTCCAAGGGAGTACACGGTGGCGACGTCGCACCCGCTCGCCGCCAGCTCGGAGACGGTTGTCTTGCGCTGGCTGTCCTCGTCAAAGAGAATCCGAATCTTGGGCTGCTCGTTCACCGAGTGGCCGCCCTCTTGATCGCTTCCCGCTCTTTGCGCAGGATGAGTTCTCGATTGGCTCTGCACCACTCGACGGCTTCCCGGACCGCTGCAACACTCACGTAGTGATCGTCTGCGGCTTCCTCAATGGTCAAGCCAGCCATCTCAAGGTGATGCACGACCGTCCACGCACGCTTGCGGGTGCCTTTGATGAACATCTCCCACGACCCAGGGCGCTGGGCAAGGTGCTCGAACGTCATGTCGGATCCGTTGGAATGCTTGGGAGGCTGCGTAGCAGTTCCTCGAGAATCACGTGGGCGTCTCGGGCGGCAGGCCCACACTGGTGGATCAGCGCCGCAGCCAAACGGATGGCGTGCGGAACACCGAGCACAAAGGTGGCGATGGCCTCGGTCGCCACCGAAGCCTGGCCACTTTCACCCGGAGATTCGAGGCAATGCATCTTCCGCAGGTAGAAAGTAGTGAACACTTCCTCCGCCGTCGCGCGGACCATTGCGTGGTTGGCGTAGTAGACCGGGCTGTCGATTTCGGACTGTCGATCGACAAGGGTTACCACTTCAATTTGCTGCGGCGGTTTCGATGGTTCGGGCATCGGTTGCGTCCTCGGTTCATTCCAATCTTCGGAAGCCAGAACCCTGAACACCACTTCCAAGGTCCACAGCCACCGTTGTCAATACTTCGTACGCGAAAAAGTGTATCACGGTTGCCCATCGAATGCCTGCCGACTTATGTCTAGCTACACCACGGGCGCCGTGGCGGGATCCCAGCGTAGGCCGTTGGGGTCGGAGTCGGTGATGCGCCTGGGCCCGATGTCGCGCACGTAGGCGACCAGGACGCCTTCGATCTCCCACTCCCTCGCCGTCGCCCTCGGGTAGGCCTGGTTGATGGGCACGAGCTCGAAGCCCTCGCCGTTGTGCCTGTAGACCTTGACCGTGAGGGCTTTCTCGTCGTTGCGGGCGAGGACGGTCTGGCCGATGCGGGCGCTCTTGGCCGCCTTGAACACGGCGATGTCGCCGGGGTGCAGGAACGGAAACATCGAGTCGCCGTCCACGACCACGCCGAAGCAGTCCTGGGCGACCAGGTGCGCGGGCACGGGCTCGAAGTCCTCGCACTGGTAGGGGTCGGTCCAGTGCCCCGCTCCGGCGCGGCTGACGATCGGCAGCATTGCGTCGGGGATCGGCTCGACTCGGAACGGAGTGGTGCGCTCGGCGACGGCCCTCGGCATCGGTGGCGGCGGTTCGTCCTGCGGGTCGCCCATGAGCCAATCCACGGTGACGCCCAAGACCCGAGCCGCTTTCAACACGATGTCGTTCGGTGGATCGCTTCGGCCCGACTCCCAGTTGTAAAGCCTCTGCTGCGACACGTCGAGGCGGCGCGCCAGATCGGCCGGGCGCAGGGGGCCTGGCCCGACCGCCGAGCGGGCGATTCTGATCCTTTTGCCGATGTCGCCGACAGCCACAGCAAACATTTTGAAAGAGTATTGTAGGCGAAGTGTTGAAAAAACTATAGGACTTGTGTATGATAGAGAGCATCTGATGAGCGAACCCAAGACATTCCCGAACGGCCGTCCCCGTGGTCTGGAGGCTCTCACCCGCGACGAGCACGAGTGGCTGCTTCAGGCGGTGCCGAGCGGCCTGGTCTCGAAAATCGAGGCCGCCGCGAAGCTCGGGATCTCGCTGCCGACCGTGGAGAAGTGGCTGACCCGGCCGGTCGGATTCAAAGCCAATCGAGGTCGGGCCCGGAAGGGCGCGGCCTGATCTTTCGTCACTCCGGCCCCCGCTGGGGGTCGGCCCTAGGCCGAGGGCAGAGGCAAGAGCAAAAGGAACCGAACCGAAGATGAGCGAACGCAACTACGACGCACTGAACGCCAAGGCCCCCGCGGGCGGCGGCTCGACCACTTATCTCCGTCTCGCGCACGGGGCGCTGTACCAGGACAAGAAGGAGTGGGGCAAGGAGCTCCGCGGCTTTTACACGGGCCACACGTTGAAGCGTGACCCCGGCAACGCCGCGGCGCGCATCGACCCCAACTGGAAGCTGCAGGTCTGGTTCGACACTCCGAACGGGCGGGTCGCGGTCGAGACCAACACGAACAGCAAGAACGCGTTCGGGATGCTGACGTGCTTCCTGTACCCGATCGAGGTGGACGAGCCTGTTCTGATGAGCGTGTGGGCGGGCGAGGGCGAGGGGACGGCGAACCCGCCCGTCTGCGTGGCCCTGTACCGGCTGGACGAGGCCGCGAACGAGTTCAAGATCGTGCCGAAGTCCGAGCGTTTCCGCGCCGACGGCGAGTTCTGGAGCGAGCGGGAGCCCGAGTACCTGGCGATGCTGCGCGAGCACGTCGGCTATCAGGAGCCGAAGAGCTCGGTTCCGGAGGCGAGCGAGTTCGATTTGACGGACGAGTTCTTGAAGAGCAAGGGCTGGCCGACGCTCGAGGAGGCGCCGGACGTTCTGCACGCGGTGTTCCAGAAGGCGCTGGGCTTCGACTTCGCGGGCTTCGAGAATCTGACTGCCTCCGAGTGGAACCAGGCTCGGCTCGTGTTGGGCCGGGCGCAGAACACGCCGAAGCTGATCCGGGAGTATCTGGAGTCCAACCCTGCGCCGGCGGCGGCGAAGGGTGCCGCGGAGGAGTACGACCCGTTCGCGGACGAGTGAGGAGACCATGAGCCAGACTAGCGAGCCTTTGGTGGATATGCCCCTTGGCGAGATCGAGGAAGCGATCGAGCGGGCAGACGGGATCTTGGTCGAGGCGATGAAGAAGGCCACGGTGATCGTGACCCTGCACGACCTGAACGAGGTGGCGGCCGCCGCGGCGCTCTTGTTGGCGCGCGTCCAGAAGTTGGAGGCGCAGCTGGCGAAGGCCTCCACGGTTGTGGACCCTGTTGAACGGGTTGACGAGGCCGCCCCGATCACCGAGCCCGAACTGTCGCCTCAGTCGGTCGAAGAGCGGGACTGGTTGCGCTCGAAGGGCCTGGACGCTTCGGCGGCATTGCTGCTCGTGCGTTGGATGGCCAACCAGCCTCGAGGAACGGCGACTGCCTCGGAAGCGGCCGCCAAGTGGGACCTGACCACCGACCAGGCGCTGGCGATGGTGCAGCGGTACGGGCCGATCATCGGACAGTTGCGAGAGCTGCGAGGCACGAAGTACGACGAGAAGTTCGCCGAGTTCAAGGACCGGTTGGGGGTGGCGGAGTGAAGCCCTACGAGTTGCGGTTGAAGCTCTCGCCGCTTTGGAAGGCGATCAGGAAGATCGACGTCGAGGTTCGGCGCTTCGATCGGCAGGACCAGGCGATCGAGCAGATGCAGGTGGCCCGCCTTACGCAGGTGTTCCACAAGGGTCGTCCGTGCGGCGCGCGCTACGTGGGCGGGGTGGTGAAGAGCCCGACGGCCGGCGTCGTGGGCTTCTTCGGCGAGGAGGTTCCGGAATGAGCGCTTCTTCGACGGGCGCCGAGTGGTTGGACAGGCTGGACGCTCTCCTGGAGAGGTGCATCGTGGAGGGTCGCGAGGCGAGGCAAGAAGAGCTTGCGGCGAGAGTCGAATCTCGGCTAGCCTCCCTGGCCCGGGAGCAGCTTGACCGAGAGGGAATGGCGGACGCGAGAAGGAGCCGCACCAAGGCGATCCTGGACGCGGCCGACGGAGACGGAGACACGTTGCTGGTGCTTGCCGCCTGTGTCTTGATCTCCACGGAGTTGGAGATTTGCGATCGGCTTGCGCGTCAGGTGCTGCTCCACGTTGGAAAGCACCGCACCGCCTTTGCGGCCGAGTACCCGCTGCTGCTGTCCAAGTCGGTGCCGCGCCGATCCGAGGAGGTTCCGGAATGAGCGCTTCGGGTTGGATCGGCGTGGACCTCGACGGCACGCTGGCCCGCGTGGACTACGGCAAGGTGTACGACGGCAGTATCGGCGAGCCTATCCAAGACATGGTGGACTTCGTCCGGCTGTTGAACCCTCGTCTGGTCGAGTTTCGCGTGTTCACCGCTCGTGTGGCCAGTCCGCTTCAGCGTTGGGAGGGCTACGACTTCCCCTGCGAAGCGTATGCGATCCGCTATCAGCGAATGCTCATCGAGGCGTGGTGCCTGGAGCACATCGGGTGCGTGTTGCCGGTGACGGCGACCAAGGATCACCAGTGCGTCGCCATCATCGACGACCGGGCGATTTCCGCACCGCACAACTTCGAGCGCCTACCGGTCAGGGCCGTGAATCTGATCCAAGGTCGGCTTGTGGGTGCGGGATGGGCGATGGATCGGGTGTCCGATCTTCTGGGTGGCCAGTGGGGCTATCCGCTTGGAGGCGAGGAATGAGCGGGCCGATCGCGACCGAGGCGGAGGTCCAGCGCTCGATCATCAAATTGCTGGAATGGGCCGGATTCGTCGTGTGGTCGACGTCGAGGGTTCGGCGGCGGTGTTCCCATTGCGGTTCGTACTCGAGCGGCGGAGACGGCGTGGAGAAGGGGTTGCCCGACCTGGTGTTCTGCCACCCGAGAATCCCGCGCTTGCTTGGCGGGATCGAGGTGAAGGGGCCCAAGACCACGATCTCTCCGGAGCAACGGGCGGCCGCGGACGCGGGTTGCTACGCGATCTGCCGCTCACCCGAGGAGGCGGCGCTGGCCGTGGTGAACTGGTGGCGATCCTACGCCCGGTGTCCCGATCCTGTGCCGAGCGCGGTCCTGCGACTGGTCGAAGCGGGGTATCGGCAGTGAGCGTGACGGTGCAGGGATTGATCGAGCTGGCCAGGGTTGCGGCCGGCGAGGATCGCCGCGCCCAGGAGCGCTGGCTGCTCGACCGGGCCAAGGGCGTCGGCCACGAGCCGACCCTGGTCGCCATTCAAACGGCCGTTTCGGTGGTGCGGCTCCGCATCTGGCTGGAGGCCTGCCGTGGCTAAGCGCGCGATCGTTTGGATCCTGCGGCGCGTGGACGACCTGGTGTTCGGGCTGTTGCTCGCTTGCCTGGTCGTCGCGATGCTGATTATCGGCGAGGAGGGTTGGGAGTGAACCTGTTCGAGATTCCGGAGCCGACCCGCGAGATCGCCCTGCGGCCGTATCAGGAGGCCTGCTTGCAGGCGGTGGAAGCGGGCTTCGACGCGGGCATTCGGCGCGGCTTGCTGGTGTTGCCGACGGGCACGGGCAAGACCACGATCTTCAGCGAGTTGGTCAAGCGCCGCGCCCAGCGGAGTCTGATCCTCGCCCACCGCGTCGAGCTGCTCGACCAGGCGGCGGCACGGTTGCGCTCGATGGGCGCGGGGCGGTTTGTTTCGGTCGAGGGCGGCGACCAGCGTGCCGACCCGGGCTCGGACGTGGTGGTCGCCGGGGTCCAGTCGATCGGCAGGGAGCGCACGGACCGGCTGAGCTGGTTCGATCCCCGGCTGGTGATCGTGGACGAGGCCCACCACGCCTGCGCCGACTCGTACATGCACGTTCTGCGCCGCTACGGGTGCTTCGGCGATGGCGCCCGGTGTTTGGGCGTGACGGCCACGCCCCACCGCCTCGACAACAAGCCGCTGCACGGCACCGAGCGCTCGATCTTCGAGTCGGTGTTGTTCCAGTACACGCTGCGCGAGGCGATCGGGGCCAGTTGGCTCTGCGACCTGCGCGGCTACCGTGTGCAGGGCGGCGCGGACCTGAGCGGCGTGAAGAGCTCGATGGGCGACTTCAACGCCGGTCAGCTGGCCAGCCGCGTCGACAACCCCGAGCGCAACGTCGCCGCCTACAAGCACTGGGCCGAGGTGGCCCGAGACAGGCGGACGGTCGTGTTCTGTTGCACGGTCGACCACGCCCTGCACGTGGCCGAGCTGTTCCAGGACCGCGGCGTGCGCGCCGAGTGCGTCCACGGGGCGATGGATCCGGAGGAGCGGTCCGCGATCATGGGCCGCTTCCGCTCCGGCGAAACGCAGGTGCTGACGAACGTGGAGATCGTGACCGAGGGCGTGGACGTGCCCGAGATCGGTTGCGTCCTGCTTCTGAGGCCGACGCAGAGTTGGGCGCTCTACACGCAGATGGTGGGTCGAGGTTTGAGGCCTCTGCCCGGCAAGCCCGACTGCATCGTGATCGACGTGGTGGACGCGAGCGCCGACAAGAGCCTGGCGAGTTGCCCGGGGTTGCTGGGCTTGCCGCCCGATCTCGACCTCGAGGGCAATTCGCTGAGCGCCGCGGCCAAGCGCGTGGACTCGTTCAGCGACGGCCGCAAGGCGGCCTTGTTCCGGAGGCCGACCACGTTCAGCGGGCTGTTCGACGAGCTGACCGAGGTCGACCTGCTGTCGGAGCTCGCCATTCCGGAGGAGGCGGCCAAGTGCTCGCGATTCGGGTGGCTGAAGCTCGGGGACGAGCAGTACCGGCTGAGCTGCGGCGGCGATGAGTCCGAGGGTCGCAGGGCGGCGGTGCTCTCTGTGGATCCGCTCGGCGCCTGGTCGCTGCGTCTGGTGTCGGACAAACGCGACCTGTGCCACCCGGTGGGCGACGATCTGCGCTCGGCGTTCCGGCTGGCCGACGCGTTGATCCGGCAGGCGTATCCGGGCGTGGCTGCGGTGGCGGATCGTTCGGCGCCGTGGCGGAGTTCGCCGCCGAGCGAGAAGCAGATCGGTGTGTTGAAGCGGTTTCGGGTTCAGCCCGACGTGCTGGCGACGCTGGACAAGGGTCAGGCGAGCCAGCTCATCACGAAGCTCATGGCGGAGGCGGGAAGGTAGGCATGGCAGGATCGGGACGATGGATCAGGCTCGACGTGAACTGGGACGACTCGGCATGGCTGGCGGACCTGCCTTGGCCGGTGAGGGCCGTCTGGCCGCTCATCCTGGCCCACGTGAAGACGATGGGAAGCGGCGGAGTGTGCGAGGCCCCCAACATGCGGCGCTTCTGCGCGGCTCACGACGTGCCCCAGGAGTGCGTCGAGGCGTTCCTCGATGGCGCGCACAGGGCGGGTGCCATGAATGTCGAGGGTTCGGAGTGGACCGTGGTCAAGTGGCGCACCTACCAGGAGTCCGATTCAGCGGAGCGGATGCGCCGCATGCGATTGCGGAACAACCCGTCACCTGAAGAGGCCGCCCAGCATGAAGCGTCACAGCCCGAACAGGATGAGGAAGTGACGAACACCGGAGCGTGTGACGTCACAGCCCGTAACGTGACGTCACCCTGTCACGCGACAGAGACAGAGACAGAGACAGAGAGCTACGCTCTCAGTATTTCGGCGGCTCCGCCGGTCCCCGAGCGTGAACCCCTCGGCTCGACCGGGCCGCCTGGGCGAACCGGTCCCGAACCCGCGAAACCGCCCCCCGCCTGGTGGCCGGACCGCTACCCGGAGTCGCGCTTTCCGACCCCCGAGGCGTGGTGGGACGAGTTCAGCCGGGCTTTTCCGCGCCGGGCCGGAGACTCCAAGCTCAAGCTCGGCGCGGAGCTGGCCAGGCGGCTGCTCCGGGAGGGACGCGGCGACCTCGAGGAGCGCATCCTGGCCGGCGCTAAGCGCTACCGGGACTGGTGCGAGGCCACCGGCAAGCTGCGGACCGAGTTCGTTCAGCAGGTGCCGACCTGGCTCCGGAACCGTGGCTGGGAAGAGCCCTGGGAGATTCCGCCGGACGTTCCGGCGAAGCCCGTGAAGCCGCGGGTCGGGCCGGGCAAGGGCAACAGTTGGAGGAGCGACCTTGGCATCAGCGCTTAGCCCCGAGCTGGTCGGGCGCTGCCTCGAGATGTGGCAGTGCCTGGCCTACCCGAAGGCGGTGACGGGCGACCTGGTGCGCGCCTGGCAGGTCGCTCTGGCGCGCCACGACGTCGCCGAGGACGAGTTCCGGGAGTCGGCCCAGCGGCTGCTCGACCGGCGCGAGTACCCGACTCCCGCAGACGCCCTGGCCGAAGTCGTTCGGATTCGCTACGAGCGGTCGCTGCTCGATCCGCCGTGCGTCGAGGTGTTGGACTCTGGCGGCCACGTGCGGCTGGCGTCTCGTTCGGCGGCCGCGGCCATGCGGACGCTGCCCGCCAGAGTCCCTTCGAGATCGGGCGACAGAGTGCGCGATCTGGTGGGCCCGTTGGCCGAGCGATTTGGAAACCTCATGGAGACGAGGAAACCTCATGGAGACCACTGAGTACACCGAAAAGCGCGAGAAGCCGGGGCGACCGGAAGTGTTCAGTTGGCATTGGTGGCAGCACCCGAGCCGCGACGGGTTGAACCGGGCGTGCCGGTGCTGGGCGCAGGTGGTGCGCTGGCGCCGCTCGCCTCGGTCCGAGGGCGCCTTGTGGCCGACCCACCACGTCGAGGACGACGAGGTTTGGGTGGAGGTGGATGGCAAGCGCACGCTGGTCTATCGGAAGTATTTGCCGGGCGGCTCGACCAGGCCGCGCGACCCGCTGCCCGCGATCGCGTACCCGTACCTCGGCGTCGAGGGGACGGCCCTGGACTCGGCGGGCGGAGTCGAGGCCGTGGCCGAGGAGATCAAGCGGTGCCTGGCCCGACAGTTCGTCCACGGGTCGGGCCGCGTGGTGTCGGCGAAGGACTCTCAAGGGCTCTGGCGGCTGATGGAGGCGTTCGTTCGGCTCGGCCAGGAGCGGTTCCCTTAGCGGTCGCCCATGCGGCGAATCTCGGCCAGGCGGGAGATTTCGTCGGTGTCGTACAGCCCGCTCGACCAGGTGGCGATGGTGAGGTCCGCCGGGCCTAGCCGGTCGAGGATGCAGCGGACGATGTTGAGCAGGGAGAACGCTCCGTTGGTGAGCCCGACCAGACGCGTGCCGGGTTCCATCTGGGCCACGACGCGGGCGGCGCTTTCGTCGCCAGTGCGGTCGGCGACGACCCGTCGCTTGCTGGTTTTCACGACTTGCATTTCGATCCTCGCTCGATGAGGTCCTCGACGGCCCGGCTGAGGTTCAGCGTGTTGGCCTCGGCGTGGTCCTGGACCGCCCGCATCGCGCGGGCCGAGATTCTGGCCGTGAGTTTGATTCGCCGCTCCTCGGGCGGGAGCGGAGGGCGGCCTGGTTTGCGATCAGTTGACATCGGCCCAAGCCTCCACGATCAGCGCGTCCATGACAGGGTCGGCGTCGCCACCATTCGCCCGGTGGGCGCGGTACCACGCGGTCAGCAGCCCGGCCACGTTGTCCTCGTGCTGGGCGCGGAACACCTCGACGTCCAGGCCGTTGGCCGCGCAGAGCGCTTCGATGGGCGCCCAGTCGAAAGCCACCTCCCCCGACGGGAGCCGGGAGAGGTGGAGGTGCGACCAGCGGACGGTGGAAGGGACGGCTAGAGTCACTGGGACTCCTCTATGGGTTCGGATGATTTTGGTCGCCCCGCAGGTCGCGGGTCGGGTCGGGGCGCGTCGTCTGGAATCACCCAGATTGGGCCCCTAGGTGTTTGGGTGCAGGCGCACGGGATGCGCCCCTGCCTGCACCATCGGTTGACGAGTCGCCGGGAGACCCCCCAGCGCTGGGCTGCTTCGGTGGTGGTTATGTCTGTTGTTCCTCTACTTCGAGCCTCGGGGCTCGGCTCAACCTCTGGGGCTGAGCCCAAACCCGAGGGTCTGGGGTGGGGTGGGTTATAAGGGAAGAATGAGCCGGAGGGCGAACTCAACGTCGCTTGTGTCGTCGACCTGCTTGCCCTTGTGGTAGAGCGCGAGTACCACATTGCCGCCGTGGTCGCGCTTGATGTCGCGCATCTCGGCGAGCAAGGTTCGAGCCGTGCCGTAATATTCGGTGTAGCCCATCGCCCACGGGTCGTCTCCGGTGATGGCGGCGGCCGCCCTCAAGGTAAATCTGCTGCGGGGTGAGAAGTTATCCATTTGTTCGTGTTCCTCTCTGTGGGTCTGTCCCACATTGATATTGTATACCATGCGGAACAGAATGTCAAGGGGTTTGGGCGAAAAAGTGCGAGAATAATTTAGCCTAAAATTGACAGCCTCGAACCTGGGGCGTAGAATGGCGATCGTAGGCTCTCGCGTTGCGCGCGGAGCCGACGCTTGACACCTCCCCTCCTCTCGCGGCGGGCCAGTGGCCCGGGTTACGGTTCGGTTTTCCGGGTCGGCCCGTCGAGAGAGGCTCCAGCCGCGGGCAACCCGGGCGGCGGCCTTCTTTCGTCTTTGGTGAACACTCGATGTCGTTTCGACCGACCGCCATCGTGCTGCACTGCAGCGCTTCTCAATGGGGCGACGCGGAGGCGATCCGGGATTGGCACGCCTCGGGGAACGGGTGGAGCGACATCGGCTACCACTACGTGGTGCTGAACGGGCGCAGGGCGTCCCGTTTGGCGTTCGACCCTGAGCTGAACGGCGTTGTCGAGCCTGGCCGAAGAGAGGGCGTGGCTGGGGCGCACTGCAAGGCGCGGGGCATGAATTCGATTTCGCTGGGTGTTTGCGTGATCGGGTCGCCGGGCTTCAAGCCTGCGGGCGTGCCGATCGCTCCCGCCTGGTGCTTTCAGGGCCTGACCAAGCCGCGGCGCGAGCAGATCGCTTATTGCTCGACGGCGCAGATCGCGGCTGTGATCCGCTTGTGCGCCGACCTGTGCAGCCGTTACGGGATCGCGGTTTCGGCCATCACCCAGCACAGCGACCACGAGCCGGGCAAGCCTTTGTGCGCGAGTTTGAGCACCGACTACATCCGGCAGCGGGTGCGCGAGGAGATGCGATGACGGAGAGGCTGAAGAGCAACCTGACGATGGCTCAGTTCCTAATCGGGCTGGCCGTGGCGATGATTCCGGCCGGGATCTCGATCGGCATGTTCGTGGCTGCGCACGACGCGCAGGGCCAGAGCATTTCGAAGCTCGAGCGCGAGCAGGAGCGGAGGACGGAGGAGTGGCGCGACTGGCGCGATGGCGTGGACGCCGACCGATCGGCGGCCAAAGCCTATCAGACGGAGATTCTCAGGCGCCTCGACCGTATCGAGGCGAAGTTGGACAGGTAGGACCATGAAACAGAAATACGATCCCATGCAGGCCTTCAAGGCCACGGTCATCGGGTGGGTCGGCTTCCGGGTGGCGGGCGTCACGTTGCCGCCCGAGCTGGACGGCCAGTTCCGGGAGCTTGTCGCCGGGCTTGTGGCCTTTGGCATCGACGCGATCTACTTCTGGCTGATCAGCCGGCTGAGCGGGCCGAAGCCGTGGATCGGGCTGGTGCTGGCGTTCCTTCTGCTGGCTCCGGTGTCCGCTCACTCCCAGACTCCGCAGGTCAAGGCTTCATACCTCTGGGACTCTCGCGACGGCTGGTCCGAGATGCTGTTCTTCGATGAACAGCGTTGGGCGATCCGGGACGTGTTGGGCCTGAAAGGCTTCGATTTGCAGCCAGTGGTCTGGGGCGACCCGACCGGGCGGCACGGTGGCGGCGGCGCGTTGGTCTGCAAACACGCCGTGGCTCGCAACCTGTGGTTGCACGCTGGCCCTGCGGTGGGCGTTTACGAACGCGAGCGCCCGCGCTTGGGCCTGTTCGTTGGCTTCAGCCTCGACGTGTTCGGCGGTCGCTGATTCCTTCGCTTAGACCTGGTTCCGAATGTCGGCCAATTGCGCTTCGATATTGGAGAGCCGCGAGTCAATAGTTGCGAACTGCTCTTTTGCCAAGACCATGAGCTCGCGAGCAACAACGCCCGGATCAAACTGGCTGATTACGGCGATTGCGGCGCCGCATGATGTGCAGATCACGAAAGGGCTTCTGAACTGCGCACCCGCAATGTCGCCGACGGGGTGAGAAAGCTGAAACGTGGTGTTTCCGACAGTGTCCGCATTTGGGAGTCATAACGAATGCAATCCTTCGCTGATCGCAAGAAGTAATCCTCCAAACGAACCATGGCTCAGTGCACAGCCACTTCGAAGCGCACCGGGGAGCGGTGCAAGCGGGCCGCTGTGGCCGGTGCCGAGGTTTGCCGGATGCACGGGGCGCGCGGCGGGCGGCCGGTGGTGCATGCGCGTTACAGCAAGTTTCTGCCCAGGCGGCTTGCCAGCCGCTATCGCCAGTTGGCGAGCGACGATTCGCTTCTGCAGGCGCAGGAGCATCTGGCTCTGCTGGAGACGCTGCTTAGCGAGCGGCTCGCCAAGCTGGGCGAGGAGAGCCAAGCCGAACTCTGGGGCCAGGCCAACGACGCCTACCGCGAGGCGCGGGCCGCGATGAACGACGGGGACGCGGCCAAGACGATGACTGCGCTGGGTTCGCTCGGCGACATCCTCAAGAACGGGTTGGGCCAGGCGAAGGCCGAGTCCGACATCCGGGCTCTGATCCAGGAGTCGGTGCCCGTTCGGCGCATCGAGCTCCAGCGGTTGTACGCCGAGGAGACCGCGGTCACGGCCAAGCAGGTCCAAACGCTCCTCGCGGCGGTGCTCGATGCGATCAACAGGTTTGTCGACGATCCAGAGGCCAAGCGGCGGGTCGGCGAAGAGCTGCTACGCCTCGCTGGTTGAGGGGCTCGCGGCGGGCCTGATGGCCGAGCCGCCCGCAGCGGCGCTTTCAAGCTACCGCCAGTGGTACGAGCGCACGATTCAGCCCGGCTGGTCGGTGCCTCAACACATCGACGCGATGTGCGCGAAACTCGACGCCGTGACTCGCGGCGAGATCGACCGGCTGGGCATCTTCATGCCGCCTCGCCACGCGAAGAGCGAGACGGCGACGATTCGGTACCCGGTGTTCCGGCTGCTGGGACAGCCCGCTTTGCGGGTGCTGGTCACGGGCTACAACGAGCGGTTCGCCCGCAAGCTGGGCCGAAAGACGCGCAATCTGGCCGTTCAGCAAGGGCTGAAGCTCGCCAGCGACTCGACCGCCGCCGACGAGTGGCACACGTCCGAGGGCGGGCTGCTGATGGCTCGCGGCGTGGGCTCGCCGCCGACTGGTCAGGGCTTCGATCTGATTTTGATCGACGACCCGATCAAGAGCCGCGAAAACGCCGATTCCGAGGTGTTTCGAGAGTCGGCCTGGGAGTGGTACTCCGAAGAGATTTACAGCCGCCTGGAGCCGGGCGGCGCGATCGTGCTGACTCTGACCCGTTGGCACGAGGACGACGTTGCGGCCAGGGCGCTTGCATCCGAGCCGTTCGAAAACCTGAGGCTGCCGGCGTTTGCGGAGGATGGCGACCCGCTGGGCCGCAGACCCGGCGACGCCCTTTGGCCTGAGCGGTATCCGGTCGCAGCGCTGGAGCGCATCCGCGCGGTGATGCGGCGCGAACACGGCGAACGGGCCTGGGAGGCGCTGTTCCAGCAGAACCCGACCCCTCGCGAGGGCGCGTTCTTCCGGGTGGGCCTGTTGGCGGTCGAAGATCGCCTGCCTGCGTGTTCGGAGTTGGTGCGCTCGTGGGATTTGGCGGCTTCGGTGGACGGCGACTGGACCGTGGGCCTTCTGATGGGCCGCGCGCCCGACGGTCGGTTCGTCGTGCTGGACGTTGTTCGTGGACGGTGGACTCCGGGCGAGGTTGAGCGCGAGATTCTCCGCATTGCGAAATCGGACGGGCCCGGCGTGCGGATCAGGTTGCCGAAGGACCCCGGCGCGGGCGGCGTGGCGTGGGCCATGCGGCTGGTCTCGATGCTCGCCGGTTACGACGTGCGGGCGGTCCGCGTGTCCGGTCGCGGCGACAAGGCGGTGCGGGCCTCGCCGCTCGCGGCCCAGATCGAGTCGGGCAACGTGCTTTGCGCCCGGCGGATGTGGACGGGAGCCTTCATCGAGGAACTGCGGGCGTTTCCTGCGGGGAAAAACGACGACCAAGTGGACGCGTCAGCGGACGCATTCGACGAACTGACCGGGGCCAGCCCGGTGGAAGGCTTTCACTCGACGTTTTTTGGTGAGCGATGAACCTATTCGGCTGGTCGATCGGACGCACCGCGCAATCGGGCCGCGAGGAGAACCGGGTCGCCCGCTACGCGCGTTTCGCCCGGCTGTTCGACGGCTGGATGGTGCGGGAAAACACGTCGCTGCAGACGCAGTCCAAGCGGCTTGTCTACAACTTTTTCCGGCCCGTGGTCACGGTGTCGGCGACGTGGCTCGCCGGTCAACCGCTGGCGTTCGAGGTCGAGAGCGGCTCGGATGCCGACGCTCAGTACCTCAGCGACCTGTGGCAACGGAGCGGCTCGGACGAGGCGTTCCTGAAGACGGCCTACCAGGCGGGAATCTACGGGGACGCCTGCATCAAGATCGAGCCGTCCGAACAGGGCGCGGTGCTGAAGTGGATCGACCCCTCGATCTGCTTCCCCGAGTTCGATCCGCACGACCACACGCGGCTGGTCGCCATGGTGGTGGCGTACAAGACGCAGCTCGCGACCGGCGGCGACGTCGAGTACCGGGCCGACTACAGGGCCGGGACCGTCACGGTCCGCATCGACGGCCACTTGGTGTCCGAGGGCTCTTACGACGAGGCCGCTTTGGGTGGCCCCCCGTTCGTTTGGATTCCGAACGACCACGTGGTCGGGTCGTGCTTCGGTCGCTCCGAGATCGAGCCCATCGTGCCATTGGTCGAGCGCTACGAGCACACGGCGCTGGCGCACTTCAACGTGCTCGACTACCACGGCTCGCCCAATCTCGCGGTGTTCGGTTCGGCCAGGCCGCAATCGGAGACGACCGAGAAGGGCGTCAAGACGGTTTACTGGTTCAACTCGCCGGAGGGCCGCATCGAGATGGTGGGCTGGCACGGTTCGTTCCCCGCCTACGGCGAGGAGCTGGAGCGGTTGCGGGACGCGATCGCGGAGATTTCGGAGGTTCCAAGGGTGGCCTTCGGTCGGATGGAAGGGACGACGGCGATTTCCGGCGTCGCGCTCAGAATCCTTTATGGGCCGCTCGTGGCCAAGACCGACCGGAAACGCGCCGTCTGGGGCCCGGCGCTGGAGCGCGCCGTCTGGATGGCAGCCATGGTCGACGGGATGTCCCTGGACCCCGAGCGCATCCACGCGGTGTGGCAGGACCCGATGCCCGGCGACGATCTGGCGCAGCTGGAGGGCCTGGAGGCGAAAGCCCGTCTCGGCGTGTCGCGGTCGCAGATTCTGAAGGAGCTCGAGTATTCGCCCGAAGAGATCGATGCGATGGCCGCCGAGCGCGACGCCCAAGACGAGCGCGACTCCGCCCGCAGGGCCGCGATGTTCGATTCTGGCGGGCAGGAGCGGGAGTAGGTGTCGTTCGAGCGCGACGCACGGGCGCACCGCGACCTGGGCGTGAAAGTCGAGCAGGAGACGGCGCTGCCGATCGTTCTCGCCTACCGGGGCGCCTTGGCGCTCATGAAACGCGAGTTCGACGCGGTGCTGAAGTGGCTCGCCGCCGAGAAGCGGGCTGGGCGAAAGCCCAGCCGGGCCGCTTTGGAGCGTCGCGGCGATCTGGAACGGGCTTTGCAGACGCTGGAAAACGTGCTGCTCGGGTTCGGCGTCCAATCGGTCCGCACGGTCGAGGGCGGGCGTCTCGCCGCCGTCGCTGCGGCCAGGTCGTCTGCGGAATCGCTGGTCAAGGGCGCCGCGGTTCGGATCGGCATCGACACATCGCTTTTTGTGCCGCCCGTAGAATCCGTGGCCGCGCTGGAGCGGTCGCTCGGCTCGAATCTGCCGCTGGGTCGGCTGTTCTCTTCGATCGCGCCAGAGGCTGCGGACGACGCGAAGCGGGCGATCATCGAGGGGATGCTGTCCGGCCAGAATCCGCGCGTCATCGCCCGCGATCTGGGCGACGCGCTTCAGGCGCCCCGCGCTCGGGCGCTGACGATTTCGAGGACCGAGGTCCTGCGTTCGTTCAGGGCTGCGAGCATCGCGACCTACCGAGCCCACGACGACACGGTGGACGGTTGGCAGTGGCTGAGCGCGCTCGACTCGCGCACCTGCGTGGTGTGCTGGGCGATGCACGGGACGGTCCACCCCGTGACCGAGCCGTTCGCGAGCCATCCGAACTGCCGATGCTCGCCGATTCCGGTGGTAGGCCCTCGGCTGCTGAGGCCTGGAGCCGAGGAGTTCGCCAAGCTGCCCGAATCCAGGCAGCGCGAGACCCTCGGGCCGCGCGCCTACGAGCTGTATAGAAGCGGCCAGATCGGCATCGCCGACCTTGTGAGGAAGGGCCGCAACGAGTGGGGGCCGTACCGGACGCGCCGACCCTTGAAGGATTTGAATCTGGCGGCGTGACGCCGCGCGGCCCCAGGAGGGCCCTAACAACCATGCCTGAAAACGATCAGACACAGGGCCAGGCGCCCGATCCCGCAAAGACTCAGACCACCCCGCCCGATCCGAACGCCGCTGGCGATTCGGGGGCTGGCGCGACCACGACGCTCGAGGGCGACGCTCTCAAGGCCGAACTCGACAAGGTCCGCAAGGAGGCCGCCGACTGGCGCACCAAGCTGCGGAAGTTCGAAGCCGCCGAGGCCGAGCGCCAGAAGTCGGAGATGAGCGAGACCGAGCGGCTCAGGGCCGAACTCGAGGAGCATCGCGCGAAGGTCGCAGCCGCAGAGGCGAAGGCCCTCGACGCCTCGGTTCGGGCCGCCGCCGCGAAGCTCGGGTTCGCCGATCCGTCGGACGCGACGCGGTTCATCGACCGAGAGGGCCTTAGCGACGACTCTGCGGACATCGAGACCCGGCTGAAAGCGGTGCTGAAGGCCAAGCCGTATCTCGGAGGGGCCAAGACGACCGTTCCGGGAGGCGGCGAGAACCCCGCGGGCGGCGCGGCGAAACAAACCGAGGCGCAGCGGCTCGAAGAGGTCAAGAAGCAGTTTCCGGCCCTGGCGAACAGGGTCTAGGAGCGAAACAAACCCATGGCAAACATCCTTCGCTACGAGCGGCAGTCCGCCGTCCCGTTCCAGGCCGGAGCCACCGTCGCCGTCGGCGAGCTGGTCGGCGTCAACGGTTCGGGCTCGTTCGTTTTGGCCGACAACAACGCGGCCACTCCCATCCGCGCCGTCGGCGTGGCCGTCACGGGCGGCGCGTCCGGTGCGAACCTCGCGATGGCGCTCAGCGGCGTCGTCGAGGACACGACTCTCTCTCTGACTCCCGGCCAGCCCGTGTATCTCTCGGCGACCGCCGGGGCGATCACCCAGACCAAGCCGACCGCCGCCGAGGCGGTGATCCAGCCGATCGGCATCGCCCTGTCGGCGACCAAGTGGGCGTTCAACATCGTGTGCCCCGAGGCGGCTTTGGCCGCGACGGGTGCGGGAGCGGTCGCGGCCGTGACTGGCCTGACCGTCGCCGAGTACGGCGATGGCATCGTCCACAAGACGGTGCTGACCTTCGAGGACGTGGATTTCGCCCTGACCGACGAGGCGGGCGTCGTGGCCTACGCGGGCCAGAAGGTGTACGACTTTCCGGCTGGGGCGATCCTCATGTTGGGAGCGGTCCTCGACCTCGACCTGACGAAGTCCTCGGCGGGCGTGAACGACGATTGGGACGGCGATGTCGGCGTCGGCACGGCCACGGCGGGCAACAACAACGCCCTGGCGACGACCGAGCAAGACATCATCCCGACCACGGCGACGCCTCAGGCGGTCGCTGGCGCGACCACGGCGAACGCCCAATCGACCGCGACCGAGAACAAGGTCCACGACGGAACTGGGACGGCGAAAGACTGCTTCGTCAACTTCCTCGTGGACGACGCCGACCACGACGTTACGGGCACGGCTTGCAACCTGATCGCCAACGGCACGTTGACCATGCACTGGATCAACCTGGGCGACTACTAAGAAACTTCCGGGGGCGGACGGCCGGTCCGCCCGCTCCCGAACCCTCCCGAACCCCGGTGGTTTGGAGACATCTGCACACGCTGACGGAGCAAAACAACTATGGCAAACATCCTCGGATACAACCGCGACACCGCGTTCGCCCTCACGGCGGCTGCGACGCTCGCGGTCGGCCAACTGGCCGGAATCAACTCCGACGGCGCTGCCGTGCTCGCCGACGCCGACGCGACGACTCCCATCCAGGCGGTCGGCGTGGTGGTGAAGGGCGGCGCGTCCGGCGACCGCGTGACACTCGCTCCCCAGGCCAAAGTCGAAGACCCGACCCTCTCGCTGACTCCCGGCGATCGCCTCTACACGAGCGACACGGCGGGCGCGGTGACGGGCACCAAGCCCTCGACGGCCACCGACCACATCCAGGCTGTGGGGTTCGCGATCTCCGCGACCCAGTTCCTGGTCAACTGCGTGCCTTCGAGCATCGGCGTTCAGGCGTCGGGCAACTCGACGGTGGCGTTCGTCTAAGGCGGGCCCGGCCCGCACGGAGATTCAACACTCATGTCTAACGGAATGATCGGATACACCCAGGGGTACATCGCCGACCAGACCCAGCTGCTGCAGGCCATCGTCGATGGGCTGGCGGTCTGGAACAAGTCGGAGGACCCTCTCGTTTCTCTGCTCTGCGCCGAGGAGACTCGGGAGATCGCGCGGGTCGCTCAGGCTCCGCTGACCTTCCAGCCCCACGGCGACGGAGCCAACCCGGACGCTCAGAAGCAGACCTACCGGCTGCTCCAGTTCCCACTGTCGAGCTACTCGCTGTCGGCGCCGTTCACGAAGCTCGGTCTTCAGGACGCGCTGGCGGACGACGTGATCGCGACGGCGAACGGCGCGATGGCGGGCGACGCGGAGCGCGTGACCTGCGAACTCATGCGGGCGATCTTTACGAAGCGCACCGCCGGTTCGGTCGGCACGGCCTACCAGGCGGGCTTCTTCAACGGAGAAACCGACGCGCCGAATTACGGGAACTTCTCGAACTACGGCAGCGCGGCCAACCACTACGCCGGTCTGAACACGACCACGTTCGCCAAGAGCCAGATCGTGGCAGCGGTCGAGGCGATGAACAAGTTCGGCTACGGCATGAACCCATCGACCTGCGTGGCCCTGTTCAACACCGACCAGAAGAGCGGCGTCTCTGCGGTCATGGACTCCACGGCCAGCATCGGGATCATCGCGACTCCCGAGCGGATCCGCGCGCTCGACCAGGGCGTCCAGGCGGACATCCGCATCGAGGGCGTGCGCTGCATCTTCCATCCATGGGTGCCGAGCGGCTACTTCGCGGTGATCGACGCGGCGACGAAGCCTTTGGCCAAGCGCGTCCACCCGAACCCCGAGTACCGAGGTCTGATGATCGATGGCCCGAACATCAGCTCGCCCCGCGATCCCCTGGTGGGCGCGGAGTACCTGCGGCGCGTCGGATTCGCCGTTCGCCACCTCGGCGCGGGCGTCTGCCGGCAGCTCGTCGGCTCGACGACCTACACCAACCCCACGTTCCGCCTGACGGCGGCCTAAACCCATGAGAGACTTCCCCAGCAGCGCCGAGCTTCGCGCGGCCACTCCCCACCGGAGCATTTCGCTCGAAATCGACCTGCTGGCGGGAATCTACGACCTGCTCCGGGAGATCGCCTTGCGGCTCCCGGAGCCTACGGTTTCAAGCGATGGCGTTCACCTACGATCTGACGACGAGTCGGGGGCAGACCCGGCTCCTGATTCCGGACACGGTGGAGGCGGCGGCGCTCTTCACGGACTCGGAGATCGACTGGTTTCTGAGCCAGGAGACGACCCCGAAGCTGGCGGCGGCCCTGGCGTGGGAGATCCTGGCGCGGGACCGGTCGAAGCTGGCCGCGATGGTGACTTTGGGCCAGTACTCGACTCGGGAGCAGGCGGCGAAGGACCTGCTGGAAATGGCTCGGGCGGTTCGCGCCCAGGCGGGCGGCGGGCTCCAGACCGGAACGCTGGCCGCAAACGACGACAAGTTTGAATCCTATCGCCCCGAGTGGCGCAGCCCCGACGACGACCCGGTGGTGGAATGAACCAGAGCTCGACCCTGGGCCGGATGCGCGCATCGCTCGATGCGAAGCTGACCGGCTCGTTCTCGACGTATGCGCTGAGCATCGCCAGCGACGGCTACGGCGGCCAGACGCAGACCTACACGCTGCGCGAGAGCGGGATCGAGGGGCATCTGGAAATGCCCGCGAAGGGCCGGGAGCAGGAGGTCGCCGCGAAGCTGACGACCGAACAGGTGTACGTTCTGCATCTGCCGAGCGGCACGACCGTAAACCCCACCGACCGCGTTTCGGACGGTTCGGTAACCTACGAAGTGTTGGCCGTGGACGCTCCTACGACGATGGAGCCGATGCGCGGCGCGTTCGTGGTTCGCGTGCAATGAGCAGTTTGAAGGTCCGCCGGTTGATCGAGGACCGCCAGGAGGCGGACCCGTTCGGGCGGTTGCCGAGTTTCGTGGCCGTGCCGCGCGCGTGGTACGACGGGTTGGTCTCCGACATTCGGGCCGCGACCGGCAAGGATTTGAGCGGGTGCAAGGGCATCGAGTTCATCGGCGTCGAGGTGTTTCCCGATGATCAGCATCACCGCATCGACTGACACTCGGGCCCTGAAGCGCGGCGGCGCGCGGCTGGCGGGCGAATTGGCCAAGATCGTGGCCGAGTCGGCCTTCGAGGTCGAGGCGCGGGCCAAGGTCGGCGCGCCCGTGGACACGGGGGCTCTCCGGGCCTCGATCTACACCCGCACGTTCCGGGGTTCGGGCTACTCCCAGGCGGCCGGCGTCGCGAAAGGGCTTCGGCCCGGTCGGACGGCCAAGGCGGCCCCGCAGCCGAAGAGCGCGATGGAGGCGTTCGTCGCCGCTGGCGTGAGCTACGCGGTTTACGTCGAGTACGGGGCGCGTGGTCGTCCGGCTAGGCATTTCATGGGGCGCGCGCTGCGCTCCGTGGCTCCCAGGTTTCGCGCCCGCGTCAGGCGGGCGATCATGAAGGCAGGCAGACCATGACGCTGGTGGATTACGGACTGGGCACGGCGACCGACGAGTCATCGCAAATCGCGGTTTCGGGTGGCGGACGCGATGCCGCGACAATCTGCAACTGCGACGACGCGTCGAATCTGTATCTGTTGTGGGGCGACACGGTGTCGCCCTCCGAGTTTGCCTTCAAGATTCTTCCGGGGCAATCGGTCACGATCGACGCCGACGAAACGGTCGATCTCTGGGTTGCCGCCGACGACGAAGCGACCTGTGCGTACACGTGGACAGAATGGGCGTCGTAGAGCTTCCGTACCTGCCGTTTGTGCGGACGCAGTTCGAGGAAATCGCCACACCGAGCGTCGCCACGACCGCCGCGTTCCCGGCAGTGGACGGCGGCAGCGTCAAGACGGACCCGCTGTGCTGGTGGGTGCCGATCTCGCTGCCGTTTCGGTCGCGAGTTTCGGGTCTGCGGTGGCGAGTCACGACTGCCCCCACGGGGGTCGTGCGCGTCCGAGCAGGTTTGTACGGGCCGAACGCGGGAAGGCGCGTCGGGGACAAGTTGGACGAAGGGCCGCTCGGGAACATGAGCGATCGAATCCACACGTTGGGCGCGGTGAGCTGGGTCGAACTGCCCTTCAGCGGGACGCTCGACTTGAGGCCAGGTTTGTACTGGCCGTGCATCGACATGGAGAGGTACGACACGGGCGGCGGCGAAACGGCGGGGCTAATGCCCGTTCGCACCGAGCGGTACACGCCCGCGGGGTCGGCCACGGTGAACTTCTTCACACGGATCATGTACGCGACGAACGCGGACCTGATAGCGACACCCTCTTTGCAGCGAACGGACATCGAGTCTGGGTTGCCCGACGGGAACCCGGTGGCGCCCGTGCCCAGGGACGCGCACGACGATTCGATCATGTATGCGGGGTTCTGTTTTCGGTGCGAACCATGGTGAAGATCGACGGGGGCTACGCGGTGGGTTGCGCGCCCTACATGGAGGCTCAGGCTCCGCCGTTCGACGCATACGCTTCGCCGCCGACCACTTCGGGCTTCTGTCAGCTACTGACCACGACGAGCAACCCGACGATTCCGAGGCTCGCCTATCTGCGGCACTACGTTCGGTGGCCGGTCGAAATCGCCGCTGTTCAGTTCGGCGTCTGGGCGTCCGGGGCGATGGTGGGATCGAGGAGACTGCGTGTCGGATTGCAGCACGCCAACCCGGCGAACGGGCTTCCGGCGGATACAATCGCCCAGTCCGAGGCGTTCGTGGGTACGGACTGCCTCCAGTACTCGAACCAATCGCTCATCGTGTGGTTCGAGAGGCCGGTACGGGTCTATCGCCCTGGCCCGATCTTGGTCCTGCTCGCCACGGAGCGCTACCAGTCCAATCTGGGAGAGTCGGGCGGAGGGCTTAGAGGCTTGCACAACGTGGCGTACTGGCCGTTTCAGGGTGCGTCGGCCTGGCCGTTCCAGCGGAACTTCTTCCTGAACACGGGCAACGTGTACGGCTACGACGCTATCGAGGACGACTTCCCCGAAGACGTGGCTTCGGCGCAATGCACCGAGGTCGGCGCCACCGCCAACGAGTTTCCAAACGCGACACCGTTTCTTCTCTGTAACAGGCTATGAGCGCACCCGAAACGTGGATCGGAGGACTGGCGGCGCAGTCAGGCTTCTTCGGGAAGCACCGCGCTCTGTGCGGCTACGCGGTTCGGATGGGCTTCGCGGGCGTGCGGGTGGGGTTTCCTCTCGACACCTATGCGCCGGACCCGAGCAGCGACTACGCAGCGGATCCGAGGCCTCGGGAGAAACGGTATCTGCGCGAAGCGGTTCGGGAGGTCGCGCAATCGGGCTTAAAGCTGCTCGCGCTGCTCGCGTACGGGCCGCGCAGCGACTCGGCCAAGTGGTTGTCGCTGAACGGCGGGGTGCCGTGGACGTTTCCGGCTGTGCCGCCCGCCGGGACAGGGAACTCGCTTTGGCTCGCGATGGGCGACGAGTACGAGACGATGATCGCCGACATCAAGCGGTACTGGCAGTACGACGGTCGAGACCTCGCCGACCTTACGTTTCAGTGGTGGAACGAGCCGGGGCTGGGAGGCGGGCCGGGCGGTTGCCTGTTTTCGACGTGGAGCGCCCAAAGCACGGGATTCAAGACCGCCAACCCTGCGGGAACGTGGCCGTCCGAGTTCCACGACCGCAACGATCTGATTCTGCCGGGTGTCAAGGCAGCGTGCTTGCCCTGCCGGCTGGTGGGGCCGTGTCCCAACGGCTCGCCGGGCACCGATCCAATCACCTCGGTGGAAATTTTCGAGCAGGAGTTGGCCAGCATGGCGACGTCGCGCGACTACTGGAGCGAGTTCGACGCCGTGTCCACCAACGCCTACGCGGTGAACACGACCGGGCCGACGCCGCCCACGTTGATCGAAGCGACACAGCCTTTCATCGACCGTAGGACGCTGGGGCGACGTTTGTACGCGGACCTGGCGTTCCAGCGGGTGTTCCACATCGCGGCCCGGCTTCGCGAAGAGCACCAGCCGTATCGAGATTTGCCGCTTTGGGTGACCGAGCACGGCAACCACCTGTACTCGTGCGGACTAACCGACGCGAACGGGAACGAGTGGCGCAACCGCCCAGCGGACCAGTTGGAGCGTGGCCGCTGCCTGCGCGAGGGCGTGCGCCGGATGCGTTTTCTGCCTGGACTGGAGGTCCTGTCGGTCTACACCGGGCAGAACAAGAGCAACGGCGAGGACGCCGCCGAGCATACGGCCTGGGGGCTGTCGTCTTGGGACCCTGCCGAGCGGCGGGGCGACTACTACGGCGCATCGCTGGCGTTCAAGGCGGGGCTGGCCCCGCAAGTCGGCGTGCAGCCTGAGGGTGTCGCCGGGGTCGGGGCCGGGGACGAGACCGCTTTGTCGAGTCTGGCCCGAGAGCGGAAGCCTAGAAGCTCCGCGTGGGCGGTGCCCGCATGACAAACCTTTACACGCTCGGCCAATCGGCGGTTCTGACGGTCGTGTGGCGCGACGACGAGGGGGCTTTGATCGACCCGGTGAGCATCGAATTGACGCTCACCCTGCCGGACGATTCGTCGGTTTCTTACGTCTACGACACCGACGTCGAACTGATCCGAGTGTCGCAGGGCGTGTACCGTGTTGTCCACGAGGTGGATCAGGCGGGCACATGGACGTGGCGCTGGGAGGCGACCGGGATTTTCGCCGACGCTCAGGAAGGTGTGTTCTACGCCGGGGTCGCGGTGGCGCCTGGCGATGCGAGCCTCGAAGAGCACGCCGCCGAGCAGTACCTCTTCACAATGCTGACCGCCGACGCGCAGGTCGCGGCGCTTGTCGGGACGCGCGTCTACTCGGGGCTGGCCCCGCACAACGCGACCTATCCGTTCGTGGTGTTCAGCCTGATCGACGGGTTCGACCACACGACGCAGGGCGTTCGACTGATGGCGGACCTGACCTATTTGGTCGAGTGCGTGGCCGAGGGCGCGTCGTACCCGTTCACCCTCGCAGGACACATCGATCGCGTGCTGCGGGATTCGGCGGGTTTTGTCGACGCGTTCACCGTAAACGTGGATAGGATTTCGGGTTTCACCCTGCCCGAGGCGGCTCAGGGCGGGAAACAGTATCGGCGCGCCGGAGGGCGCTATTTGATTTCGGTCAGGAGGCCGACGTAACACCAACATGGCAACTGTCTCTCTTCTCAAGGACGTCACCGTGACGATCACGGGCGGCGGCGCGGACGACGGCGCGTACACGGCTGGCAGTTCGGACACGCTGAAGGTCGATCAGATCACTCTCAGCGCCGAGGTCCGGACCGAGGACCACTCTACGGCTCAAGACCTGGTGGAGCAGCACCGCATCGTCAAGCAGTCGTTCGAGGTGACGATCGAGACCAAGTTGGAGGACGCGACTTCGCTCGGTCTGCTTCAGGGCAACGATTTGTTCACCATTGCGGTGAGCGGCGCGGGCACCGGACGCAATTTCTCGGGCGTGTTTGTCATCACGGGCCTCGAACAGAACTACGCGGGTCCATCGACCCTGCGCGCGACGTTCAAGACCTACGGCACAGCCCCGACGTTCTCCTAATGTCGAACCTTCGCGACCATCTCAAGCACAAGCGGTTTGCGGTTCGGACCGAAACCGTCGTTCACGAGGGCGCGACGTTCACCGTGCGATCCTCGGCGGACGCCGGGCTCTTCGCCTACGTCTACGCCCAGGACGGGCCTGCGCGCCGCGAGGAAGCCGGGCATCTGTCGAGGGTCGTCTCGGCGCGTGTGAACGAGACGTGGAAGTGCCCCGAAGAGATCGTTCCCACCATCCGGCTCATCCAGCGCACGCTGGTGGACGAGGAGGGCAAGAACTACCCCATCGACGTGATCGCCGAACTGGCGGCCAAGGACGGGCCGCTTTTCTGGGCTTTGGCCGAGGCTGCCGCCAAGTGCATCGGCGCAAGCGGCGACGCGATCGATGTTCAGGCGGAGATCGCCTCGGGAAACTCGCCGGAGCCGACCTCCCAGGACTCCTGATCGAGTCTGGAGTGTTGGCCGCCACCGGGAAACTCGCGAGCGTGTTGCGGCGCGAGGGATGGACGGACCAAGAGATCGAGCTTGCCGCGACCATCCAATGGCTGAGGGATTCGTGACATGGCACTGAGCGAAGTTCTGAAGGTCGGCCTGCGCGTCAACGGCGCGCAGGACGTGATCCGCGCGCTGGAGTCGGTGGGTGCGGCCGCCGACAAAACGGCGTCCAAGATCAACTCGACGCAGAAAGCGATGGGCGCGGCGGCGGCCACCATGGGCGGGGCGATCGCGGTCGTTTCGCTGCGGGCGTTACGAGAACATGGAGCGCTTCCGCATCAGCATGGAAGCGGCTGCCGGTTCGGGCGCGGGCTCGCGGATCGCCGACGAGGTTCAGCGCATCGCGGCGGCGTCTGCGTTTGGCGCGACCGAGTTGCAGGACGTGGCCCGCATTTGGCAGTCCATGACCGGACAAACCGGAAAGACGCTTCAGATGGTCAAGGCCCTGGAGGCCCTGGGCGCCCTCGGCGGCATGACCAACGAGCAGCTTCGGGGTTCTGGCGTGGCGATTTCCCAACTCGCGTCGAGCGAGCGCGTCATGGGCCAGGACGTGCTTCAGCTCGTAAACAACGGGTTCCCGATGGCGGCCCTACTCAAAGAGCTCGGCGTGTCGAGCAGCCGCGACCTCTACGGGATGGAGTCGAAGAAGGTCATCGACGCGATACTGAAGGCCAGCGACTCGCCCGAAGCGCGGGAGGCTGCGGCGAGGCTGTCCAAGCTGCCGACCGTGCAGCTGCAGAACGCGCTGGAGGCCGTCAACCGGGCTCTCGCGCCGACCGGCAAACTGCTCGGCGAGCTGATGGCCGCCTTGGCCCCGTTGCTCACGGGGCTGATCGGTTTCTTGGCGCACCTGAACGCCGTCACGAACGGCTGGGCCGGCATGGTGACCATCGTCGGCCTGGTGGGCGGCGGGCTCTACATGATGATCGGCGGCATGGGCCGCGCGGTCGCGGCGCTCAACGCGCTGGCGGCTGCGGCGACTCGGGCGGCTGTGGCCCAGAGCGTCGGCGGGATCGCCGGAGGCCCTCAGCGGCTCTACGGCCGAGCGGCGGCCCTCAACAACCTGAAGTGGGCCGCTCGCGGAATGGTCGGCCCAGCGGGAGCGGTGGCGGGGTTGACCGCTGCCGGGCTTGCGGGAATGTACGGGGTCGTGAAGGGCCTGGAGCACCTCACGGGCAACGCTGGCCGCCGCGACGCCAACGGGACGACCTTCGAGGATCGCCTGGGTCGGCTGTTCGGCGGCGGGACGCCTCAGAAGAGCGACGACTTGGAACGTGGCGTTGCCAAGGCGATCGCCAACCAGATGCGCTAGCGCCTGCCAGACAGTTGCGCGATCCAGAACGGGGCGAACACTGGCCCGATTGGCCCGATCGGCGTGCGTTCGTCGAGGACGATGGCCTCGTGCGGATCGTGTGGGCCAGTGTCGAAGCTCGCCAATGTTCGACGTGAAACATTCAGCCGGTTCCAGTTGGCCGACTGGAGCGACAGAAGACCGTCTTGCGCGTGCGAAAGCGCGGACCATGCCGCTGGCGTCGTGACGGACGGCCTGAGCGTCCACAGCGGCGTTCTTCCGTCGAGGAAGCGGTCTTCCGTGGCTCCTATCAGGAACACCGACCTGAAGCGGGTCTCCTGGGCCCAATACGCGGCGTGGCCGCCTCCCTGCGAGTGTCCCCCTATGGATACTCGGCTCGCGAGCAGATTCCAATCGTCGGTTGGCCTGTTGACTCGCAGCCACAGAATCAGCCGGTTGAGGCGAGCCAGGACGCTCTGCTCGTAGGGTATCGCCACGTGCGGCGACCAGTCGCCACCGAAAAGGACCTCGCGCCGCAGCTTGCCGTGAGCATCTTGGTCGGGGTCCTCGCGGCACAGGCGATCCACGTTTTGGAGGTTTGGATAGCTGAGCGCGATGACGCGCCATCCGTGCGCGGCCAGGGTGCGCGCGTAGGTGCGGTACCAGATCGGTTGCCAGTCGGTTGCGGGCAGGAACACCACCGTCGGCGCGCGGCGCGGGTTTGTCGGCAGCGCGATCACGTGTTTGGCATCGTTGATCGTCGGCGGAATTCCGGTTTCGGACGGCCTCACCTCGATGAGCGACGGGCCAAGCCCGAGAGTCCACGCCGCGACCGCCGCCAAGATCATGCAGGCATTGTAACATGGCCGCATTCCTCACCCTGACCTTGAACCCGGTGCGCACGGAGTTGTTGCGCGAGGGGTGGTCGAGGAGCGTGGCGGCGCAGTCGTTCCGATTCCAGTCGGTGAACGACGCTGGCGACGGGTGGGTGCCGACGAGCGTGCCGAGCGCGATCTGGCAGGAGCCGAACACCGGGCTGCTGATGCTCCGCCCGAAGGTGTTGCAGCCCGACTACGCCGTGTCGCTCCCGGACGCGATCCCCTACAATCAGTTCCTGTTCGGGGCCAACGAGTTTCTGGACTACCGCACCGGCAACGCTTTCGCCGTTCGGCGCGCGTCCTCCGGCGCGAGCCTGGCAGACGTGTCGCCCACATCGGCGCTCATCGAGGCGCTGATCGCCGCGAGCCTGGAGACGGTTCTCTCGGCGGCGGCCAGGACCAGCGTGCCGCTGGCCCTCAACGAGGGGTTCAGCGTTTGGATCCAGCCGACGGGGATTTTCGTGGACCGGGCCCAGGCGTTCTTCGCCGTCGGGTTCGGGGGCCGCTTCGCGATCTTGTTCGACATGGACGGGTCGGCGCGGTTCTACGCGCGCGAGAGCGAGACGCCGGGCTCGGCCTACCGGCTGGCGCAGTCGTTCCGGTTCCTCAGCGGCTCGGTCGGCCACACGCAGAGCTACCAGATCACGGTGATCCCGTTCGGGGACCGCTGGATCGGGGTGTACAGCTCGCAGTTGCCCGAGAACAAGCTGCGGAACTTCCGCACCCAGTCGGCGAGCGTGAGCGGTTCGCAGGGGGCGCTCATCGACCTCAAGGCCCTCGGCTATTCCTGCCCGTGGGACGCAACCCTCCGGCAATTCCGGAAGGTTCCGCCCGCGCCGCTCGAGTTCGGAATGCCGAAGCTGGACTGGGGCATGAGCCTCTCGGTCCACAGGGTGGCCTATTCGACGAACTACGAGTACGCGGACATCGGCGTCGAGAGTCTGCCGGAGCCCAAGCCTGACCAAACGCCTTCGGTCGTGGCGCGGGGCTACGAGGGCCAGGTTGCCGAGCCCGGCGACACGCCCGCCGACGTGACCGTGGCCATGTACAACCAGGCGGCCGCGACCACTTGGGACGACGCGGCGGATACGGGGATCGTGGCGCGGCTCGGGCTGAAGGGCTCGACGAACGGCCGCTACAGCCCCGAGGTCTACTCGCTGGACTACGAGGTGGCCGAGACCACCCACGAGCCGTCGTGGACCCCGGTGGACGCGAGCGACCTTTGGCAGACCGTGCGCTTCGACCTGAGCGCCGATATGGAGCCCGCTCGGGCGTTCGTGAGGCTCGGGCCCGACCCCGGCGACCTGCCCAACCTGTTCCGCACGGGCGGGCCGCTCAGGGTCGAGATTTCGTCCACCAACGTTTTCGACGGCTACATCGTCGAAAAGCAGCCGACGATCTACGGCGCGAAGCGGTTGATGGTGCGCCAACTGGAGTGCGTGGACATGTGGGCGCGCCTGGAGGCCGCCGAAGTCGGCGACCACAAGAGCCTGACCGAGCTCGGCGTTCTGGACCTGGTGAAGAGCCTGATCCGCCGGGCCGGTTTCACCGACGACGACATCGCGGTGGACGACCCGGACTCGGTGCTAACCGATCTGAAAATGCCGAGCGTCAGCAACTCGCTGGACCTGGCCACGCTCAACGACGACGCCACGGTGGCGGACGCGCTGCGCGAGATCCGAAAGAGCGTGTGCCCCGACCTGCGGGTGCGCTGGTACGGCGGCGAGTGGAAGGTGCACCTGCGGCCCGAGTACGACGGGACCGCGCCGACGATCAAGATTCTCACCGACCGCGACCTGGCCACGGGCTACAGCGGCGGCATCGCCGATGCGACCCGATGGACGGCCCACGAGTACACGACTCGGGGCAACGTCGAGGTCACGGTCCGCGAGCCCCGATTCAACAAGTTGCTGTGCACGGGCGTCGGTTCGCTGAGCGACGACCCCCACGCGGTGATCGTGTTTCAGTCCGAGTCCGACGAGGTGGACGACGAGACCGCCATGCGGTTCACGGGCCGCTCGATTCCGAAGCGGATCGGCGCCGCCGAAACGGGAATCTGCCAGACCATCGAGGACCTGACCCGGTTGGCGCGCGCGCACTGGGACGCTCGGGACCGGGAGCGGATCGTCTGCGAGTTCCCCGCCGAGTGGAACCCCGAGATCGAGCCCGATACGTTCGTTTGGCTGATCACGCGCGACGACGCCGGGGACCGGGCTTCGCTCGGGGCGTGGCGGGTGCTGACCGTGCGCGTCGAGGCGACGATGGACGTGCCGACGCGAGACCAGCGCTACGCGCTGACCGCCAACTACGTCTGCGAGTGGGCGGGCGAAGCGACCGACGAGGACACGCCGATGCTGGTGGAGGATTTGCCGTAATGGACGAGCGAGACGTCAGGGAGTGGATGGACGCCAACCTCGCCCGCAAGGCGCTCGAGTTCGGGCTTGCCGACTGGGAGATCAAGTGGGCCGAAGAGGACGTCGAGGGTGGCTCGGCCAGCGTCGAGGCGAAGCCCGAGTACCGGTTCGCGAAGATCAACATCGACGTCCGCGATCAGAAGTCCGCAGCGGACCTGGAGCGCACGGTCGAGCACGAGTTGCTGCACGCGGTTTCCAGCAACGTCTACGACACGGCGTGGACCCTGATCCAACAGTGCTCCGCGAGCGACGCGGAGAAGGCGATCCTGTGCAAGGCGCTGGTGTCCGCCGTCGAGCGGGATTGCACTCAGATGGAGCGGCTTGTGTCCGGATTGCGAGGCAAGCCTTGAAGAGCATCGCCGCCGACTTGTTGGCCGCAGCCGTCGAGAGGCGGGCGCGCATGGAGCGGATGGGCGTGTTTCGGCCCGTCGTGTCGCGCGCGCGCGCCATCGAGGCGACCGTGGACGTCCCGCAGTTGCCCACGCGGGCGACGGCGAACCTCACCGAGCCCACGAGCGGCGAACTCGCGTTCGTGGTCGGCTACTCGCGGGTCGGCGGGACCGACGCGGTGAGTTAGAGCAGACCTAGAATCCAGCCGAGGGCGTAGCACATGACGCACCACGGAATCAGCCAGCGGGATTCGCCCAGAAGATCGTCGATGCGCATGGCGCGACTGTTAGCATGAACGCGGGGCTGTACTGGAGTTGCGACCGATGGGAGCAGTCGGTGTACGCGACGGCGGCCTACGTCGTGAGCGACGGCGCGAACGGCATCGAACTCTGCGGGGGCTACGCGGAGAGCTCGTTCCAGAGCGGGGCGGGCTCGACCACCAGCGGGTTCAAGATTTCGGCCCAGAGCCGCTACCGGATCGTTTCGGGCGGGTCGGCGGAGTGCGAGTACGCGCTCTCGATCGGCGGCGTTCCGATCCACACCGAGGTGGTGCCCGGCTGGCAGTCGGCGCCCGCGGCTCGGCTCGAACTGGACGACCTGCGGGTCTACGTCCGGATCGTGTCCGGGCTCTACGTCTGGGAGGTGCGCTGGTCGGCTTTGCGGTTCTACGCGCAGGGTTCGCTCGTGTATTCGAGCGGCCTGGCGTGGCAGTACGGGCCGCTCGGGCTCTTGACTCCGGCCAGCATTCCGCTGATCGGGATTCCGCCGAGGGTCGGCGCGACGGCCTCGCTGTCTCTTCAGCCCGCCGAGGACGGTCCGGCGTTTCCTGGGCTCGGCACGTTCGAGCATTCGGCGACGGCGGCGGTCACGGCTGGCGGCTATCGGTGGCTGATCGGCTCGACGTGGCACGCTCCTGCGGTCGCGCTGTCGGTCGAGGCGGTTCCTGCGGCCGGCTGCGCGCTCGCGGCTCCCTCCGTGACCTGCACGGCGACCAACGCGGGCACCGCCGAGGCGTGGGCGAGGTGGGAGCAGACGAGCCCCACGTCGCGCGACTGGGACGTGGCGTCGAGCTCGTTCGTGCCGATCCCGCAGTACTCGAGGTCGGTGGCGCGGCTGGGACCCGACTACGCGGCTCTCGTCTATCGGGGCGGTTTTCCGCAGGCGCAGCGCACGGCCAGCATCGTCTGCGACGCCTACACGGGCGGGACTGCGACCGTGGCGAGCACCGAGCTCAGCCCTGCGCGGTCGGAGTTCCTGGCCAACGTCGGCTCGGCGGCGCACGCGATCGAGGATCCGTTCGCGGACTCCATCTACGGCGGGTACACGTTCAGCCGGACGTTCTATTTGAGCGACGCCAGCGGGCTGGTCTCGGACTCTGCGGTATCGGGCGGCGCGCCGAGCGTGAACCAGCCGAGCGACGTGCTGCCCTACCTGCTGGTCGGGTCGGGCGCGGCGGAAGCGAACCTTGCTCGCTACATCAACACGACTTGCAGCCCGCATTGGTCGCTGTTCCTGTGGTTCCCGCCGGACGTGGCGAGCGGCGACCTTCAGCCCTACGAGTGGCCGGTGTTCGGCGAGCGGGCCAACCCGAGCGTGTACTGGCTGTGGGGCCGCCAGCAGTGGGCTCACCACCCGGACCTGCCGGGCGGAGAGAACACGCATCGGCGGCACGACGTGTTCTTGGAGCCCATGCAGGACGGGCTGCTCTTCGGCTACGTGTCTGCCGTATTCGGTCAGGACACCCACTGGTGGGGCGTCTCTCGCTTCCAGGTGGACGCTCTGGCCAGCGAGACGAACAAGACCAAGACCTACTTGGACCCGGCGATCTGGAGCGTGACGGACGGCTCGGTCGTCCACGGGTCGAACATGGCCGTGACCGCCGACCCCGGCGAATCAACGGTCGTGCTGGAATGCGACCTGGCTTCGATCTCCCGCGAGCCGTGGTGCTATTCGGCGTTCGCCGAAACGTTCGACCTCGAATGGGCGGGCGCGGACATCGCCTCGGTCCTGGTGGAGTTGGTCGGCTGGGATGGCTCGGCGACCGAACTGGCCTCCGAGGGCGCGGGGGCGCATTCGGATTCCTACACGTGGCCGACGACCAGGCCCGCGAAGCGCTACGTCGGATCGTGGGCTCGCGAGTTCGGCTGGCTGGCGTTCGTGGGCCGCGATCGCGGCGTAGACCTGCTTGGAGACGGCTACTCGCTGCCTTCGATGCTCGACCCCGACCGAAACACGGTCTACCAGCTCCTGCCGACGCGGACGTCGGCGACCCTGCGGTTCACGGTGACGCTCTCGGCTCCGGGCGGTTCGTTCGACCTCGAGTACCCGGTCCTGACGCAGTTCACGGACGTTCCGCAAGTGGTGCCCGAGACCCCGCAGGTCGCGGCGCTCCTGTATCCGACCGGCGGCGCGGCGCGGTTCGGGGCTTGGGAGTTTCCCACCGCTCTGCCGGTGGTGCCGGTGCCCGCCGAAGCCTACCGGTCTCCGACGGTCTACGACTGGTTCTGCTGGCGCAACCTCGTTTACGAGGGGCGCGACCCGCTGACGGGGATGGCCGCTCGGCTGGCGCAGACGTTCGACCCGCAGGAGGGGCAGGGTGTGAACGACGCGGCCAGCGGCACGATGGCCGTGGCCGTCCGGAACGGCTCTTCGGCGTCGATGGCGCTGATCAACGGGCTGGCCGAGTGCCCGCCCGCGCTGATGTGCCCAAACTGGGAGCGCAACGAGGGCCTGGCAGAGACGGGGACGACTCCGATCCTCAAGAGCTGGTCGTACTGTTCCCAGCGGCGGTTCGTCGCAAGCCAGACCGAGGCGGTGGGGCACTTCGACCCCGATGGCGCGACCGAGATCACCGGCGCGTCGGCCCTGCTGAGCCAGGCGGGCTGGAGCATCCGCGACCACGCGCTGGCCGTGGACAACGAGGAAGGCCCGACCTATCCGGTGGTGTGGAGCGGCGAGAAGAAAGCCATGGCCAGCCCCTGGCACGGCTACTTCGTTTCGACGGGCGAGGAGATTCGCGGCGGCGACGTGGCGAGCGCTGCGGACCACCGCTACGGCCTGCTCTACGACGCGCGGGTGGACGGCGACGGCGTTTGGTGCCGACGCTACGAGATCGGCGGGATCGACGACGAGTTTCGAGCGGTCGCATCGGCGGACGTTTCCGCTGCGGGGATCGCGGTTCTGCCGACCGGCGCGGTCTGCATCGCCTACGCGGACGATGGCGACGTTTCGAGGATTCTGAGCTATGACCAAGGCGAAAACTGGAGCGCGCCCGTGGCGGTAGGGAGCGGCACGGAGGTCGCCGTGTGCGCGGACGAGCGCACGGGCTGGCTGTTCTACGCGTACCACGACGGGGCCGACTTCGTGTGCAAGCGCGAGACGGATTCGGCTTCTGGGATCGTGACGGCTGGGACGATCCTGACGGGTTCGGCGGCCCGCATCGGCCTGGTCGTGGCCCCCGATTCGCACCGCTCGCTGATCGCCACGATCGAGGTCGGCGGCACGATCAAGAAGTTCCGCTCGACGAACCAGGGCGAGGATTGGACAGAGGTCTAAATGGCTGGCTACACCGACATCTCGACGGGCGGCGTTTTGACGGCCGCAGGCTACAACGGGAACTTCGAAGCGTTGGAGCTTACGGCGCTGCACGTCTGGGGCTACGGCGTGATCAGCGGGCTGACGCTCTCGACCGCTGCGGACCTCGATCTGCCCATCGCGGCGGGCGTGCTGACGACGCTCAAGACGGTTTCGCTGGCGAGCGTGGCCGACCACACGCTGCCCGACGCATCGACCCGCTACGTCTGGATCGACAACGAGGGGAACACGGTGGACACGGCCACCACGACCTCGCCGGGCGCGGGCTACGTCTGCCTCGGAAAGGCGGTGACGAGCGGCGGCGCGATCACGAGCGTGACGACCGAGAACCGCTGGCACGCGCCTCGGTTTTCGCTGTCGGCGCGGACCTGGACGTTTGGGGACCCGAGCAACGGGACGGGATGGATCTACGACGGCGCGAACGGGCGACTCGGGTTCGGCGTGGTGCCGACTCGGGCTTTCCAGTTCGGGGTTTCGCCGACGGCTCCGGGGCTGACGCTGGCCGAGCAGGGCGGCTCTCCGAGCGACGAATCGGGCTTCGGGAAGCTGTTCGCGAAGGCGAGCGACTCGGAGCTGTACTACCGGGACGACTCGGGCAACGAGACGCGGCTGACGAACAACGGGGTGCCGGGGTGGGGCTTTGCGGCCCGCGCGGTGACGACCACGGACGACATCGAGGTCGGCGACGCCTTCCTGGCGGTGGACACGACGGGCGGCGCGGTGACGATCAACCTCGTGGACCCTACCGGATGGGACGACGGGCGCATCGTGACGATCAAGGACGTCTCGGGGACTGCCGGCACCAACAACATCACGCTCGACCCCGCTTCCGGCATCAACCTCGACGGGTCGGGCTCCAACCGGGTGATCTCGCTCGCCTACGGCTCCATCAGAATCGCCTGCTTCGGCGGCGATTGGTACACGGTGTAAACGCTCATGCCTACCGCTCCTCTGCCCGCTCTGCTGGTTCCCTCGGACCTGATCGCCTCGCCTTCGGCGGGGCTGTTCGTCGCCGTCCATTCGGGCGGCGCGTCCTTCGAGACTCGGGCTTTGCTCGCCGCAGACCTGCCGACGCACGATCTGGTGTCGAAGCACTCTGCGTCGGGGCTCACGTCCGGACACCTGCTCAGGGCCACGGGCGCATCGTCGTTTGCGTTCGGTGCGCTGACAGTTGGCGACCCCATGAGCGGGGGGGCGGCGAAGAACATCCTCTACCAAGGGGCGTCGGGGGTGCTGGCGTCCTCGACTTCGCTCGTCTGGGACTACACCAACAGCCGACTCGGTATCGGAGTCAGTTCCCCGGCGTACGTTTTTCACGCAGTCGGGACCAGCGGACTGTTCATCACCGCCGACACCGACAGCGACAACGCGACGAAGCAGACGCGGCTCGGCACAAGGGCCTACGTGAACTCGCAGAACGCTTTTGTGGCCTTTTATCTTGCAGCCCAACTCGCCGCCAACGCCTTGAACATTGGTGGCGGTACGTCCAGCGGTCAAGCTGCTACCGAAGTCTGGTTCTACACCGCCTCGGCGGTGAACACCTCGACGGGCACAGTGCGTGCGAAAATCGACGGTTCCGGCGATTGGACGGTCGCACGAGACGGAGGACGGGTCTTCATCGGTGCTTCGACCACCCCGACCGCCACGCTCGATCTATTGGCGAGCTCCGCCACTCGCGCGTCGCTTCGCATCCGAGCGGGGACCGCGCCGACGTCCCCAAACGACGGCGACATCTGGTTCGACGGCACCGATCTCAAGCTCCGCTCCGGCGGGGTCACGTACACTCTCACCAAGACGTAACCTATGCAGACCTACATCGTCACCGAACATCAGTTGCTCGCGATCCAGGAGGCCGCCAAGCGCGCCAACTGGGAACCGGCCAACGTCATCATCCAGATCGTCCAGCAGATCGTCCAGCAGCCGGTCCAACCGCCCGGCGACCCGACCGATCAAGGCTGACGAATCCCCGCACCCCCTCTGGCCTTCGGGCCGGAGGGGGCTTTTCTGCGTTTGGGGTGGCGGTAGTTACCGCCTGGCGGGTGTTGCTCAGGTTCGTCGTCCGGTCGCCGTTTCTACCTGGGTTTCTAGGTGTCGGACACCCCGAGGACCCTGCTTTGGGAGCAGGGGGTCGCTGGTTCGAATCCAGTCGCCCCGACCAAGTTGACCCAACAAACTTGAACAAACCGGAGCATTTCAGAACACTGCGTACTAAGTCCCGCGTACTTAGAGCAACGTTTCGGCCAGAATCCGAATCGCTTCGCGCTTCGTGTCGCGGCTGGCGCGCGCGTAGATTTCCATCAGCGTCGCCACTTCCTTCCACTCCCCCCAACTCCATCAGCGTCCTCACGTCCACACCTGATAGCCGCCATCTTCGACGCCCATGTTACCCGCAGACTCGTTGAACCTTAGCGAGCCAATGGGCTCAAGTGGAACTGGCATGGGTACTATGGCACGGTGAAGATCATAATTGTTCTCGTAGCGGTGTGCGCTCTTGTCGGGAACGCGCTTGCGCCTCCGCCTGACTCGGACATAGTCAAGATCCGGCAGGAGTTCGACCGTGTGTGCAATTCGTTCAAGAGCCTCGCCGGTACCGACCCGAAGGGGAAGCCGCCTTGGACCATCTATTACCTTCGAACCAGGCTAGAACAGGTTCAAAGCTTGCAGCGCTCGGCGTACGTCTTGCGCGGTCGAGCTCTGACCGAAGCCGAGTTGGCAGCAGGGACGAATCTGGATGAGTATGTAGACAGCGACCTGAGGCGTGAGCTCGACATGATACAGCTGGCACTCACAGTCGGCCCGCAAGAGTATTTAAGTCTGGTGGGCTTGCCAGGCGCAGCCAAGAGCGTGAGGATGAAGGGCATAATCGGCCACCTGTGGGACGCGTTCGTCCTTGCCGATGCCGAAGCAAAGAACCTTCGGAAGTGAAGGGGGAGCCAGTGGATGAGTCGGCTTCAATCCGTTGCCGGTTGGCGTCTAGCCTGCTGAACGACGCGCCTTGAACAAGAGATACCCGCCCAGCGCCAGCGCAACGAGCAGCGCCATCACCGGCAGAGGGAGCATCAGGGTGATGGGGTCGCCGCCCGAATCGGCCACCGACGGCTCCTCGGCATACAACTTGTCGAACTCGGCTTCCGGGTCGTCGCTCTCGCGGACCCACCGGATTTCCTTGCTGCGTAGGTCGGCATACCAAGACTCGGCGTCGGCGAGCTCACGCTGGAAAGTCTCCTCGACTTCTTCGAGCGTGATCTGGTCAGTTCCGCGACCAGGCGTCTGCCCGACAAGGGCACCTTCTGCCAGCGCACGGTAGGCCGTCTTCGCCTGGCCATCCTCAGCTTTCATCGAGGCCATCAGGAACGCGCGCGAGGCCAACAGCTTGGCATCTTGGGCCGTTGGCAAGTCGTCTGCCGCCAGCAGAAACCCAAGCGCTTCCAAGAGCACGGGCGAGTCGTGCGTCCCGAACCGCATCATGCCCAACACGCCTTTGATCGCTGCATCCAGTTCGGCTCTTTCAAGCTGAGCATTCCTGCCATGCGACGCCTGCTTCTTGCTCCGCAGGTGATGGAAGAACGTGTGCTTCACCCCACGAGGAGACACTTTTCTGTTCTTCGAAAGGTCGAACTCGCCAAGGGGCAGCGTCGCACCGCTGGCGCGCCGAGCCAAAACGTACTCCACCAGTTGCTTCTGGACCACTTCCCGTCCAAAGTGGGCATCGGGATTGATCTCGATGGCCCGCTCGATATGCTCGAGCCCTTCTTCGAGTCGTCCGGCGTGAATCAGGAACGTGCCCAGGTTGGCGGCCGTCTCGTACCGACCCGGTTGGATCTTCTCGATGGAACGCGCCACCTCGATCGCGCGATCGTGCTGGCCGGTCTTGTCGTAGGCGGCGGCCAGGTCGTCCAGAGCGCGAACGTCGTTCGGGTCGGTCTCCAACTTCTTGAGGCGATCTTCGATGCGCCAGCGATAGAACTCGGGCGAGTGACGCAGAAACTTCCCCGTGATGAGTTCCAGCGCAGTTGGAAAGCGGGACCGCTCCATCTTGATCGTGTCGTGGTCCCAGATACACGCTGGCACAAGAGCGGCGAGCCCGCTCGTACCCGCAACGATGAAACCCAGAAGGGTCTGCCTCAACCGATGGTGGAGATGGCTCATAGCGCAGCCTGCCGTGCTCATTTATTCAGACGCCGTTGCCTCGCGAATCAGAGCAACTTGCGAAACGCCGAACGCGGCAGCCCCGTTGCGCCTAGTCTGAGCCACGTCTTCACGCGCGTCGGGTTGAAGCGCAGCGAGCGCAGATACGCCTGCCGCGCACCATCCGAGTCGCCGTTCAGCATGCGCACCGTTCCCAGGCACGCTTCGTTGTGGGCCAGCGCCGCGCGCAACCGCCCGGCGTCGCACCCGCGCCGCCGATAGAACGCCTCGCGCGACCGGATCCACTCGCGCAGCATCTGGTCGTCGCGCCAGATGCGCTCCAGTTTGTGGCTCGCGTTGGTGCCGTGAACGCGGTAGTGGGTCAGCGGTTCGTCCACGTAGCCCGCGTCGTACCGCTCGGCGATCCGAAGCCACATCTCCCAATCGCCCGAACCGAAGTAGGCCGGGTTGAACACACCGCACCGAGCGAAGCACTCGCGCCGAACCAGCGCCGCGCTCGCGATGATCTTGTTGTGGTAGATCAGGTCGAGCAGCACGTCGCCGGTGCGGGTCCGGGGGAAAGCGAACCCCAGCGGATTGCCCGGCAGGCGCTCGCCTTCGCCGCCGATGAACGTGCCGTCGGTGTGCACGAGCCCCACCTTGGGATAGGCGCCCAGAATCTCCAACTGCCGCTCCAACTTGGTGGGCTCCCATAGGTCGTCGTCGTTGAAGACCGCCACCACCTCGCCCGTCGAGAGCGCCAGCGCTCGGTTGAGCGTCCCGTAGGTTCCCAAGTTGGTTTTGTTAAATTCCAGGTGCGCTTCTTTGGCGTTTTCGGCGAGCCACTCGCGCGTTCCGTCGGTCGAGCCATCGTCGATCGCGATGATCTCCCAGTCGCGATGCGTCTGCGCGAGAATCGAGGCGTAGGCCGCAGGAAGGAAGCGGACGTGGTTGTAGCACGTCAGGAGGACGCTGACCTTGGGCATCGGCTAGTTCCTGCGCACCTCGACGACGAAGTCCACCAGATCGAGGTCAGGGTCGGCCACATCGTTGCGCGGCTCCAAGTCGAAGAACGTGCTGTTCGTGTACGTTCGGCTGGTGCGAAGCGACACCGTGATCGGCGAGTTGATCTGCGAAGGCAGCCGCCCATCGCCCAGCGCCTCCCAGACCTTGCTCGTGCCGCTCTGGGGCACACGGTCCATGGCTAAGAGGTTGATCTGGAGCGAACGGAACGCCTCGGCCTCGGCCGTGGTGCGCGCCAACTGGTTGATCGAAATCTCGAACCGCAGCCGGTTCGTGCCGGGCAGTACGTCGTCGGCCAATAGTGGCACGCCCACAAACTCGTATTCGTTCAGGTTCGTGTCTCTAAAGCGATATAAATTGAACTGGCCCGGAACCAAGAAGTTGAAGCCCACGAAGTGGGTTGCCTGCCCCGCGACAAAGCCATTGCCCCACGGTGGAGCGATGACCGGGATGGGACCGGTAGTCGTCGGTGTGTCTTGTGTGGATGGGTTCAACGCGACGACATAGACATAACTGCGATTGATCTCCCGGTCGAACTGGAGCGTGAACGAGAGGCGAACCAACTCGCCCGAGTCCCCCGTGTCGGGAAAGCGCGCACATGAAGACCCGAACGCCAATGCGGCGAGCGTCAGAAGGGGCAGTGTCCGAAGTCGCATGGGCGGTCTCATTCTGACGCTTCCGTGGGCGGCTCCGCTTCGGTCTGTCGGCGGCGAGACAGGACCAGGCGCTCGCGGAAGTCGTTGTACGTGCAGATCGCCCGTACTCCCAGCACGTTGGCGACGTCCACGGCCAACTCGTACTTCTGCGGGTTGACCTTGCCGTCTCGGCACTTCCGCGCCTCCGCGTCGTACCTTGGGCAGTCGCGGCAGTACACTATGCGCCACCGCCTGTACCGATGTTGTTGCCGCTTGCCGTTTGCATCGCTGGTTTGGCTCATTCCGCTGAGCCCGTCTCCCTAGTCTATCGCGATCAGGCGTTCGTCGTGCGGCTGGCCGGTCAGAGTCACTCGGTCGGCATCGGACCGCAGCCGGTCCCGCGGGTCGTTCACAAGTCGGGCGAGCGCTTCGCCGTCTGGGACGAACGGGGCATCACCGCGCGCGACGGCGATCATCTGGTCACAGCCCGCCTCGAAGACGCCGCGCTTTCGCCCAAGCTCTTTGGCCGCGAGGAGATTCTCAAAACTCGCGAGCTGATCGAATCGGGCCGTCGCCAGAAGGGCCCGACCAGGTTGGCCGGAACGTTGCTCGCCGGGACCGTGGCCTACTTCCTCCCCCGTTGGGAGGACTTCGACGGCAACGCGTGGCTGGAGGCGCTCTACTCCGTTGACCTCTCGCAACCGCGCCCCGTCCCCAAACTCAAAGGCAAGTTCGAAGGGTTCACGGTCACGCCGGGTCCGGAGGGGCTTGGGCTCTACGATGGATCGGTGTTCGCCATCACGCGCGCGGGCGACCGGTGGGGCTATGCGTTCTTCGTCCCTTCGACCGGTGGGTTCGGCTACCTGGCGAAGGGATCGCGCGCCGAGACCGTGGCGCGCCTCTCCAATACGATCGCATTGGTGGTCGAACAGTCGGATTACGGCACGCGGCTGGTGAAGCGATTCCACTTGCCGAGCGGCTCTTCGCGCCTTGCGGCCGAAGTGCGAGGCGCGGTGAAACTGGTGAGCGCGTCGCCTCCCGTGATCGACGTGGACGGCCCCCAGGGACGCTTCCTGCGAAACCTCGACTCGGGTGCCGAGAGGCAGCAAGCTCGGGGTACGCCGGTTGTTGGCATCGCTCGCCACGTGCTGGTCTGGACGCCACGCGACAACCCGGATCTGGGGATTCTCTACGACCCGTCCGACTGGTCGAAGGTCGCCGAGTGGAAGCGCTCCCCAAGATAGAGGCGTAGAATAGTGATATCGGCCCAAGCGGTCGCCCGGAGGGTGCGCTTGCATCGTCCAAGAGGTGTTCACGATGAAGATTTTCCAGAAGAAGTGGTTGCTCGTCCCCGTCTCGGCCCTTGCTCTGGCCGGGCTCGCCCTGCCCCAGTTCAAGATCGACATCATGGACGTGGTGAAGGTCGTCGGCGTCGGTGCCGCCGTGCGCCAGTTCAACAAGGACATCAACAAGGCGTTCAACGGACTGACCGGACACAAGGACACGCCCGAGGCGACGACCAAGGTCGTACCGATTCTCTCGGTGAAGATCATTCGAGGGGACAACGCGATCGGCGCCGCCCAGGTGTCGGGCCCGAAAGCGCAGGTGGACAAGGTAACCGCCGTCGCTCAGCCTGAAACGGAACTGCTCGGCATTCGGGCGCGCGGTTTCATTCCCGTCTCGAGTCGCGACGTCGTCAACGACATCAAGCGCGTGGAGGGGGTCGCCGTCACGGGGATCGTGGACTTGAAGCTGTAGAGTAGAAAGGAAGATGGAGGAAGGACTACGGAAGAAGGAGGGATCACTTTCCTTCTTCCTCTCCCCTCCTATCACCAATACGGTACGCCCAAGGGCCACAGATACACGCGGTAAACCTGCTTCATCGCCACCGAGGAGTCGTTGGCGTTCTGTTCCACAGGCGATTGAATGCCCCCGACCAGCCAGCCGATCTGCGTGGGCCGACGGATCGCGCGCAGGTCGATGAGGTCGTGCTTGACTCCCGAAGGGCCCGCCTTGCGCACCGAGGGGTGGAGCACGAACTTGCCATTCGAGCCGATGTAGCCCGGAAGGGGCGCTTCGTGGTGGGCGTGCTCGCGGTACGATCCGTTCGAGTTTCGAACCAAAGACGTGACCGTATCAATCCAAGGAACGCCATCGAGGAACCCCGGCTGACCCGGAGTGCCCTGTTTGGGCGCCAGTTCGAATTGCCGCGTCGTTCGGTTGTACGTGTAGCGGCTCAATCCGCCTAGGAACGCCGTATACATCGTCGAATCCCGCCGATCCCACAAGCGAATGTTCGCGCAAGTGTATTGCGACATCTTCTGTTCATAGCCCGTTTCGATCGTTGCCCCGCTGGACGAGATCAGGATGGGCTTGGTGTAAGGCATATCGCCGTTGGGATTGACGTCGCCGTTGGGCAGCGTCGGTGGCGTGAACACCCCGCCGTAAGCGCTCAGGGCCAACGCCCCGTTCGGCAGCAAGACATGCTCCACGTTGAGGTCTCTGCGATGAAACTCCTCGGGATGCGTCCAGACCGAGTAGTCCACGACCGTAGGCGCCCCGCCTGGCCCCTCGGCAAGACGGAAGCGGCGGACTTCGTTCGTATAGGTTTGGGTCTCGTTGGGCATGAGGTAGACCCCGTTGAAGTCGTGGCCGAAAACGAGATAGAAGAACCCGTCGTCCAGTTTGCGGAGTTCGCCCCCGGTGACCCGCATCCGCTCGTCCTGCGAGGTCTTGATCGCACTCGAGGCGAGCGAGGTGTCGTTGGATTTGACCGCCGCGATGACCGTGGGCAGGTGGATGCGGCTCACGGCAGGATAGGTCTGGCGCGGGCCAGCCGAGGACTGCCCGTAGCCGCCCACGACCACGAGGTCTTCGCCATCCTGCGTGGTGTTGGTGTTGGCCGAGAGGAGATGGTCCTTGGCCAGCGTCGCGATGGATAGGTTCGCAATCGCCATCGTCCAAACGTTTTGACCGGGTTTGCCAAGCGGCTGGAAGACGACGATATGCTGGTTCGCCGACCCGCGCGAGAAGTTCGAACCTGGCGGCGTGAACCCGTGGAACCCGTTGGTCCGGCCGCTGACGAACACCCAATGGCCCCCGTGCTCGCCGAAGGCGAACGAATGCATGGCCGGCAGAGCATCGAACCGCCCGGAGGTGTCCTGGACGAACGAAAGCGCATACGGCACGCCCGCGTTGTCCTGCGCAACGGCGCACAGCGAGAGAGCGACGCCCATCAAAACGCCGCAAATCCTTCCACGACCCATCGGCTCAGGATACCGAGCCGCGCCGCCTGTGGATGCTGAATTCAGAATCGCGCCGCGCGGTCGAGTTCGTCGAGCCGGAAGCGGACGCTCAGGATGTACGGCGGCTGCCCTTCGGTCCAGTGCCCGTAGGTCGTTGCGACGAACGTACCGTCAGGCAGGAGTTCGAGTCCACTGTAAGCGCAATCCCAATCGTGCTTGTTGTCCTTCAATCGGAAGCGCAACTGGCCGGGACGACCGTTGACGATGTCCTCCCAGCGACCGACCCATCCCACCCAGTCGCCGACCGTCGGGCTGGCTTTGTCCGTGTCCCGAAACACGACGACGAGCCGCCCATCGGGAGCGTACTTGGCCACGTGGCGGTCGCCGGTCAGGGCCTTGGGCAGTTCGCGCGGCCACGACCACGTCTTGGCTTCGTCGGTGGTGAACATGACGTGCGAGTTGCGGACGCGCTTGTTTTCGCGCAGCAGCATGGCTAGGGTCTTGCCGTCCGGCGAGCGCACGGTACCCGGCTCGCACAGGTGGATGTCCGAGCTGCCCCAGATCGCCTCGGGGTAAGACCACGTCTTGCCTCCATCGGTGGTGAACGTTTGGAGCAGCGTCATGTGCGGTCCCGCAGGGCCGCCCGCATGAAGGAAGCGGCCATCGTCGTGGAACAGGGCGACGTAGCGACCGTCGGCGAGCCGCTCGACGCTGCTCATCACCACGATGCCGCCCCATGTTCCGACGGGTTCGAGCGGTCCCCACGTCGCCCCGTCGTCCTCGCTGATGGCTCGGCGCGCGGGGTTCAAGCCCGACCAGAGGATCAGCCTCGCCTTGCCGTCCGGTCCGGTCAGCCGGTGAATGGTGGGCGTTTCGAGGCTGGTCGCCCAGTTCTCGGGCGTGGGCAGACGGTCGCTCCACGTCTTGCCGCCATCGGTCGAGCGCTTGAAGAGGATCGCGCCTCGTCCGTGGCCCTTGGGATACACGCAGAGGATGGTCCTGCCGTCGGGCAACAACAGGGTGGTGGGGTGGCCGAGGTACTGCCCCGCCTCGCGGTCGACGACCACTTGGCGGTGGGTTTCGGCGTCGAGGTCCACGAACGGCATGGGCTGGGAGGCGGCGAGCGCCATGGCGAAGCACAGCATAGTGGACTCAGTATGCGCGACTCAGTCCCAATCCTCAAGCACCGTAGCCAGCCTCTCGACGCGCGCGACGCCGTGAACTCGGGAGACGAACGCCCACGCAAGGCGGGCGCCGTCTTCCGGACCACGGACCGGGATTTGGTACACGGGCCCCACCTTCTTCACTTCCTTCGGCGGGATTCCAAAGGGCTCAAGCAAGCTCTTGGTGAGCGCGACCTGGCGATCGCTTAGGCAACACAAGGGGACATCTAGAAACAAGCCCATCTCCTCGTTCAGGCCAAACTGGGTGTACCCGTACTCAGGACGCTTCCACTCGAAGATGATGTAACCTGGACCCTTCGCGAGGCGGGTTCTCAGGCCATGCTCGATTGCCAGGGGTACGTCCTGGCTCCCAGCGGCCCAGATACGGGCGACCGACAGGGCACCCGCGAATCCGGCGACCGTCCGCAACAAAGACCGTCGAGTCACGATTCTCTCTAAGTATTCCAGTTTGAACGGCACGGGTAGGAGTCCTCAGTCATCGGTGGCTGCCAAACACTTGCGTGGCATAGGCCTTGCCGCCCTTGATCGCCACGCCGACGCCCAGATGGCGGTAGTCGCCCAAGAGGTTCTTGCGGTGGCCGGCCGAGTTCATCCACATGCGCACGAACCGCTTCGCCACTTCTGCCGGGTCCTTGAGCGGCAACCCTTCGAACATGGCGATGTTCTCCGCGCAAGATCGGTAGTCGTAGCCGACCGCGCGCACGCGATCGGGCATCGTCTTGCGTCCCTCGATGGGCGACTCGTGGCTGAAGAAGTCGCGGTCCAACATGGCCTGGCTGTGTCCCCGCGCAGCCTGTGCCAGCCGACTTTCGAACTCAAGCTTCGGGAGGTTCGCCTTGGTGCGCTCCGCATTCGAGGCGACGAGAATCTCCTTCTCGACCTGCGTGGCGAACGAGGGCTTCGCTTCCTGGGTTTGCAGCATCCCGATGCCGAGCAAGAGGACTAAGGCGGCCATGGCGGAAGTATGTCCGATCCTCAGTGGCGCGTCCGCGAGGGAAAGACCGCCCCTTCCGAGGCGTTGCCGCTGCGATCCACGCGTTCGACGCGCACCTGCGCCAGCGGGGCGCCGTTGCGCGTCAGGGGCACGACGACTTCGCTGCGCCCAGCCGGGAGGATTTCATGGACCCACTGGCCGCCGTAGAGCGCATGCACCACCAGCCACAGCGCTGCTTCTCCACCGGGATCGGCGAACTGCAGGGTCCAGTCGCCCGCGTTCTGTTGAACGGTCATCGAGGGCATGCGCGGCGGCTTGAGGTCCAGCCAAGGCGTCGCAGGGGGCAGTGCGCCATAGGAGTAGACGCCGTCGCGCAACGTGGCCACGATGCCCTTGTAGTCGTCCCGGAATGCCCTCATGCTGAAGTGGACATTGCCCGTGGCGCCCGGCACGGAACGCGTCGTCTCGATCTGAGCGGCGATCTCGTAGACGGGCCAATCGCCGAACTGCGATCCAACGTTGCTGGTGAAGTTCCCCGGCCACACGTGCCGGCCCATCAGGTTCTGCTCGGTCCACCACGTCAGCAACGGTTGATAGGGCTGACCCGTGGAGCCCATCCGCCAATACAGTTGCGGCGTCAAGTAATCCACCCAACCTTGTTGGAGCCACTTGCGGGAATCCGCGTAGATCGCGTTGTAGGCGTCGAGACCGGTCACGCCGGGCGGGTTGCCCGGTCGCCAGATGCCGAACGGCGAAATGCCGAACTTGACCGTGGGCTTTGCCGCCTTGATCGCTTGATACACCGTAAACACGAACGTGTCGATGTTCCAGCGTCGCCAATCGGCGCGCGACAGGGTCCCGCCAGACGACAGGTATGCGCCATACGAATCGTCGTCGGGGAACGCCACACCGCTGATGGGATAGGGATAGAAGTAGTCGTCGAAGTGGATGCCGTCCACGTCGTAGCGGTTCAGCACGTCCAAGATCACGTTCAAGGAGTGTTCGCGGCTCTCGTGAAACCCGGGGTCCAGCCACTTGGCGTCGCCGTAGTCCTTGACGAGGTGCGGCTTGGTGATGCTGACGTGGTTGCTGGCGATCGCGTTGCGGTGGCTGGAAGCCAGTGCTCGGAACGGATTGAACCAGGCGTGCAACTCCAACCCCCTCGCATGCGCCTCGGCGACCCAGAAATGCAACGGATCGTAGAGCGGGTTCGGCGCCGTACCCATGACGTTGGTCAAGTACTCGCTCCACGGCTCGATCGCGGACGAGTACAACGCGTCGCACGCGGGCCGCACCTGAAGCACGATCGCGTTCAAGCGGAGCTCGACCGCACGGTCCAGAATCGCGATGGCTTGTTGCCGCTGCTGGGCAGGGGTCAGGGTGCGTGAGGACGGCCAGTCGATGTTCGAGACCGTCGCCACCCAAACGCCGCGGAACTCTCGGGGAACCGGGGGCGGCTTGGGCGACGGGCCCAAGCGCTCGGGGGCAGAAACCGCGCCCGCGAGGGCGAGCGCCAAGGCGATCTCCGTCATGCTGATCCAAGGAATACGGGCGCCGCGGATGGAGTGCTCGGGTCGAAGCGCGCCATTGCGCCTCGGTTGCGATTTCGGCGCCCAAGCATTGGACGGCTCTGCCCCCTCGGACGTTCCGATCCGGGCTGGTAACCTCGGTCCAAATGCGCTTCGACCGGTACTACAACCACGCCGAGATCACCGAGTTCCTCCATGCTTGGCAGAGGGAACACCCGAACCTGATGGCCGTCGAGCCGGCGGGCAAATCGCACGAAGGTCGCGACATCTGGCTCGTCACGCTCACCAACGGAGCCACGGGAGCGCACGCGGACAAGCCCGCGTTCTACGCCGACGGCAACATCCACGCCAGCGAGGTCTCGGCCTCGACCGCCGTGTTGCACCTGATCCACAAGTGCCTGACACGCTACGGCACGGACCCCGACATCACGCGGCTGCTGGACACGCGCACCCTGTACCTGATCCCCCGGCTCAACCCGGACGGGGCGGAATGGGCACTCGAATCGCCGCCCCGTATCATCCGGTCGTCCACTCGGACCTACCCGTGGCCCGAGGAAGACGTTTACGGGTTGGAACGCAAGGACCTCGACGGCGACGGGCGCATCCTTTCGATGCGTATCCCCGACCCTAACGGCCCGTGGAAGATCAGCGAAGCGGAGCCCCGGCTGATGGAGCGACGCAAGCCGACCGAAACCGGCGGCGTCTACTACAGGCTCTTGCCCGAGGGCATCGTCCACAACTACGACGGCATGACCCTTCGCGCCCGCCAGATTCCCCAGGGTCTGGACTTGAACCGCAACTACCCGAGCGCATGGCGCGTGGAGAGCGAGCAGCACGGCGCGGGCGACTTCCCCACCAGCGAGCCCGAGGTGCGTGCCGGCGTCGAGACCATCGTCCGGCGGCCCAACATCTGCGGGGCCGTGGTGTTCCACACGTTCAGCGGCGTGAACCTTCGGCTGCCCAGCCGCTACCCGGACGACGAAATGGCCCCCGAAGACCTGTGGGTCTACAAGGAGGTCGGCGACGTGGGCGAGAAGATGACCGGCTACCCCGCCATCAGCGTCTGGCACGACTTCAAGTACCACCCCAAGGAGATCATGACGGGCGACTTCGACGACTGGGCGTACGAGCACCGGGGCATCTTCGCATGGACCACCGAGATTTGGTCGCCCCAGCGTCAGGCCGGGTTGAAGGACTACAAGTACATCGACTGGTTCCGCGACCACCCGTTCGAGCACGACTTGGCGCTGCTCAAGTGGTCGGACGAGAAGCTCGGCGGCAGGGGCTACGCCGATTGGGTTCCGTACGACCATCCGCAGCTTGGCCGGGTGGAGATCGGCGGCTGGGACCCTCACCATGCATTCCGCAACCCGCCGCCCGGTTTTCTCGAAGCCGAGGTCGGTCCGCTCGGGGATTGGGTGGTGTACCAGGCCCTTTCCACACCCAAGCTGGAGCACCGGGAGACTCGCGTCGAGCCTGTGGGCGACGGCTGGTGGCGGGTGCGGTTCGCCGTCCAGAACACGGGCTGGCTCCCCACCAACGTGACCAAACTGGCCGAGAAGAAGCGGCTCGTTCGGGGCGTGTTCGCCGAGATCGCCGGAGACGGGCCCGCCCAGGGCTGGCTGAAGAGCGGCCTGATCCAGCAGCAAGGGCCCCAACTGCGCGGTTGGAGTTCGGTGCCCGTCAGCGGATTCGGCTGGCACACCGACGAAACCGACGACATGCACGTGTTCGAGTGGGTCGTGGCGGCAGGCGAATACCAGATCACCGCCAAGCACGACCGCGCCGGGACCGTGCGGCAGACGTTACGGGTGCCCTCGTGAGACCCGAGCGCCTCCTTGCCCTCGCCGTGTTGGCGTTGCTGTGCTTGTTGCCGCTGGTCGAGTCTCTCGCGACAGGCAAGGCGCTCGGTCCGTTCGACCACCTCGCGCCGATGGTCGGGGCAGCCCCGACGAAACCCGCCCAGAACTGGGACATCCTGCAAGCCGACGGCGCTCTGCAGTTCTATCCGTGGCGCGACCTGGTGTTCGAGAGTTGGAGGCAGGGCCGCGTGCCGTTTTGGAACCCGTACCAGCTTGGCGGGACGCCGTTGCTGGCCAACTCGCAAAGCGGAGCCCTGTACCCGCTGCACATCGTGGTTGGTGTCTTGGGCATCCCGACCGTGGCCGCCATGAAGCTGCTGGCCTGGCTGCATCTGCTGATCGCCGGTGTAGGCGTGTGGTTGCTGCTTCGGGAACTCGGCGCCACCCGCGAGGGTCGGCTGATCGGCGCAGGCTCGTTCGCCGCGAGCGCCTTCATGGTCGCTTGGATCGGCCTGCCCAGCGTGATCACGACGTGCGCTTGGATTCCGTGGGTGCTGCTCGGCGTCGAGAGACTGGCGACTGCGCCCGTGTTTCGGCGCATCGGCTGGTTGGCCTTGCCCGTTGCGCTGATGCTCCTCGCAGGTCACTTGCAGTTTGCCGCCTACGGCTTGATGGCAGGCGGCTTGCTCGCCATCTGGCGGGTTGTCGCCGGGCGCCGAGTCCGTGCAGCGCTGCCCTTGGTCGGTGGCTTTGCTTTGGGAGCGATGTTGGCCGCGCCGCAGGTCATGGCTGTCCTGGACTACTCGACCTTCTCCCATCGGGCCAACAAGCCCAGCGCCGAAGGGTATGCAGCCTACGTTGATGCTTCGGTCAAACCTTTCGAACTGCCCGCGCTCGTCTCGCTTGGGTTCCTGGGCCATCCCGGTCCGTTGCACGCCGAGCCTCAGTTGCCCAACTACTGGCCCTCGTTGGCCAAGACGGGCGCCAACCCGGCGGAGTCGGCGATCACGCTCGGCCCGTTCGTGTTGGCTCTCCTGGTCTACGGTTTTGCAGCGAGGCGCTTCGGCGGGCGAGCGTGGGCGTACGTGGCCATCGCCGTGTTCTCGGCGCTGCTGTGGAGCGGCTCGCCCCTGAACGCCGCGCTTTACCACGGGGTGCCGGGCTGGTCGTCCACGGGTTCCCCGGCACGCTCGGCGGTCCTGTTCGTGCTGGCGTGCGGGTTGCTTGCGGGCTTGGCGTGGCCCCGGGAGACCAGTGCGCCGCGCTCGTTGGCGATCGGGGGAGGCACCGCCCTCGGACTGACGGTGATCGCGTTCGCCTTGGCCATGTCGGGGATGGGCGCGACCGTCCGGCCCTTCCTCGCCGAGCGTGGGGTTGTGTTGGACACCAGCACCGGCCAGGCTGCCCTGATCCCGGTCCTCGCGTTTGCTTTGGCGGGTGTGGGCGTTTTGTGGGCGAGCCAGACGGGCCGACTCAAGGGCAAAGACCACTGGGCCATCGCGGGTGTCTTGGTGCTCGGTGGCTTGGGTTCGATGTCGGGCTGGGTTCCCACGGGCCACGTGCCCACAAAGCCCGATTGGCTGAATGCGGTTCAGCCAGGCGAGAGGGCCGCGTTCGTCAACGAGGCCTGGGAACTGGTGGTCGCCGCGCCTGCGACAATGCCGCCCAACACCGCCAGTTGGTATCGGGTGCGCGACATCGCGGGCTACGACTCCCTGCTCCACCGCGACACGGTGGAGATGCTGCGAGAGATCAACGGCCAAGACCCCGCTCCGCCCGCCAACGGCAACATCATGTTCGTCAAGCCGGGGCTGGACTTGGAGCGTCTCGCGGAAACCGGCGTCACCTGGATATTCTCACCTCAGCCGATCGAGGGGACGGTGGACGCGGTCCAGACCGAACTTGGGTGGCGGAGCCGCATTCCTGGGGGACGGATTACCGGTACCTGCGCATCGATGGAAGTTCTGACCGACGTTCCGGGCCATCTTGGCCTCAAGGTTGTCGGTCCGGGCGTCGTGACGTTTCGTGAACGGAACATTCGGGGGTGGCGCGCCATGTTGGACTCTGGCGAGGTCTCCACTGGCGAAGGACGCTGGATCGAGGTCAAGGTCCCGGAGGGTTCACACGAATTGACTCTCGACTACGTCGCTCGGGGCTACGAACGTGGGGTGTGGCTGGCTTGCATCGCGGGCCTGGTCCTGGTCGCTTCTGGCTTCCGACGCCAGAAGGCTAGCGATCCTCGCCCGGCGGACGCACCGTGATGCGCTCGACGGTCGTGCCGATCACATAGCCATCCGAGTTGAAGTCCACGTAGCCGTCCTCGAGCACCCAAGGCTCGGGCGTCGCCCCTTGGTATTGAAAGGCAAACCCACCGTCGGGCTTGTCTTCCCGCCCCTTGGGCGGGCCGAGGCGGCTCTCAACCTCCACAACCGACATGCCGTTGCGGATGACGCCCTGCTTGATCAAACCCACCGGCGTGGGGCTGGGCGCCGGGCCGACGATCGTCGCGACGCCGACCACCAGCACGACCACGAAGGCGATGGGCGCCCCGAACATGAGCAGGTAGTCCAACCAGGTCGGTTTGTCGGCCGTCGTGCGTGGTTCCACACCGAACATCATACGCGTCCTCTTCTCAAGACTGTATACTGCCGAACCGTGGCGAACTCTGGGCCCAACGACAGGCTTGATCTGCAGGCTTGGTTCGGCGATGTGCGCCGGTATGGCAAGCTGGTGATCGGGTTGACCGTTCTGGCCGGGCTCTTCCAGCTTGTGATGACGTTCGTGTCCAAGCCCATCTACCGGGCCAGCGCGACCATCTTCATCCCGCTCGACAAGCAGGGCGAAGGGATGATGGGCCTCTCGCTCGGTCTGACGGCGATCACGCCTGTGGACATCTTGATGGGCATCCTGCGAAGCGAGCGTGTGCAGGCGCCGGTTCGCGAGGCGACGAAGCTTCGGCAGAAGGACCTTGACGAACTGCTGATCATCAGCCCGGAACTGCCGCGCAGTCAGGTTCGGCTCGCCGTAACGGACCCGAACGAGAAACTCTCGATGCAGATCCTGAACGAGACGCTCAACGCGTTCAAGGCTGCGAACCGAGAAGTGGGCTTCTCGACCGCCGAGATTCAGGCGAAGTACCTCAAGGAGTCCATCGACAAGCGCAAGAGCGAACTGGAAGCCGCGCAAGACGCTCTGCTCAACTACGTCAAGCAGATGAAGGCCCCCGGCGACCCAACGTCGCCCGACGCCGCCGGACTCCAGTTCCGCAAGCTGCAGGACCTTCAGTTCCAGTTGGGCACGGTGGAAAACCAGCTTAGCGAGGCCAAGCAAAAGGCCGAGGCTCAGGCCCGGGCATCCATCGACCTGCCGACCGGCTCGGCCACGTCGCTGTTCTGGCGCAACAAGGTCAAGGAGATCGAGCTTGAGAAACGCGTGGCGGAGCAGACCTACGGCCCCGAAGCGCCCGCTATGAAGCAGATTGAATCGCGTTTGCGCGAGGCTCGTGCACTGGCGCGCGAGGAAGCCTCCAAGGAGGCCACAGCCATCAGCGAGAACCTGACGACTCAAATCGCCGAGCTCGAGTCGCGTCGCAAGGTCCTCGTTTGGCAGGTGGCCGAGGCCCGACTCGTCGCCGAATCAGTGCCCGCCGAGACTGCCGAACTACAGCGGCTCTACCGAGACCTGCGGGTTCGGGAAGAGACGTATTTGGAGCTGATGAAGCGGTTCGAAACATCCAACGTCGAAGCCGAAGTCGAACGGGTGAGGTGGACGATTCTCGACGAACCCTACCTGAGCGACGAACCCGTAAACAAGCGACCTGTTCGCAACACGGGCATCGGGATGGCGACTGGCTTGGTGGTCAGCCTGTTTTTGGCCACGCTTCTCGGGATGCGAGATCGGCGACGCGGCGTTTAAAGATCGCTCTCTGGATGGACCCGTTTCCCTTGGGGTCCTCGCACTGCCTACGGCCCAGTCGCAGTGTGGTCTGGAAGGCGCAATGGACACGGTCCGACTGGCTGAACCACACGATTCGGTTATCAACCAGTCGGGCCGTGGCACACGCCCCGTGGGGAGGGACAAGGCGGACAACCCCGCCCCTCTGGCGGCTCTAGTGGGTCACAAACGACAGGTTCACGGTCTCGCCGTTCCACACCGCACGGATCTTTTTGGAGCTGTTCTCTCCAGAGACGGTGATGCTGTTCGAACCGATCGGGTAGTCCAGATAGGTGCTGCTGTAGACGAAGACCGTGATCTCTTGCGTCGAAGACCCGGAAGTCCATTGATAACTGTCTGTGCTCATGACCTCGCGCGTCGCGCCACCAGACACCAAGTTTGCGGCCACGGGAGCGCCGGGATCGGCGACGAAGTGAGCCGCGCTATCGGTCGAGTTGACTGCGACCAGCGTGACGTGCGCCGTCTTCGGGAAGGAAGAGTTGGTGCCACCACCACCCGATCCACCGAAGATGTTCGTGCAAGCGAGGATAGTCGTGAGACCGACGATCGCCGCCAAGAAGCGGATGGGAGACTTGAGAAGCTTCATCGGAGACAGTCTGAGCCTCCACCGTCTCAAAATCGTCTCAAGCCCACCCACCCGGTCTCGAGTGTCTACGGATCGACAAGGTTGACGATCACGTCCGTGCCGTCCCAGGTTGCCGCAATCTTCTTGCCTTGCATCCTTTGGTCGCCCGACATGGTGATCATTTCGGAGTCCAGCACGACACCTCCACGCCCGCAGTACACGCGGAACTCGTTGACCTGCGTCGCGCTGTCCCAGGTGTAGGAGAAGTCGCTCGTCCGCTCCATCGTGGTCGAAGGCGCGACCCGATTGCTGGCCGAGAAGGTCTCGGTGTTGATCAGGAAGTGAATGTTGTCCACATCCAAGTTGGAGGCGCGCAGGCGAACAGAAGTGACCAGCGGGTAGTTGTTCCCAGTGGTTCCGGAGCCTCCGCAAGCAAGAATGACGGTCGCCGCGACAAGTCCCGTGGCGATGCGAACAGGAGACAGCTTTGTCTTCACTCCGCCATCATAGAGCATCTGGACGGTTTTGTCAAGGTTTTGACAGCCACACGGGGGCGAGGGTCGCCGAGCCTCGCCCGCCGCAAACTCATTTCAGCCTCAATGGGCCAGACCAACGGTCAGGTTCGTTCCGTCCCAGTTGGCCGTGATGTGGTAGCCCTGCATTCGCTGGTCGCCCGAGATGGTCACCACGGCTGTGTCGAGCACGACGCTGTTTCGACCCACGAAGACACTGAAGGAACGCGTGTGGCCAGCATTGTCCCAGGTCCACGTGTCCTCCGAGTTCCTCGTACGGGTCGTCCCCGGCGACACTCGGTTCGACGGGCCAAAGGTTCGGCGTTGATTAGGAAGTGGGCGCTGTCCACATCGTTGTTGGTGGCCACGATCACCACCGATGCTGTGTGCGGGTAGTGATTGCGCACGATATCGCTGCCGGAGCCCCGCAGGCGAGAATGGTTCCTAGAGCCATAGCATATCCCAGGAGCCGAATCGGAGAGCGATGGTGCTTCACGCGACCATCATATGCCTGAAAAGCAAAACTGTCAAGGGTTTTCATGCAAACCCTCGACAGTTTGACCGAAACGGCACCGCCTTACTCTTCAGCGGATTCGTCGGTGGCTTCGGTTTCCTTCGTTTCGTCGGCGTCCTCGGTCGAGTCGTCGCGCAGCAGGCCCTTGAGCATCCCCAAGCGCTCGCCGATCGTGGCGCCGCCAGCGGAGATCGTGCCGAGCCCTCGGCGGGTGCCGGAGATGAACTCGAACTCGTCCTCGTCGCGGTCTCGCCGACCACCTTTCTTTGCACCCTTCTTGCCGGGCAGCGTGCGGCGCTTGCCGTCGCGGTCGTCGTACTCGAAGGAAGGCGCGCTGCTGCTGCCGCCGCCGGCATCGGCACCACCACCGAGCGCGCGGATGCTGAGCACCATGCGCCGCTCGGACGGCTTGAGTTCGATGATCTGGACCTCGACTTCTTGGTCCTCTTCCACGGCGTCCTGTGGTCGGCGGATGCGGCGGACGGACATCTCGCTGAGCGGAAGGAACGCTTCGGCACCCTCGGGCAGTGCGACGAACGCGCCTCCTGTGACCAGGCGCCCGATCTTGATGGTGAGCTTCTGGCCCTCTTTGTAGTTCTCGCGGATGAGGTTCCACGGATCGGGAAGAACCTGTCGGTGGCCAAGGCTGATCTTGCCGATCTCCTTGTCCAAGCGGAGCACCATGACTTGGATCTCCTGCCCTTCCTTGAACATTTCGCGCGGGTGCTTGATGCGCGCCCAGCTCATTTCCGAAATGTGGAGCAAGCCGTCCACGCCCCCGAGGTCAACGAACGCGCCGTAATCGGTCAAGCGGCGCACCACTCCCGTGAGGATGTCGCCCGGCTCGACCTCTTTGAAAATGTTGTCCTTGGCTTCGTCGCGCTTCTCGTCCTCGGCGTTCTTATTGGACAACACGACCTTTCGTCGGTCCCGGTCGATCTCGAGGATCTTGAGAGGCAACGTCTGACCGACGTACTTTTCGATGTTGCGGAGTTTGCCGTTGCCGACGTGGGTGGCGGGGACGAAGCCTCGTACACCGATATCGACCACGAGACCGCCTTTGACCCGCTCCAGAACAGGAGCATCCAAGGTGCGGCCCTGGCGCTCGGCTTCGACGATGGTGTCCCACAGCTCTTCGAAGTCGGCTCGCTTCTTCGAGAGGATGGGGTTGCCTTCGCGGCCCTCGGTCTGGATGACGACGACGTTGATCTTGTCGCCGACCTTGACGTGGTCCTCGGCCGAGACGATGGCGCCGTCGGTGAGTTCGCCCACCGGAACGATGCCTTCGGACTTCGTGCCCAGATTGACGAACACTCGGTCGCGCTCCACATGGATGACCGTCGCTTGCAGCATCTCGCCCTTGCGAAGCGGCTTGTAGGCGCTTTCCAGTTCGGAAGAGGGCTGGCCCCCTTCGAGTGCGTTCAACGCCGCCTCAAACAGGTCGAAGTCGCTGACCGGCGCCTCGGGCGCTTGGGGTTCAGACTCGGCGGGCGAGGTCGTCGAGGCTTGCGGTGCGCCGTCGTTGGGCCCTGGGGCCTCCACGGGTTCGGGCGTCGCCTCTTCTTTCGGCTTGGGCTCGCTCTCGTGGGCGTCCGTGCCGGGCGGCGTCAACTGTTCGTCGGTCATATTGGGTGGCTCTGTTGGGTCGACCTCCACGCATGCGGGGTCGCCGATATGCTACCAGAATCGGCGCATTTGGTGCGGACGTCCGGAGCATCTGCAACCGCATCTTTGAACGCGGCTGCTTGACGTGAGCATACCTTCCCTAGAACGCCCAGACGACCTTGATCGCCAATCGTTCGCGGAACTTCGGCGCGTTAGGATCGCCAAGGATCACGTACCAGTCCATCCCCTCGAAACCTGCGTTTCGATAGGCCAGATAGAAGTTGGAAGTTCCATCCCGATTGACCCATCGCCCGCTCAGAGATCGGCGCGGGTCGAGTTCCCAACTCAGCGATGCCACGCTCAGCGTCGAGTGGCCCTGGAAGTTGAGGGCACTCGTCGAAGCGCCGACCAGCAGCCGCTTCATGATGCGGTGGTTGCCGAACACGCTGAGGAACTGCGTGGTGTCGCCGCCCCGTTCGCCATGGCTGATCGAGATGCCCTTGCGGGTATCGCTCTTCGATTGGTTGAACTGGAGGTTCAGGCCGTAAACTCTGGACGCCTCGCCTAGGAACGTATCGAACGCCGCCCACGCGCCGATCCGCATGTCCTTGTTGGTGACCACGCCAGCCGAGACCGATGCCTCCTTGCGGAACGGCGAGCCATCCGTCCGGCGATAGTCGTTCAAGAAGACTTCGCCGTAGACCCGACGCAGCGGACCCGTTCGGAACTCGTTGTTGTACTCGGTGAACCAATACGTGCCTTGGTCGTTGTCGAAGGGCAGAAAGCCCAGCGCCGGCCTGAACCCGCGATCCACCTTGCTGTAGCGGACCACCGAGAAGAGCCGGGGCATCGAGAACGCCACCGCACCGGCGTAGGCACCGTGGCGCGTGCCTCGATCCCAGACCGTCGAGGACTCCGTCTCGAAGAACCAGCGGTTGAACTTGTTGTACGTCGTGTGCCCGACGAGCGTGTTGGTCCCATTCACCACGTGGTCTTGATGGGCGGTGAACAGGCTTGCCGAGTGGTCGGGCCCCATTTCTTTGCCGATTTTCACGACCGCGTTCGTGGAGTCGCCCGTATCCACCGCCACCAACGCTCCGACCGACGTGCTCTTGTCCGCCCGGCCAAACGCTTTCACGCCGTAATCGAAGTAGGGGATGCGCTGGCTGTAGAACATCTGACCGAACGTGTACTCCGGCGTGAGCATGAAGTAGTCGCCGCCTTCGGTGAAGAAGGGCCGCGTGTCGCGGATGAACCGCTCCGAGCGCGTGAACTCGATGCCGGCGATCTGGCCCTCGATGTTCTTGAAGTCGGGGTTCACGCTGAGCACACCCGTCAGGTCGCTGGTGAACGGGTAGCGGGCGTCGAAACCCATGCGGAACGAGGATTTGCCGTCATCGAACTCGGGCGCCGCGTAGCCGAGCCACTCGACCTTGGACGTCGTCGTCGGCTTGGGCGGGTCCACCTGCTCCCAGAAGCCCATGTAATCCCATCGGAAGCCGGGGGTCAGATCGCTCCAGCGGCTGATCACCTGGCTGCGCGCATGAGCCCGGATGAAGTTGATATCCATCGTCTGCTGCTTCTTGTCCGGGTAGTTGAGGATCGCCCAAGGGATCTCCATCTCGACGGAGTAGCCTTCGGGGGTTCGCTTCGCGGCGGCCTTCCACTTGCCGCGCCATTCCCGCTTGTTGGCCCGCCCACCGGCGATCTCCTCGTTGGTCGTTCCCAAAGCGTTGACGAGGAACCTCGACAACTGGCCGGCTTGGCGCGTGCCATAGGTGTCAAGCATCAACACGACGAAGTCCTCGCCGTTGAAGTCGGAACCCGGTTGAATCTGAGTGGCCACGATTCTCGAGGGCTCGGGGTCGTGGCAGACGAACGCCACGTACAACGCCGTGTCGGTGTAGCCCAACCTGGCCTCGGTGCGATGCTCGGGGGGCTTGGCCGTGTAGGCATCGTAGAAGGGAGTTGCCACGGGTGCAAGGGCCCACTCTTCGGCCTCGACCGAGCCATCGATCGTGGGCGCCTTCTCCAACTTGACGGCTGGCAGCTTGCGCTTGGAACGCACGCCGTCGTCGGCAAAGCCGGGCATTGCGAGTGCGACGAGGCAGACGGTGACGATCAGGTTCCGAGTGTTGGGGCCCAAGTGAGAATCCTTCCTAGCGCAACGCGCCACGGCGCATTACGATGTCTGGCGATGTTCAGGTTCCCGCCAGCCTTGGGATTCTGAAACAACGACGGCCCGGACCATGGGTCCAGGCCGTCGTAGACGTCGGTCCGAGTGATCAGACCTTGCGGCGTCGGCGGGCGATGACGCCCAAACCACCCAGAGCCAAAGCGATCATCGAAGCGGGCTCGGGAACCACGTGCATGTTGTCGAGGTACAGGGTCCGGTCGGCACCGTTCGCCGAGTTGACGGCGAGGTGGATCTGGAACCAGGGGTTCGAAGCAGGTGGGGCTGCCAAACCGCTGTAGTCGAACACCAACCGGTGCGTTCCGGCGGTGGTCGGGACGTTGACCGAGGCGCCGAGTTGACGCCAGCCGTGCGTGCCATCGTTGAACGCGAGCAACATGTTGGCCCAGCTGGAAACGCCTGAAAAGCCATCGGGAACCGTGACGTCGAGTTCGAACTGGGTCGCGCCGTTGAGCGTCTGCTCGACCAGACCAGCGGTCTGCCCGGTGTTGAACCAGCCAAAGCCACCCTGCCACGTGATGCTCAGGGCCTGAGTGCCCTCGGTGGCACCCGTGGTGCTTTGCGCCAGGTTGAGGACGACATCGCCCGAGTTGTCGGCCCAGCCTTCAAGGCCGGTTTCCCACGAATAGAGAACTTGTGCACTGCCGAGTGCCGAGAGGCCCATCAGCGTCGTCGCCAAGACCAGTCTTCGATTCATTTGGTTCTACTCCTACGTGCCGCCCAACTCTGATCGGCCGGGTCGGTCCGCAATCTGAAAGCCTACCAGCCCTTTGCGAAGCTATCGCAAATCGGGTCCAAGGGCCCAGCAGGATTCATCCCTGCTTCAGATTCCTTGCAGGTGAGGGCGCTGTTGATGCCGAATCCCCGCAGACGATCATGAGCGTTTGGCGAGCGAGTTGGATCGGACCGGCTTACCACCCCACCACGGACATCGGCGTCCATGTCTTCCGCACGTCGCTCCAGGTGGAGCAGATGCGGGACCGATTGGCCATCCACATCTCCGCCGACCAGCGGTACAAGCTGTACGTCAACGGCGTCATGGTGGATTTCGGCCCGCAGCGTGGCGACCTTCTGCACTGGTTTTACCGGACGGTCGACATCGCCAAGTTTCTGCGGCTCGGCGAGAACAGGATCGTGGCCGTGGTGTGGAACTTCGGGCGCTGGTCCCCGATGGCCCAGCATTCCGCCCGGACGGGGTTCATCGTGCAAGCCGAAGACGAGCAGGACAAGGCGCTCGACACGCCCGGCAAATGGGAAGTCGCGACGCTCCCAGGCTGGGACTTCGACATGATGCACGGCCAACTCGGTCCGTTCTACATCGACGTCGGACCCGGCGAGAAGGTGGATGGGGCGGCTCTGCCGCCCGGATGGACTTCGGGCGCGATGGAGGGCTGGACCAAGCCCAACCACGTCGCTGGCGGCGAAGCGCGCGGCACCCCCTCGGGAGGCACGCCCTGGAACCTCATCCCGTCGTCGCTACCGCCGATGCTCTACACGCCGCGAGCCCAAGTGCCCCGCATCCGACGCGGCTACGCGAACGACCGGGGCTCCGCACCCGAGGGCCCGCTCACTGAAGCGATCCAGCTCAACGAAGGCGGCAACCTGCTGCTCGATTACGGCGAGTTGCTGTGCGCCTATCCGCGCATTCGCTTGCTGGGCGAGGCCGGCGCCGAAGTGCGCCTGACGTATTCGGAGTCCATGTGGACGCAGGACGGCGGCAAGGGAGACCGCTCCGCCGTCGAGGGCCGCAAGATCATGGGCTACCAGGACCGCATCAAGCTCGGCAGCGGCCCTCTCGAGTTCGAGCCGCTTTGGTGGCGGACCTACCGCTACCTGATGATCGAGACCGAGCGACCCGTCCAAGTTCAAGCCGTCGGCGCAGTCGAAACGGGATACCCCTACCGCGTCGAAGCCGCGTTCGAATCGCCAGACCCTGTCGTCGCACCGATGTTCCACGTCTCGGTCCGCACTGCGAAGCGTTGCGCCGGCGAGACCTACTTCGACTGCCCGTATTACGAACAACTCCAGTACGTGGGCGACACACGCATCCAGGTGCTGCTGCACTACTTCCTCTCTCGCGACCGTGCCCTCCCTCGAAACTCGATCGAGACCCTGGGTTGGTCCACGATGGAGAACGGCCTCACCCAAAGCCGCTACCCAAGCCGACAGCCCCAGGTCATCCCCACGTTCAGCCTGTATTGGCTGCTGATGCTGCACGACCAGTTGATGTACGACGGGCCCGAGTCCGCGCCCACGTTCGTGACGCCCGAGTTTACGCGCCGCATGCTGGACGCCTACCGAGAACTCCAGTCCAAGCCGCTCTCGGAGCAGTATTGGCAGTTCGGCGATTGGATCGACAGTTGGCCCTGGGGCATGCCCCCCGGCGGGGCGAACTCGCGCATGTGCCGCGCCTTGTTGCTGTTCGCCGAAGCCGCGATGGCCGACTACTGGGCCTTGCGCGGAGGCGCGACGACCAGCGAGCCTGGCGGGAAGTTCCCGGCGGTGCGCCGCGAGGAACTCGCCAAGCTCGAGGCCGACATGCGGGCGGCTCTCGCCGACAAGGAGCAGCAGCCCTGCGAACAGGAGTGGGCGATCTACTGGTCGCTCAAGCGCTTCCTTGGGACGCCGGCTTTCGATAAGTCGGTGGTGGACCGTCTGGACGAGTTGAAGGCGCCGCGATGCACCTACTACACGGCCTTCTACCGCCACGATGGCGAGATGCCAGCCGACTACCTCGCTGAGCTGGGGCCGTGGAAGGAGATGATCGCGATGAACCTGAGCACGTTTTCCGAGAAGCCCGAACCTGTGCGGTCGGATTGCCACGCGTGGTCGGCGCACCCGGCGTATGGGCTGTTGCGGATCATGGCGGGCGTGTCGAGCGTTGCGCCCGGGTTCGCGAAGGTGCGCATCGAGCCGCGTCCGGGCTCGTTGGACCGCTTCCTCGCTTTGGTGCCACACCCCAAGGGCGACTTGCGCGTGCTGCTGGCCGATGGGAAGTTGGTCGTCGAGACCCCCGTTCCCGCGACGCTGGTTTGGGGTGGGAAGACGACCGAGTTGGCTGCTGGACGGCACGAAGTGGGCTGATGGACATCCTCATGGGTTCCGACCTGTCGTAAGGTGGTCGGGGTTTGAGAAGTCGTCAGGTCGGGAACCCATGGCACCCAAATGCTGCCAACGTTCGGGTGCCACGAGTTTCCCCGGCCCAAGGTTGTGTGAGGTCGGCTTGGGGTCTTGGTTGGGCCGGAACTCGTGATGGGATGGTGGCTCTCGCGCGTCCATGTCCCGGGTATAGTTGCGCCATGAAAGCTAGTCCCACCTATTCCAAGAACGACCTCCTTGAGATCGCGCGCTGGCAGAGACTGATCATCGGGGTGGTGCTAGCATCGCTTGTGTCAGGGGCTGCGGCGGCTTTGGCAAGTGAGCTCGTGTTCTTGCCGATCGCGATCACTGTGCTGTCTCTATATTTCATCTACCGCCTTGCTGCTGCGCTGAAGGACGGAGATCCATGGGGTTATGTGATCTTGTCGATTGTCCCCTGCATCAGCCTCATCGCGTTGCTCTACCTCAATTCCAAGGCGACCGCTGTCCTAAGAACATGCGGTGTCAAGGTGGGTCTGGCTGGTGCGCGATCGCAAGACCTTGAGAACATAGAAGCGGACTAAGGTGTGTTGAGAACCGTGGCAACGCTTGTCCCGGCAAGCCTGTTAGGTGCGAGACGTCAAGCTGGGCTAGGAGAAACCGGGCGCCAATTGGACTAGAGGCCCAGCGACTCCATCTTGGCCTCCACGAACTTCCGGTCGGCGGGGTTGGTCGCAAGGGCTAGCGCATCGCCGAACGCACCCGCCGTCTCCGGGTGCCCCAGCCGGCGCATGAGTTCGGCCCGAGTGATCGCCCAGGGAAAGTAGCCTTGGAGCCGGGCGTCCAAACCGAGCGACTCGACCAGCGCCAACCCTTGATCCGGGCCGTGCACCATCGCAAACGCCACGGCTCGGTTCAGCTCGACGATCGGCGACGGGTGGACCAACCGCAACTGGTCGTAGTAACGCAGGATCAGGGGCCAATCGGTTGCCCCGGGAGACGGGGCCATCGCGTGGACGCTGGCGATGGCCGCCTCCACGTGGTAGCGCGTGATCTGTTCCCCCTGCATCGAAGCGGCGAAGTGGGTCGCCCCAAGGGCCAGCCACTCCTGGTTCCAGCGCGAGCGGTCCTGATGCTCCAAGGTGACCAGTTCGCCCACGGGCGAGATGCGCGAAGGGATGCGCGCCCCGAGCAGGTACATGAGGGCCAGGAGGGCGTGAACTTCGGGCCTTGCGGTTTCGGTGGATTCGGTCAGTTCTCGCGCGAGCCGAACCGCTTCCCGCACGAGGTCGTGCCGGATGGGCTCGTCTCCGGCTCTCGGCGCGTAGCCCTCGCTGAACACCAGATACAACACGCGCAGCACCGAGGCCAACCGGGCGTCGAACTCCGCGCCGACCGGCAACTCGAACTCCAGCCCGAGATCCCGCAGCTTGGCCTTGGCGCGGACGATGCGTTGCGCGACCGTGGGCTCGGTGGTCAGGAACGCTCGCGCGATTTCGCCCGTGCCGAATCCGCCGACGGCCTTGAGCGTGAGGGCCACACGCGATTCTTCGGCCAACGCCGGGTGACAGGCGACGAACATCATGCGCAAGGTGTCGTCGCGGATGGCTTCGACGCTGGGTTGTTCGCTCGCCGCCCGGTGACGTCCGGCCCAAGCGTCGATTTCGGGGGCCTTCGACCGCAGCAACGCCTGCTGCCGGACGGCGTCCAGGGCTTTGTTGCGGGCCACCTGAACCAGCCACGCCACAGGGCGTTCGGGCACGCCTTGGTACGACCAGAGGCGTGCCGCTTGAACCATCGCGTCTTGGACCACGTCCTCGACGAGGTCAAGGTGCTGAGGTCCGAGGATGCGTGTGAGCGTCGCGACGATCTGCCCGTAATGCGAGCGGACCACCGCATCGAGGTCTTGGTGCGTTTCAGCCCTCCACGATCGCGTTGATCGCCTTCATGTCGTCGATCTGGCGCACTTCGACGTACCCGCCGTACTCCAAGTTGGGGTGGAGCCGGGCGATCGCGACCGCCTCGTCGTAGTCCCGAGCCACGATGACGTACTCGCCGCCGATGTGGTCTTTGGTTTCGCCGTAGGGACCGTCGGTGACCACGGCATCGGGTCCGAAGCCCTTGATCCAAGCCCCGTCGCCATCGGTGAGTTTGAGCGACTTGTCGCTGAGCAACTGGTTCGATTCAAGCAGACGCTCGGACCAAGCCATGTACTTGCCGACCAGCGTCTTCCACTCCTCGGGGCCCCAGTGTTCCCACGGGACGTGCTCGCCGGTTCTGAGAATGACCATGAAATGTGGCATATCGGTGTATCGTATCCTTGCGGCATCGCGGCCGCAGCGTCTTGACGGATGGGAATCCCGCGATTCGACACCCGGTGCGACCTTCCGACTGCATTCTGCACGTCTTGGGGCGGGCGACCGCTATAATCGAACCGGAACTCCCCATGGTGACCATCGTCAATTACGGCTTGGGCAATCTCGGCTCGATCGTGAACATGCTCAAAAAGATCGGCGTGCCCAACATCCTGACCTCCGACCCCGCCGACGTGGTGGCCGCCGAGCGGCTGATCCTGCCGGGTGTCGGGCACTTCGACAAGGGCATGTCGCTGCTTCACGAACGCGGCCTGATGGATGCGCTGAACGAAGCCGTGTTGCGCCGAGGTGTGCCCGTAATGGGCATTTGTCTCGGCATGCAGCTCTTGCTCGAAGGCAGCGAGGAAGGAAAACTCCCCGGTCTGGGCTGGATCAAGGGCTGGGTCCATAGGTTCCCCAATATGCAAGACGAGGACGGCAAACCTCTCAAAATCCCACATATGGGCTGGACCGACACCTACCCAGTCGCCGGCAAGCGCCTGTTCGAGCGGTGGGACGAGGACGAGACCCGCTTTTACTTTGTCCACTCGTTCCATGCCGTCTGCGACGACCCCGCCGATGTCGCGGCGACCGCCCACTACGGCATCGACTTCACGGCCTCGGTCGAGCACGGGCACATCAGCGGCTGCCAATTCCACCCCGAGAAGAGCCATCGCTACGGAATGAAACTCCTCACCCATGTCTACCGCCAAGAAGCAACTGCCTAGGGTCATTCCATGCTTGCTCCTCAAGGGGCATGGACTCACCAAATCGGTGCAGTTCAAGGACTTCAAGTACGTGGGCGACGCCGTCAACGCGTGCCGCATCTTCAACGAGAAAGAGGTGGACGAGCTGATGTTCCTCGACATCGACGCCTCGCGGGAGAACAAGAAGCCGCGCATCGAGTTCATCAAGGAGATCGCGGGCGAGCTGTTCATGCCGCTGGGCTACGGTGGCGGTGTGACGACCACGCAAGAGGCGGATCTGCTGTTCGCGGGAGGCGTCGAAAAGGTCAGCATCAACACTGCAGCTTATACGAATCCGCAACTCATCACCGACATCGCCAACCACTACGGCAGCCAGAGCGCCATCGTCACGGTGGACGTCCGCAAGCCCCTCATCGGCGGCTACAAGCTCTACTCGAACGGCGGACAAGTGCCGCAGAAGGTCTCGCTGCTCGACCACCTGCGGCGGATGGAAGACGCCGGCGCGGGCGAGTTCGTCATCAACTCGATCGATCAGGACGGCAAGATGTCGGGCTTCGACCTCAAGCTGATCACCCTGGTTTCCGAAGCGGTCAGCGTGCCGGTGGTCGCCCTGGGCGGGGCGGGCAACAAGCAACACATCTTCGACGCCGTTCAGGCGGGCGCGTCGGCCGTTGCGGCCGGCAGCATGTTCGTGTTCCACGGCAAGCACCGGGCGGTGCTGATCACGTATCCGGGTCGGCGAGAACTGAAGGACCTGTTCGGGATCGTGTAGCCGCGCCTTGCGGCGCCAGACCCTCGGCGGCATCCACGGCCTCGATCCATCGCGCCCACGGGCGGCTCCCCTCGACCCTCTTTCTGAGGTCCGGCGGAAGATTGGGGGTCCGGAAATCGAAGTGCGTCTGCTTGCGCAGACGTTCGATTCTCGCCATGCTTGGCGCTCGAAACATCACCAGATCGCGTGCTTCGCTGCACACGATGTTGCGCCAGATGTTTTGGCTGGGGAAGCACCGCGCGCACCGCTTCTTCAGCACCGAGAGTTCGTCGTCGAGTGCGAAGACCTGTTCGCCCGTCGGATCGGCAAACCGGCCCATCCACGGGAACCGGGTGGTGTACGGGTGGTACATCGGCACCTCGAAGCGGGGGCCCTCGAACGCCTGGGCCGCGGCCCAGTTGGTGGCGTCGTGATCCAGGTGCCCTTGCTCGAACGCGGGAACGACCAGCCGGTCCGGTGAGAACTCGCGCACGACGTCGGCCAAACCGCGCGCCAAGGTGGGCATCACCTCGATGAACCGCCCATCCGGCGCGTCGAGGAAGGTCAACGATTGCGGCTCTAGGCCGATCAACCCGGCCACGCGCAACGACTCGGCTCGGCGGACTTCGGTCGAGTGCATCCAGCACGATGAAATCGCCGCGCCGGACTGGGCGACACGCCTCATCCAGCCACAGATGGCCAGTTCGTCATCCGGGTGGGCGAAGACGAACAACCAGCGCAGCGACGGGTCTGCCTCGAAGGCAACATCCATGTTCCATTCATTGTGGCCCGAATGGACCGCCTCACGAGAGGTGAGGGGGGTACAACCAAGTCCTTGCAGAAGCTCTCGGCACTCCTCGCCCTCGCTTGTCTCGCTTCGGTTGGTTGCAAGATCAACGAACAGGTGACGAAGCCCGAAGATGCATCCGAGTCCGGCACGGCGCGGTTGGAACTCGTGCGTCAGCGCATGGAAGACGACCTGGTCGAGGTCGAATGGAAGCTGACCGGCGACCGCAAGTGGGTTTGGGGCTCGGCCGACCCGGACCTGAAGTTACGTTACGCTTACCCGCTGGGCACGGGCCAAACGCACGGTGGCAAGCACATCTGGACGATCACCCTGCGGCTCCGGCGCTTCCCGGGCACCGACAAGGTGGTCGAAGAACGCGTGATGCTCGGCGACCTGCCCGAAGCCAAGAGCGGGGACAACTTCCTGGACACGTACGATCGGCCCATCGAGTTCGGCAAGGAATACACGTGGAAGGGCTCGCTCAAGGACTCGGTCAAGCTCTACCAAACCGAGCCCACGACGATGACGGTGCCCGGCGAACTGCCCCTTTACGAGTTCAAGCAGCTCGACGAGGAAGGCAAAGAACGCATCCAGGGCATCCGCCTGAAGGTGATGGAATGAGCGAACCTCTCGCCGAACATCCGACCGATTGGCGCAAGTTCTTCGACGCACACGCCCCACGGTACATGGAGAACACGTTCACTCGGCACACGGCCGCCGAGGTGGGCATGCTGATGCAGTTGTTCGGGCTTCCAGCGGGGTCGCGAATCCTCGACATGGGCTGCGGCACGGGCCGACACGCCATCGAGTTCGCGCGGCACGGCTTCCGGGTCACGGGCGTGGATTTCTCCGAGGGCATGTTGGAGCAGGCCCGGGCGGCATCGAGCGGCTTGGACATCGAGTGGATCTGCGCGGACGCCACCGAGTGGCGGTCGGACGAACCGTTCGATGCCGCAGTCTGCCTGTGCGAGGGCGGCGTCGGGCTGCTGGGCGAGCGGGACGACCCCGAAGTTCACGACCGAGCCATCCTGGAGAACATCGCCGCGTCGTTGCGCCCCGGCGCCCCGTTCGTGATGACGGCGCTGAACGGGTATCAGATCATTCGCCAGATGAAGGACGAGCACGTTCAGGCGGGCGCGTTCGACCCCGCAACCATGATCGCCCACTACAAGGACGATTGGGAGTTGCCGGAGGGCCGGACCACGTTCCGCATCCGCGAGCGCCTGTTCATTCCGCCCGAGATGGTGCGGTTGCTGCGCGGGGCCGGATTCCAGGTCGTTCATGTTTGGGGCGGCACGGCGGGCGAGTGGGGTGCACGACCGCTGAAGCTCGACGAGATCGAGGCGATGTACGTGTGCGTCCGCCATTGATCGCTCCGTTTCACGAACTTGGGTAAAACGCGCCTTGAGATGAGGCGCGTCACCCTACTGGTCTGCCTGTCCCTTCCCTTCGCCGCATGGGCGCAAGTGGACCTTCCCAAAACGCTGGACCTGCTCCAGCCACGACAACTTGGCCCGACGATCATGGGCGGCCGCATTGCGGATTTGGCCGTCTATGAGAAAGAGCCCCGAATCTTCTACATCGCCACCGCGAGCGGAGGGCTGTGGAAGACCGAGAACGGAGGGATCTCGACCTCGCCCATCTGGGACCGAGGCACAACGGTCGCTCTAGGCGCGGTGGCCGTAGACCCCAACGACGTCAACCACGTGTGGATCGGCACGGGCGAGGCGAACAGCCGCAACTCGACGGCGTGGGGCGACGGCGTCTACAAGTCGACCGATGGCGGCAAGACGTGGGAGCACGTCGGGCTGAAGCAGTCCATGCACATCAGTTCGATCATCATCCACCCCAAGGACAAGAACACGATCTTCGTGGGCGCTCTCGGGCCGCTTTGGGGACGCGGAGGCGAGCGGGGCCTCTATCGCACGACCGATGGCGGGAAGACGTGGTCGAACCTGCTGTCCGTGGACGACGTCACGGGCGTGATCGACCTGGTGATGGACCCCAAGAATCCGCGCAACATGCTGTGCGCGATGTACCAACGGGAACGGAAGCCCTGGCAATTCGCAAGCGGCGGCCCTGGCAGCGGACTCTATCGCTCGACCGATGGCGGCAACAACTGGAAGAAGGTCGAGAAGGGCATGCCCGAGGGACCCATCGGCCGCATCGGCTTGGACTACTTCCACAAAGACCCCAAGATCGTGATCGCCACGATGGAGGCCGGTCAAGGCAAGGGCGGCTTCTTCCGCAGCACCGATGGCGGCGAGTCGTGGACGCGCATGAGCGGCACCAATCCGCGCCCGTTCTACTTCTCGATTCCCCGTCAAGACCCCCTGGACGAGAACCGAGTCTATGTGCCCGGCGTGCAGCTGATGGTCAGCGACAACAAGGGCGAGACGTTCCGCAACATGCCCACCAACGTCCACGTGGATCATCACGCGATGTGGATCAACCCGACCGACAACAACCACTTGATCATCGGCGAGGATGGCGGCGTGGCGCAATCGCGAGACCGAGGGCTTCGGTGGGAGCACATCAACGATATGCCCTTGGGCCAGTTTTATGGTATCGCCTTCGACATGAGGCGGCCCTATTACGTTTATGGCGGCCTTCAAGACAACGGTAGTTGGGGTTTGCCCACGCAGACCCGCCACGGTGGTGTTGCGTTCTGGCACAACTTCAACCTGAGCGGTGGCGACGGCTTCCACGTGCAGGTGGATCCCGAGGATTGGCGGACGGTGTATTCCGAGAGCCAAGGCGGCTTCCTGCAGCGGCGCGACTTGGTGACCGGCCAATCTCGCAGCATCCGCCCGCGACCACCGCGCGGCGAGACGTACCGCTTCAACTGGAGCTCGCCGATCCACATTTCGCCTCACAACTCGAAGACGATTTGGTTCGGCGGCAATCGCCTGTTCAAGAGCGTCAACCGGGGCGACACTTGGTCGCTGACCACGGACGACCTGACCACCAACGACCCGGCCAAGCTCCAGCCCAGGGCCGGCGTGACGCCGGAAGACACGGGCGCCGAACGGCACTGCACGATCATCACGATCAGCGAGTCGCCGATGCAGGCGGGCGTGGTGTGGGTCGGCACCGACGATGGTAACGTCCAACTCTCGAAGGACGACGGCAAGACTTGGGAGAACGTGGCCTTGAACATTCCCGACCTTCCGGCGAACTCCTGGTGCTCTCGCGTCACGGCTTCCGCGTTCAAACTCGAGCGATGCTACGTCACGTTCGACAATCACCGGTCGAACGACTTCAAGTCCTACGTTTATGTGACGGAAGACTTCGGCAAGACGTGGACCAAGCTCAGCGGAGCGATTCCCGAAGGCGACTGCGCCTACGTCATCAAAGAGGGTCTCTCGAACGAGAATCTGCTCTTTCTCGGCACCGAGATGTCGCTTTGGGTCTCGATGGATCGCGGCCAGAATTGGACTCGATTCACCAAGGACTTCCCCACGGTCGCCGTCCACGATCTGGCGATTCAACCGCGCGAGAAGGACCTGATCATCGGCACTCACGGTCGCAGCATCTGGACCATGGACATCGGCGCTCTCGACCAGTTGGTTCCTGAAGTCATCGAGAAAGACTTGGCCGTGCTCAAGCCGCAAGACGTGCTGAACCTTGGGTTTACCGGGTACCAGCAAGGCGACGGTCATCGGGTGTATCTATCGCGCAACACGCAGCCGGGCACAACCATCTTCTACTGGATGAAGACGGAGGTGACAGACGCGCCGCGCATCACGATCACGGACGTCACCGGCCGCGCGGTCGCCGAGCTGAACGGCTCGCGACAAGCAGGTCTGAACCGGGTGGCGTGGAACGCCCGCACCCAGGGCCGAGGCATCGTCGCCGCGGGGACTTACAAGGTCACCGTGACCGTGGGCGACAAGTCGGAATCGAACACGATCGAGGTCGTGGACGTTTCCGAGCAGCCCGGTTAGCGAGCCATCGAGGGACCTATGCTGGCTTCGGCGTAGGTCCTTCGGCCCTCTCTCTCTGCGGAATCTGCCAATGAACGGCCTCCGCAACCGGGTGGTGTAACGCCAAAACCGCGCAAACGTCAGGAAAAAGTCAGGTTCAAATGAATCTGATGGCCAAGGAATGGCCTATACTGACAATGGAGGTCATGCACGTACCCCGCCTGAGAAGCTACGCCATGAGTCTGACCGTCGCGCTAGGAGCGTGGACACACGGTCAGGTCTCGATGGAAGCCAACGGAACGTCGGAAACGCCGACGCCCGTTGTGGCTGGTCGGCAATCCATCGACCTCGTGCCCGTTCGCCCCGACGAGATCGGCTTGGCGCTGAGGCACGGCTACATCGTCCCCGGAAGCGAGCAGCTCGAACTCGGTGGCAGGGTCCTCAAGCGCGGCCGGGACTACCACCTCGACGCCGAAGCCGGCGTCGTCTACCTGATGATTCAGGCTCGGCCGGGCGACACGCTCCGCGCCATCTACCGCCACGATCCCGAAGGCAAGATCAAGTCCGGGACCTCCGATCTCGCGGCCAAGTTGGGCAGCATGAGGTTCGATCTCGTGCCGGGAGCGATGGGCATGGTGCTGGGTCTGGGCATGACCGAGCGCATGCAGGACGGCTCGGTCCTCCGCTCGAACGTCTACGGCCTCAACAACAGCTTCTCCGTCGCACCGGGCTGGTCCATCGCGGGCGCATACATGGTCGGTGACCGACAGCGCACCGAAGCCCGCTCGGGTTTCGAAGTCGAGGGCGCCAAGAAGGAAACCGAAACGGGCAAGTCCAAGTTCGTGGTCCAGCAGATGAAGGCCGGGCTTCTGGGCGGCTCGGTGACGGTCGACTACCAAGACATCAGCAAGAACTTCACGGGCTTCAGCGCCGTCGCGGGGAACCTGCAGGGCGCCAACGTGGATCAACTCCGCAAAGAGCGTGGTCTTGAGCGCCAGGGCTTCAGCCTCCAAGACGCCAACGTCGGCGTCGGGAAGTTCAGCCAGTCCATGCGGACCGTGAAGGACGACACGGGTTCGCTCGAATGGCGGACGCTCGGATTCGCCTCCGGCGGGTTCAGCCTCAACTGGGATTCCCGCAAGATCGACAAAGACTTCAAGCGGTTCAACGACCTCGCCGAAGGCGACCGCGAACAACTCAAGAAAGAAGCCGGTCTCAACCGCGAGAATCTGGCCATCGGGTTCAAGCAGTCGGTCGGTGCGATGAGCTACACGGCCAACAAGATCGAGGACGGCAACGGCAAGGGCATCCACCGGCGAGCGTTTACGATGGAAGCCGTCCAAACCAAGTTCACGTACGGCGACCAGCACATCGAAGACGGCTTCACGGCCTTTGGCGGCCTGGCCGAAGGCGAGCGCGGCCAGTGGGCTCGCGAGGGTGGCCTGCGCCGCGAGTGGTTCGGCGTGGAAACGGCGCTACTCGGCGCGAAGTCGCCAGTGAAGTTTTCGTCCAGTTCGGTCCGCAACGACAACGGCGATTTCCGCTCCACCGACCTGTCGGCCCAGTTGGGTGGGTTCACCGTCACACGAAACGAGAAAATCGTGGACGAGAAGTTCGGCGCGTTGCCCAACCTCGCTCCCGCCGAACTCGGGGCGCACGTGCAAGGCGTCGCCCAGATGTATCAGCCCACGGGCATCCAGATCAAGAACACCGAAGCCGGGGCGTTCGCAAGCGGGTACGGCATTGACCGCACTTCGACGCGGATCACGGGCCAACCGCTCAAGGACGTCGACGTCCGTGCCGAGTCGCTGTCCGTCAGCGGAAGGACCTCCGGTGCCACGGTGGACTTCCTGCAGATCGTGGGCAAGAGTGCGGCGTTCAAGTTCCGCAACCAGCGAACAGGCAATGGATTCAACGAGTTCGGCAAGCTCATGGAGTTCGAGCGGCACCAACTCGGCAACGTGGCTGGACTCGACACCAGCGAAGTCGAGGCCTCGACCGCGCTCCCGAAGGGCGGAAAAGCGACCTTCTCGCAGCTTCAAGTGGACGGACCCAACGGTGGGCTCGAACGCACCGAGGCCGGACTCACCAGCAAGAACCTCGACGTCAAGTTCGTCACCCGAAACGTGGACGACGAGTTCAACGACGTCGGCCAGTACCTGCACCCCGAGCGGCAACTCTTCGCCGGGATGAAAGGCTACAAGCAGAGCGAGATGCTGGCCCGCTGGCAGATCCTGCCGACGCTCAAGGTGTACGCCCAGTGGTACGACGCGAAGAACTCGTCGCTGGAGCGAGACAAGGTCTACCGTGAAACCCGGTTGGCCTACGCTTTGGATAAGCACACTCAGGTGGACGCTTCCCGCATCGAGCGCAAGGACGACGACCCACTGAACACCATCTTCGCGCAGCAGCACGACACGTGGTCCATCCGCCGCGACTTTGGGCGGTTCGGCGTGGTCAGCTTCGCCGAGGAGAAGGTCACCTTCGCCGGAACCGAAGCGAAGGACCCCGACCGAACCAAGACCTATGTCGGCTACGAGACCAAAATCGACGACAAGACGTCGTTCAAGACCGAACAGATCGTCACCAAGTTCGAAGGCGGCACCGAAGAAAAGGTCAGCGCCAACACGGTGAGCAAAGAAATCACTCCGCGTATGGGCGTGAGCGTCACCGACGTCAAGATCAACCGCGAAGGCGAAGAGAAGGACGAGACGAAGCGCGTGTATGGCTTCTGGTACGACTTCGGCCAGAACATCCGGATCAAGTACGGGGTGGATCGTCAGCTCAAGGGCGACCAAGGCGCGTCGCTCAAGTCGGACCTCAGCGTGACTCCCGGCCAAGTCGGCGACGTGAAGATCGACAGCGCCAACTACAACGTGGACCGCGTGGACGATTCGCGGCAAAACCGCCACGTCGGCAACGTGCAACTCGGCACCGTCAAGCCGCTCCAATTCGGTCCGCTCAGCAACGTGACGTTCCGCTTTGCTGCCGACACCGAGCGCAACCACTTCGACTGGCGCAAGGAAAACCGCGACTTCAACTTCGGCGCGAAGCTCGGTTCCACCGCTTTCGGCTTCTCGTACAAGAGCCAAGTGCACCCTACGGGAGACCGAGGCGTGGATCGGAAGTTCTCCTTCAACACAGACCCGAGCGACAAGGCACGGTTGAACCTCGCCCTCGAATACAAGACTCGGACGTTGCCCGGCGACGAGCAGATCGTCATGCGCAACTACGCCGTCACGTGGCGTCCTTGGAGCGGCGTGGAACTCACCCACAACGTGCAAACCAACCCCGAAACCACGAAGGGCGACGCGTTCCTCGGCTCCATCGTCAAGGCGGCCCACGCCAACAAGTGGAGGCTCGGCTTCAGCCGCAACCCCGACACCAAGATGGGCCTCAGCTGGGAAGAACTGATCGACGAGAGCAAGAAGTCGCTCTCCCGGATCGGCGGCATCGATCTGAGCCTGTTCAACAAGAGCGGTTCGCCCTTGTCGCTGTTCTACGGCGTCGAACAAAAAGACCTCGCCGGCAAACGACAGACCGTCCATCGGTACCACCTGCGGTTCGACCAAAAACCTGGGCCGAACCAGCTATTCAGCGTCTTCGCCGGCAACGTGTCCTACGAGCATTCCATCGCCGAGGGCTGGAATCGCAACAACTGGACCGTCCTGTTCAACTATCAACTGAGATTCTAGGGTGTTTCAAGTCGAGAGCCCTATCCAAACGGGGTATACAAGCGTCTGCATGGTCCATCCTGTCAAACTGCGCGCCTGGTGGGCGCGTTGTCAAGGTTTGACACCCGCCCCCAAGAAATCGGCTCGGGCGGTGCTCGCCTCTGCCGGCTGGGCACGCAGCGTCGGCAGCGTCAATCCCTATCTGTCGCTGTTCAGCCGTGCTGGAATCACCCGTGACGAGGCCGAGTTCGCCGCGGCATGCATGGACATCCAGGAACTGCCCGCCGCTCGGGGCTGCACCTACTACGTTGGCCAGGAGGACTTCGCGTTGGCAACCCTTGCCGGGCGAAAGACCGCCGAGACGCCCATCCGCGCCGCTAGGAAGCACCTTGGCTTGACCGACGAGGAGTTCCAAGCCCTTTGTGAAGGCGTGATCGAAGCTCTGGCGATTGACGAGATGGACCCCGTGGAACTTCGCCAACGCCTCGGTTCGAAGGTGCGAGACCTCGGGACCGAGGGCAAAAAGCGGGGCCTTTCGACCACGATGCCACTCGCCCTCGGATGGCTGCAGGCACAAGGCGCGGTTCGGCGGGTCCCAGCGACCGGACGCCTCGACCAGGAGCGGTACCGCTATGCGCTCTGGACCAACAGCCCCGTTCCCAAAGCGGTGCAAGACCCGGCCTGGGTTCTTGGAGAGTTGGCTACGGCTTACTTCCGCTGGATCGGTCCTGCGACGGCGTCCCAGTTCCAAGCCTTTGCAGGTTGCAGCGCGACCGATGCCCGCGCGGCTTGCGAGGCCGCCCACGTGGTCTCCATCGGCGACGACCTGCTGTTGCCCGATGAACAACTGGAGGCTTGGCAGGCGTTCGAAGCCCCTTCCCAGCCTGATTACCGCCTGGTGGCGAGCCTGGATTCGCACCTGCTCCTGCGGCGCGAGTTGCGGTCGCTGTTGGAGCCTGTGGATGCCGAGCGAATGGCGGCGGGCGAGTTCGGCCCCGTACCGAGCGGGCACCTGCTCGACCTCCACAGCCACGCCATCCTCGACCGGGGCCGCATTGTGGGCCTGTGGGAATTCGACCCGGCAAAGAGCGAAATCGTCTGGTACAGCTTCGTCAAGCCCGACGACGCGTTGCGCCACGCAGTCGCCAAAACACGAGAGTTTGTGCGCGAGGTGGGCGACGCCCGCTCCTTCAGTTTGGACAGCCCGAAGAGCCGCACGAACAAAATCGAGCTCCTGCGCAGCTTGTCGGCCACCTGACCTTGCTCCACGGGCCTCGTAACGGGTTGACTGGCTCCCGTGCCCCGCGTTGCCATCATCATCCCCAGCTACAACCACGCGGCATTTCTGGGCGCGGCGATCGGCTCCGTTCTGGCGCAGACCTTTCAAGACTGGACGCTACTCGTGCTGGACGATCAAAGCTCCGACAACAGCGTCGAGGTGGCCAAAAGCTTTGACGACCGACGCATCCGGGTCTTGGTCAACGACCGCAACCTCGGCACCTATGGCAGCCAGCAGCGCGGCGTCGAGGTCACCGAGAGCGAGTTCGTCGCCATCCTGAACTCGGACGACTTTTGGGAGCCGACCAAGCTGGCCAAGCAAGTCGCGCTTCTGGACCTCCACCCCCAGGCGAGCGCCTGCTTCACGCTTGGCTGGATGGCCGATGCCGACGGCGCGATCCTCGAGGAGGACGTTCACGCCGACTGGCCGACCGCAGAAGTGGGCGACTTGCTGCTACACCTCTTGCACGAGAACCGGATACTGGCGTCGAGCGTGGTGTTTCGGCGAAGCGGTCTGTCGTTCGAGACCTCTTGTCGCTACTCGGGGGACTGGCTTGCGCTGCTCGCCGCGTGCACGCGAGGGCCACTTGTTTGTGTCCCGGAGCGGTTGACCTATTGGCGTCAGCACGGGCACAACAGCTACGTCCGACGCGAGCCACAGTTGGTCGAGGAGATCCGCGTTCGCGAGGCGATCGCGGCTTGGGCGGATTCGGCCCAAGCGGACCGCGCCGGTGCCGCACGCAATCTGGTCAACCTCTCGGCGCTCTACGTGCTCTTTGGCGATGGGGCGGCCGCGAAGCGCACTGCCTTTCGGGCGCTTCGAACTCATCCCCGTTGGCCGCTTGCCTGGAAGCGCTGGCTGCTTTCGCTATCGCCTCGTCTCGCAGCGAAGCGGTTGTGGCCGGGGCAAGCGTGCGGGCCTAAGCGGGTGTATGCGCTCGAGCCAATAACTCTTTAGTTCCTACGCCGGGCCCGGCTCGAAGCGAGGCTTGTTCAGCGGCTTGCGATCCTTGTCGGCGCTTCGCTCGGCCGAAGGCGCGTTGCCATCCGGCGAGGAGGGCTTCACCACCGGCGGGAGTTCGCGGCCTTCCATGACTGCCAGAAACTCCTCCCGATCCAGCGTTTCGCGGTCCAACAAGGCTTGCACCACATTGTCCAGTTTCCCGCGATGGTCGGTGAGGATCTGCCGCGCCCGGTCGTGGCACTGATCCACGATCGAGCGCACTTCCTCGTCGATCATCCGCGCCACATCCTCGGAGTAGTTGCGGTCTTCCGTGCCATAGTCCCGACCAAGAAAGGGATTGTGGCCTCGGCGACCAAGCGCCAGCGTGCCGAGCTTCTCGCTCATCCCATACTCGCAGACCATGGCCCGCGACATACGCGTGACCTTCTCCAAGTCGTTGCTCGCGCCCGTCGTGATCTCGTCGTAGACGATCTCCTCGGCCACGCGACCGCCCAGCGTCATCGCGATGTTGTCGAGAATCTGCTGTTTGGAGACCAGATACTTGTCGGCATCGGGCAGCGACCATGTCGAACCGAGCGACATGCCGCGCGGAAGGATCGTGACCTTGTGAACCGGATCGCAGTGCTCGAGCAACTCGCCGACCAGGGCGTGCCCGGCTTCGTGGTAGGCGATGACCTCCCGCTCCTTGCCGTCGATCACGCGGCTGCGACGCTGCGGACCGGCGATGGTGCGGTCGAGGGCTTCTTCCAAGTCCTGCTGGGCGATCTTCGACTGATTGCGTCGAGCGGCCAACAAGGCAGCCTCGTTGAGCATGTTCGCCAAGTCGGCGCCTGTGAAGCCAGGAGTGCGCTTCGCCAAAACCTCCATGTCGATCTCCTTCTCCAAAGGTTTGCCTCGGGAGTGGATCTTGAGGATCGCCTCGCGGCCCTTGGCATCGGGCACGTCCACGACGATCTGCCGGTCGAAGCGCCCTGGGCGGAGCAGCGCCGGGTCTAGAACGTCGGGGCGGTTGGTCGCCGCAATCAAGATGACGCCGCTGTTCGGGTCGAAGCCGTCCATCTCGACGAGCAACTGGTTGAGCGTTTGCTCGCGCTCGTCGTGACCGCCGCCGAGTCCCGCGCCTCGCTGCCGTCCGACGGCGTCGATTTCGTCGACGAAGATCAGGCTCGGCCGGTGAGCCTTGGCCGTCTCAAAGAGGTCGCGCACGCGGGCCGCGCCCACACCGACAAACATCTCCACAAAATCCGAACCGCTGATGTGAAAGAACGGCACACCCGCTTCGCCTGCAACGGCCCGGGCGATGTGCGTCTTGCCCACGCCGGGAGGTCCGGTGAGCAAAATGCCCTTCGGGATCTTCGCGCCCAGAGCCGTGTACTTCTTGGTGTTCTTCAGGAAGTCCACGATTTCGTGCAGTTCCTGTTTGGCCTCCTCGATGCCGGCGACGTCCTCGAACGTGACCTTAGGGCCGGTCTCGCCAACACGCTTGGCCTTGCTGCGCCCGAAGTTGAGCGCCTGATTGCCGCCCGCCTGGGCCGAACGCCAAATGAAGAACCACAGCACGCCAAAGAGCAGGATTGGGAAGGCAAAGTAGGCCAAATTGCTCGCAATCACTTGCCCCATGGGCGGCGGCTGCGGCGAGTACTCCACGTCCTGCGCATCGAAGAAGGACACCAAGCCCGCGCCCGGCATCGTCTCGATGCCGAAGGCCGTGACCACAAACTTGTCGCCCGATTCGCTGGTGCCTCGAATCTCGTTGCCCTGCCACTCGACCTTCTTGACGTTCTTGTCCTCGATCTCCTGCCGCAACCGTTGGATCTCCCACTTGGCGGGAGTCTTGCCGGTCATCAGCAAGCCCGAGCCCCCGCCGCTGCTCATGTTCAGGGCAAAAACGCCGAGCAGGGCGATGGCGACAACGAAGAAGAGTAACTTGGCCGCTCTGTTCAATACAGCTCCAAAACCGGATTAACCGTCATTCCCTACGCCAAGGACGCACGGAACGTTGCGCCCAACGCGGGGTTGGACGGTCCATCCACCCATTATGTCGGAATCCCGCGGGCTCAAGTTGGAGGTCGCGGGGCCGATTCGGGCCACAATGGGTCGCGATGCTCGAAGAAGTTCAAGATCAGTTCATCCTCCAGTGGGGCAGGATGAGCTCTGCATGGGGCATCAACCGGACGATGGCGCAGATCCACGCCCTGCTCTACATCACTGGCGAGCCGCTGACCGTGGACGAGATCCTCCACCGGCTGAGCATCAGTCGCGGCAACGCCAGCATGAACCTGCGCCAACTCATGGAGTGGGGCATCGTCAAACGTACGCGCGAACTCGGCGACCGCAAGGATCTGTACACGTGCGAGATGGACCCGTGGGTGATGCTGGCCCGCGTGGTGCGAGAGCGCAAGAGGCGGGAGATCGACCCGACCATGGAGGCCATCCGCGACTGCATGCAGAAGATCAAGGACGACGAGACGTCCGCAGCCGAGCGTCAGGCCCTGCGCGAGCGGCTTCAGGGGTTGCTGGACGTGTTCGCCCTGGTGGACGAGGTGTACCGGCAGGTGTTCTCGGTCGAGCGTTCGTTCGAGGAGGCCGTGCGTCCCTTCCTCCCGCCCGAGAAGTCGTAGATCGGGCACGCGTTGCGTTCCTCAAGCGTATGGAGACGGGTAGGCTCACAACAAGGCGATGGCAGGACCTCCCGGCAGTGCATTTCCACCTCCCAAGCAGGGCCCTCCAGCATGGTTGCTGTGGACTGCGGCGGCCATTCTGTCGGTGGGCGGCGTCTTGTTCGGCCTCGGCGCTGCCGGCGTGTTCCGCGCCAAGGGCGGCGAAGCGCCGCCGCCGGCCCTGCGGGCCACGGGCACCCCGCCAGATTCCACGCTGAAGGTTGAGGGCCAACCACCCGAGTCGCCCCTTCGCGCAACCACCGAGCGCCGCCAGATGCCGCAGCACCTGGTGGACTGGCTGGAGCACTTGCGCAAGACCGAGGAGTCCCGAGTCGCCATCGCCACCGACCAACTCTCGGAAGCGCTCGTCCTGTTCACGACAGCCAAGATGGGCGATGCGTTCAACATCAGCGAGTTCCTCGACCCGGAATCCAACATGAGCACCTCGCCGACCCAGCAGCGGGTCACCGGCGGCACGGAACAAATGGGCGCGAAGTGGGCCGAACTGGAGGAGTACTTCCATTCCTATCCGCCGCCCATGGAATGCGTGGCCATCCGCGACGAGTATTCGACGGTCCTTTCCGAGACCAAGGTCATGCTAATGGACATCGTGGGCGTACTGGAGAACGCCCAAAACAACCCGCAAGAAGCGATCAAGACGCTGACCTCGATGCAGGGCAAGAGCAACACGCGGATCGACCAACCCGCGGTACGCACCGACGTGCGCGTCAGCGACCTGTGCCGCGAGTTCGACACAACCCCTTGGTTCCGGATCACGGGCGACGTGGGGCAATCGCTGTTCTCCAAGTTCGGGTTCTGATGGCCGACCAGTTCGACTTCGACTTCGACGCGCCCGAAACCTCGGAGGACCTGTTCGCCTACGCGCGCGTGCAGTTCGAACGCCTGTGCCGCGAGCACCCAATGAAGCGCAGGCCCACACTGATCTGGAAGCCGCTGCGCGTCTCGGCGGGCAAGGCGTACTTCGCCCAGCACGCGATCAGCCTGAGCAGCATCGTGCTCACCACCCGCCAACGCGTACTTGACACACTCATCCACGAGTACGCGCACCTCTTGGCATTCGATCGGCACGGTCGTAAGGCGGCCAACCACGGTCCCTATTGGCAGCAGGCGATGGCCGACCTTGGCGCGAAGCCCGAGGTGACGCACAACTACACCGACGCCATCGTCCGCAACCAGAGGCGCTCGGTCGCCGTCCATGTGTGCAGGAAGTGCGGGGCGCGGTTCGAACTCGCTCGCCGCCTTCCGCGCAGGCGCAAGCACCTCCACCGTGGCTGCGGGGGCTTGGTCGCGTATGTGCACCATGCCACGCCGCACAGGGATTGACGTGGATGCCGCGAGCCATAATCAAATGTAGCGAGGTCCCGATGTCAGCAAGTCGCAGAATCCAATACGTCTCGGATGCCGACGGCAAGCCCGTGGGTGTCCTGGTGCCCATCGCCCTATGGCGCGAGATCGCATCGGAGCGCGAGACCGCCTATCTGCTGAAGAGCGAGGCCATGAGGGAGCGTCTGTCAAAGGCCAAGGACCGCACCACGGGAACGTCGCTGGCGGATGTCAAAGCGAAGCTTGGAGTTTGACGTCCATTCGATCTGGCTGCTGGGGGGCATAATGGTCTCATGCAACTGATGGTCGTTCTGGAGCACGACGAAGATGGGTGGACCACCGCTTCGGTCCCGGCGCTGAAGGGTTGCCATTCTCAAGGTAGAACCCGAGAGGAGGCGCTTGCCAATGTGCGCGATGCAATCGAGGGTTGGCTCCTAGAAGATCAAGCCGTCACAGGTTGACCACCCGCTTCTCGTCCGCCGACTTCAGGATCGCTTCCATGATCAGGATGTCCCGCAAACCCATCTCCCCCGAGGCGATCAGGGGTTTCGAGGGGTCGCGGATGCATTCCGAGAAGTGGTCCATTTGCTCTGCCCACTGGTTGTTCGGCGCGATCGTCATCTCCTGTCCGTTCAGCCGGTAGCGATGCCCCGAGTAAGGCGTGCCGGGTTCGGCGTCGAGCGTGCCGCGCGAGCCCAAGACGCGGAAGTTGTTGGCGTTCCACGAGTAGGCCGTCGAGCCGATGCCCTGAATCCCGCCGGGGAAGAACAGGTTGAAGTGGTTCACGTCCTCGACCTCTTTGAACCGTGGCACGTCCAGCTTGTCGCGGGTGCCCCACACCGAAACCGGGTCCGCCCCCGCCAGGTAGCACATGGCTTGGATGGCGTAGATGCCGATCTCGGAGATCGCGCCGATGCCGCCGAGCGCCCGCTTGCTGTGCCAACTCTGGTCGGTGTTCATGGTGAATCCGTGCTCGCTGCGAATCGTCCGGATCTGACCGAGCGCGCCGCTGCGGCAGAGCCGAACGGCTTCTAGGTTGTGAGCCTCGAAGTGGCAGCGATAGCCGATCTGCAGACGAGTGCCGGCCTTGCGACACGCTTCTATCATGGCGCGGCATTCGGCCGAGTCGCTTGCCATCGGCTTTTCGCAACACACATGCTTCCCTGCCTCGGCGGCTCGAATCGAGAAACCCGCATGGGTGCCGGGCGGCGTGATAACGTAGACGACTTCGATGTCGGGATCGTCTTTGATCCGTGCCATGTCGTCGTACGAGTAGATCTTGCTCTCGGGGAGACCGTACTCGCCGGCGATGCGCTTGGCCTTGTCGGGAGTCCCGCTGATCACTGCGGCAAGCTTGGTGTGTTTGCAGTGCTTCAGGTTGGGCAGGATGTTGCGCGTGGCGTAGTTGCCCAAGCCGAGGATGGCCCAGCCGACCGGTTTGGGGTCCTGCGATTGAACCCGCGAAGTCGCCGCGCCCAAGGCAACGGCACCCGCTCCGACAAGGAGATTGCGTCGTGTGATGTGAGCCACGACCGATTCTGTCACACGGGGCGCGCCCGCGTCAGACGGTCCTTACTCCTCGTCCAAGTCTTCGCCGAGGATCATCTCCTCTTCGACTTCAGGCTCCTTCTTGGGAGCCTCCGGGGGGAACTTGGCATGTGCGATGTTCTGATAATCGCGGTTGGGGCAGTTGTTGCAGATGAACTGAACGTTCACGCTTGTCAGCCAATCCGGCACCTTGTCCAGCGGTTTCCCGCACGAGCACTTGACCATGGGTTAGGAATTCCTTCGGTGAGGCTTAGTCGCCGCTTTGCGACTCCTCGTAGTGGCGCATCGTGAGCGTGTGGCTGATCCAGCCGTTGACCAGCATGACCAACGACGCGATCAGATACATCGGCGCGAGGCCGCTTTCGCGTCGCTGACCGGGGTCCCGGATCGAGTCCTCGCCGCCGATGAACGGCAAGCCGATCAGGCCGATCACCAACAACATGGCGGCAAGCCAAAAGTACGTGTTCTTCCACCACGCGGGCTTGTGCCGGACCTTGTCACTCACGATTCGGCTATTCTACCCGGCTCGGGTCGGACGGCCCAGACCAAGCGGTCCTCACAGAAAACCCACAAGCCTTGGCTAGACTGAAGAGCGATGCGGATCCTGGTCGTCGAAGACGATGCCGTCCTTTCCGAAGGGCTTCACTTGGGCCTGACCCGGGCGGGCTACCAAGTGGATGTCGCCCGCGATGGCGAGTCCGGCCTCGACATGGCCCTCGAACGCCCGTACGGCGCCATCGTGCTCGACATCATGCTCCCCAAGATGGACGGCTGGACGGTTTGCCGACAGGTGCGCGAACACGGGGTCTCCGTGCCCATCCTCATGCTCACCGCGCGAGATGCCGTGGACGACCGCGTAAAGGGCCTGGACAGCGGGGCGGACGATTACCTGCCCAAGCCCTTCGACTACCGCGAGCTGTTGGCCCGATTGCGGGCGCTGTTGCGAAGGGAGAGCGCGCGCAAAGACGCCGTGATACGAATCGCCGATCTCGAACTCGACCCCGTGGCCCATACGGCCAAACGCTCAGGCGAGGACATCCGGCTCACGCCCCGCGAGTTCTCGTTGCTCGAGGCCCTCGCTCGAAACGCTGGCCGTACGCTGACCCGCGACGTGATCCTGGAGCGGATCTGGAACGACGAGGAGACGCTCTCGAACACGGTCAACTTCCACGTGGCCTCGCTGCGAAAGAAGCTGGACGCGGGGCGCAAAGTGAAGCTGGTTCAGACGGTTCACGGGCTAGGCTATCGCCTGGAGCCCCACGAGGAGGACCCCACCTGAATCTCTCGTTCCGCACCAAGCTCATCGCTTGGAACGTGCTGATGATCGCGGGGCTGCTCGTCGCGTTCGGCTACACCTTGGCGCTCACCACGCGCAAGACCCTCATGGAAAACCTCGACCGCGACTTGCAGTTGCGCGTCGAGCGATACCGTGGCGAGTTGGCCGGTGGCCCGCCAATGGGGCAAGGGCAAGGCCAGGGACCTGGCTTCGGCATGAGGCTCGGACCAGGCGCAGGTCGCTTCGCACCGAGAGGTCAAGGACCGGGTCAAGGGATGGGCCCCGGACCGGGGCCCGGCCCCGGACCCGGGCCAGGTGGGCCGGGCAACTTTCCGTGGTTCCGACGCCCGACGTTCTTCAACGCGAACGGAGAGACACCGCTCGAACCCGACCAGCCCCGCATCCCGGTTGATCCGGGCGCGGTCGCCTCTGCCCTCCGGGGAGGGTCGGGATTCACCGACGTGCTCCTCGACGAGGTGCCGCTCCGGGTCTTCACCGCTCCTACAACGCTGGAGACGGGCGAGTCCGGCGCCGTCCAAGTCGCTGCCGAAGTTGGCGATTTCAGCAGGTTTTGGGCCAAACAAATGGAGACAACGGCTTGGTTCGTGCCCGTCGCCCTCCTCGTCGCCGGGATCGGAGGGCTGTTCCTGACCAACCGTGCCCTGCGACCGATTCAACAAGTCACCACACTGGCCGCGGAGATCGGCGCGACCGACCTCGGCAAGCGTCTTCCCGTTCAAGGCACCGACGAACTCGCGACGATGGCGGGCACGTTCAACGCCATGTTGGCCCGGTTGGACCGTTCGCTCCGCGAGACCGAGGCCACCTTGGAGCGGCAACGGCAGTTCACCGCCGACGCCTCGCACGAACTCCGCACCCCCTTGGCACGCATCAAGCTGACGTCGAGCGTCGCCCTGGCAACAGCGACCGAGCCGGACGACCTGCGCCAAGCCCTGACCACCGTGGACGAAGCCGCAGACGCCGTCTCTCGATTGGTCCAACAGCTGCTCACCCTCGCCCGCGCCGATGCCGGTCAACTCGCGGCGGGATCGTGCGATGCCGAAGCGGCCGTTCGCGAAGCCCTGTCTGCTTTCCAGGACGCCCGCCTGCAGGCCGACTTGACGCCGGGCGTCCGTGCCGCCATCTCCCACGATGCGCTGGCCCGAATCGTCTCGAACCTCGTCGAGAACGCCTTGCGGTACACGCCTGCCCATGGCTCGGTCCACGTGCGGCTAGCGAGCGAAGCGGCTCGGGTGACGCTGGAAGTCCGCGACACCGGCGAAGGCATTGCCCCCGAGCACCTGCCTCACGTCACCGAGCGGTTCTATCGAGCCGACGCCGCCCGTTCGCGAGAGGACGGCGGCTGCGGTCTGGGACTCGCCATCGTGCAGGCGCTCGCCGAGGCCGCTCACGGGACGCTCTCGGTGGAAAGCCAAGTCGGCAGAGGAACCACGGTGCGCGTCGTCCTGCCGTCGGCGGCTACATAGGCAGGTACGACCGCTGCGGGAGTTCGACCGGCTTCAGCGGAACGCGTTCCCGCATTCGCGCAAGCAAGCCTTGGTAGTGCCGGAATGCCGGGTCGGCGGGATCGCGGACCAACTCGGAAGCCCTTCGCTGGCGATCGGCCGCCGCTTCGGCGTGGGCCAGACGTTCCGAGACCCCGCGTTCTCGAAACTCGTCGGCGGGCCGACCACAGCGCTCGGCCAGCAGGGGCAGCCAACGGTGGGCGTACTGAACGTGTGCGGTCTCGTCCACGATGTCGAACAACATCATCTCGGCGGACTCCAAGTCGCCTGCCGCACGGAAGTCGTCGTAAGCCTCCCGCTTGACCGTGAAGTGCCCGGTCTCCGCGACCATTCCGATGGTGAAGATCTGCTCGTAGAGCTCGGTTTCGGTCAGGGGCGGGCGTGTCATCTCGTGTTGGTCCGGCCCCTCGAAGTTCGCAGGAAGGTGATCGTCGTAGTAGGGGTAGCCAACGTCCGCGAGGTCGAGGCCGAAGTCCATCAACCGCGATCGGCCGCTGTCCCCGTGTCTGCTCTCGTCCCACAAGTGGCGGGAGACGTCGCAGACGAAGTCCCAAGGGAGATCGGACGCCGAAAACAGCCAGAGCAGCTGATCTTCCGCCAAGTTCATCTCGAGCATGTAGCCGTAACACCAAAAGAGGCGGCGGGCTTCGAGATCGTGGGCGAAGTCGCCATCCAAGAACGGTGTCCATCGGCAAGGCGGCTCGGTCCCTCGGGGATGTCTGGCCCGCGCGAGCACTTGAAAGGCCGTGGCCGTGCCGACGGGCCGCGCCGGTTCGTCCACATCCAGTGGCGATGCCAATCCGCCTGCCCGGGCCAACGCGCGACCCACTCGATCGGCATAGTCGCTGTCGGTGGCGTGGGGCCGCCGCCGCCGCAGATCGCGGTACCACCGGCGCTGCTGGTCCTTCATGCGCACCAGATCGCGCAGCAGCGCGAGCGTTGGCGCGTCGTGGACGGCATGCGCGGCCTCTGCATACCGGACGTACGCTCGGACGATGGCCTCCAGTACTTCGCGGTAGATGCCGTCGAACGCGTCGTGCCACGTGGGGGCTTGGAGAACCGTATCCACCCACTCCTGCAGCCGAACAGAAACCGGTGCGTCCACATTGTGGTGCGTACCGGGAAACTCGGCGAGCCGCTTGCGAATCCGCGAGACGGCTTCGGCCTGCTCCCAAACGTGCCGCGAGAGCTCGACCTTGTCCTCCCATTCGGGAAGCCAGCGTCCCCACGCACAGATCAGTCGGTGGAACGAGCGTTCCAGATACTGCCACTCGGCGAGCCGGCGCACCACGTCCGGCTTCTTCCCTCCTTCTGCGGGCACCTGAACGAGCCGGGTCGGTGAATCGGGGGCGTTAGAAGGAAGCATGACTTGAACAAACGATTTACCACATTGGCGGGGTTGTGTTATCCTAGGGCCGCAGGCGAGTTGCCGCAGTCCATCTCATGGCCACGCTGAAAGACGTCGCGCGCATTGCCGAGGTCAGCCCGTCCACCGCATCCCGCATCCTTCACGGAGGCGCGATCCGGGTGTCCAGCGAGACGCGTGCCCGGGTCGAACGGGTCGCGCGCGACATGGCCTACCGCGCCAACAACTCCGCCCGAAGCTTGCGCACGCGGGTGACGCGCACGCTCGGCATCCTGCTGAGCGACAGCCAGAACCCCGTGTACGCCCAGATGATCGTCGGCGCGAACGAGGCCGCCGCCGAGCATGGCTACTCGCTGCTCATGATGTCCGCCCGGGACGATGCCCGCCGCGCCGCGTTTCTCGAGATGGTCGCCGAAGACCGGGCGGATGGCTTGATCCTGGCCGACGCGGGCCTCGACTGCTCCTGGGTCGAGAAGTTGCGCTTCACGGGCGCCCCGTTCGTGCTCGTCAACCACCCAGGACCGGAAGGTTCGGCCTCCGTGATGATGGACGACGCCCGAGGCGCAGCGATGGCGATCGCCCACCTCATCGAGCAAGGGCATCGCGAAATCGCCTACCTGAGCGCGCCGCTGAGCACCGACGTGGGACGAAGACGCCTTGCCGCCACGCGCGAAGTTCTGGGTCGCCACGGCATCGCATTGCCCGACCGCAGGTGGTTCGAGTGCGGATTCGCTGGCGAGGGAGCGGCGGCGGCCGTGGACCGGCTGCTGTGGCACAAGGAGCCCATCACCGCTATCGCAACCGGCGGGATCGTCGCGGCGATGGTGGCCATCAAGGCGCTGCTCCAACGAGGTGTTTCGGTTCCGGAACAGGTCAGCGTCGTCAGCTTTCACGACAACCCGTTCGCCCAATACATGACGCCGGGAATCACGGCAGTCCGTATGCCCCTTGAAGAGGTCGGTCGCTTGGCCGTGGTTCACGTGCTGGATCTGATCGAGGGTGCCGAACCGCGAGCCGTGATCGTGACCGACCCGCCGCCTGTCCTCGTGTCGCGCCAGTCGGTCGCCAGAAGAGAGGTTGAAGTTTGATCCAGCTGAGCACCCGTTCCACCATGCCCCCCTACCGTCGCGCCTGGGAACACGGGATCTGCGTCGGACGCGCCTACGAACTCCTCAGGGCAGACGTCCAAGAGCACTTGGCCCAAGTCTGCGCCGCCGTGCCCTTCAAGGCCTGCCGATTCCATGGTCTGTTTCACGACGACATGCAAGTGGTCATCCGACACACGGATGGCTCGCTGCGGTTCCAGTGGGGCCACGTGGGCAAGGTGTTCGACGCCATGCTCCGCCTCGGGCTGAAGCCGTTCGTCGAGTTGAACCCCATGCCGCGCGCCTTGGCCTCGGGGGAGCAGACGTTCTTCTATTGGCGCAAGAACGTCACGCCGCCCAAGGACTATGCGGAGTGGTCCCTATTGGTCGAGAACTTCGCCCGCTGGGCCATCGCCCGGTACGGTTCGGAAGAGGTCCGCTCGTGGCGCTTCGAAGTCTGGAACGAAGCCAACCTCGACGCGTTCTGGACCGGAGGTTGGGAGGGCTACCTCAAGCTCTTCGATGCATCCCGCGAGGGCCTGCACCGGGTTGATCCCAGCCTGCACGTCGGTGGTCCGGCTTCCGCCGAGGGCGGTTGGCTTCCCGACTTCGTCGAGGCGCGCCTCGAGGCCGACTTCATCAGCACACACGTCTATCCGATGAACGAGTTCGCCTCGGTCCGGCACCGCAGCGAGAGCCCCTATCACCCAGGCACCTACGTCCGGGAGCGGCTGCGGCGGCTGTCGCGTCAAGGGTCGTCATAGGCTTCGGTGTCGTTGGACAATCGTTTGCTCAAAGAGCACCCGCTCACTGTACAACAATCTTTCGTTGAATGCAAGACCCTTTGACGGGAACCTCCCGAACACACCGCGAGAACGGTATGATCCCGCACCGATGAAGATCGAGCTCCAAGGTCGAAGAGCGCTGGTGACCGGAGGCGGCGGCCAGCTTGGGAGAGGCATCTGCCGCACGCTCGCAGCATGCGGTGCCGACGTTGCGCTTACCTACCACCGAACACCCGAGGCCGCAGAAGCCGTGGCCAAAGAAATCGGGGGCCGAGCCCTGCCGCTCGACGTCACCCAACCTGAATCGTTCGCGACGTTGGACGAGACCCTCGGAATCTGGCGACCCGATATCGTCGTCGCCAACTCGGTCGTGCAGTACACGTGGAAGCCGATCCTCGAGCAGGACATGAGCGACTTCGAGAGTCAGTATCGGTCTTGCGTCGAGCATCTGGTCCTGCTGGCCAAGACGTTCGCCCCCGCGATGCGGGACAAGGGCTACGGGCGCATCGTCGCGATCAACACGGAGTGCGCGATGCTTGCCGACGCCGGTTCGGGCGCCTACGTGGCCGGAAAGCGAGGCATGGATGGCATCGTCCGCGTGTTGGCCAAGGAACTCGGGCCGAGCGGCATCACGGTGAACCAAGTCGCGCCCGGCTGGATGCAAAGCGACCGCATCCGCGCAATGGACCACGATGTCCAATCCTTCTACCGTGAAACAGTCCCGCTGCGCATGAACGGAACCGAAGAGGACATCGCAGCAGCGGTGGCGTTCTTCGCCTCGGACCATGCGCGGTTCGTCACGGGCGCCTACCTTCCCGTTTGCGGTGGACGCGTGATGGCGGCGATCTGATGCAACCGGCCCGCGAATGGGTGCTTCGCGTGTTCGATGGGACCCATCGGTTGACGGAGTTCGCCGGTGAATGGCCGGACGCTCTCTTAGAAGCCGAGGGTTGGCAGGTGCGGGCTTCGGCGGAAGGCGACACGGTTCGCGCCGAGGTGCTCCGCCAAGGAAGCGGCGGGATTTCGCTCGGCATCCGCTTTCTGGTGCCGCCCGAGTCGCTTGGCACCTTGTGTTTTCCCGGAGCGGTGTATTCGGCCAACCGCTTCCGCATGCGCCCGCTCCAGTACCCCTGCATCCTGCGCGAACCCGAAGACCTTGGAGTCGGCGTTCCGGTCACGACGGCTTTGTTGCCCGGTCTACCCAAGGTCCAACTGCTCGCCCGCGACGGGGCGGCCCCTGCGCTGGGGTGGCATGGGCCGGATGGCGGCGTCTGGATCGCTTTCGACGAGCGCAGCGATTGGGGACCGACCGGAATCGAGGCAGATGTGACCTGCGGCTCGGCGACCATCTGGTTTCCCGGGGTGCGCGAGGGCACGGTCTACGGGGGCCAAGCCTCGCCCGATCGCGCGTTTGTCGCCCCTCTTGGCTCGCGCCTGAACGCGCGGCTGAGCGTGACCCGCACAGCGGGTCAGCCCGAATGGGAGGCGTGCCTCCTCCGACTTTGGAATGCGTTTTGGATAAGGGACAACGTCGAGGACCTTCCTTTTTCTTCGGCTCTACGTCTTCTGGTCGCCAAGCACAACGAGCTCTACTGGAACGAGACCGAGGGCTACTTCATGCTCTCCGACGGTTCATGGGAGTACGGGTGCTGGCAGGCCGGCTGGGTCGGTGGCGGCATCCAGATGTTCGGGTTGGCCCACGAAGGGGACCCGCTGACTAGGCCGAGGGTCGATCGGATGCTCGACTTCGTGTGCGGCCCCGCGCAACACCCGAGCGGCCTGTTCTGGAGCGTCGGCCGCAACGGCGTGTTCGATACCGACATGGTGGGCATGGAGTGGGGCCACGACTGGCACTTGGTTCGCCGTTCGGGCGATGTGGCCTACTTCCTGGCCAGAACCTTGCGGCTCAAACAGGCCCTCGGGCATCCGATCGCAGCGTTCTGGATCCTGGGACTGCGCCGCGCGGCGGAGGCGCTCTGGGCAATCTTCGAGCGGCAAGGGCAGTTCGGCATGTTCGTCGCGCAGGACACCGGCGAGATCCGCTCGGGCGACACGACGAGCGGAGCCATCATCCCTGCGGCGTTGGTCGAAGCCTCCTTGGCCTTGGGCGAGCCCGAATGGATGGGCCGCGCCGGACGCGCGGCGGACGCATTGGTTGCGCTCTTCGAGAGACAGGGTTTCACCAATGGAGGTCCCGGCGAGGCCGCCCAAGCACCCGATAGCGAATCGGCGTTTGCCTTGCTCGAGTCGCTGGTCTTGCTGGGCGAGGCCACGGGCGACCCAGAGCGGTGGAACCAAGCAGAACGTGCCGCCGCCCACGCGGCGACTTGGGTGATGCCCTACGACTACCGCTTCCCTGCCGCCTCGACCCTGGGTCGCGCCGGAATCCGCACGGGCGGAAGCGTGTGGGCCAACGCCCAGAACAAGCACTCCGCACCGGGCATTTGCACCCTGTCCGGCCAATCGCTGTTGAGGCTCTATCGCCAGACGGGACAACCGATCTACTTGGATTTGCTCAAGTCCATCGCTCGCGGAGTGACCCAATACCTCTCGCGGCCCGATCGTGTTCTCTTCGACCTGCCCCCCGGAGGCAGCTGCGAGCGCGTGAACACGTGCGATTGGGAGGCCCCTCACACGCCCATCGGCGAGGGGTTTGCGGTGGACTGTTGGTCTTCGATCAGTGCCCTCCTCACCGCCTGCGAGATTCCCGGCGTGTATGTGGACATATCGCGCCGCCGAGCCGTTGCGTTCGACCATGTTCGCCTTGATGTGGATTGGGACCGGTCGGAACTGCACGTCCACAACCCGACGACGTTCGCTGCCGAGGTCTCGATTCTGGTCGAGCGAACGCTGCCTGCCCCTGCGGATTGGTCGCCGCTGACCGTCGTTTCCGCCCCGCGCGTCCAACTGGCTCCGGGCGCCTCGACTACGGTTTCGTTCGCGCCCTAGTTCAGCGAGGCACCAGAAGGGCCCCATCTCCGGCAGGCACCGTGATCTGCGTCTCGACCGTTTGCCCATCGAACGCGTTCGTCAGCGGCCCGACGCCCGGCGGGACTTCTACCGTGAGCGGTTCGTCCGACCAGTTCGTCACGCCCACGACGATCCCCCGATGCCCCTCGCAAACCCAGACGTTCGGGGGCAGGAGTTCAGTGGCCAACGGGTCGAAGCCCGGGTTGACGACGCTGGCACCGAGTTGCGCCCATCGCGTAGCCGTCCGGACGCGCTCCACCGCTGCTGGCTCGGCCCGATCGAGCCAACCCGCCAACTCGGTGAGCGTGCCCGACGCCGTCACGAGCGCCACCCACCGCCGATGGTCGGCCGGTCCCATCCCGATGTGCGGAAAGGTCCCCAGTCCATCGGCGTTCGGTATCCACCACCGCTGGACGCCGTAGCGTGCGGTCATCAGAGCCGTCCACGCCGCCTGTTCGCGCACCATCGAAGGCACGGCGCACGAGCCTTCCGAGTCGGCGTAGAACCGGAAGTGGTCACACCATCGGGCCCGCGCTGGCCCGCCAAACGGCAGATCAATGCAGTGGACGACGCGACCATCTTCGGGAATCCGTTGGCGAATCGCGTCCAACATCCAACCCATCCACTCCATCGGGGTTCTCCCAGACCCGCGGCAGGTCGCATCCGTCTGCTCGAACCCCATGGACCAAAAGTCCAGCTTCGTGCCCTCGAACGTCCATGTATCGAAGGCGAGGTCGAAGGCATGCTCCAGGAACGCCCGGGCCTCGGGCACCGAGAGGTCGAGGAACCGGAGGTGGGGCATGAAATGCAAGCGGCACGACTCTTGAAACCACTCGGGGTGGTCCAGAACCAGTTCCGATCGCGCATCCGCCGCAGGGGTCAGCCAGATCATGGGGCGAAACCCGAGGTCGCGGATGCGTCCCGCAAGGCCCCGCATCCCCTCGGGGAATCGCAGGTCGCCAACCAATCGCTCGGGCCGGTAGAACGCCGACAGGTCCGACATGCCCAGCGACCCATCGTCGCTCGGGATGCATGCTGGCTCCGGCGCCCACCCGTCGTCCACCTGGATCCAACCCACGTTCTCGAACGTCTGCGCCAGGAACCGGCTCGTGTCGAGGATGCGCTCGGAGGTGATGTCCCGGAAGATGCCGTCGTTCCAAGTGGCCCAAGTCAGCGTCTGGTCCGGCGCTCGTCGAAAGCGGGATTCGAGTTCGCCCATCGCGGAGGCAAACACCGTGGGGGTCAGCAGTTCCCCGGGTTCGGCAGATACCCACCATAGGGCGGGCGGCTCCCAAGGGCCACCGTCTGCGGGTCGTTCGAAGCGCAGGGTCAGCTCGATCCCGCCCTCGGTCCGCCGCCACTCTACCGAGGAGTGGACGAGCGTGCCACCCTCCCATCCGAACGCCAGTCCCTGCGTTTCGTTTCGCAGAGCAACAAACCTGGGCATCCCGAAGGGCTGCAACCCCGGCAGAGCGTCGAAGTGGAAGGGTGCCGTCAGCGGCGAAGGCTCTCCAGTGCGCCAGTCCTGCTCCACGCGCGCCCACAGGCGGTTCAGCATGCGCGGCAGCACGGGATGGTGGACCCAAGCCGGCTCCGTCCAAGGCACAGTGATCCGCAACTCCAAAGGCCCGACTTGCCTTGGCAAGGTCCACTCACCGTCTCCGTCGAACCGTCTGCGGGAACCTGGCTGCCCGACAACCTCGATCTCGATGGGCGTGACCATGCGGTTAGGAAGCGACAACGTTCACGAGCTTGCCGGGCACGAAGATCACCTTGCGGATGGTCTTGCCTTCGGTGTGCGCCGCGACACGGGGGGAGGCCAAAGCCGCTTGCTCCACCGCTTCCTTGGGTGCATCGGCCGGGACCGTGATCGTGTCGCGCAACTTCCCGTTCACCTGCACCGCGATGGTCAGCACGTCCTCCCTCGCAAGCGAGGGGTCGAAGCTGGGCCATTCTGCATCAAAAGTAAAGCCTATACGTCCCAACCCGCTCCAAATCTCGTCGGCCGAATGGGGCGCAACGGGCGACAGCATCAGCACGAGCGACTCCAACGCCTCGGAAGCCGCGTGGTCGTCCGCCGGATTCCGCTCCGCTTTCAGGAAGACGTTCATCGCATTGACCATCTTCATCAGCTCGGAGACCGACGTGTTGAACGCCGTTCGGGCCAAGTCGTCGGTCACTTTCCGGATCGTCTGGTGGGTGGTGCGGCGCAGATCGCGACCCGCCTGCGAGAGGTCGTCCTGAACGATCTTGCCGCGCCAATCGGGGTCGTAGGACGCCTGCAGATCGCTAGCCAGTTTGAACACGCGATGCAGGAAGCGAACCGCGCCCTGAGCGCCGGTCTCGGTCCAGACGACGTCCTGCTCGAACGGAGCCACGAACATCTCGAACACGCGCAGGGCATCGGCGCCGAACTTCTCGACGGCCTCCTCCGGCGTGACCACGTTGCCCTTCGACTTGCTCATCTTCTCGTTCTTGTAGAAGACCTCGTCCGCCGGCAGCGCAGCCGCCTCATCTGGCGAGATGCGGATGCCCTCCTCGCCGACCGCCAGCCTTTCGCCTTCGCGGGGCTTGCGATAGGGGGTCGGTCCCTGCACCATGCCCTGATTGACCAGCTTGGCGAACGGCTCCTTCACCGGCACCAGCCCGGCATCGAACAGCACCTTGGTCCAGAACCGAGCGTACAGCAAGTGCATCACGGCATGCTCCGCGCCGCCGACATAGCAGTCCACGGGCATCCACTCGGCCACCTTGTCCAAGTCCCACGGGGCTTCGTCGTTGTGCGGATCGCAGAACCGCAGGAAGTACCACGAGGAGCACGCGAAGCCGCCCATGGTGTCCGTTTCGCGGCGGCCCAGGCGACCGTTTGCGTCGGTGACGTTCAGGAACTCGGGAATGTGCGCCAGGGGCGACGAGCCATCGCCCGCGGGTTGGTAGTTCTCGACCTCGGGCAGTTGCACGGGCAGCAGATCGTCGGGCACCAGGTGCTCGTCGCCGTCTGCCGTGTACATCACGGGGATCGGGCAGCCCCAGTAGCGCTGTCGGCTGATCAGCCAGTCGCGCAGTTTGTACTGCACCTTGCGCTCGCCGATGCCCAGCGCTTCCATCCACTCGCCGAGAGCCGCTTGCCCGTCCTTGACCGACATCCCGGTGTACTCCCCTGAGTTCACCATGACCGCCGCTTCCTTGTCCGTCCACGGCAACTCGACCTCGCCGCCGCCAGCGGGAGCGATGACTTGGATGATCTCGATCCCGAACTTCTGAGCGAACTCGAAGTCGCGCTCGTCGTGACCGGGAACCGCCATGATCGCGCCGGTCCCGTAGTTCATCAGCACGTAGTCGGCCACGTAGATCGGCACCCGCTTGCCCGTCGCCGGGTTCACGGCGTACGCCCCGCTGAACACGCCGGTCTTCTCGCGGTTGGTGGCTTGGCGATCGGTGTCGCTCAGCCTCTTGGCCTGCTCTTGGTAGGCCCTGACCGCCTGGCGATGCTCGTCGGCCACTCTCCCAAGGATGGTCTCCAACAGCGGATGCTCCGGCGAGACGACGCAGAACGTCACGCCGAAGATCGTGTCGATGCGTGTGGTGAAGACGCGCAGCATCGGCTCCCGCTCCTTGACCACGAACCCATCGTCTTCCTGCGACCCGGGGGCCTCGAACGCGACCTTCATCGAAAACTCGACGCCTTCGCTTCGCCCGATCCAGTTCCGCTGCATCTGCTTGATGCCCTCGGGCCAGTCGAGTTCGTCCAGGTCGTCGATCAGCCGTTGGGCGTACTCCGTGATCTTGAAGAACCACTGTGGGATCATCTTCTTCTCGACCACCGAATCGCAACGCCAGCAAAGCCCGCCGACAACCTCCTCGTCCGCCAACACGGTCATGCACTGGGGGCACCAGTTGACGCTTGCCAGCCGGCGATAGGCCAGCCCGCGCTCGTACAGCCGCTTGAAGATCCACTGCGTCCAGCGGTAGTAGTCGGGGTCGCTCGATTTGAAGCTCCGCGACCAGTCGTAGCTGATCCCCACAAGTTCCATCTGCCGCTGGTAGGTCGCTGCGTAGCGCGCGATCATCGGGGCCGGGTGCGTCTGCTTGGCGATCGCCTCGTTTTCGGCGGGCAGACCGAACGCATCGAAGCCCATGGGGTGCAACACGCTGTAGCCCTGCATGGCCCTCATGCGGCACACCAAGTCGGTGCCGATGTAGTTGCGGCAGTGGCCCACGCTCAACCCCGCGCCGCTGGGATAGGGGAAGAAGTCCAGCCCGTAGAACTTGGGTCGGCCAGGAAGCTCGCGCGTGCGGAACAGGTCGGCTTCTTGCCAACGCTCACGCCACTGGGCCTCGAACGCGGCCGGTTCGTAACGGTCGGGGATGGGGTGCTGGACCATGGGGAAACGCCATTTTACTTCCCCAAGGTCCAGCGCCCGTGCCTTAGGGTCGGCGACGCCGAGCCAACGCGAGGAGACCGAAACCGAGAGCAGCGAGCGAAGCGGGCTCGGGCACGGCGTCGTAGTGATCCAGATACCTGCCGCCTCCCGTATAGACCTGTGTGCTGCTGGCGGTCCCCACGTCGTAAACATGGGCGCCGCTGCCGTTGGTCCACATGATGTTGCCGTTGCCGAGTTGGAAGACGCCTCGCGCTCCCGAAGCGCTGAACGTGCTGACCACGTCTCCGGTCAGTGGGTTCAATCGCACGATGTTGTTCGAGCTGAACCCGGCAACCAAGATGTCGCCGTTCGTCGCCACCGCCATTTGCTCGGCAAAGTTCAGCGAGGTCGAGTTGTGGAAGGTTCCGATGCTCGACCCTGCCAGCGTGAAGCGGTGGATGTCGTCGTTGGCCGACGACGACGAAACCAAGAGGTCGCCGTTGTGCTCGAGAACGCCGAACGGGCTGGGTGCAAGTCCCGTCGTCCCGAAGTTCCCCAGGTGCGTTCCGTCAACGTTGTACATGACCACGGCCGCCCCTGGCGCCGTGTTCGCCGTGCCCGCGTTCGTCACGTAGACCGTGTTGCCGACTCGGCCCATGCCCCTCACGTTGTCCAGGCCCCCGGTCGCTCCGCCGCCGAGTGCGCCGATTGCCGTCCCGGTGAAGGACCACCTTCCCACTCGGTCGCCGGACTGTTCCGAGACCCAAATCTCGCCGCCGACCTGCATCGCATGGATGGGTGTGCCGCCGGCGAGCCCGAAAAGGTTGGGGTTCAACAGAGATCCGTCATGGTCGCTGAACATCACCAATCGGTTGTTGGTGCTGTCAGGCATGATGACAAACTGAGAGGTCGCCGAAGCCGCCGTCGCGATGACCGCGAGGCACGAAGCCGCCGTACTGATCCGCATGTTCCTACTCCTTTGGGTTCCTCGTGGAACCTCTTCTGATTCACGTAGCGTCGCAAGCGACACCCGAGGTATTCAGAATACTGTCATGGTTCGGAAATGTCAAGACCCGAGCTACGCCAACGGCCAAAACGGCGAAGCCCCGGACGAGCGCGCGTCCGGGGCGATATCGGGATCGGGTGATCCTCTCAGGGTCGGCGTCTTCGCGCCAATGCGAGGAGGCCCAAGCCGAGTGCCGCCAGCGTGGCAGGCTCCGGCACTGGGTCGGAATCCACGTGGATCTCCATCGGGTCGCCTTCCCACTTCATGAAGCCATTGATGCGGAGCGTTCCCGCCCCCGCCATCCCGTTCACGAACTGGTTGTCCACCAGATTGCGGTTGAACGCGCCAGCCGCGTTGATGTTGCCCGTATCGAGGCTCAGCTGCCCCAGCTGGACGTTCGCCCCCACGTCCCAATAGGTGAATTGGGCTTGGTAGCGCGCGAAGCCGCCTGCGAGCACGTTGCCGAACGCCCGATAGCGGGCCGTTTGGTTCGCGCCAAGCACGCCGGCCGCGTTCACGTTGTAGTCGATGCTGAAGTTGAGTTGCGTGAACGCGACTCCCACCGCACCGGCTTCTTGAACCAAGAACGACGTCTGGGGCACCGCGATGAACGTGCTGCTCACGCGGGCCGCGTTCGCCACAAAGAACCCGCCCGTGATAGCGGTGAAGGTCGAGGTGCGCGCGCCGACGGCCGCATTATCGATGCCGTTGTAGACGCGCGAGCCGGGGAAGGTGAATGGCACCCACTGCGCACCGTTCGCTCCCGCGATGGCGGCAGCGCCGACCGGGGGCGGCACCACACCGGGCTGGCCCAACGGGTCGCTCAAGAAGAAGCCGCCGTTCTGCGTGCTGAAAAAGCCCTGCACGCGGGAATCCGTGACGTGGGTGATGGCCGCAAAGGCCGACGAACCCGAACCAACGACGAGTGTGCCCAGCAGGCACGAACCAATCCAACGATGCTTCATGTGAGGATCCTCCTTCCTCGTGTCGCATCTCGCCGCCGATCCTCCAACCACGGGGCCGACAATGTGCGGATGCGTGAAACCTTTATATCAGGAAGTTCGCGATTTGACACGACGAAATCATGAATTCTCCCCTCCGGTCCGCGACCCACGCTGCCGAGCCTACGAACGAATACAATCGGGGTTGAATGACCGAAGCCTCGATCCGCGCGTTGATGGTCGAAATGGGCCGCCGCCTTTGGGAGCGGGGGCTGATCGGGGCATGCGAGGGCAACCTCAGCGTCCGGCTCGACCACGACCGCATCCTGTGTACGCCGAGCGGACTGTCCAAGGGTCATCTGCGGGTCGCTGATCTGGTCGTCATCCGTCCAGACGGGACGCCCGTGCACGGAGGGACCCCGAGTTCGGAGATCAAACTCCACCTGCGGTGCTACGCCAAGCGCGAGGACTGCGCGGCCGTGGTGCACGCCCACCCGCCGGTCGCCACGGCGTTGACGCTTGTGGGCGAGACGATCCCCAGCGGCGTGATGCCAGAGGCCGATCTGGTGTTGGGGCCCGTGCCGCTGGTCCCCTACTCGACGCCCGGCACCGAAGAAGTCCCCGACCGTTTGGAGCCTTTTCTCGCCGACCACAAGACGTTTTTGCTCAGCCACCACGGGGCGGCGACGCTCGGCCGGGACCTACCGGACGCATGCGACCGAATGGAATCGCTTGAGCGCGTGGCCCGGGTGCTGTGGCTGGCGCGGAGCCTGGGCTCCATCCGCCCCCTCTCGCCGGCCGATGCCTCGGTTCTGGAGGCGGCGGGCCTTCACGGGCGGTTGGGGTAGCCTCTAGGGCCCTTTGCATCTGCATGAAATCACATTTGGTGCTAAGATGATTTTATGCGAACCACGATTGACATTCCAGATGACACCTTGCGCCGCATCAAGGCGACCGCTGCCTTACGAGGATTGAAGCTCAAGGATCTTGTCGCCCATTTGTTGGATGCTGGACTACGGGCCGACGACCAGCCAATTGAGGACAAGCCAAGGAAGCGCGAGTTGCCAGTCATGATTCCGCCAGCCGGGCGTCTGATCCCTCTTCGGTCGAATGCCGAGCTCTTTGAACTGCTGGACCGTGAGGATGAATAGGTTAGACGATTTCCCAGATGTCAACGTGTGGGTCGCCTTGTCGAGCGTTGAGCATGCTGGTCATGCGGCAGCCAAGCGGTACTTTGAAGACGAGCATTGGGACCGACTTGCCTTCGGATGGGGGTCTGCCATGGGGTTGCTCCGGGTCACTAGTCGACACCACACCTTCGGCGGGGTCCCGCTCTCACCGCGGGACGCCTGGGCAAACCTCGAGGCATGGCTGGAGCACCCAGACGTGGTTCTACTCCATGAGCCAGTAGGACTGCGCCGTCACCTGGCCAACTGGGCTGAGCACGGCGTTGCTACGTCCCGGAACTGGTCCGATCTGTATCTCGCCGCCTTTGCTATGGGTCACAACCTTCGGCTGGTAACATTCGACCAAGCATTCCAACAACTCCCCAGCTTGCGCGTGCTTACTCTACACGCTTGATTGCCGTTTGGGATCGTCCTTGCGCCGCAGGAACTTCAGCCCCGTGAAGTCCTCGTCCACGGCACAGACCTTGGTGTCCACCAGCCCCGCATCCAGGCCCGCCCGCTGAACGTTGGCGAACTCGAGCGTGTTGCGCAGCGGCGAGGACTTCTTGGGCCACGCCACCCACAGCATCCCCTTCCCGGAAAGGACCGCCTCGAACTCGGCGAAGCCAGCCTCCAGTTCCGCCGCTTCCGCCGGAAACCACATCACAAAGTCAAAGGGATGGACGCTCGGACCGGGCAACGGGGCAAGCCGCTCCAGCACGGAGGCGGGCACTCCCACGAAGCGGGCGCGATGAGTCTCCTTCAGACCGAGCTTCTCGCGCAGCGGCTTGCCAGAATAGCCGGGGTCAGTCACGGGAGTAAAGGATCGGGTTCAGCGGGCTGGAGATCGGGTCGCCTGGCTTGAGTCCTGGGAAGAACCGCTCCATGTCGTTCTGCCGGTTGGCGTGGTCGGGCTGCAAAACGGTGGCATCGGCGTCCACGAAGATGACCGTCATCGCCTCGCGGGCGCGTTCCGTGCTGCTGTTGCCTGGTGCTCTGTGAAGCGTCCATCCGGAATGGAAGCTTGCATCGCCGGCTCTCATGTCGCCGCAACCGACCAAGGGGTAACCCTTCGACTTCACAAAGTCCTCGAAAAAGCTTTCCGAGGCGTCGCTGATCGCCAGCTCGCCCATGTAGCCCTCGACCTGGGAACCACTGGCAAACTGCATGGTGCCCATGTCGGCGGTCACATCCACGAGCGGCATCCACATCGTGATCGTGTTGTTTGAGGCGATCGGCCAGTAGAACTGGTCTTGGTGCCAAGGCGTCGGTCCGCCGCCGGACTCCTTGAACAGGGCCTGATCGTGGTACATTCGCACGGCCCGGCAGCCCATGAGTTCGCAGGCGATCTGTCCGAACCGCCGTGCGAGCGAGAACTCCTTGACGCGCTCGTCCATCTCCCAGAGGTTGATGATCTGGATGAAGGCCTTCGCGTAGGTGTCGCGCTGCTCCATGGGCCGCGTCTCTCGGTTCATCTGGGCGACGACTTCGCGGATGGCGGCACGGTACGGGGCGAGATCGGCCTCGGGGAGGACGCCGTTCAGCCGGATGTGTCCGTTTCGCTGATAGGTCGCGATGGTCTCGGCATCGAGTGGATACGCTTGTAGGAGCGCCGTAGCGGGCATGGCCGGATGTTACCCGTGGACCCTCAAAACAACGAGTGGAGGCTCATCCGTTTGGATGAGCCTCCACAAGGGAGTTGAGTGGGCCGGCCTTACTTGCTCCGGCGTCGTCGGGCGGCAAGGGCGCCCAAGCCGAGAGCGAGAGCGGCCATCGTGGCCGGCTCGGGCACGGCATTGATCGTGACCGTGTAGCTCTGCGCGGGGACGAAGTTGTTGAAGTTGGCGTCGGTGGCAACGGATCGCCAGTTCGTTTCGCCGCCTTCGATGGGCCACTGCCAGATGTGGACTTGGCGAGACTCACCCACGTTCAGGTTCGCGTTCAGCCGGATGTCGAACATCTTGGTGTCCGACTCCTTGGGAAGCGATCCCGCGAGCGAGAACGCCGCGACCATCGCGCCGTAGGGTCGCGTGCCGGCGCCAGCGGCGCCGCCTTGGCCACCCACGTTGCCGAAGCTGTTGTAGTAGGTGAACGCCGAGCTCAGATCGTTGCGAAGCGTGATCGCCGTCTCGGTGTTGGTGGCACTCTGGCCAACACTGGTCGCCGAACCGTACCCGACCATGGCCTGAACGACGACGAGATCGGTTCCACCCAAGCCAGCCACGTTGTAGTAGCCGGTCAGGTCAACGTTCGCACCACCGGGGGCGATGTTGATCGAGGTGGGGCGAGCCGTCGCAGCGTCGCCGGTCTGATTCAACCAGAAATCGACCGTCTGGGCGCTAGCGGACCCCACGATGGCAAAGGGGATGACCGCGAAAGCGGCCTTGAGGCGCGAAGATGTCATGCGCATATGTAAATAACCTCCAATCACAACCAGTCGGCACACCCACTCCAAGGGTACACCGATCTCCATTCTATCACCTGCGAGACGCAGGTGAAACCGTTCGGGGGCACTTTCTGCACTTTTTGCGGATTTGTTCAGGTTCACACATCAGTGCTACTGCCCCGTTTGCCCGAAATTGGCCCGCAGGATTAGGAAGTCGGTCACGTTGACCGACCCGTCTCCGTTCAGATCCGCATTCGGATTCCAGTTGCCCGACCCGCTCGAACTCCCAAACGCAGCTCGAAGCTGCAGGAAATCCGTCACGTTGATCGAGTTGTCGTTGTTCACGTCGCCATTCACGAGAGACATGTTGAGCCCGGTGACGCCGCCGGACACGACGTTCACGCTCGAAAGCCGACGTCGCAACCAATGGCTCGCCTTGGCCCGCAGGTGGTAGGTACCGGTCAGCGACACATTCCAGACGTAGGCGCCTCCGCTTCCCAGGTTCATCGTCGTGCTGGCGAGCACGTTGTTGTTCGCGGTGTCCAGGAGTTCGAACGTGACGGGAATCGAGGTCACGTTGCCCGAGAAGTTGCCAAGAGTCACCGTGCCCGACAGCGGGTTCGTAGAGCCCACCAGGTCCCCCACTCGCGCCGTCACGGCGAAGTTGGTCCAGGTGCCCGAGTCCTGCTGGAACGTATCCTTGAGCGTCAGCGTCCACGTGCCGTTGGGATTCTCGCCCCAGAACGTGTTCATGCAGAACGTCCAGTTCAGGTTCGCGCCGCCATCCACGCCATGCGCTCGGAACACCCGTGAGGACGTTCCCGCTGGCGAGGTGAGGACTGCTTCCAAGTCGCCCCGATAGGTGTGCGTTGCCTGCAACGTCACCAAGACCTCCTCGATTTTGCCGCCACCGCTCAGCGTGAACGTTCGGGAGACACCTGTCAGGTTGTTGTCTGGGATCGCGGCGTTCACATTCACCGTTCCAGTGGTCCGCGTTTCAAGGGCAGTCACGCCTGAGAACAGGGCTGCCTGTTGCGTCAAAGCATTGGCGTCGATGAGGCCGAATCCGTAGTTCTGATTGAACTGGTACCCGGCGCCGTTGGTCTTCCAACCGCCGTCGCTCTGCGGGCTGACGTCGCCCGGATGGACCTTGCGCGAAGTGCGGACGAGCAAATGCTTGAAGAAGCGAGCGTTGAGCGAGGGTTGGACCTGCTTCACCAAGGCCGCGACTCCGGCCACCAAAGGCGAAGCCGAAGACGTGCCGCCAAAGATGTCCGTGTAGGACGTGTCGGGAAATCCGTTGTATCCGGCATCGCCCGTTCGGTCCGTGGTGAGAATTCCGAACCCGGTCGCTCCGTCGGAAGGTGCCGTGCAGATGATGTTCGAACCGAAGTCCGAGTAGTCCGCAAACGTGCCGCTGTTCGTCATGGCCGAAACCACGATCGCGTGCGGCGAGTTCTGGGGCTCGGCTTTGTTCGCGTCCTCGTTCGCGCCGCCGCGCGAGTTGCCGGCGGCAATCACGTGGATGGTGCCCGCGTTCGCGGACGTGGCGAGCGCCGCCGATTCCGCCGCCGAGGGCTGGAAGGGCGACGACGCGCCGTAACTGTGGTTCTTGATCTTGATCTGGGTGTTGGCGCCGCTGCTGCGATAGGTCATCACGTCGATGAACGGCAACGTGTTCGACGATTCGAAGTCCAAGCGCAACCCGGCCAACAACGCCAGCGGTGCCGCACCCGTCACGCCGATGCTGTTGCCACCCCGCGCTCCGGCCACTCCTGCAACCGCCGTGCCGTGGACATCGAGCGACGTCACTGGGTTCGGGTCGCCATCGTTCTGGCCGAAGTCCCAACTGTTCACCGACGAGTAGTTCGGACTCAAGTCGGGGTGAGCGGTCTGAAGTCCATCATCGCAAATGCCGATCACGACACCGCTGCCCGTCGCCTCACGACCCCACGCCGCCCAGACGTTGGCATCGATGCCCGTGCCGTGCTGGTTCACCAGGTGCCACTGGCCCTTTCGACCGGCCGATGGCGTGTCCTTCGGAAAGTAGGGGTCGTTGGGAACCCATCTGCGCTCGCGCTGCACGATCTGATTGACCTCGACGAGCCAGATCCTTGGGTCGCGACGTACCGATTCGGCCGCGTCATGAATCGAGCGGACGCTCGGGACCTGCACCAGACCCCATCGCTCGTCGCTCTTCAGCGAGGTGAGCCACACCATACCGTGATCGCGAGCGAACGCCTGGCGATCGGACGGCGCGCGCAGAAACACGATCAGCTGATGCAGTTGGATCGGCTGCGCGGCAAGGGCCTTTGCTCGGCCTTCGGCCTTCATCTGCGCGACGGAGAACGAATCCTGGCCGAACGAAGCCGCGGCCAAAACCAGTCCAAGTGATGCAACGAGTGGCTTGATGGTCATGATGATGGGAAAGGGTGACGCCCCGCTTTTCTTTTGGACGACCAACGACGGAATCAGGTTCACGGATCGCCGGCGCGGCCGAACCCGGCACGCAGCACGAAGAAGTCCGCGATGTCCACCCGGCCGTCGTCGTTCAGGTCTGCGCCCGCGTTCCAGTTCGGGTTGGAGGGAACAGCCCCAAAGGCCGCCCTCAACCCGAGAAAGTCGAGCACGTTGATAGAATTATCGCCATTGACGTCGCCGTTCACTAGGCTGAACTCGACGTTCGTCAACTCCCCATCGGGATTCGAAAGGTTCAGAGTGCGGCGCAACCAGTGGCTCGCCTTCACCGACAGCGAGAAGTTGCCCAGCGGAATCGGCACGGTGAACGCCCCCTGGGCGCCTAGCGTGACCGGCTCGCTGTCGAACGTGGTCGTCGAACCCTCGCGACGATAGTCGAACTGGACGGACGTAGGCACCGCACCTGAGGACGACTGGAACACCACGCGCCCGAGCGCTCGAATCGCCTTGGCTCGGGCGACCGCTCGATCGGCGTTCAGCAGCCCGTGGCCGTACTCGTCGTCGCGGCCCGTCGGCCCGAGATCGGTCGCGTTCTGCTCCAGGATCGTCTCGACGTGGGTGGCCAGCAGGAAGCGGTTGGCTGACAAAACCAGCGCGGCAGCGCCGGCGACGAACGGCGCGGAGTACGACGTGCCGCTTAAGAACACGTAGTCCTCGGTGGAACTGTATCCCCGTGCGCCGGTGCGGTCGGTGGTGTAGATCGTCGAGCCCGGCGCGACCAGCGCCAGATTCGGCCCGTGATTCGAATAGCTCGCCCGGACGCCCCGGTTCGTGATCGCGCCGACGGCGAGCACGCTCGGCAACTGGGCGGGGTAGCTCACCACGGCCTCGCCGTTGTTGCCCGAACTCGCCACATGCACGATGCCGAGGTCGCGCAACTGCGCGTACTTCTCAGCGATGAACGCACTCTGGAACGAGTAGTAGTTGCTGTTCAACGTGACTCGGACGCCTTGCTGACGGCCCCACTCCAGGGCATCCGTGGTCCATGTCGTCTGCGAGGACCATCCGCCTTGCGGGTTCTGGGTGATGAACGTCCGCACGGAAACGCAGGGCGAGCCGAACGCCAAGCCGGAGATGCCCAGGCCGTTGTTGGTGCGGGCTCCCACGACACCGGCGACTGCCGTACCATGGTTGTCGTTGCTGTTGACCGGCCCCCCGTTTCCCGCGTCGGTGGTCACGTCGTGCCCGGGCAGTTGGTCGATGTCGGGGTGGTCTTGCTGAACCCCCGTGTCGATAACGAGGATCTTGATGCGCGAATCCCCCCGCACGCGATCCCAGGCTTCGGGCGCATCCACGTCGAACCCCGGAAGGCTGTTCGCAAGTTGCCCCGTGTTGTGCAGCCCCCAACAAACGGAGTAGCTGGGGTCGTTGGGCGTGAACGTCCCGCCGCCGGTGAACCGGGCGTTCGGCTCCGCGAAGATCACATTGGGCGACTTCGCCAAAGCGTTGGCGGCATCGAGCACGGCATACGCGTTGGTCACCCGCATTCGAACGCGGTACGCATCGCCGAGGCCGCTGGCGCCAGACTCCACCACGTCGCCGAGCGAGTCCAGAGTCGCCCTTGCCCACGAGGACGACACGCCCGAGTTGAACCGCACGATGACTTCGGGCAGGATGGTCACGAACCCCTGGCCGTTCTCGAACACCGGCGACCAATAGCCATTCGCTTCGCGGAGCGGTTGCAGCGAGGTGGGCGCGAGGGGCCGAAACGCCTTGTAGTACGTGTAGCCCGTGCTTTGGGCTTGGGTGCCACCGGCCGCCAGCACCGCGAAGAGAACGAGTCCAAGTCGGTTCGGGGCGCAGCGCAACCTCATACGGCCAGTTTACGGCATGACGAAACGGGAAGGTCCGGAGCGGCGTGGAGAGACGAGCACGGGATTCGCCGCCCCTGTTCCTTCACCACTGGACCAAGACGTGCGGCGCCCGACCCCGTTACGCTCAGTTTCTGCAAGTACAATGCGGGCAAGCCATGCGCGTCATCATGCTCTCGTGGGAGTATCCGCCCCGAATCGTCGGCGGCATCAGCCCCCATGTCTTCGACCTCTCGAAGCGCCTGGCCGCCATGGGCCACGAGATCCACGTGGTGACCAAGGCGACGCCGCAGGCACCCGACGAAGAAATCGAGCCCAGCGGCGTCCACGTCCACCGCGTCCATCTGGCCCAAGTCCCCAACGATTTCATCCACGAGATCCAGTTGCTCAACCAGGCGACCGAGGTCCGCGTCCGCAAACTGCTCGAGGACTGGCGACCCGGTGGGCAGCCCACAGTCTTCCACGCACACGACTGGCTCTCGCTCGATTCGGCTCGGAACCTGAAGTACGACTACAAGCTGCCGATCGTGGCCACGATCCACGCGACCGAGTGGGGACGCAACGGCGGAATCCATACCCCGACCCAGAAGACGATTCACGAGCAGGAGTACTGGCTCACTTACGAAGCCTGGCGCGTCATCGTGTGTTCCGAGTTCATGAAGGCCGAAGTGGGTCGTTACTTCGATTGCCCGGCCGACAAGGTGGATGTCATCTACAACGGGGTGGAACCCGAGAAGTTTCAGTTCGAGTGGTCCGATGCGGAGCGAGCCGAGTGGCGTGCTCGCCTGGCCCTGCCCGACGAGAAGATCGTCATGTATGTCGGAAGGTTCGTTCGCGAGAAGGGCATCCACGTGCTGCTCAACGCCGCTGGCGCGATCCTCGCCGAGATGCCCAATACCAAGTTTGTGATCGTCGGCGGCGGGCACCGCGCCTCGCTCGAGCGCTTTGTGCACTGGTACGGCCTAGAGGGCAAAGTCCTGTTCACCGGATTCATGGCGAACCGCTCGCTGCACCAACTCTATCGCAGCGCCGATGTCGCGGTGTTCCCCTCGCTGTATGAGCCCTTTGGCATTGTCGCCCTGGAAGCGATGGCAGCCGGGGCGCCGGTCGTCACGAGCGATGCCGGCGGCTTGCGCGAAGTGGTCTTGCACGATGTGACGGGCACAACGACTTACGCGGGTTCGGCGGAATCTCTCGCCTGGGGCGTGTTGCGAGTCCTGCGTGACGCCGAGCACTCCGACCGGCTGAGCACGAAGGCGCGCGCCCGCCTTGTTTCGGAATTCGACTGGACGGGAATCGCCGCTCAGACGAGCGCCGTATACGACCGCGTGTGGCGCGAGTTCCTCACCAGTTACTGGGCGGACACCACGCTCTGGCCGGTCACTGCGGGTTCCGAGGAGCGCGCCGATCAGTTGCGTGTACGCGAGAAGGCGGCGGCGCCGTTGCCTGCCCCGCTCGAAGACACCGGCGAGGGGTTCGTCGACCGCGAGTTGGCGGACGAGCTTCATCTCGAGTACCTCGATTTGCCTTGATCGAGCCCCTGACAAAATGACGAAGCGCGGCTTTTGAGGGCCGCGCTTTCGTGCTAAATCTTCTATCCGGGCAACGCGCTTATCTTCCGGGAGGCTGCCCTCCGAGTACTTCCGCCGCTGAGAGGCTTAACTGCCGTGTTCGGGATGGGAACGGGTGTTTCCCTCTCGCCATGGCCACCCGAATAGAAACTGTCTTTATGCAATTGTCAGCGACACGCCGACAGGGTTGCATACTGATTTAGTGGGATTGACGCACCGAGCGTTCTTCAAAGCGTTGAAAGGAAGGGTGAGGTTCAAAAGCCCTCGGCCAATTAGTACCGCTCAGCTCAATACATTACTGCACTTACACCTGCGGCCTATCAACCCGGTGGTCTTCCGGGGGCCTTACCGTTTCCGTGGGAAATCTAATCTTGAGGTGTGCTTGGCGCTTAGATGCTTTCAGCGCTTATCACTGCCCGACATGGCTACC